>OHWK01000001.1_pt1 | contig 301410 bp, 265 predicted proteins | sample 1579761 | NCBI WGS metagenome assembly OHWK01 (sample SAMEA3882516, study PRJEB24775) | human gut metagenome | biome: human-associated habitat; feature: intestine environment; material: feces | place: Netherlands | collected 2009/2010 | reverse complement strand
GTCGGCCGGGGTCGGGGTGGGGGCGCCGACCTCCTCCATCTCAACCAAGTACTGGGTTCCGTCGACGGAGATCTTGAATTTACGCAGCATGGCTGCCCTCCTCTTTCATCTTGTAGATGTTCTTGACCGTAAATGAGCTCTTCTCGAGCGCGCCGGCGGCGAGTGCCGTGGCGATGACCGAGACCGTGCGGTACTCGGGATTTGCGACGAGCACGCGCTTCACGCGAAACTCGCTGCTGGGGTGATCCCCCGCGGCGATGGCCGACGCGATGACGCATACGTGCTGATGCTCGCGCGGGTTGACGGGGAGAAATGCCGGAAGCGGTTCCCAGGCGTCTCCGTCGCGATCGGCGGCGTTGGCGGTGTCCGTCGTCGCCGCGGTGACGGCGATCGGGGCTTCAGCTGAAGGCTTCTGTTCCCCATGACCCGTGTGGCGTTTGATCCAAGAGCGTAGTCCCATGGCCCTTCCTTTCCCGTGCGATGCGCGCTCGATCGGAGTCGGCGCACAACCTCACGAAGGCCCATGCTAGCGAGATTTGTAGGAATTGTGGCGCTTGCAAGCGCCATCTTCGGTGACTGGTAGGAATTGGCCGGGGCGGTGGTGTTTCGTTTTAGCACTGGCAAAACACCTTGCGTTGTGTTCGCGCCGTTTTGCCGTCTCGGTCGTGCCGTGCACGCCGTATTGGGTACAACATGGAAACGAGTGTCGACGTTTGGAGGCGAACATGGAACGCATAGCCGCGATCGCTGAGGGTGAGCTGTTCACCCGCTGTCTGGCGGGGATTGAAGCCGCGGAGGCCGATCGGGTTTTTTGCCGCCATGGGTTGCCCCATCTGCTCGATGTCGCCCGCATCGCCTGGATTCTCAATCTCGAGAGGGGCTGCGGCCTGCATCGGGATGTGGTCTATGCCGCGGCGCTGCTGCACGATATCGGGCGTGCCGCCCAGTATCAGACGGGAGAGCCCCATGACGAGGCGGGAACGCGCATCGCGGCCGAGGTCTTGGACGCTCTGCCCGAGCCCTTGCGTTTCGATGGGGCCGACCGCGCGGCGATCTTGCACGCGGTGGGGGGCCATCGCGGGCCCCTTGCGGGACGGGAGGGGGATGCGCATGAGGGGCCTGCCACTGCCGATGCCCTCACGCGTCTCATCAAAGAGGCCGACGGCCGGTCGCGCGCCTGTTTTGCCTGTTCCGCTCGTGACGCCTGTTATTGGTCGGAAGAGCGCAAGAACCTGTCGATTGATATATAAGCGCGCGTCCCGCTGGGGACGCGTATCGTCAAAGGAGCACATCATGGATACGAAGCATCTGCCTGAGAACATCGTGGACGACCGCGGCACGCTTGCTTGTCGCGATGCCGGCCTTCCCGCCACGCGTCGGCAGCTCGCGCATGTGGAACCCGAGCACCTTCGGGCGCTCGACCGCATTTCGATTGAGGGTCTTGAGGTGTTTGCCAATCACGGTGTGTTCCCGGAGGAGAACGCCCTTGGCCAGAAGTTCGTGGTGAGTGTGACGTTCTACACCGACACGCGCCGAGCCGGCGAGACCGACGACTTGTCGGCCTCGATTCATTACGGCGAGGCGGCTCATGCCATCGACGAGTTCATGCGCGCGCATACGTTCAAGCTCATCGAGGCGGCTGCCGAGGGTGTGGCCGATATGCTGCTCGGGCGCTATCCGAGTGCGTACGGCGTGCGCGTCAAGCTCGAGAAGCCCTGGGCGCCCGTGGGGTTGCCGCTGAGGTCGGTCTCCGTCGAGATCGAGCGCACGCGCGCGTAACTCGCCAGTCACATGAGGACGATGGATAAGGAGGTCCCCATGGACAACACGACGACCGGCTCCCGCGTGTGGGGCACATGCAAATGGTTGCTCGCGATGGTGGGGGTTTTCGGCGCGTACATGCTGATCCAGGTCATGACGATGGGCCTCGGTAGCGTTGTGGTCGGCGTCGCGGCGGCGCTCTCGACGGGCGACTACGAGTCGTTCGTCGAGTCCCCGGCGTTCTCGAATATGGTTTTGGGCCTTTCTGTCGTGGCGCAGCTGGCCATCATCGCAGTATTCCTGCCTATGTGGCGTCGCATGCGGCCGGGCTCGTTTATCACCCGCCGCGATCAGGCGGCGCCCGAGGGCGTATCGGTGGTCAAGTCGCTCGCGATTCTTCTGCTCGTCGGCGTTTCCGCGCAGTTCCTCGTGGGTTGCCTTTTGGGGTTCGTCGAGATGCTGTTCCCTGAGGCCATGGCAGAGTACGCCGAGCTCATGGAGGATACGAGCGTCGGGGTCTTTGCCATCGTCTCTGCGCTGTCGATTGCGGTGCTCGCGCCCATCAACGAGGAGATCGTGTGCCGCGGCGTCATGCTCGAGTGCGCCATGCGCGCGATGAGCCCCGGCTGGAATGCGACCGACGGCGCACGTTACCGTGCCGTCTCAGCACGGGCGTTTTGGATCGCCAACACGCTGCAGGCGCTCGCGTTCGGCGTGCTGCACATGAATCTCATCCAGGGGGGCTACGCCTTCGTGCTCGGGGCCGTCCTGGGCTGGGTGTTTTGGCGCACGGGCAAGCTTCGCTACCCGATCATCCTGCACTTCGCGATGAACGCCTCGTCGTATTTGGTCGAGCCCCTGTACCCCTTGCTGAGCGCCGTGCCGACGGGGCTCGTCATCGTGTTCGCCGCCGTGATGTTCGCATTGGGAATAAGGGGGTTCGGCCGGCTCTGGAGTTCGTCCGATGTGCTGGATTCCATTGAGAGGCCACAGGATGTGGCGGCGGTACAGGGCATTTTGCCCGTGGAGGGCGAGGTCGGGGACCGCCCGACTCCGCCCGACGGATATCTTGGTTAGCGCCCCCGTGTCGCCGCGCCGTTAATGCCGGTTCGCGCCTTGGCGTCCCTGTGCGGCGCGGTTTCGGGCGTGCGGGTTCGTTCCCGCGGCGCTCTTTCCGGTGGCGCGTCCGCCTGGCTTGCCGGGGTTGGGGCGCCCGTTCTGCTTGGCGCCCGTCCGTCCGCTTGGCATAGTTGCGCCCTTCTTTCCGGAGCGTGCCGCGGCGCGGCGCTCGGCGCGATTTTGGGGCTGCGTGGCGGCTTTGCCGTCCTCGTGCCTGCTCGTCGCTCTTTTGGACGTGCCGTTGGCGGGCTTGCCCGCTCCTGATCCGACCTGCTTCTTTCCGCCGCTCGCGCCCGGCTTGGGTGGCACGGGACGGATCAGGCACTTCGCCCCGTAGCCGATGAGGTCCTCGCGCCCGGCTTTGCGCAGCGCCTCCTTCACCAGCTTGTAGTTCTCGGGCTTGCGGTACTGGATGAGCGCGCGCTGCATGGCCTTCTCGTGCGGATCGCGCGGGATGTAGACCGGCTCCATGGTGCGCGGGTCCACGCCCGTGTAGAACATGCAGGTGCTCATGGTCGAGGGCGTGGGATAGAAGTCCTGCACCTGCTCGGGCATATAGCCCATGTCGCGCACGGCCTCCGCCAGCTCCACGGCCTCTTTCATGGTCGAACCCGGATGGCTCGAGATGAGGTAGGGCACCACGTATTGCTTGAGGCCGTACTCCGCGGAGAGGCGCTCGAAGCGCTCGACGAACGCGTCGTAGACCTCACGGCGCGGTTTGCCCATCACCGAGAGCACCGCGTCGCTCACGTGCTCGGGCGCCAGACGCAGCTGCCCGCTCACGTGGTGCTGTAGAAGTTCGACCAGGAACTTGTCGCTCGCATCGGCCATGGTGTAGTCGAAGCGGATGCCGCTGCGCACGAAGACCTTCTTCACGCCGGGGATCTGGCGCAGGTCGCGCAGCAGCTCGGCGTAGGCATCCTCGTTCGTGTCCATGTTGCGGCAGACGTTCGGCCACAGGCAGCGGCGGTTCTTGCAGACGCCGTGGGTGAGCTGCTTTTTGCACGCGGGCTTGAAGAAGTTCGCCGTGGGGCCGCCCACATCGTTGATATAGCCCTTGAACTCGGGGTCGTGCGTGAGCGCCTCCGCCTCGCGCATGATGCTCTCGCGGCTGCGCACCTGCACCATGCGGCCCTGATGGAAGGCGAGCGCGCAGAAGGAGCACTCGCCAAAGCACCCGCGGTTGCTGGAGATGGAGAAGCGGATTTCGTCGAAGGCCGGAATGCCTCCGGCCACGTCGTAGTCGGGGTGCCAGTGGCGCGCGTAGGGCAGCTCGGCTACTTCGTCCATCTCACGTTCGGTGAGGGGCGCCGAGGGTGGGTTCTGCACCACATAGACGCCGTTGGGATAGGGCTCCACCAGGCGTCCGCCCGTGATGGGGTCCATGTTCTGTTGTTGGATGTTGAAGGAGCGCGCGTAGGCGAGGCGATCTTTCTCGAGCACGTCCCAGGAGGGGAGCAGCTCGTAGTCGAAGACGTTGTCCAGCGCCCCCGTGCCGCTTGTGCGGTAGACCGATCCGTTCACGAAGGTGATCTGATCCACGGGCAACCCGCCGTCGAGCGCGTCTGCCACCTCGACGATCGAGCGCTCGCCCATGCCGTAGAGCAGGATGTCGGCGCCGGAATCGAGCAGGACGGAGCGCTTGAGCTTGTCCTGCCAGTAGTCGTAGTGCGCGAGGCGGCGCAGGCTCGCCTCGATGCCGCCGATGATGATGGGCTTGTCCTTGAAGGTGCGGCGGATGAGGTTGCCGTAGACCGTGACGGCGCGGTTGGGACGTGCGCCCGCGCGTCCGCCGGGGGTGTAGGCGTCCTCATGGCGCGGCTTCTTGTTAACGGTGTAGTGGTTCACCATCGAGTCCATGTTGCCGGCCGAGATGAGAAAGCCCAGGCGCGGCTCGCCGAGCGCGGCGATGCTCGCCGGATCGGTCCAGTCGGGCTGGCAGATGATGCCTACGCGGTAGCCCGCGTGCTCGAGCACGCGGGAGATGATCGCCATGCCGAAGCTCGGGTGGTCCACATAGGCGTCGCCGCAGACGTAGACGAAATCGCATTGGTCCCAGCCTCGCGCCTCCATGTCGGCACGGGAGACGGGCAGGAAGGCCTCGCGGCCGGGGCGCCCCTTGGTTCCCGGGCAGCGGGTGGGGGTGGAGGTGTGCTTGGGTTTGGGGCCCTTCGGGGCTGCGTGATTCTTGGGCGGATGCTTGGGCATGCTGCTCGCTTTCATAGTGGTTGATCACGTCCAAGCATACGCCATGCTCGCCATTGGTCGCGGTCGTGCGGCATGCGCCAATCTATAAACCAGAACCACGCGCGGCGCGGGCGGGATGTCGGCCGTTTTCGCCTCGAGCGCGGTTCTAGACGTTGGGCGTCTTGAGACGATCGAGCGCCGCCGGGAGTTCGTGGAGGGTGGTCAGCACTTCTGCGCACAGGGCGCGTATCTCGGGCGTGGGCTCGTTGTAGTCGGGGACCATGATCGTGCGCATGCCGGCGGCGGCGCCCGATCGCACGCCATTGAAGGAGTCCTCCACGGCGACGCACCGCGCGGGCTCGATGTCCAGGTGGTCGGCGGCGACGAGGTAAACGTCGGGGGCGGGTTTGTGATGCTCGATGTCCTCGTCGAAGACGGCGGCGTCGAACAACTCCATGAGACCGAGGCGCTCCATGCTCGTGATGGCTCGGTCGCGCACGCTCGAGGTGGCGAGCGCCGCGGCGAGCCCTCGCTCGCGCACCGCGGCGACCGCCTCGGCGGCCCCGGGCTTGAGTTCGAGCTCGTCTTCCCAGGTTGCGTCGAAGATCTCGTGGCGGCGATTGAAGAGGCGCTCGGTGAATGCGGGATCGCCGAATTCGTCGTCGATCATATTCATGGCGTTGGGGATGCTGCATCCCACGAACGCGTGCAAGATATGCTCGGGGATTTCGATACGGAAATCCTGCGCGGCTCGCCGCCATGCGGCTTGGCTCACGCGCTCCGTGTCGATAAGGGTGCCGTCCATGTCGAAGATGACTGCCTGCATATGTGGGTCCTTTCGGGAAATTGTCTGGGCAGCATGGTATCAGGACGGGGTGCGGTCCACGTTTGGCGCGAATGCGCGGTTTCTGAGCGTTTCCGCAAGGGAGTCTTCCTACAACAGCTCGCCGTGGGCGCGGACGTAGAGCGCCTTGGCGATGCTCGTGAGCAGCAGATAGCCGATCATCATCACGGCGAGGACTCCGAAGAACGCGCCCGGCAGCGGCACCAGGTCGAGAGCCGCGTTCACACCCGGAACGTAGGGCATGGCGGTCATCAGGCCCACGCCCAAAACCGTGAGGGCGGTGAGGGACGCGGCGGGCTTGCTCTGCACAAAGGGCAGGCGCTCGGTGCGCAGCAGGTGGATCACGAGGGTCTGCGTCCACATGGACTCGACGAACCAGCCGGTCTGGAAGACGAGCGCGAACAGGGCGCGCTGAGCAGGACCGGTGAGGGCGTCCCAGGGTGCGCCCACCACGAGCGGGCACACGACCCAGAACATCGCCGCGAAGGTCAGGATGTCGAAGATGGAGCTCACGGGCCCGATCTTGAGCATGAAGCTCACGATGCCGCGTGCGTCCCAGGTGCGCGGGCGGGCGAGGAACGACTCGTCGACGCGGTCCCAGGGCAGCGCGGCGCAGCTCACCGTGTAGGCCATGCCGAGCAGGAGCAGCTGCAGCGCGCTCATGGGCAAAAACGGCAGGAACGCGGCGGCGACGAGCACGGAGAGCACATTGCCGAAGTTGGAGCTCGCGGTGGTCTTGATGTACTTGATGGTGTTGCCGTAGGTGCGGCGCCCCTCGACGATGCCGTGGGCGAGTACGGTGAGATCCTTCTTGAGCAAGATGATGTCGGCGCTCTCCTTGGCGACGTCGACGGCGGTGTCGACGGAGATGCCGCAGTCGCTGGCGCGCATGGCGGCTGCGTCGTTGATGCCGTCGCCCATGAAGCCCACGGTGTGCTTGCCGTGCGTGCGCAGGACTTCGACGATGCGGGCCTTCTGCAGCGGGGAGAGCTTGGCGAAGAGCCCCGTGCGCTCGACCTGCTCGGCGAGCTCGTCGTCGCTGAGCAGGTCGACGTCGGCTCCGGTGAGCATATTGCGGGCGTCGATGCCGACCTGCTCGCAGACGGTCGCGGCAACGGCGGCGTTGTCGCCGGTGAGCACCTTCACTGCCACACCCAAATCGCCAAGCTCCTTCACAGCCGCCTTGGCGCTTGCCTTGGGCGGATCGAGGAAGGCGAGATAACCGATGAGCGTCATGTCATGCTCGTCATCGGCGGTGAGGTCGCGGGCCGGCACGTCGTTTCGCTGGGCCACGCCGACCACGCGCATGCCGCGCTCGTTGAGGCCGCGGACGCGGTCGAGAATCTGATCGGCCTGTTCATCGGTGAGTGGCAGGACCTCGGTCCCGACCTCGACCGTGCTGCATACGTCGATCATCTCCTCGACGGCTCCCTTGGTGATGAGCTGGCGCTTGCCAGCGGCGTCTTCGACCACCACGCTCATGCGGCGACGGTCGAAGTCGAAGGGAATTTCGTCCACCAGGCGCCAATGGTCGCGCGCACCGGCGATCGTTGCGGCCTCGGGGGAGGTCCGCACGCCGCCCTCGCCCGCTCGGGCGTCCATGCTGCGGCCGCCGGCGGCAAGGGCCTCGGCGCGCTCGATGATGGCCTCGTCCATGAGATTGCGCAGGCCGGTCTGGAAGACGCTGTTGAGATAGGCATGACGGAGCACGCGGTCGCTGGGCGCGCCCAGCACGTCGAGATGACGCTCGAGCACGATCTTGTCGCGCGTGAGGGTCCCGGTCTTATCGCAGCACAGGACGTCCATGGCGCCCAGGTTCTGGATGGAGGAGATCTCCTTGACCACGACGTCCTTCGCGCGCATGACCTCTGCGCCGCGCGCGAGGCAGGTCGTCACGATGACCGGAAGCATCTGCGGTGTGATGCCCACGGCGACGGAGATGGAGAACAGCAGTGCGTCGAGCCAATCGCCCTTGGTGAGGCCGCACAGAACGAACACGATGGGGCACATGACGAGCATGAACCCCACGAGCACGCGGGAGACCGACGCCACGCCGGCGTCGAAGCTCGTGGAGGTCGGGCGGGAGTCGAGAGCGCTTGCGATGCCGCCCAGGTAGGTGCGCGCACCGGTGGTCACGACGACGCCCGTGCCCGAACCGCTCTGCACGGTGGTGCCCGCGAAGGCGAAGTTCTCGCAATCGTCGATGAGCAGCACCCGTCCGACGGGGTCCTCGATGGCGGCGGGGGTCTTCTCGACGGGGTCGGATTCGCCGGTGAGGGCGGCCTGGGTGAGGAACAGGTTCTTGGCCGAGACGATGCGCAGGTCGGCGGGGATGATGTCGCCCGCGGCGAGCTCGATCAGGTCGCCGGGGACCACGTCCGCCAGCGGGATCTCTGCAGCTCCGGTGTCCTCACGCACGCAGCGGCAGGTGATGGAGACGAGACCCTTCAGGGCGTCAGCCGCGGCGGCTCCGCGGGTGTCCTGCCAAAGCGAGATGCCTCCGGAGATGAGGACCATGACGCCGATGATGATGGCGGTGGAGGGGTCGGCCTCTCCGGGTGCGGCGAGGTAGACGTTGGTGTACAGCGAGATTGCGGCGAGTGCGAGCAGGATGAGGGTGAACGGCGTAAGGAACGCACGGGAGAGGCGGGCGGAGAGCGGGTCGTGATGCTCGGGGGCGATGATGTTGGCGCCGTGCACCGAGCGGATGCGATGGGCCTGCTGCTCGGTGAGGCCGTGCTCGCCGGTGCCGAGCAGGTCCATGACCTCGGCGGCATCCAGGCATCCGATGTGCGCGATCTCGGGGTCGAGTCCCAAGGTCCGCTTTGCCACTGCAGCCGAGCTCACGTTGTGGCGAACATGCGAGCTCACGCTGCCGATGACGCGGTGGATACCGCCGCGCACGCGGCTTCCGGCCATGTGAAGTCCTGTTCCGATCCCGGTGGTCTTGATACGGTCTATGTGCTTCATCCAGGTCATGAGGCACCTCCTTGACGTTGCCCCGACGTTGCCGGGTGTGTGGTCGAATGGGGGGGAGATGCGCCCATGCAGGCATGGGTCGATCGCGGCGATCGCCGCGAGGACATCGATTCAGTTGCGTCGCGATGGCGGATGGCGTCCGTGCGTCCGTTATGCCTGGGGACTTATCGTCCAGTCAGAAGGTGTGAAAGCGGTCCGCGGGCGCCGTCATGGCGCAATCGGGGTTTGCTAGCCTGCTGGGCACAGCTACTGGCAGGATGGTCCATGACGCACCTCCTTTTCGGTCGCGGCCGGGGCCTTCTTCGAGATTCGCACGCTAGTGTAGACCGCCCGTTGGAGCTGTCAAGCGCGATCTCAGTCTAATCCACAAATTGGGTAGGTTTGTAAAGAAGGCGTTAAGTGCCTCAATTTGGGGAGACGGTCTCCAAATTGAGGTTCGGCATGGCATATGCTGTACAAGATTTCCGTTGGCCGATGTGAGGGGGAAGGGCGCATGGAGCGCGCGAAGCAAGTATCCGAGTCGATCGAGCTCGGCGTCATCCTGGCGTTGGTCGGCGGCTTTATGGACGTTTATTCCTACGTCGGTCGCGGCGGCGTGTTCGCCAACGCGCAGACGGGCAACATCTTGCTCGTGGGCGTGCACATCTCCGAGGGCAACATCCCCCTCGCCATGCATTTCCTCTTGCCGGTCCTGTGCTTTTCCGTCGGCATCATGATGAGCGACTTGGTGCATGAACGGTTTGTCAGCGTCTTGCATTGGCGCCAGCTCACCGTCTTGGTCGAGGCTCTCATCTTGCTCGGTGTCGGCCTGCTACCCCCTGAGCACAACATGCTTGCCAACGGTCTCACCTCGCTCGCTTGCGGCATGCAGGTCGAGAGTTTTCGCAAGATCCGCGGGCGTGGCATTGCCACCACCATGTGCATCGGCAACTTGCGCAGCGCTCTGCAAAACGTCGACGACTACATCATCACGAATGAGCGCGGCTTCCTGGCCAACGGGCTTTTGTACTTCGGCGTGATCGCCGTGTTCGTATGCGGTGCCGTGCTCGGCAACTGGAGTCTCGAGCGATTCGGGCTCTCGGCCATCGGCATCTGCTCGCTACTGTTGCTCGCGGCGTTCTTCATGATGTTTTCCGACCGCGAGGCTGCGGGGGAGTGCGAGGCAGCGGGGAAGTAGCGTTCGTTCGCCCGGTGTACGGGCTACTTGATCGCCCTCACCACGGTGCCGCCGCCCAAGACGATATCGCCGGCATATGCCACGACTGCCTGGCCGGGGGCGATGCCGCGTTCGGGCGAGTCGAAGATGAGCTCGAAGGCGTTCGCCGCGTTCTCGGCGATCGCGTTCGCTCCCGCCGACGATCCGGTCGCGCCGTGCGTCGCCCTGCGCAGGCGCGCGGGCTGTGCGGGGTGACGGTAGCGGATCTTGGCGCTCACGGGCAGGCCCGTCTCGCCCGCCTCGTCCAATAGCTCTTCCATGACGTTTGCCGGCGCGTTCCAAATCCAGTCATCGGCCACGAGGCCGCCCGCCATGAGGTCGGCTACCTCTCCCAGAGTGACCGTGTTCGCCACGGCGTCGATGCCCGTCACGTAGACGGGATGTGCGCAGGCCACGCCCAGCCCTTTGCGCTGGCCCACGGTGTAGCGAATCGCCCCGTGATGGCGTCCCAGCACGTGACCGCTCGTGTTCACGATATCGCCCTCCGGCAACGGCGCTCCGTTGCGCTTTTCGATGTAGGTGGCGAAGTCGTTGTCCGGGACGAAGCAGATGCCCTGGCTGTCTCGCTTGCCTGCATTCTCAAAGCCCTGCTCGCGGGCGATTCGGCGCACGTCGCGCTCCTTGAACAGTCCGCCGAGGGGCAACAGGGTGCGCGCAAGGCGTTCCTGTGTAAGCGAATACAGCACGTAGCTCTGGTCTTTTGAGGGGTCGAGCGCGCAGCTGAGGGTGTGGACGGCGTTTGATGTGCCCGTCCGCGCGGTGATTCTGTCGATGAGCTCCTGCTCTTTGCCGCGCCGAGCCGCGCCGCCTCCGCCCTCGGCGAGCGTGCCGATGCGCCCGTAATGGCCCGTGGCTATGAAATCGCAATCGTGTTCACGGGCGTAGGAGAGCAGCGCGTCGAACTTGAGGTGGCGGTTGCAATCGATACAGGGATTGGGGGTGCGTCCTGTCTCATAGGTCCGGACGAATTTCTCCACCACATGGCGCTCGAAGGTCTCGCGCATGTCGATGACCTCGTGGGGAAAGCCCAGGCGTGCACAGATCGCGGCGGCGTCGTCGGCGTCCGACCCGCTGCCGCAGGCACCGGGCGCGGCATCGCCGTGCAGCAACATGGTGGCGCCAAGGCAGTCGTACCCCTGCTGGGTGAGCAGGTAGGCGGTGACGCTCGAATCGACGCCGCCGCTCATGGCGACGAGTACGCGCTTGCGGGTCATGGGTCTCCTTTGCGTAAGTGCTTGGCGTGGTGCGTGCGACTAGGCGAAGAGGGCGGTGGAGAGGTAGCGCTCACCGGTATCGGGGAGCAGGGCAACGATGGTTTTTCCAGCGTTTTCGGGGCGCTTCGCCAGCTCGAGGGCTGCCCAGGTGGCGGCTCCCGATGAGATGCCGGCCAAAACGCCCGCCTGCCGTGCGAGGGCGCGGCCGCAGGCGAGCGCATCCTCGTCCTTCACGGGGATGACCTCATCGTACACGTCGGTGTCGAGCACCTCGGGCACAAAGCCCGCGCCGATTCCCTGGATGGCGTGGGGCGCGGCCGATCCGCCTGAGAGCACGGGCGAGCCGGCGGGCTCGACGGCGACCACACGGATGCCCTCATTCATCTGCTTGAGATAGCGCCCCACTCCGGTGATGGTGCCGCCCGTCCCGACGCCCGCCACGAAGATGTCGACGTCCCCTTCGGTGTCGCGCCAGATCTCGGGGCCGGTGGTCGCCATATGGGCCGCGGGGTTCGATGGATTGGTGAACTGGCCGGCGACCCAGCTCTTGGGGGTGCTCGCCGCGAGCTCCTCGGCTCGGGCGATCGCGCCCTTCATGCCCTCGGTGCCCGGGGTGAGCACGAGTTCGGCGCCATAGGCGGCGAGAAGGGCCCTCCGTTCGGCGCTCATCGTCTCCGGCATGGTTATCACGAGTCGGTATCCGCGCGCCGCCGCCAGGGCTGCCAGACCGACGCCGGTGTTTCCGCTCGTCGGCTCGATGATGGTGTAGCCGGCGTCCGGCGCGATGACACCGGCGGCCTCCGCCTCGTTCAGCATGTTGAGGGCGACGCGGTCTTTGACCGAGCCGGCGGGGTTTTGACGCTCGAGCTTCACGAGCACGCGCGCCTTGAGGTCGAGTTGGCGCTCGAATCGGACGAGTTCAAGCAGGGGCGTGTTGCCCACGAGCTCGTCGAGGGAGGTGTGGATGCGGGTCATATCTACTCCTTTGCACGGTGTCGGTAATTGTAAGCCGTCGCTGTCGGTTTGTTTGCGCACACAAAATCATACCAAAAACATAGGAATTATGTCGGCTGGTGGGGTCGAGTTAAAATTCAGCAGCTCCCTTTCATCCGTTTACGAGAAATAACCCATATGCCGCAGGGGGCTGTCTGCTATGCTTTGGCCAGTGGAACAGACGAGACGGAGGTGCGGATATCATGCTGGTGTCGACAAAAGGACGCTATGCGTTGCGCGTGATGATCGACCTCGCGGAGCATCGATCCGACGGGCGCACGCCCCTCAGGAAGATCGCCGCCCGCCAGGGGATCTCCGAGAAATACCTCGAGAACATCCTCACGACGTTGGTGCGCCATGGGTTGCTGTCCGGGCTGCGCGGCAAGGGGGGCGGTTATTGTCTCACGCGTGAACCCGAGGATTTCACCATCGGTGAGGTCTTGCGTTTGACGGAGGGCTCGCTGTGCCCGGTTGCCTGTTTGGAGCACGGCCATGACGGCTGCGACCGCGCGGAACACTGCCGGACCGTCCGTGTGTGGCGCGAGCTCGATTCCCTGATCGAGAATTACCTGAACGGAGTGACGTTGGCGGACCTGGTGCGCGACGAATCGTTCGAGGAGCCGTCGGGCCCCTGCATATCCTAGGCTCTGAGCCCCTAGTCGTTGGTGGCGACCCCGAGCATCGTGCATACGATGCTCACGACGATGCTGCCGAACAGGGCGGCGCCAAAGCCGCTGATGGAGATGCCGGAACCAAGAAGGTTCACGGACAGCCAGCTGGCGAGTTCGAGCATGAAGCTGTTCACCACGAGTTGGAACAGGCCCACGGTGAGGCAGGTGAGCGGCAGGGAGATGACCGTGATGAGCGGCTTCACCAGGGAGTTGACGAGCCCGAGGAACAGACCCACGAAGGCGAAGCTGAGCCAGGGGTCCGCGGTCCCGAAGGGCTGGATGCCGGGGACGATGAACGCGGCGACGGCGATGGCGATGGACGTCAGGAGCCAATTGAGGAAAAAGCGCATGGGAGGCCTTTCGGGTAGGTTCGGTGCTGCGAGACGGGGATCGCTCGTCGACTCGGCGCGCCGGGCGGGGGTATGATGGGCAAATCGGCGCCTGCGCCGGCTCGGCCACCTCGTTCATTCTACCCATACCACGCATGGGCCATCAGGCGTGAGGAGCGACATGCAACGCTATGAATACGGCGACGCCCGGGAGGCCGTCGCGGAGCGCGGGGACGATGCCTCTCGCGTCATCTCGTTTTTCATCTTTAACACCGAGGTTCATTTCCACGCCTATGCGTCCGATGGACAATCCGTCTCGGACCCGGCGGTGAGCCGGCGGCTCGACACCGCTCTCGCCGCGTGCAGGGACCGCTGCCTGTATTTCGAGCACCGTCTGTCGCGCACGAGGCCCGAGTCCGACATCTGTCGTGCCCATTCCTGCGCGCCCGCGGAAGTCGGCATCGCGCCCGAGACGGCCGACCTCATCCGCCGATCTTTGGGGTATTGCGAACGCAGCCGCGGGACCTTCGACGTCACGATGGGGACGGTGACGCGCCTGTGGGATTTCCACGAGGGTGTGGTCCCCAGCCCGTTGGCCCTGTCACGCGCGCTGCCGCACCTGGGGTGCTCCCACATCCGCCTCGGCGGTACCGCCGCCGCGCCGACGTTGTCGATAGACGACCCCGAGACGGTGCTCGATCTCGGGGGCGTGGCAAAGGGCTATATCGCCGATGACCTGGCTGGCATTCTCCTGGATCACGGCGTCGAGCGTTTCGTCATCAACCTGGGCGGCAATGTGCTCGTGCGAGGCGGAAGGCCTCGAGACGACGCGTCCCGCCCGCCCGTGCACGCCGGTGCCCCTTGGAAGATCGGCATCGTCAACCCGCGCGACCCGGCTCATTACCGCGCCATCGTCGATGTCTCGGACGGGTCGGTCGTGACGAGCGGCCTGCATGAGCGACGCTTCACGCGGGGAGGGCGGACGTACCACCACATCTTGAATCCCACGGACGGCATGCCCGCGCGCACCGACGTGGCGAGTGCGACCATCATCGCGTCCGCGTCGATCGACTGCGACGGCTATTCGACTGCGGCGCTTATGTTGGGCATGGACGAGGGCCCGGCGTTCGTCGAGGGGATCGACGGCGTCGAGGGCGTGTTCATCAGCGATGCGGACGAGGTGCGTTGGACGTCGGGCATTGCCGACAGGCTCTCTTTGGTGCCCACGCTCCCGCGCTGGTAGGACCCGACGCGCCCTTCACCGACGGTGCGCCCCCGTCCGCCAGCATGGAGTGCTTTAGCACGCTACTGTGATAAACTGTGTCAAGGTGGCGTGCGCGCTGCCATTTTTACGTTATGGATGCCCTCGGCGCATCGCCAGGGCGGTTATGTGCCCAATGCGGCAAGGTTGGTGGTTCCGTTGAATATCGAGAAGATGTTCGAGCGTCCCGATGTGGACCAGCTCGTCGAGGCGTTTCAGCTCGTCGAGGGCCCCGATGAGATTCGCGCGTTCCTGACCGATCTGTGTACCCCGCGTGAGATCTGCGATTTCGCCCAGCGCCTGCAGGTCGCCCGGTACTTGGATGAGGGCGAGCCCTATGTCGAGGTCCAGGCCCGTACCGGCGCCTCCTCAACCACGGTGAGCCGTGTTTCCAAGTCGCTCAACGGCGAGTACGGCGGCTACCGCAAGGTGCTTGTCAAGTTCGGCGATCAGTAGCGCGGGTCAGCACGGTCAGAAGATTCCGCCCCTCGCGGCCATAAGGTTGCGGGGGGCGGTTTCTCTTGCGTGTCGGGAGGGCGCCCGCACTTTGGCGCGATTGCGCGGGAGCGTGTTCTTCGGAGCGCGATGGTGTCCGCGCGGGCGTGTAGGATAGGGCTATGCAACTTCTACCGAGGATGGGGAGCATGGGGCTGAAAGTCTATACGACGCAATCCGTGACGGCACTCACGGGTGCCGAGATATCGCTGCTCGAGGATGCCGCACGCGCGTGCGGCCGTGCCACGCTGTTGGTGCCCTCGTTCGCCGAGCGCGACGTGTGCCGTCGCGCCTTGGCAGACGCGCGCGTCGGCACGGGCGTCGACGTGACAACGCCCGAGGCTTGGATCGAGGGGCTGTGGGAGCTCTTCGGCGATGGCCGCCGCGTGGTGTCTCCGCTTGAGCGCCGCATGCTCGTCTCGGCCCTCATGGACCGGCGAGATGCCGGCCAGATCGCCCCGCTGCGCGATAACCCGGGAACGGTGCGCCTCATCTCCCAGATCGTCGAGGCCCTGCTGCCCGAGATCGCCGCCCCCGCCGTGCTGGGGAGGAGGGAGGCCGAGCCCGACGGCGAATCGGAGCGGGTGGTGTTTTGCCTGGTGCGCGCTTACGCCGACATGCTCGCCGCGCGCGGCCTCGTCGAGGCTTCGGAGGCTGCGTCCATCTTGGCGGGCCTTGTCGGGGATGGCGCCCCCGCGTGTGCGCGCTTCGTCGCCGTGCGCGATGTTCCCCGTCTGCCCGGTCACGTGATGCGCCTTTTGAGGGCCGTCGCCGGTGCGGGCGAGGTCGCCTTGCTCCTCAACCCCGACCAGCGTTCGCTCGCATCGGAGCTCGACGCCCCCATCGAGACGGTCGGGCTCGATGACGGCCGCCCTGCGTCGCGCTTCCAAGGGGACCCAGAGTTCCTCGAGGTCGCAGGCCCGCATGCCCGCGGCGCCGCCTACGCGAGCGCCCTTGCCGATCTCGTGGGGGATGGGCGTGACGTGGTGGTGGCCGCCGCCCGCCCCTCCGAGGTGTTCGAAGAGGTCTCGTCCCGCCTGGCGGCTCGCGGAATCAGCTCGGAATGCGCGTTGGTCGCCCGGTTCGGCCAGACCGCAGTCGGCCGTCAGTTCGCTGCCCTGTCCGATGTGGTTGCCCGCATGAAGGATGCGGGGGAGGACCCCGAGCGCGCGGCGACGTGGTGGCCTGCGCCGGAGCTCGCCGATTGGCTTTACTCGCCGCTTTCCGGCATGGATTCCAATTCCGCCCGGATGTTCGACAAGAAGATCCGATCCAACCGATCCCTGACGCCTGAGGCGGTCCTGCGCACGTTGCAGAGCTATCAGAGCCAAACGACGACCAAGCGTCAGCGCTCCGACCAGTCCAAACCCTATGCGCGGGTGCCCGCCGTGTGTGCGAGCGTCGTCTCTTATTTGTGGCAGGAGCGTCCAGTCTCGGCCCTCAAGGCCATGTGCGCCGTCGCCGGCGCCCTGCCCCCCAGCGCATTCGGTTGGAGGGACGGGTCGGTCCGCGCCGGAGTCGAGGTGTCCATGGCCGCCAAGGCCATCGAGACCTTGACCGATGTCGCTCACGGGCTGGACGTTTGCCAATCCGCCGCCGTCACGGTGTTGGATGGCCTGACCGTCTCCGCTCGCCGTCGCGCGGAGTCGACCGACTTTGCGCACACGGGCTACGAGGGCGATGCGGATATGCCCTGCGTGCGGTTCATGACGCTCGCCGAAGCGGCCTTGCTGCCCGCCGGTTCCGTGGACGCCGTCTTCGTCGCCGACGTGGATGTTGACAACTTCCCGCTTTCGCATGAGGAGGGCGCGCTTGCGACCCTCGCCGCCAAGTTCGGAGCCGCGCCTATGGAGCTCGAGCCCGCCGCCCGTCTGCGCGACCTGTTCGACCGCGCGCTGGCGGCCGCTCGCAGCCGCGCGGTCCTGGCCCGCGTGACGCACGACCGTCAGGCCAAGGACCGCTATCCCGCAGCGATGTGGACGGAGCTCACCGCCGCCGTCCGCGCGGCGGGGCGTGTCGTGACCGTGACCTCGGTGGGCGAGGGCGACATCGCGGCCGATCTCGACACCGCCGCCGGCATGGGCCTGAAGCGTCGGCGTGTGGCGTGCCTTCCCCCGCAGGAGCTGGGCGAGGACGCCATCCGCCACCTGGTGCTCTACCAGCGTGATCCAAACGACCCATCGCGCCTCGTGCCACGTCAGCTGTCCGCCTCCCAGATCGAGGGGTGCGTGACCTGTCCTCTGTGCTGGTTCATGTCCTCACGAGTTCGTCCGCAGTCGCTTGATGCGGGATTCGGCAATATGGAGAAGGGCAATTTCGTCCACGACGTCATGTATCGCCTGCACGCCGAGCTTACCGAGGAGGGTGTCCCCCGTGTCACGCCTGAGAATCTCGAGGCGTGTCTGGAAAAGCTCCGGGATGTGTTCGATTGCGTCCGTGCGGAGCACGCGCGCAACAAGACCTCGAGCTCCGCTGCGCTCGTCGCGCACTCGGCTCTCGAGCATGTGCAGGTGGACGAGATCTTGCCGCAGCTCGAGGCGGTGGTCCGTTACGAGGCGGGGGCGTTGGCGCCCTTCGCGCCTGCATACCTCGAGTACTCCTTCAACGGCCTTGGGGTCGAGTACGCCGGCCGTCCGCTCGGCGGGCGCATCGACCGCGTGGACGTCGACGCGGAGGGTCGCGCGATGGTCATCGACTATAAGCACCGTATGGATGTCAACGCCTTCAAGCTGACGGACCCAACGGTCGCCAAGCGTGACGGCGCCGTCCCCGCCGATGACCCCGACTGGCTGCCCGAGCACACGCAGTCGCTCATCTATGCCCAGGCGTTGCGCCATTCCGAGCTCGCGCTCGATGCCCGCGGCGCCCTCTATTTCTCGACCAAGGGCGGCGCTCCCGCCATGCGTGGCGCCGTTTCGGAGGAGTTCGTCGAGGTCGAGTCTGGTGACGGGCGCGTGCCGGGCTTGCGGACGGGTTTCCCCGACGCCGAGCACGGAGGCACCATGGGCTTCGACGAGTTGCTCGAACGAGTCGAGCAGACCATCGCGCGCAAGTTGGACGCCCTCGAGGCGGGCGACGTCTCGGCGGCGGAGAAGCCGGGCGCACGGTGCGCATTCAACCATGATCTTGGATTCGAGCGGAGGGACGCATAACCAATGGACCTTTCCACCCTCATGCCGCAGCAGCGCGATATCGTGATGACTCTCGATCGACCGCTTTTCGTCTCGGCGGGCGCCGGTTCCGGCAAGACCTTCACCCTGACGCGCAGGATCTTGTGGGCGCTCTCGCCCGAGTCCGGCCCCTTCATTCGTAATCTCGACCAGGTGCTGGCCATCACGTTCACCAAAGACGCCGCCGCCGAGATTCGCGAGCGCGTCCGCGGGGCCCTCATCGAGGAGGGCATGGACGACATCGCCCTGCAGGTCGATGACGCGTGGATCTCGACGATCCACGGTATGTGCTCGCGTATCCTGCGCGCCCATGCGCTCGAGCTCGGCCTCGACCCCGAATTCAGCGTTTTGGACGAGTCCGTCTCCGGCCCGCTTATGGACCGGGCGGTCGATGCCGTGATTGCGCGGGAGCGCGGCGGCTTGCGCGAGCTGCAGGAGTGGTACGCGCTGTCCGGTGAGTTGGACCCGAGCGGCTTTGAGGCGGGCACGAGTGCCAAGCGCCTGGTACGCACCCTGCTCGAGCGCGCAAGTGCCTCGCGTCATGGCTTCGACGACATGCACCTCATCCGCGGTTCGGTGGATTTCTCGGGCCTCATGGACGCCTACCGCCAATGTCTTGGCGCGAGTGCCAAGGCGGCCGAGACCGCGCGCATCGCGTTGGATGCCCTCGAGGCCTATGGATGCGGTCCGCAGACGCGCGGGGACCTCGCGGCGTGCATGCTCGCCTGCGGCATGCCCCGCCCGAGCAAGGCGTTTCCCAAGGAGCAGGTGGCTCTGCTCAAGGCAGAGGCCGCCGATGCCTTCATCAACGCCTATCTGGCTCTCGGAGGTCCCGCTCTCGACGAGTTGCTCGCCCTTGCCCGCGCCGTCGGCGACGAGTACGCCGCGCTCAAGGCGGAGCGCTCGGCACTCGATAACAACGACCTGCTCCGCCTCACCTATGAGGCGCTGCGCGATCACCCCCGTATCCGCGATGCGTATGCGGGCAAATTCGCGATGGTCATGATCGACGAGTTCCAAGACACCGATCAGCAACAGGTCGACCTCATCAACTTCCTGACGGGCGAGGGCGGTCGCGCGCTGTGCACCGTGGGCGACGCCCAGCAGTCCATCTACCGCTTTCGCGGCGCCGAGGTCGAGGTGTTCCGCCGCGCCCAGCGCCGCATCGAGCAGGGGGCCGCTGCGGGTTCCGAGGGGTCCGTGGTCAAGCTCGTCAAGAACTTCCGCAGCCATGCCGAGGTGCTCGAGTATGTCGCACGCGTCTTCGACGACGGACAGGGCGGCATCATGCCCGGCTTCCTCAACCTGCTCCCGCACGACGGGCGCGCCGACGGCCTGCGGGTCGCGGGCGCCTCGCGTCGTCAGGCCCTGCTTGTCGCGGGCGGCACCACCGAGGAGCGCACGGCGGCCAAGGCCGAGGCCATCGCCAGGCGGTTTCGCGCCCTCGCCGATGCCGGTCAGCCCGCAGGCGACATGGTCCTGTTGTTGGGCGGCATGACCCGCGCGGGCGTCTATGCGGATGCCATTCGCGCACAGGGCCTCGACTGCGTGATCAGCGGCGGTTCGGTGTTCGCTTCCACGGAGGAGGCCAAGACCATCCGCGCGCTCGTGCATATGCTCGGCAATCTCGCCGACACCGCACAGGGCCTGGCCCCCGTGCTCGCCTCCCCGCTGTTCGCGTTGGGCGTCCAGGAATTCCTCGCGCTGGCAACGGCGTGGGACGCGCAGACCGGCGAGACCCGCCGTCGCAATATCGAGCTCGGCATCCTGTTTGACGACGACGCCCCGGGCTTCGGCGACCTTCCGCTGCTCGCCCGCGCCCGCACGGTCCTGCGCCGTGCCCTTTCGCGCCTGGGGAAGGATCCGCTTGCTTCGATCGTGCGCGACGTGGTCAACGAGTCCGGCTGGATGGTCCGTCTCGCCGAGCGCGGGGCGGAGGGTCGCGCGCAGGCAGCGAACGTCCTCAAGGCCATCGACGCGGTCGCGGAGGCCGAGGCGGAACTGGGCAATGCACCGCGTCAGGTGGCGCTCGCCTACGATCGCTTCCTGACGGGCAAGCAGGCGCCGGGAGCCCTCAACGAGGAGGGCGGCAATGCGGTCCGCATCATGACGGTGCATGCGTCCAAGGGCCTCGAGTTCCCCGTGGTCGCGGTGTCCGAGTGCTTCGGCATCCGCTCCAATTCCGCGCGCATGCAGTCGGTGCGCCGCGACGACGGCACGCTCGACCTCGTCGCGCTGCCGGGCCGTTTCCCGGACTGCCGCGATTCACTCGGGTCGCTGATAGAGGGCGCCGAGGTTGAGAAGCAGTTCAAGAAGTACCTGAGCGGCTCGGGCGCCACGGGTCCCTGGCTCGACGCGAGCCTGGTCGATGACGTGTGCGCGACCGGGTCGGCCGCCGAGGCATGGTTGTCCATGCGCGACGAGGAGGACCGCCTCGCGCTCGAGGAGCGCGCTCGCCTCCTGTACGTCGCCATGACGCGCGCCCGCGAGGTTTGCTTGCTCGCGATGGACGCCCCTGTCGGCCGCGGCAAGGGGTCGGCCCTCACGCTCAAGCCCGAGCTGGACCTCACGCCCGCCGTGCTCGAGCGCATCCTGCCCGACGCCGGCGCCTCCCTCGCGTGCGATCGCCTCGTGTTCGACAACGCACAAGCGGGCGATTTCGAGCTGATCGCCCTTAGGGACTTCTCGTATGGTGGCGCCGTATATGAGGCGAATGCCGAGCTCGCCGACGCGGAGGATCCGGTTGCGGATGCCCCCGTGCCCGAGCCGATGGACTCCTTCACGCTCGTGGAGCCCGCGAACGTGTACATGCGCGTCGTGCCCGCCGAACGTGCCCCACGCGATTCCTACAGCTACTCGTCGGTCTCGGCGGAGCTGCACGAGGAAGCCGAGGACCATCCCGAGCCTACGGAGGCCCCTATTGAGGGGGCGTCGGGGGAGGCCGCGGTGTCGGGTGGAGTCGAGGCGCCGCGCGATGAGCGGGCCGTTCCGTCGCACGAGGGAGACCCGACGGCGCTCGGCAGCGCCTTCCATGCCGCTTGCCAGTGGCTGATCGAGCTCGACCGTGCCGATTTGCCCGTCGAGCGTGCCGACGCCCTATGCCGCTACTGGGGCTGCACGGCCGCCCAGCGCGAGCGTTTCGATGAGGCGGTTGCGCGCTGGCTTTCCAGCGACGTGCGCGCCGAGGCCCTTGCCTGGCCGTGTCGTCGTGCCGAGGTGCCGTTCTACTCCCCCGGCATGGATGGGCTTGTGGGGCGCTTCGGGCCCTATGCCGAGGGTGCCATCGACTTGCTGTGCACCGATGCCGCCCGTCCCGGTCGTGCTCTGCTGATCGACTACAAGACCGGTGGGAGCTCGCTTGAGACGCCCGAGCAGCTGCAGGAGAAGCACGCCCTTCAAGCGAGCGTCTACGCCGACGTCTTGCACAAGGCCGGGTACGAGCAAGTGGCGCTCAAGTTCGTCCGTGTCGAGGTGCCCGACCCGTCCGACCCGACGCAGCCCCAGGTCGTCACGTACGAGCTGTAACCGGCTTCATGTGGTCGCTCGCGGCTGGGCGCAATTCCCTCGGGCGTGGCTCCGCACAACCGAACACACTGTGTGCCTTCCACGAGCCGGGGGCGCACATGCGTTCTGTCCGCGCACTCGGTTAGAATCGATACCGTTCGAAAGGACCCCGTTCCGACGTACATCTCAAGCCTCAATTTAGGGACTGTCCCCAAATTGAGGCTTCGAAGATGGGGGAGCCGCGGGGCTTCTCGAGGGAGATTCTCAGCACATCAGTTAGGAGCCGCATTACATGGCATTCGTTCACCTGCACAACCACACCGTCTATTCCATGCTGGACGGCGCGACGCGCATCAAGGACATGGTGTCGCGCGCCGTCGAGCTGGGCATGCCCGCCGTGGCCATCACCGACCACGGCTACATGTACGGTGTCCCCGAGCTCGGCCTCGCCTGCGACGCCGTGAACCACGGCACGCCCGAGTACAAGGTCTGGAGCCACGACAAGTCCTTCTTGGAGAAGGGCCGTCGCGACGAGCTCGAGTGCCCCGATCAAGAGTCCGACCCGCGCGGTTACGAGCAGCACATGAAGGACCTCGCGATGTGGGACGAGAAGGGCAATATCGACGAGCTCAAGCCGCCGCTGGTCATCAAGCCCATCTTCGGTTGCGAGGTGTATTTCACCCCCGACGAGACCCTTGCGCGCGACCGCAAGCCCGAGCTCTACCACATGGTGCTCTTCGCCCAGAACGAGAAGGGCTACGTCAACCTCATGCAGACGGTCTCCGAGGCCGCCGTGCAGGGCTTTTACTACAAGCCGCGCGTGACGCTGGACAACCTGCGCCGTCATCGCGAGGGCCTCATCGCCAGCTCCGCGTGTATCGCCGGCATCATCCCCAAGTGCATCGACCGCGGTGAGATGGCGACCGCCATCGAGTGGGCTGAGACCTTCCGCGACACGTTCGAGCCGGGCAATTTCTACATCGAGATCCAGGAGCACGGCATCACGACCGACTCCGGCATCACCGACGAGGAGCTTTCCCGTACCCTCATCCAAATCGCCGAGCAGGTGGGCGTCAAGGTCATCGCAACCAACGATTTCCACTACCTCACGCGCGAGGACGCGCCGGTCCAGGACGTCGTCATGTGTATCGGCACGAACTCCAAGATCGACGACCCGAACCGCATCCGCATGGAGGGTTCGGAGTTCTACATGAAGACCGAGGAGGAGATGCGGGCCCTGTTCCCGTATTGCCCCGAGGCCTGCGACAACACCGTCGAGATCGCCGAGAAGTGCAACGTCGAGCTCGACTGGGACAGCATCATCCTGCCGAACTATCCCCTGCTCGACCCGGGCGAGACCCATGAGAGCCAGTTCCGTCGCGAGTGCGAGGAAGGCCTCGCCAAGCGCTACGGCGACGATTGGGACGGGCGCGAGATCGGCGGCGTCGACATCCGCGAGCGTTTCGAGTTCGAGTACAAGGTCATCTGCGACAAGGGCTTCGCCGCGTACTTCCTCATCGTCGCCGAGTACGTCCGCTGGGCCAAGCAAAACGGCATCGGCGTCGGCCCGGGCCGTGGCTCGGCTGCGGGCGCCCTGGTCGCCTACGCCATGGACATCACCACCTTCGACCCGCTATCGAACGGCCTCATGTTCGAGAGGTTCCTCTCTCCCGAACGTACCGAGATGCCCGATATCGATATGGACTTCGACGATGAGCGGCGCCTCGAGGTCATCGAGCATGTTCGACAGCTCTATGGCCCCGAGAAGGTCACCCACGTCATCACCTACTCCACCATCAAGGCCAAGCAGGCCATCAACGACGCTGCCCGCGTCCTGGACTATCCCGTCTACATGGGCCAGCGCCTGTCCAAGATGGTCTCCGCCGATCCGGGCGTGAAGCTCAAGCAGGTGCTCGAGAAGCAACCGGGCAAGGAGGACCTGTACAGCCCCGATTTCGTCGAGGCGTATCAAAAGGACGAGGACGCCCGCCGCATCATCGACACGGCGCTGTCCATCGAGGGCCTCACGCGTGGCGAGGGCGTGCACGCCTGCGCCGTTCTGATCTGCCGCGATGCGGTCAACGAGCACGTGCCCACCAAGCTCGATACCAAGGGCGGCGTCGAGATCACCCAGTACGAAGGCCACACGGTCGCCGACATGGGCCTGCTCAAGATGGACTTCCTGGGCCTGCGCACCCTCACGGTCATCTCCAAGGCCAAGGCCAACATCAAGAAGAGCTTCGGCATCGATATCGACGTCGACGCCATCCCCTTCGACGACCCCAAGATCTTCGAGCTCATGAGCTCCGGCCGTACCGCCGGCGTGTTCCAGGTCGAGTCCGCCGGCATGACGGCCACGATCAAGAACATGAAGCCCACCGAGTACAAGCACGTCGTCGCTCTGATCGCTCTCTACCGCCCGGGCCCCTTGGGCGCCGGCATGGTCACGAGCTACATCAACCGCATGAACGGCAAGGAGCCCGCGGTCTCCTACGACCCGCGCCTCGACGGCATCCTGGGCGAGACCTACGGCACCATGGTCTACCAGGAGCAGGTTATGCTCATCTCGGTCGAGATGTGCGGCTTCTCCAAGGGCGAGTCGGACTCGCGCATCCGCAAGCCCGTGGCCAAGAAGAAGATCAAGATGCTCACCGACCAGGTCTTCAAGTGGTCTGACGGCGAGGATGAGACGATCTACGACCACTGGATGAACGGAGCGGAGAAGAACGGGTACAAGCGCTCGGTCGCCCAGAAGATCTGGGACGACGTTCTCGAGTTCGCATCCTACGCGTTCAACAAGTCCCACTCCGCCGGCTATGCGATCCTGGTCATGCAGACCGCCTGGCTCAAGGCCCATTACCCCAACGAGTACATGGCGGCCGTGCTTACCTCCTACACGGGCAAGACCGACAAAATCGTGCACTACGTCTCCGCTTGCCGTCACGACGGCATCGCCGTCCTGCCTCCGGATATCAACGAGTCCGGCACCGAGTTCACGGCGACCCCGGAGGGCGTGCGTTTTGGTCTGGCCGGCATCCGCGGCGTGGGCGAGGGCGTTACCCAGGCGATCATCGGGGAGCGCGAGAAGGGCGGCCCGTTCAAGAACCTGCACGACTTCGTCGAGCGTGTGGATTCGAGCCAGGCCAACCGTCGCGTCATCGAGGCGCTCATCAAGGGCGGGGCCTTCGACTCGACGGGTTATCCGCGTCGTCAGCTCATGCACTTCGTCGACCGCGACAATCCCGAGAACATCATCGATGCCGCGGTGAAGCGCCAAAAGGACCGCGCCGCCGGTCAGACCTCGCTGTTCGACGTGTTCGGCGATGTCGAGGGCTCCGGTTTCGAGGTCATCGTCCCCGAGCCCGACGGGCAGGAGTGGGATCGACATATGAAGCTCTCCTTCGAGAAGGAGGTGCTGGGCATCTACGTCTCCGATCACCCCCTGCGCCCGTATGAGTACGCACTCGCCAAGGCCCGTGAGTTCACGCTGTCCCAGATCGACACCGGCTTCGAGACCATGGGTCCCACCGGTAACGCGGTGAACAAGGAGATTCCCGAGGGCAAGCCCTATTGGTGGGCCGGCATGGTCTCGGGCGTCGGCAAGCGCGTCACCAAGAACGGCGACCCCATGGCCATCGTGCAGCTCGAGGACATGGAAGGCGAGGCGACGGTCGTCGTGTTCCCCAAGACGTACAAGCAGTGCGAGGGCTACCTGTACGGCGAGGTCGACCCCGAGACGGGTGCGCAGCTCTCCGATGCCTTCATCCGTGTCAAGGGCAAGCTCGAGCGTTCCGACCGCGGCGACCAGATCATCGCCCAGGAAATCGAGCCGCTCGTGCTGAGCGAGGAGAGCAATCGCCCCAAGGTCTTCGAGATCATGGTTCCGAGCTCGCGCTTCTCTCAGGCCAACATGGCGCGCTTGGCGACGGTCCTGAACACCAACCCCGGTGGCGACCGCGTGGAGCTGTTCATCGAGCAGGCGGACGGCCAGACCATGCGTGCCGAGATCCCCACACGCGTCAACGCCCGCTCGATCCCGCTGATCGCCGAGGTCAAGGGCATTGTGGGCAATAAGGGCCGCGTGACGGTGATCTAGCCCGGCCGGTCCGAGGTCGGGGAATGTGTACCGTGGACGCGCGTCTCGTGTAAGATGCGCGTCCATTCGGGCATACTAGGAAATAGTTGCATCTGCAGCGAAGTCTGAAAGGATTGATACATATGGCTACGTTTTTCAAGAATGACGAGACGGGCAAGTTCCTCGCCGCTGTCGACGCCGACATGTTCGCCCCGGCCGGCTACACCGAGGTTGCCGCCAACTCCGTCGACGCCGCCGTCGAGAAGCACGTTCCCGTCGTCGAGCTCCAGCGCGAGGGCCACGTCCTGAACGTTACCGTGGGCGAGGTCGAGCATCCCATGGAGGACGCGCACTACATCGAGTGGATCGCCCTCGAGGCCGCCGGTCGCCTGGAGATCCATTACCTTAAGCCCGGCCAGGCCCCGACCACGTTCTTCGCGGGCGGCGTCAAGACCGGCATCGTCTACGCCTACTGCAACCTCCATGGCCTGTGGAAGGCGGAGTTCTAAGATTCCGCCAAGGGCCGTGCGGCCCGTGCCTTGTGGTGCGAACGTATCTACGCGGGTGGCGAGGGGCGTAACGGCTCCTCGCCACCCGTTATTTGCATCATCTCCCGACGTGACGGCTGTCGCATGGTGCAATGTGAGCAAGAAAGGTTGACCCCACCGATGAGAATCGCCCTGGCCCAGATTGGCGCCCGCCTTGGAGATTTCGACGGCATCTGCTCTCGAGTCGAGCAGCAGGTGCACCTGGCACAAGATGCCGGGGCCGACCTTTTGTGCGTACCCGCGCCCCTGATGTGCGGTGTCACGCCGGGGGCACTGGTCGACTATCCGAATTACGAACATGACCTGCTGAGGGCCCTCGATCGGCTCGCGGCGATCTGCGATGCGGCCGGTGTGGCGTGCATCGTCCCCGCCGTGCTCTCCTTGGAGGTTGGCCAGCTGTTCGAGGCGTTTTTGCTGCGTCGCGGACGTGTGGTGCCGCTGCGTCTGACCATGATCCGGCATCAGGAGGGCGTTCCCGTCTCACCGTGGTCACCGCCGGTGTTCGACATTGCGGGCACACGCATCGCGGTGACGTTCGACGCCCAGCGCGACCTTGCGTCCCTTCCCGGCGGTTGCGACCTGCTGCTGCATTTCCCCGTCAACGGTTTGGATGTGACGGATTGCGATTCTGCGGCGGCCGCCGCGCTTCCTACGGGTCAGATGACGGAGCGGGTCGCGCGTGCCGGGATTTGGATGGCATGCATGGCCCCTGTCGGCGGTTACGACGATGCGGTCTATACGGGCGGTTCCTATGTGCTGGACGACGGGGGACGTGTCGTCGCCCTTGCACCGTGTTTCGAGGAGTCCCTGCTGGTACAGGATGTGGTGCGCGGGGTGCCCTGCGAGGCGGTTGAGGATCGCAAGATCCCGCGCTTCGATCGCGGCACCTGGATGTGGAACGGCCTGCGCTTGCATCTGCGGGATTCGGTCGCAGCGCAGTGCGCCGGGCGCGTGCTCGTCGCCTTGGACGGTGGCCTGGCGAGTAGCCTGCTCGCATGTCTGGCCGTCGATGCCCTGGGGTCTCGGTCCGTCATCGCGCTACATGTCGAGCATGATGCGGCATCCGATGGTACCGCCCAGGAGTTCCATGCCTTGCGCTCCCGCCTTGCGAGGGAGGTGGCCTCTCGTCTTCATATTCGCATGGTCGAGCGCGTCGCCCCCGATATTCGCCCGTTGTTGGATGGCGATGAGCCCGGCAACCCCGGCATCTCCGTCCCAACCGCACAGGCGCGCGTCGACGCCCTGATGATGGAGGATGTCGCCCAAATCGAGCTTGCGATGCCACTCAGCGCCCTCACCAAGACCGATTACGCGTTGCGCCCGCGGGTCGGAGCGCGCGCGAATGTGGCGACGCTCGCGCCTTTTGGCGATGTGTACCTGACGTCGTTGGAGTGGCTCGCTCGCGCGCGGAATCGCATTTCAGCGGTCCTTCCCGAGGAGCTGCTCGGTCTCAACGCCGTCGCCGGCGATATGGCCACCGTCCTGCGGGATGCGGTGTGCCAGCTTGGCGCCGACGGCGGTATCGCCGATCGAGCGCTGTCTTCGCTGCTCGCGCTCGACCCCTCTCAGATCGACGGTGCGCTCGAGGCACATGTCGACCGCAACGCTGTCCTGGACGATCTGCCGCTGTTTGCAAGCGATCCGGAGTCGGCGGCCCTCATACTGATGATCGTTCGGTCGGGAGAGGCGTCGCGGCGCCTTCTGCCATCGTGCCCGATCGTGTCGTCCCGCTCATTTGTGGAGCGCGCCTGGCCGTCGATGCTTGGCTGGTCGGACATGGGCAGGCATGGGCAGGAGCGGCTTCGTGCGGCGGATTTGGCCGATGCGGAGTTCCATCGCCTCGAGAAGCGCGGCGCCGCTCGCGCCGAACGTGCCCGGGGCGAGATTATGGACATGCTGGCCGACCTGCTCGGCATCACGCCGAAGCAACGCCGCGAGCTCATGGGCGAGGAAGGGCTCGAGCGTATGGGCGAGCAGCTCAAGGATGCCGAGCAGTCCGTCCGGGAGGCGCTGGGGCGGATGGCCTCCGAGGGGCTCGGACCCGAGGTGTTCGGGCTTGGGTCGCAAGATGGCGACGCTGGTGCTTCCGGACGCGCGGGCTTCTTCTCCCTGAACTAAAATCGCTTCTCCTCCTTTCCGCATGCATGGTATAGTAGAACAAACGTTCGAGATATCAAGGAGACGGATTGGTCATATTGGGGATCGACCCGGGTTTGGCTAACACCGGGTGGGGCATCGTCGAGGAACGTCGCGGCGAGGTGCGTTGCCGGGCATACGGTTGCATCGAGACCTCGTCCGGCTCTGACTTGGCGGCGCGCTTGCGGCGCATCGCCGACGAGCTCACCGCTGTGGTCGATCGCTATCGCCCGCAGGAGGCGGCTGTGGAGGGTATCTATTTCGGCGCAAATGTCCGTTCCGCCATACCCACCGCCCATGCCCGCGGCGCTGCTCTCGTCGCGTGCTCCCTGTGCGGGGTCGAGGTGGGGGAGTACACCCCCATGCAGATTAAGCAGGCCGTTGTTGGCACGGGCGCCGCCGATAAGACGCAGGTCACCTATATGGTTCGCACGTTGCTCCATCTCGATCACGATCCAAAGCCCGACCATGCCGCGGACGCGCTGGCGTGCGCGGTGTGCCATGCGCACCTGCATCGAACGCGGGAATTGAGCGGTGGTGCCTACACGCAAGAGAAGGGAAACCCCTACGCATGATCTCGATATTGAATGGCACGCTCATCGAGACGACCGCGGGAACGGCTGTCATCGATGTGAACGGCATAGGCTTCGAACTCGGCATCTCTGCAACCACCGCCTCGAGCCTCTCGCAGGTCGGCTCGCCCACTCGCCTGTACACGCGCATGGTTGTGCGTGAGGATTCGTGCACCCTGTTCGGGTTCGCCACAAAGGACGAGCGTACGATGTTCGACAAGTTGGTCTCGGTAAGCGGCGTGGGTGCCAAGCTCGCCCTCGCGATTTTGTCCTCATTTACGGTGCCCGAGCTGTATACGCTGGTGATGATGGAGGACGACAAGGGAATGGCGACCGTGCCGGGCGTGGGCAAAAAGACCGCGCAGCGCTTGATCCTCGAACTCAAGGGCGTTTTCGAGAAGGACCGTTCGCTCGCCGGTTCGGCTGCCCCCACCGCGCCGCTGCCGTTTGCCCCCGCCGCGCCCGCGACCCCTTCGGCGATTGAGGACGCCACGGCGGCCCTGCTCTCCATGGGCTTCACCGCCGCGGAGGTCACGCTGGCACTCGATGGGTATGATGGCAAGGATATGCGCGTCGAGGAGCTCTTGGCTCTGGCGCTCAGGCGGCTGGGAATGGAATCGTGATGTGGGAAGTAGACGAGTCGACTGACCTGTGGGGCGATGCGCCGTCCCGCCATGCGGCGGGAGGCGAGACGGAGCGGTTCGTGACGGGGGAGCTCACCGCCGACGATCTCGACGTCGAGCGCGGCCTGCGTCCGCAGCGCCTTGAGGACTATTGCGGGCAGGAGCACATCAAGCAAAGCCTGCGCATCCTCATCGAGGCCGCGCAGAGCCGAGGGGAGAGCCTCGATCATGTGATCTTCTCAGGTCCCCCGGGCTTGGGTAAGACCACGCTGGCCGCGGTCGTTGCAAATGAGATGGGCGCGCAGATCAAGACCACCTCAGGGCCCGCCATCGCTCGCACGGGCGACCTCGCGGCGATTCTCACCAACCTGCAGCCGGGCGACGTCCTGTTCATTGATGAGATTCATCGCCTCAACCGTCAGGTCGAGGAGATCTTGTACCCGGCGATGGAGGACTTCTCCCTCGATATCGTCATCGGCAAGGGACCCGCTGCCCGCTCGATTCGCCTGGATATCCCTCGTTTCACACTCGTGGGCGCCACCACGCGCTCTGGCATGCTCACAGGCCCCCTGCGCGATCGTTTTGGCATCTCGTATCGCTTGGATTATTACGGCATCGATGATCTGGCCGATATCGTCTGCCGCTCTTCGAGCATCCTCGGTGTGTCGATCGACCGAGAGTCCGCAAAGGAGATCGCCTCGCGTTCCCGTGGTACGCCTCGCCTTGCGAACCGCCTGCTCAAGCGCGTGCGTGATTACGCCCAGGTCCGCGGCGAGGGGTCCATCGAGCTCGGTATCGCTCAAGAGGCGATGCGTTTCTTCGAAATCGATGAGCTCGGCTTGGATTGGATGGACATCCGCATCCTCGAGACGCTGTGTAAGACGTTCCGCGGTCGCGCCGTCGGTCTGTCCACCCTGGCGAGCGCAACGGGTGAGGACGCCAACACGCTCGAGGACGTCTACGAGCCCTATCTGCTGCAATGCGGTCTGATCGTCCGCACTCCGCAGGGCCGTATGGCAACGCCTGCGGCGTTCGAGCATCTGGGAGTCGAGGCGCCCGGATTGTAAAGCCCGTGGTTCATGATTGGCCGTGCTATTCTGAACGCGTTACATGACTGAAGAGAAGGGACCCGCCATGCCGACTGATATCGAAATCGCCCACTCCGTCGAGCCGTGGCCGATCCAGCAGGTGGCCGAGACCGCCGGCGTGGACGCCAAGCACCTGATTCCCTATGGCTTCGACAAGGCCAAGGTGGATTACTCGCTGCTCAACGAGCCGAGCGACCACGAGGCCAAGCTCGTCCTCGTCACTGCCATCAACCCAACGCCCGCGGGCGAGGGCAAGACCACGACGACCATCGGTCTGGCCGACGCTCTGCGTCGCCGCGGCGTCAAGAGCGCCGTCGCGCTGCGCGAGCCTTCGCTCGGCCCGGTCTTCGGTGTCAAGGGCGGTGCCGCCGGCGGCGGATACGCCCAGGTCATCCCCATGGAGGATATCAACCTTCATTTCACCGGCGACTTCCATGCCATCGGTGCTGCCAACAACCTGCTCGCTGCCATGCTGGATAACCACATCCAGCAGGGCAACGCGCTCGGCATCGACGTCAAGCGCATCACTTGGAAGCGCGTCGTCGACATGAACGACCGTCAGCTCCGCCATGTCATCGACGGCATCGGCGGCAAGGCCCAGGGCGTCCCACGCGAGGATGGATTCGACATTACCGTCGCGTCTGAGGTCATGGCGATCCTGTGCCTGTCGACCTCCATCTCCGACCTCAAGCAGCGCCTCGGGGAGATCGTGGTCGGCTACACCTACGACGGCGAGCCCGTTCGCGCCAGCCAGCTCAAGGCCCAGGGCGCCATGGCGGCCCTGTTGAAGGACGCGCTCAAGCCCAATCTCGTGCAGACGCTCGAACACACGCCGGCGTTCGTGCACGGCGGTCCGTTCGCCAACATCGCGCATGGCTGCAACTCCGTCATGGCCACGAGGATGGCCATGCGCTTCGGCGATGTTGCCATTACCGAGGCAGGCTTCGGCGCGGACCTCGGAGCCGAGAAGTTCCTCGACATTAAGTGCCGCATGACCGGGATTCGCCCGAGCGCCGTCGTGGTGGTCGCTACCGCCCGCGCCCTCAAGTACAACGGCGGTGTGGCCAAGGCCGATCTCAACACCGAGAATCTCGAGGCCCTCAAGGCCGGTATGCCCAACCTGCTCCGTCATGTCGAGAACATCCAGAGCGTCTTCGGTCTGCCCTGCGTCGTCGCGATCAACCGATTCCCGACCGACACCGAGGCCGAACTCGACCTCATTGCATCCGAGTGCGAGAAGGTTGGTGTGAACGTTCGTCTCTCCGAGGTCTGGGCCAAGGGTGGCGAGGGCGCACTCGAGCTGGCCGACGAGGTCATGCGCCTTATCGAGGAGCCTCACGAGTTTAAGTTCGCCTATGAGGACGGTACGGATGTGGCAGACGCCCTCGAGGCGATTGCCACCAAGGTCTATCATGCCGACGGCGTCGACTTCGCGCCTGCGGCCAAGCGCCAGCTCGCTGAGCTGCGCGCAAACGGCTTCGGTAACCTGCCGGTGTGCGTTGCCAAGACCCAGTACTCCTTCTCCGATCAGGCGAGTGCACTTGGCGCCCCCGAGAATTTCCGCATCACCGTGCGCGAGCTCAAGGTGAGCGCTGGCGCCCACTTTGTCGTCGCTCTCACGGGCAACGTGCTCACGATGCCGGGTCTCCCCAAGGTTCCCGCGGCCGAGAACATCGACGTCGACGACAACGGCGTCATCACCGGTCTGTTCTAAGGATCGGTATGGCTACGATTATCGACGGTAAGAAACTCGCTGCCGAGGTTCGCGGTCGCGCTGCCGAGCGCGCTGCGCGACTGATGGCGCGGGGTATCCCGTGTGGTCTGGCGGTTGTGCTGGTCGGCGACGACCAGGGCTCCGCCACGTATGTTCGCGCCAAGTTGCGCGACTGCGAGGAGTGCGGCATCCCGTCCCAGGATTTCAAGCTCTCCGAGGATACGACGCAAAGTGAGCTCATGTCGCTCATCGAGCGGCTGAACGCCGATCCCTCCATTGCGGGCATCCTGGTGCAGATGCCGCTGCCGGCTCATCTCGATGCCGAGCAGGTTGTCGCCGCGATCGATCCCAAGAAGGATGTCGACGGCTTTCACCCGGAGAATCTGGGCAGGCTCGTCCGAGGCCTTCCGGGGCTTCGCCCTTGCACGCCTGCCGGTATCATGGAGATGCTCGACGCTTATGGTATCGACCCGGCAGGCAAGAACGCGGTGATCGTGGGGCGTTCGTCCATCGTGGGCAAGCCCATGTCGCTCATGTTGCTTGCGCGCAATGCCACGATTTCTGTCGCGCATTCCCATACCGACCCGTGCGAGCTCGCTCGGATCTGCCAGAGTGCCGATATCCTCGTGGTCGCGTGCGGCATCCCAAAGATGGTCAAGGGCCCCTGGATCAAGCCGGGCGCTGCCGTCATCGACGTCGGCATGGACCGCGATGAGACCGGCAAGCTCTGCGGCGATGTCGACTTTGCATCCGCCGAGCTGGTTGCGGGTTCCATCACGCCGGTACCGGGTGGCGTGGGCCCCATGACGCGCGCCATGCTGATGAGCAACGTGTGCCTGGCGGCCGAGCTTCAGCACCCCGAAGCTGCCAAGCTCGCGTAGCGTCTGCTCTCGCGCTTTCCCCGCAGCGTGCCCGTGGCACGTTCCCGTTTTCTTTGTTGAGCCCCCATCGTGTTCGATGCCCCGGCACCGTTCATGGTGGGGGCTTTGCCGTGCCGCTCGTCAGTTCATCGGCGTAGCTCTGCGTTGCCATGGGTACACTGTGACCAATGACCGCACAGACCCCAAGGAGGATTCATGGCATGCACCACGATCTTGGTCGGTAAGCACGCGAGCTACGACGGGTCGACCATCGTCGCCCGCAATGAGGATTCGCCCAACGGCAAGTTCGAGCCCCAGAAGATGATGGTGGTCCATCCCGAGGACCAGCCGCGCACCTATACGAGCGTGCTCTCTCACCTGAGCTTCGAGCTTCCGGACAACCCCATGCGCTACTCCAGCGTTCCCGATGTCATTCAGGGTCATGGTGTTTGGGCCGCCGCCGGTTTCAATGAGGCGAACGTCGGCATGAGCGCCACTGAGACCATCACGTCAAACGAGCGCGTGCTCGGTGCCGATCCGCTCGTCGAGTATGTTCCCGCCCATGGTGAGCCCGGCGATCCCGACTATACGCCCGAGGTGCCTGGCGGCCTCTCCGAGGAGGACTTCGTCACCGTCGTCCTGCCTTATATCCACTCCGCCCGCGAGGGCGTTCAGCGCCTGGGCGCGCTTCTCGAGCAATACGGAACCTACGAGATGAACGGCATCGCATTTTCCGATGCCGATGAGATCTGGTGGCTCGAGACGATTGGTGGCCATCACTGGATCGCCAAGCGCGTTCCCGACGACGCCTATGTGACCATGCCCAACCAGCTTGGCATCGACTACTTCGATCTGTTGGACGCCGAGGGCGAGCAGGTCGAGCACATGGCCAGTCCCGATCTGCGTGAGTGGATGGCGGAGAACCACCTCAACCTCACCAATACGAATCGCCTCGAGCCCGAGGACATCCTGGACGAGGAGTACTTCACGGACGACCTCGACGATCTTGAGGGCGAGGAGGCGGATGCGTACGAGGAGTATCTCGCCGACCTCATGGATCTGATTGCGGATGTCCGCGAGGGCATGCGCTCGGGTGAGATTTTCAACCCGCGTGAGGCCTTTGGCTCTCATTCCGATTCCGACCATGTCTATAACACTCCGCGCGCTTGGTATATGCAGCGTTGCCTGAACCCGCACGACGGCTGGGACGGCCCGGATGCCGCGTTCACGCCCGAATCGGACGATATCCCCTGGAGCCGTGTGCCTGAGCGCAAGGTGACCATCGAGGATGTGAAGTATGTCCTGTCCTCCCATTACCAGGGAACCGAATACGATTGCTACGGCAACAAGGGCACGCATGCCACGCGTAACGCGTATCGTCCCATCGGCATCAACCGCAACAGCCAGCTCGCCGTTCTGCAGATCCGCCCGTATGTTCCCGAGCCGCTTCAGTGCATCCAGTGGATGGCCTTTGGTTCGAATGCGTTCAACTCCCTGGTCGCGCTGTACGCGAACGTCGACGAGATGCCCGCGTACCTGTCCGGCACCACCGAGCGCGTGACGACCGAGAGCTTCTACTGGGCAAATCGCGTCATCGCCGCCCTTGCCGACGCCCGTTTCAACGAGACTTCCGCGAAGATCGAGTCCTACCAGGAGAAGATCGGCTCTCTCGGTCACAAGATGCTGCGTGAAACGGATAAGGCCGCTGCCGATCTTGCCGACGAGCAGATTCCCGCCCTGCTTGCCAAGGCCAACGATGCGCTGTGCGCCGATCTCAAGGTCGCAACGGACAAGCTGCTCGGGCAGGTGCTCTACATCACGAGCTGCGCGATGAAGAACGGCTTCGCGATGTCCGACAACGAGCGCTAAGCTCCAGCTAACCCGATATTCATCGCGACGGCGGCGAGGTTGCAAAACCGTTCGCTGCCGTCGGCTTTTCAGGAGCGGCGATGGGTACAAGTGTTTCTACGGGAGCGCGCGCAACGGGCGCGCGGTGAATGTCTAGGAGGCTTCCATGGCCACGAAATTCGAAGAGCTCGTCAACGGTATGGTCAACGTCGGCTTCGGTGCCGCGGCGGTGACCGCGGAGAAAGGCAAGGAGCTCCTTGATGGGCTGAACGCGCGCGGCGGGGAGGTCCTGCGCGATCTTAACGACCGCGGGGAGCAGGCACGTCACGACAGCCGTTCGTCCGATTTCACGCGCTCCATGTCCGATGTCTTCATGGATGCCGGCGGTACGTTCTCCGAGGTGACCGAGCGTCTGAGCGAGCATGGGGCCACTGCCGCCGAGCGCATCCTCGACGAGCTCATTCTCGCCCGTGTGCGTTTGCTGACCAAGTCCGAGCGCGTCGCGTTCATGGCTCATGTGCGCGACCTAGTCGATTCAGTCGATGACGGCACGGTGACCGTCGAGGTCGAAGAGACTGTGGTCGTCGACGCCGAGCCCGCCGCCCCTGTGGACGCCGAGCCCGTCGAGGACGGTCAGGCGGTCGAGTAACCGCTCATGATCATCGACGCAGAGGACAAGCGCGCTGCGACACCGAGCGCGCACGATGGGGCGAATGTCGCCCGCAAACCGCTGAGCCCCGAGGATACGGTCAACCTCGAGGGGGTTGAGGAGGCGCTCCGCTCATCATGGCGTATGCCGCGCGCCGTCGACGTCTTCCCGGAGGAGCCGGAGGCCATGGCTCCCTCCGAGGAGGTCAAGCTCACCTCGCGCGGCCGTCGTCAGCGCATCGCTGAGATCCTGTCGATCGTGCGCAAGTACCAGGTATGGCACAATCTCACGCCGCGCCGCCTGCGGTGCATGCTCGAGGATTTGGGTCCCATGTTCGTCAAGATGGGGCAGATCCTCGCCAATCGCTCCGAGATCCTGCCGCAGGAGTACTGCAATGAGCTGCGTCGTCTTCGCTCGAACGTGGAGCCCGTTCCGTTCGCCGTGGTGAACGATTGCCTCGTCGCCGAATACGGCAGGCCGCTCGGAGAGATATTCTCGCATATCGACCGCAAGCCCCTGGGAAGCGCGTCGCTCGCGCAAGTGCATCGAGCTACGCTGCTCACGGGCGAGGATGTGGCCATCAAGGTGCAGCGCCCCGGCGCCCAGCAGGTCATGGCGCAAGATATCGACATCATGCGCTCCATCGTGGCCCAGGCGTCCCATTTTGTGAAAACCGACCAGTTCATCGATCTCAAGGGCGTGGTCGAGGAGCTGTGGCAGTCGTTTCGCGAGGAGACGAACTTCCTCATGGAGGCTCGCAACCTCGACGAGTTCCATCGGTTGCACGAGGATGACGGGGCGATTTCCTGCCCGCGCTCATATTTGGCGTATTGCACCGAGCACATCGTTGTCATGGACTACGTCGACGGCATCTCCATCGCCGATCCCGAGCGTCTGGTCGAGGCGGGGTACGATCTTGAGAAGGTTGGGTCGTCCATTGTCGACGACTATGCGACCCAGGTGCTTCAGGATGGCTTTTTCCATGCCGACCCGCATGCGGGGAACATCATCGTGCGAGACGGCATCGTTTATTTCATCGATATGGGTATGGTGGGGCGTATGTCCAGCCATGACCGCGGTATCGTCAAGGATATGATCTACGCGGTCGCGACGGGCGATGTTCCCAAGCTCAAGGACTCACTCATGCGCTTCGCCGTGACGAGGGGCGATTCCGCCGAGCTCGACCACTCCACGTTCCTCAGCGACCTCGACTTCATCATCGCCGATTTTGCCGGCCTGGATTTGAAGGACCTCGACATCGGCGAGTTCCTGACCTCCCTCATCAGCCTGGCGCGCAAGAACGATGTCGAATTGCCCAGCGTGGTGACGATGTTCGCCCGCGGCATGGTGACGCTCGAGGGCCTGCTCACCGAGTATATGCCCGACGTCAACATGATCGAGATTATCACCGAGCATATCAAGCATGAGAAAAGCTCGTATCGCCGTGCCCGCGAGGCCGCCGATGAACTGACGCACGCGTCGTACCGCGCCCTCAAAGGCCATCTGGAGATGGCCGAGCAGTTCGGCTTGGCTTCCAGGATGCTCACACGCGGTCAGCTCAAGATGAACATGCAGGTGCTCGGCAGCGAGCAGGTGCTCCGACATGTCGGCGGCATCGTGGACCGCTTGTCGATGGCGATCGTCATCGCGGGCCTTTTCATCGGTTCATCCGTCGTGTACTACGCCAAGATCGAGCCGGTTATCTTCGGCATCCCCGTTATCGGCTTTTTGGGTTATGCGAGCGCTTTGTTTCTGGCTCTTGGCCTGGGACGAGAGATTTGGCGCAACAGTCACGGCGGAAAGTGAACTGAGCGCAGATGATCTCGGCGTCGACGGTGATGTGCGTCAGAGAGTCGAGATCGAGGGCGTGTTCCTCGATGCTGAAGGCCACGGGGCTCATGCGCACCAGGTCGAGTGCGTCTTCCGCCTGAACGGGAGACGTTTGGGTCACGCGGGCCCGACTCACGACGTTCATATGGCGCATCAGGTGCTCGGAAACGCCGTGATCGATGAAATCGGCCTCGGATAGCTGCTCACCTGCAAGTTCGCGCAGCTCGTGCATATGCTGCGGGGCGGGGATGACCTTGACGAGCATTCCGCCCGGTTTGAGGACGCGTTTGAATTCGTCGTAGTTGGCGGGTGTGAACACGTTGAGGATCGCGTCGACCGTGGAATCGGAGAGCGGGATGTTCGCAAGGTCGGCAACGAGCCAGCGCACCGGACCGCCACCGCGCGCAGCGACGCGAATCGCGTCCTTTGCGATGTCGAGGCCCAAGACGGTCGAGTGGGGGAGCGCGCGAGCCACGTCCTTGGCGTATGATCCTTCGCCGCACCCGGCATCGATGACGGTCGCCGTGCTTGCGAGCTCGTTTAGAGAGGCGGTGACGGCCTGATGCACTTCGCGATAGTAACCATGCTCCATGATGCGCTGGCGGCTCGCGAAGAACGTTTCGTCGTAGCCCTTGAGGGGTTTCTGATGCGGGATGAGGTTCAAAAAGCCCTTCGCCGAGATGGCGAAATCATGGCCGTTTTCACAGACGACCGAGGATTGCCGCGCATGCATTTCCGCTCCGCATAAAGGGCAGCGAAGGAGCTCGGCGATGTCGAGGTGCTTTTGAACGCCCGGGCGCGCCATAGGTTAGAGGACCTTCTCGAATGCGATGCGCAAAGGATCAACTTCGCCGGGATAGGGAAGCGTGATGGTGCCGCAGTGGGTGTAGCCGAGTTTACTTACGAGTCCCTGCACGGGGATGTTGCGCTCGTGGGTGTCGACGCGGATGCTCTGAGATCCGTGTTCGCGCGCGATGCGCTCGCCCTCCTCGAACATGAGCGTCATGATGCCGCGGCGGGCGGCGGCGGCGCTGATGGCGCAGCGATGGATGACGGCATAGCGGGGTTCGCGCGAATCCGATTCGGTCAGCCAGGCCCCGTCGATTTGGTCGTAGGTCTCCTCACCCGAGAAGGAAAGCGCCATCACGGCGAGCACGGTGCCGTCCTCGCCGACCGCCACATATGAGGCATCTTCGGCCATGTCGGCCTCGATATCGAGATGATTGGGGTAGTCGCCCAGCCACTGGGGGATGTCCAGCGCCGCAAGTGCCGCCTTGCCGTCCACGAGGCACTTTTCAGCCGCTTCAACGTCGGCGGCAACGGTTTTGCGAATCGCGACTCTCATGCACGAGTTCCTTCCAGTCAAATTCGTCCTGAGCGAATCTCCCGACCATTCTTCTGCGCAGCCAGGTCCCGGGGCGGGGCGAAGGTTTTTGTAGATTCCGCACGAACAGAAAGCCCAGTGGGCTTTCGCCGTGAGCAGGACTTGACCGAGCAAAAACCTTCGCCCCACCCCGGGACCTGGCGGGGGTCCGTTAGAACTGCGACGGGTGCTTCGCGAAGAAATCGAAGCGCGGCGGCAGCGCCTTGATGGCGTGCGTGCCGGGCTGCTCGCCCAACTCGGCCGTGAGCTCGTCATTCGTCTTGAGGATGTTGTCCCAGGAGAAGAAGGCGACGGGGTCGATGGCGAAGTGCTCGCAGATCAGCTCGCAGCCCGTGGGCACGATACCGTGCATGAGGACGGTCGCCACGCGCAGCTCGTGGAACGCGTCGACGAGCGCCTGGTTCATGGCGGTGTCGTCCCCGCTGTTCTTCGCGGCCTTGGAGGCGTCGCTCCAGCGCTTGTTGGCGGCGCGCAGGAACTCATCGCACACGCCGAGGGCGTGGTGCAGCTCGAAGGCGTGCATGGCCTGCTCGAACGCGATCGCTGCCTGTTCGGCTGCGTTGCGCGCGGCTTCGGAAGGCTCGCCCGCGGGGATGCACCCGGTGCGGTAGGCGGCCTCATCGCCCTCCTTGACGGCCACGCCGTAGAACGCAGAGCGGGCCAGGCGGTTGAAAACACCGGTGAGCAGCGCGCCCTCCTTGAGGGCGGGGTCGATTACGCGCTTGTCATCGCGGGCGAGGATGGGGTTGCCGTCTTTGTCCTTGCCGGTTTCTCGCAGGTCGAAGGCCTTTGGGGAGAAGCTGACGGGTTTCTCACCCAAGCCGAGCGACAGCCAGTGCGCGCGCAGCTGCTCGGGGGTGTAGTGCTCGAGCATCTCATGCGCCAGCGGCGGGGGAGTCTGGGAGCTGGAGCTCGCCTTCTTGCCCATGTACAGGATGTGGTAGTTGGCGGCGACGCAGGACTGCTGCATGTTCCACCTCAGTGCCTCCCACATGCCGGATTGCGCGATGCAGTAGAAGTAGATGTTGTCCTGGCCGATGAATTGGTAGGCGCGGGCATCCTCGCTGGCCCACCAGTCGTGCCAGTCGAGGCTGGCGTGCGTGTAGGTGGGCTCGTCCATGATCATGGCCGGGGCATCGTCCACGAGCTGGGCGTCGGCGACGGCGCACTCGGCGAGCTCGGCGGCAGGTGTGCCCGCGGCCTCGAGCTTGGCGGCGTCGCGTGCGAGGACGGCGCGGGTGAAGCTGATGGGCGCCCACAGGCTCTCGGGCCAGACCCAGGCCGTGAGGTCGCGGCAGCCCTCGACCTCGGGCAGGGGCACGCCCCACTCGACGTTGCCCGAGATGCGGAACGGCACGAGCGCTTTGCCGGAGCGGAAACGCACGCCGGCTCGGTTGAGGACCTCGTGGGCCTCGTCGCGCTCGCGCCAGGTGGGGAAGACCACCGTGAAGGAGCCCTTGTTGCCCTCGGCCTCGATGACCTCGTGCGCGGGCAGCTCGCCGCGGATGGCCTCGAATTCATCGCGGAACTTCACCTGGATGAACAGGCGCGGGGCGTCGAGCCACTCCTGCATGGTCTTGGACACCACGGAGCGCACGGTGGGATCGGCGGCCAGGCGCTCGGTGTGCTCCCGCATGTACTCGGTGTAGGCGGGCAGGTCGAAATACAGGTTGTCCACCGGCACGAGCTCGGGCGTCTCGCCGGTGAGCGCGCTCTTGGGGGCGATGAGCTCCTCGGGCTCGAACTGGTGGCCGAGGTCACACTCGTCGGCGTAGGCCTTCTCGGACTTGCAGCCCTGGATGGGGCAGCGGCCGAGGACCTGGCGGCCGTTCAGGAACTGTCCGGCGGCCGGGTCAAAGAACTGCTTGGTGCTCATCTTGGTGAGCTTTCCCTGCTCGTGCAGGCGCTCGACGATTTCGGCGGTCATGCGCTCGTGGATGTGCACGGCGGGCTCCAGCGCGCTGCCGGCATACAGGTCGCAGGACACGCCGAAGCTGGCCAGGTCGGCTTCCTGGCTGTCGTGGTTCTCGCGCACGTAATCGGAGATGTGCTTGGTGTAGCCGTCTGCCTCACGGCGCTTGCGGAAGCCCTCCATGATGGGGGAGCCGTAGCAGTCGGTACCGGAGACGAAGATCACGTTCTCGCGGCCCAGACGGTCGCGCAGAAAGCGAGCGTAGAAGTCCGCCGGGACGAAGACGCCTCCCACGTGGCCGAAGTGCAGACCCTTGTTGCCGTAGGGCATGCCGGCGGTGACGACGGCGCGACGCGGCCAGGAGGGGCGGTCGGCGGGAGTGAGGTGTGCGGTCATGTGCGTCCTTCTTCCGAGTTTCGTGGTGAATAAGATGGTGCGAGGCGACGCGGCGCCGCATTCGGGCGCGGCGTCGCGTCATCTCGATCATTGTCCGAAGTAATTCCACATTATCGCACAGGTGTCCGCATGAGACGCTACACTTGGTCGCATGAGGAAAATAGCCGACATACATGTTTTCGAGGACGAGGGCTTCCTGGCTCGCATGCGCTCCTTATCGGCCGCGGTGCTGGTGGCCGGGGTTCTCGCTGCGATCCTGTGGGCGCTTGCCATGGTGGCGCTTCGCGAGTTCTTCGACGCCCCGGTGACTCCTTTCGAGCTCGGTGCCGTCCTGGGTTCGCTGGGCGACCGTCTCATGGGTGTCGAGGACACTGGGCGCGGCGTCGATATCCGCTGGTGGATCTCCCTTGTCGTCGCCATTCCCGCAACGTTTGCCATCCACGAGCTCGTGCACGCGTTGTTTTTCAGGCATTACGCGCCGCCTGGGGCTCAGATCACGTTCGGCTCGAATCTCAAGATGGGCATGGTCTACGCGAGCGCCGAAGGGGTTGTGTACCCGCGTGACGCCTACCTTGTCATAGCGTTGGCGCCTTCCGCCATCGTGACGCTGCTGGTCGTCGTTCTCGGCATCGGTTTTAGGTGGCCGTTGTGGACCATCGTCGTCGCGACCGCCCATCTCTCGGGGTGCACCGGGGATTGGGGGTATGTGCGCGCCATTCGTTCCGACCCGACCATCGCCTATTGCGAGGACACCGCGTGGGGCGTCTCCTTCTATGGCGCCCCTTGCCGCCTTCAGCCGCGCCGCGTTTCTCCGTCCGATGTCCGCGCGACGCCTCGGGCGGCGGATGCGGACGGTTCCCACGGGCTTGGTTCGTCGGCTTTGCCCCGTCCGGCGAAATCCGATCGGGGGACATCCGGTTTCAGCGTCGTCGAGGGAGGAAAGCGCCTATGACCCCGTTACTGTTGCATGCATGCTGCGCCCCCTGTTCGCTTGAGCCGGTGCGCTTGCTCGTGGAGGAGGGCTTTGAGCCCACGATATGCTGGACCAATCCGAATATCCAGCCCGTGTCAGAGCATGGCAAGCGTCTTGAGGAGCTCCGTCGCTGGAGTTCCGATAACGGTATTCGCCTGATCGAGGCGGCGGATGACCGCGACCGCTGGGATGCGTCGGTGGCGCGGCTCGGCGCGGATCGAGAGCGCCGCTGCCGCGCGTGCTACGCCTTGCGTCTCGCCGAGGCCTGTCGGGTCGCCGAACGGGAGGGGTTCTCGCACATCGCCACGACGCTCGCGGTCTCTCCATACCAGTTGTTCGACACGTGCAATGACGTGTTGGAAAAACTCGCGTCGGCGCATGGACTGACCCCGGTTATCCGAGATTTCCGGCCGTGGTACCCGCAGGCGACCGTGCGCTCGCGCGAACTGGGTATGTACCGCCAGAATTACTGCGGTTGCCGTTTTTCGGCCGCCGAGGCCGCGCTCGACCGTGCGCGCATGCGCGATGAACGCAAGGCGGAGAAGGCCCGCCGGGCCGCCCTCAAGGACTGATGCCTCACCGCGCCTGCGCTATCATGGACGGCTGTCGAACTCTCAAGTGAAAGGTGGCGCCATGCGCACCGATGATTTTGATTACAACCTGCCCGATGAGCTGATCGCTCAGGCTCCCGCCGAGCCGCGTGATTCCTGCCGCCTCTTGGTGGTGAACCGCGAGCTTCCGGGCGGTCCCGTCCGTGCTGCGGATGCCGTTGCGCTCGAGCATGGCGGCTCTGTCGAGCATCGTCATTTTTACGATATCGTCGACTACCTCGAGCCCGGTGATCTGCTGGTCGCCAACCAGACGCGCGTCATGCCCGCGCGTCTCATAGGCAAGAAGCCGACGGGCGGTGTGGCCGAGACGTTGCTGCTCCGTCGCCGTGAGGACGTCGATCCCCTCGGGCATGTGTGGGAGTGCCTGGTAAACCCCGGCAAGCGCCTCAAGCCGGGCAACGTCGTCGAGTATCGCGCCGGCGGCCTGCTCGCGCCGGAGGGTGCGCCCGTGGTACTCACCGCCGAGATCCTCGATTTCATCGACGACTCGAAGGGCGGCCGTCTTGTGCGCTTCGAGCCCGTGGGCGAGAACGAGGGCGGCGTGCCGCGCACGCTCGACGAGGCCATTCACGCCGCGGGTCATGTTCCGCTGCCGCCTTATATCACCGGCTATGAGGGGGACCCGGAGAAGTACCAGACCGTGTATGCCATGAGCGAGGAGCACTCCGCTGCTGCCCCGACCGCCGGCCTGCACTTTACCCCGGAGCTCATCCAACGTATCAAGGACAAGGGCTGCGGTTGGGCGACGGTCGAGCTCGAGGTGGGTATCGACACCTTCCGCCTGGTGGAGGAGGACGATCCCACCGAGCATGTCATGCACACCGAGCGCTACCACGTTCCTGCCGAGGTTGTGGAAGCCGTGCACGCCACCAAGGCGGCCGGCCATCGCGTGATCGCCGTGGGCACCACCGCCGTGCGCTCTCTCGAGAGCGCATGGGATGCTGTAGCGCCCGCGAGCGAACCTGCAGTCACGGCGCGCGGCTTTGAGGGGCGCCAGGACGGCGCGGATGTGCGCGGTGAGGGCGATATCACCGTGCGCGAAGACGCCACCACCAACTTGTATCTCATGCCGGGGTCGACGTTCCATGTGGTGGATGCGCTCATCACGAACTTCCATGTTCCGCGCTCCACGCTCATGATGCTCGTTTCGGCCCTCGCCACGCGCAATCAGATTATCGACGCATACGAGGAGGCCGTGCGAGAGAAGTACCGGTTCTTCAGCTTCGGCGACGCGATGCTCATCGAGTAAAACCTCAATGCCGTTCGCCGGCGATAACGTACCGTTCACTGGGTATTGGCATTCGATGTGCAATACCACTGGTCCCCGGGGCATAAACAGGATGTACCAAAAGAGTCGCAACGTTACCGCGACCGAGACGGGAGGTGTGTCCGATGGGTTTTGAAGATATAGCAGCTTTCGGGCCCGCCGCCTGCGATACCGAGATCGGGTAGATGCAAAAGCGAGCGCACGTGCCGTTCTTAGTTCCACCGGTTGGTTGGTAGGACGATCGAAGAGGAAACGCGTCGGCGGGCTCGATGAATTGGATAGCCCCATTCCTTCGGTAAAAGAAAGTGGGCGAGTCCACCGTAGGATATAAGAGAGGCGGCGGCATCGCGAGAAGCGGTGCCGCCGCCTTTGTCGTGCGTGGGGGGCTAAGGTTAGGGTTATAGGGTTATAGGACAAATAGTGTGTCCAGTATCGGGCCGTCTACGCAGGTAGACGGCCCAGAATCAATCGTGCAAACCCAGACTACAGGAGCATCCAGATCGCCAGGATGGCCAGCAGGGCGATGCCTGTAATCGCGGCGATGAATCGAATGCGCGAGGCGCGCGTTTGCTCACGCACATCGCGTTCGGTGTTCGCAAGTTCCTCGACCTCCGCCACGCGGTCGCCGTGCTCGGCGCGGTCGGCCTCGAGGGCATGGGCAATCGCCTCGGTCACCTCCGGATGGGCGATGACATCCTCGACTTCATCTATGACGGCCTGCGCCGCCGACGCCTCGTCGAGCTTGTCCGTTATAGAGCGATCCTGCGACTTGAGGGACTTCTCCTCGTCCCCGATGCGCTTCCGCAGCTCCTTTTGCCGTGCCTCAGCGGCCTCTTTTGCCTCGCTGTATGCGTCACGGGCCTTGTCGGATCCGGCCGCCGCCTCATCGAAAGCGGTCTTTGCGGCTGCGATGGGTTTCTCGGCCGCTGCGACGGCGGCGATCGCCTCATCGATGGCGCGTTGCGTCTCCCGGTCGGTCTGCGGCAGGTCCTCCCGAGCGCTGCGAAGCGCGGCGGCTGCGTCGGAGATCTCGAACTCGAGCTCGCGCGTCCTGACCGAGTACTCTGCGGAGTTGGCGGAGGGGTTGCGCTGGAGTTCTGCGTATTCGGCGTTGAGGGTGGCGAGACGCTTCTCAGCGCTTGCGATGGCCTGCTCGGATGCGATCAGGCTGGCGCGTCGCTCCTCGTTGAGGCGTTCGAGGTCGCTTTTCGCGTCGTCGAGGCGGTTCTGGAGGCGCCGTCCGGACTCTCGTGCGGATTGCTCTTTGTCGGTCGCGGCGTCGAGGGTGACCTTGAGGCGCTTTTCCGTGGTCGTATCCTCCTCGCGCATCTGCTCAAGCTCGCGCTTGAGCTGGCTTACGCGCTCTGCCGTTGCGTCGCGTTGGGCCTTCAGGTCTTCGGCTGCCTGCTCGGCATCGCTCTTGCGGGCGCGCTCCCGTTCGATGATCTCGTCGTAGTTCGCCTCGATATCGCGGCGGTGCTCAAGTTCGGCCTCGCGGGCGGCGATGGTGTTCTGAAGTCGCTCGAGTTCGTCACGGGCCTCGGCATGTGCGCGCCGCGCGCTGCTCATGGCCTTCATGCTCGCAACGCCCTCGGAGAACAGGCCGCTGGGACCGGATGTCTCGACGGCCTCCGTGCCTTCGGGCTCGGTGGCCTCAGGCTCACCACCATCGGCGTCTGCGGTGTCGCGAGCGTTTTCACCGGCAGACTCGTCTGGGGTCTCGGCTGCGCGGGTGGCCGCCATTGGGTTTTGGGCGAGGAACGCCGGGATTTGGCCCGACGGTTCATCCTCGGCACCCTCGGCATCGCAGGAAGGCGCGGCAAGAGGTTCGGCTGCGGTGACGCCTACCGGCTGGTCTTGCAATTCGTCCTGGTCACACATGGTGCGCCTCCCCGTGGTCGTCCGATTCGTCTACCTTATGATAGGGCTTCTGCCGCTGCGGTTGCGCGGTGGTCTCGGTGCACTTTTCAATGTAGAATCACGCGGAAGCAAACGAAAGCGGACAGGGGGGACCGACATGGCTCAGCGGGAGATCGAGATCGACGAGGCCCTTGCGGCGGTCGAGGATGCGCTGGATTGTCTCGACGCTGCCGCGCGAGATCTCAAGAGCGCGCGGAACTGGGGTCTTCTCGACATGTTCGGCGGCGGGTTTTTGATCTCCGCGTTCAAGCAGGGCAGGATGCAGACTGCGCAGGAGCACCTCAATGCGGCGCAGCGCGCGCTTTCCCGCCTGGCGGACGAGTTGAACGATGTCCAGGGATTCTCGGGTATCGGTCCCGATGTGGGCGACTTTCTGCTCGCCGCCGACTGGCTGTTCGACAACGTTTTCATGGACGCCATGGTCCAGCAGCGCATCGTCGAATCGCGTGAGCGCGTCGCCCAGGCAATTGCCCAGTGCGAAGACGTGCGCGATCAGCTGCTTGCCCTCAGGCGTCCCAATCGCGGTGCAGGCAACGGTTTGCCCGGGGCCGAGTAGGGGAGTTTTCGATATCTCTCATTGATATTCGAGTCCACACGGAGGGTGATTGAGATGCAAGAAGTTGGACAGCGTGTGTTATCCCTAGTTGTGGCGTGGCCTGTGTGGACTGGATTTCTCCTGCTTGTCTCTGTTTTTGCTATATCAGTTAGAACAGCAGACCTTGTTTCAATGGAGATGTACATTCCATTTTTCGCCCTGGCATGCTTAGCCATTGTTAGGCTTTACGGTGGCTCGGGATTTAATGGGGATAAATCGACCGGGGCAAAATGCCCGTCCCAGCGTCTGGTGGGAATGGTTGGCGGCTGTGCAACGCTCATCTTGTTTCTTTCTATTTTGTTTTGGATGGGTTTGGAAGGCGGGCTCGTTCTGCCTGGTGAGCCGATTGCATGCCGCCAAGTTAACGACGTCGTCATGCTTTTATGCGCATCGATTTCGATTGCTTGCTGGTATCAATTCTCTTTCGGGTTTATCGCGCCACCCGTTTGTGGCGTCAAAGGTCTTCGAGCCCTAAAGATGCTGCTTGTGTTGATCGTTGGTGCCTGGATGTTTGAGTTGGCCCATCTCCTGCTGCGAGCGGAAGCAGTTGAGTTCATTGACGGCACGAGATTCATCATGGGCAGATTTTTTGGAATAACGGCGGCATCGCTTTCCGCCTTGGCGTTGAGGGTTAGGTCGGACTCTCAAGGTGGTGAGGTGCAGCGGGGGAGTTTGAAATCTGGGACCATTGGCGCTTCTTGTGCGTATTACGACGTCCTTCGATCCCTCGAGCGCGTCAAGCTCAGCGATCGAGAACTGAAGGTCCTTTCTTTTACCCTGGAGGGGGAGTCGGCACGCTCGATCGGGGAGCATCTGGGCGTCTCTGCCCCGACCGTCGGGTCTTACCGTCAACGGGGATATAAAAAAATGGGTGTTAGCAGCAAAAAAGAGCTGATCGATTTGGTTTCGAAATACGAGGGTGACGATGGACTGCCAACGCCAGGAACTGCAACGGTTGCACTTCCCTGTAGCGGTGCTGTGGGACGGGCGGGTGTCGGGAAGATGCCAATGGGGGAGGATTCGCGTAAATATAGAACGAGGAGCGTTGCTGCGAAAATCTCAATAGTGACGGCGGCACTCTGCTTAGCCCCTCTGTGTCTTTATGGAATCGTGCATTATGTCCTGCAGGCTACATTTACGAATGACTTCCTATTCTATTTTGGAGACCCTATCAAACATGTGACAACGGGTGTCCTTGTCATCTCCGCGGCGGCTCTCGTTGCTTGCAGCATTCAAAAGGAAGGCCCCTCCCTTTTTTCCAGCATTGAGGAAAATGGCCCATCGATGACGGGTTTTATCGTGGTGTGCGTCGGGGTGTTTTGCTCTTCTGCCTTGGTGGGGGAATCGTTTTATTCCATCTCGGCCGGGGGCGTTTGGGGATTTATCGGCTTGGCCGCGGCTTTCACGTGTATTGCCCTTTCGGGAGAGGGGTCCGACGTACGGGGTGTCTCTCTAATCGGAAGGGCTTTAAAACTCGTCCGTTCAAGTTTTCCAGAAGTGTTGCTTCTCTTCTCCGTTTCAATTCCTCTTGCGGACGTTTTTTCTTCCATATTGCTTTCGGTTTCTATCGATTCATATCCGTTGGTCACTGGTTTGTATCGTCTTGGGGTGATAACGCTTGTGGTCTACGCGCTGGTGCGCTTGTATTCCACCTCGCACGGTGAGGAGCTGGCTCCAAGCAAATACGAGCAGCTCCGGTACCTTTTGTTGGGCCATGGGCTCACGGAGCTTCAGGCTGCGGTGCTTATTATGTCCTTGCAGGGTCACAGCACGGCATCAATTTGCGCAAAGTTGCTGCTTGCGCCGGGAACGGTGAGGTCCTACCGTGCTCGTGCATATGCCAAGCTGGGTGTACGCGGCATGAATGGATTGAGAGAGGTTGTTGAGCTTGAGATGCAATCTTCTTGCGGGAGAGACAATAATACCTGCTCAGATGGCTAGATGGCATAATGCAGCCACTGTATGGCATACAAGATAGCGGCTTTGATGCATGCTGGCGCCATTGAGTTGATCTCGAAAGAGCGGGGCCATCCTTCATATAACAAAAGTGAGGGAGTATGGATACATATATCAGCCAGTTTCCGCTGGGTAACGTGTTGTTGGCCGCCTTGTTTGTTGGCGGCGCGCTATGGGTTGTTGTTTGGAGGCTGAGAGGGAGAACGGCTAGTTGGCCACGCGTGTTGGCTACGATCGCGGCTTTTGGATATCTTGTAGTGCTGTGCGCCGTCTTTCTATTTCCACCCATCAACCCGCTTGCTTTCGAGGGGAATCGCGAGCCTATCTTGCTCTCGACGGTCTTGCAGACGGACCTATTTCATACGATTAAATCGACGAGCCTCTCCGTTTCGCTGCTCATGGCGAGTGCGTTTGTACCGCTTCCGGCGGTGCTATGCGTGATTTTGCAGTCGGTTAAGTGGGCGTCGATACTTTCAATTTGCATCGCATGCTTAATCGAGCCGGCTCAGCTTCTCATCGATTGCGTCACGCACTTTCCGAGATACGTTGTCGATATTGATGATGCCTTCTTGATGATTGTCGGCGTGACGATAGGCCTTGCCGGACTGCTGCTGGTGAGGTGGGCACGCCGCTCGAGGAGGCAATGTGATCGAATCATCTCCGATGTAAAGGACTTTTGACAGACAAGCCACCTCTTCTTCGCTACTGTGAAGGCAAGCAATTCGCTTATGAGGGAGGGACCATGGAGAGCACTGGAATCGGCACCGGTATTCGGATGCAGCGCGAGCGGCTCGGTATGTCTCAGCAAGACCTTGCCCAAGCGTGTATGGTGTCGCGTCAAACCATATCGAACTGGGAGACGGGCAAGACCCTTCCGGATATTCAGAGCATGGCGTATCTTGCCGAGGTCTTTGGCGTTACGGTGGATGACTTGGCCAATCAAGTCGCTCCTGAGCTCGGTAAGCGGGTTTCCGTCGATAAGCGAGAGCTGCTGCTTTTGACCCTCGGCATCATTTTTATCGGCGTACTCTATATACCGCTGGAAATGGTGCTGGAACGGTCGGACGTCCCCGCTCCGGATATTCCCGCTGCCGCGGTCGACTCGGTTTTGCTTGTCGGAATCGTCGCGATCATCGTGCGCATGGGCATGATCTTTCGCAAGCACAATTTGAGTACCGACCGGGAGATCGCCGACTATCTGGTGGGCAACATCCACTCGGCGCCTCAAAAGAAGGGCTTCCTCCGTCGGCATCGCTTCGAGCTGTCGATACTCTTGAGCGTCGTCGCGTGCCTCGCCCTCATGGTTTTCGCAGGGGAGCATTGGGAGGTTGCGTTTTGGATCTTGGTCGCCGTCGCGATTGTGTTCCAGGTGGGATTCCAGCTCATTTCCCGCTGAATGGCGCGGGGCGCGGTGCGCGATAGTACAATAAACGGCTGAAATTGCATGGCGCCGGCGGCATGTGAATGCGAGGCCTGCGCGCGGGAGAGTCCCCACGCGCTGGACCGATTGATTCCACGCCCGCCTGGCGCCGAATAACCGAGGAGCCGTTTCATGGACCAATCCCTGTTCAAATACGAGATCGTTGCCGAGGATCCCAAGACGCATGCGCGCGCCGGCATCCTCCACACGCCGCATGGCGATATCGAGACCCCGATCTTCATGCCCGTGGGCACCAAAGCCAACGTCAAGGGCATTCCCACCGAGACCGTGAAGGACCTGGGCGCCCAGATCGTGCTCGCCAATACCTATCACCTGGCCATGCGCCCGGGCGCCGATACGGTGGCCGAGCTCGGCGGCTTGCACGACTTCATGAACTGGCACGGTCCCATCCTCACGGACTCGGGCGGCTTCCAGATCTTCTCCCATTCCGACGCGGTCAAGCTCACCGATGAGGGCGTGCGCTTCATCGCCACCGATTACGACGGCAGCCGTGTGTTCTGGACGCCCGAGGACAACATGGAGATCGCCATGAAGCTCGGCAGCGACATCTGCATGCAGCTCGACCAGTGCCCGGGTTATCCCGCCACGCGCAAGTTCGTGGAGCGCGCCGTCGAGCTCTCCAGCATGTGGGCTGAGCGTTGCTACAAGGCCCACACTCGCGATGACCAGGCGTTGTTCGGCATCGTGCAGGGCGGCATGCATTTGGACCTGCGCCTGCGCTCCCTCAAGCACCTCGAGGAGATTGGCGACTTCCCCGGCTACGGCATCGGCGGCTACTCGGTGGGCGAGCCCCACGAGGTCATGTTCGAGACCCTCGAGCCGCTTGTTTCCGAGCACATGCCGCGTCACAAGCCCCGCTACCTCATGGGCGTGGGCAATCCCACCACGCTCGTGCGCGGCGTCGGCTGTGGCGTCGACATGTTCGACTGCGTGCTGCCCACCCGCACCGGCCGCATGGGCACCGCGTTCTCGAGCACCGGCCGCATGAACCTCAAGAATGCCAAGTTCGCCCGCGACCCGCGTCCCATCGATGAGAAATGTACCTGCCCGGTGTGCACCGGCGGCTACTCCCGTGCGCTCATCCGCCATATGGTCACGCAGAAGGAGATGCTCGGCGGCATCCTGCTATCGCAGCACAACATCTACTTCCTGCTCGACCTCATGCGCCGCGCTCGCCAGGCCATCATCGATGGCCGCTACGCCGAGTTCCAGGCCGAGTGGCTGGCCGGCGAGGGGGCCGTGGACTTTTAAAGCCGCACGTATCACATCTGTGCGAAGGCGCCCCGACTTGGAAGGTCGGGGCGTTCTTTTTGGGTACAAGGTCCCACATGTGCACATAGCATCTGAAAGGATTCCCATGCCCTACTACGGCTATTACGGCTTTGGATACGACCCGCTCTATCTGATCATCGTGCTGGTCACAACAGTGGTCGGCCTCATGGCTCAGAGTTATATCAACTCCACGTACCGCCGTTGGTCCCGCGTTCCCTCGGACGGGGAGACCGGTGAGCAGGTTGCCCGCCGTATGCTCGACGCATCCGGTTGCGGCCGCGTGGGAATCCTTGGGACCCCCGGCCACCTGAGCGACCATTACGACCCGCGTGACAACAACCTCTACCTCTCGCGCGAGAACCTCTCCGGTGGCTCGGTCGCCAGCGTTGCGGTCGCCTGCCACGAGGCGGGTCATGCGGCCCAGCGTGAGAGCGGCTATTTCATGATGAAGGTGCGCCACGCCCTCGTGCCCGTCGTCAATTTCACCCAGAACATCTGGACCATCGTGTTCCTGCTCGGCTTCATGATGGACATGGCGGGCCTGACGTCGCTCGCCATCGCCATGTTCGCGTTCTCCGTGGTGTTCCAGCTGGTCACGTTGCCCGTCGAAATCAACGCAAGCCGCCGGGCCGTGGCCTACATCGAGGGCTCTGGCATGAGCGAGGTGAATGTGCGCGGCGCCCGCAAGGTGCTCACCGCCGCGGCGCTCACGTACGTGGCGGCGGCGCTCTCCAGCGTCCTCCAGCTGCTGTACCTCCTCGCCCGCACGCATCGCGACGACGATAACTAGTTTTGTCCGCACGGCGCGCTACCGTGCCGTTGGGTAGACGAGAAGAGGAGGTGTTCGCATGAGTGCCTGGAGTTTGACGGGGGCCACACCCGACCAGCCGATGGTGGCCGATATGGGCGAGTCCGATTCGGATGCCCTGTCGGTTTCGCAAGCTGCCGAGTTGGCGGCGGGCGCCCTGCACGGCGTCCCCAAGATCACCGTTTTGGGTGAGGTGACCGGGTTTCGCGGTCCGAACGCCCGTAGCGGCCATTGCTATTTTCAGATCAAGGACGAGTCGGCCGCGCTCGAGTGCATCGTGTGGAAGGGCACCTACGACAAGCGCGCGTTCGATTTGCGCGACGGTCTGCAGGTGCTGTTTACCGGTACGTTCGACCTGTACAAGCCCACGGGCAAGATGAGCTTCAAGGCGAGTTCCTTCACCCTGGCGGGGGAGGGGCTGCTGCGCCAACAGGTCGCGCAGCTCGCGGAGAAGCTACGCCGCGAGGGGCTCATGGAGCCCGAGCGCAAGCGCCGCATCCCCGTGTTCTGCACCCGCGTCGCCGTCGTGACCTCGCTATCCGGTGCGGTCATCAACGATGTGAAGCGCACCCTGCGCCGCCGCAACCCCATGGTCGAGGTTATGTGCGTGGGTGCCAAGGTACAGGGCGAGGGAGCTCCGGCGGAGCTCGTGGAGGGCCTGCGCCGCGCCGCCGCGATCACGCCGTCGCCCGACTGCATCCTGCTCGTGCGAGGCGGTGGTTCCTTCGAGGACCTCATGACCTTCAACGACGAGGGCCTGGCGCGCGCGGTCGCCGCGTGCCCCTTGCCGGTGGTCACGGGCATCGGGCATGAACCCGATAACTCGATCTGCGACATGGTGAGCGATCGCCGCTGCTCCACGCCCACCGCGGCGGCGGAGTCCGTCGCTCCGGAGTTCTCCGAGCTGGTGAGCGCCTTGGACGGTCGCGAGCAACGCTTGCAGCGCGTGCTCGAGGGCAAGATCGTCCGCGCTGCCTCCGCTTGCGACGGACTGGGCGGCCGGCTTGGCCGTGCCATGGACGTGCGGCTCGAGCGCGAGCGCCGGTCACTGGATGCGTTCGCGACGCGTCCCTGCCTCACCAGTCCCGCGAACATCGTGGATCGCCGCGAGGTGGAGCTCGCGCAGACCGTCGACCGCTTTTGCACCGCGTGCGAGCGCGCGCAGGGTCGCTTCGCCATGGAGCTCGATCGCCTGGCGCCCCGGCTGCGTTCGAGCACGGCGCAGATGGACCGCATGGGCCATGCCCTCGAGCTCGCGGCCTCTCGCCTGAGGTCCAAAGGCGCACAGCTGTTGAGCGCCCCTGTTGCCGAGCTTGGCCGCTCGGCTGCCGCGCTCGATGCGCTTTCGCCGCTCAAGGTCCTGGGCCGAGGCTATTCGATCGCGTATGACGGAGGCGGCTCGGTCGCCACGCGTGCCGATTCGTTCCATGTGGGCGATGCCTTGCGTCTGCGCATGGCCGACGGCGATGTGCTGGCAACGGTCGATGCCGTCGAGTGTGCCGCTGCACCGCGGGAATAGCGTGCGCCGCTGCACGTTGAATCATGAGATCTTGCCGCGTGTGCGCGGCGACGTGAAAGGATGAAGAACATGGCTGAGTACAAGAACGTCGAGGAGCTCACGTACAAGGAGGCATCCACCGAGTTGGAGCTCATCATCCGCAGCCTCGAGTCGGGCGACATGGAGCTCGAGGAATCGCTCGAGAGCTACACGCGTGGCGTGGAGCTGCTCAAGAGCCTGCGCGCCCGTCTTGCCGGCGCCGAGCAGAAGGTCTCGGTGCTTCTCAAGGATATCGACGGCAACGACGAGCTCGTAGCGGGTTCCCCTGCCGACGACTCCGACGCCCTCAACCTGTAAATTCGCTACGATGTGTCAAGAGGGGACGGGTGCGTTTTGCACATCCGATGCGCCCTTGCGCTCACCGCACGCAGTTTGTCGCGTGCAGATGTGTAAAACGCACCCGTCCCCTTTTACACATCAAGACGATTGGAGCCTTCCCATGTCCGACTGCATTTTCTGCAAGATCGCAGAGCACGAGATTCCCGCCACCGTCGTGTACGAGGATGACCTCGTCATCGCGTTCGACGATCTGAACCCCCAGGCCCCCGTCCATACGCTCGTGATCCCCAAGGCGCACCACGAGAACATCATCGACGGCGTGCCTGCCGAGACGCTCGCCGCCATGACCCATGCCGTCGCCGAGGTCGCGCGTATCAAGGGCCTCGACGAGGGTTTCCGTGTCATTTCCAACAAGGGCGAGGCCGCCGGACAGACCGTCATGCATTTCCACCTGCATGTGCTGGGCGGCAAGCCGCTGGGAGAGGGCCTTATCTAAGGGATGCAGCCGTCGGCTGCGTTTCTGTGCCGTCCATAGGGACCGCGTTCACGCTATGATAGAGACATACGTGTAAAATCTGCCCGGATCGACCGGGCAACCGAACCACCAAGGAGTGTCATGAACGTTCTCGTTCTCAACGCCGGTAGCTCGAGCCTCAAATTCCAGCTGATGAACACCAAGACTCGCGAGGTCTTCACCAAGGGCAATTGCGAGCGCATCGGCCTGACCGACGGCATCTTCGGCCATGTCGAGGGTGATGGCGAGAAGGTCAAGGAGATCGTGGACTTCCCCGATCACGGCACTGCCATCCGCAAGGTCATCGAGCTCATCAACGAGCATGGCTTCGAGATGGAGGCCTTCGGCCACCGCATCGTTCAGGGTGGCTGGCACTTCGAGGACTCCGCGCTCGTCGACGATGAGGTGCTCGCCAAGATCTACGAGGTTGCCCCGCTCGCCCCGCTGCACAACTATGCCGAGGCCGGCGTCATCGAGCACTGCCGCGAGACCTACCCCGAGCTCCCGAACGTCGCCGTGTTCGACACGTCCTTCCACATGGGCATGCCGCCCGCGGCCTACACCTACGCGCTGCCGACCGAGGTGCGCGAGAAGCTGCACATCCGCAAGTACGGAGCCCACGGCACCAGCCACCGCTATGAGTGGCAGACGGCCAAGGAGCTCCTGGGCGAGACCTGCCATCGCGTGCTCTCCTGCCACCTGGGCAACGGTTCCTCGCTGTGCGCCATCGAGGATGGCGTGGTCCGCGACACCACGATGGGCCTCACCCCGCTCGACGGCCTCATGATGGGCACCCGCTGCGGCTCCATCGACCCGGCGACCGTGTGCTACCTCCAGCGCGAGGGCGGCTACACCTGCGATGAGGTCGACACCATGATGAACAAGCAGTCCGGCTTCCTCGCCATCTCCGAGAACACGAGCGATGTCCGCGATATCCGCGACGGCGCCGCCGCCGGCGATGAGAAGTGCCTGCTCGCTCTGGATATGTTCATCTACAAGGTCGTCGCCCAGGGCGCTGCCATGATCGCCAGCATGTCCGGCGTCGACACCATCACCTTCACCGGCGGTATCGGTGAGAACGACTGGGCGACCCGTCAGGCCGTGTGCGAGTGCTTCGAGTGGATGGGCGTGCGCGTCGATCGCGAGAAGAACAAGAGCATGTGCTCCGGCAAGACCGGCGTGATCTCCACCGCCGGCTCCTCCGTCACCGTCATGGTGCTCCCCACCGACGAGGAGTACATGATCGCCTGCGACGTCGAGCGTCTCGCCAAGTAGGTTCACGCCACATACCGTGAATTTGCAAGGAGCGGCTTCCAGAAGGGGGTCGCTCCTTTTTTCGTTTGGGCGCTCGTCTCCGAGCTTGGCGCAAGAAAAAACCCGGGGCTCTTTGAAGGAGCCCCGGGCAGGGATTGCATATGTGGTGGTTGCGCTACTCGGCCATCTGCGCCTGGACGGCCGTGATGGCCACGACGCCCACGATGTCGTCGGCGGAGCAGCCGCGGGACAGGTCGTTCACCGGCTTGGCAATGCCCTGCAGGATTGGGCCGTAGGCCTCGGCGCCGCCGAAGCGCTGGACCAGCTTGTAGCCGATGTTGCCGGTCTCGAGGTTGGGGAAGACCAGGACGTTGGCGTGGCCGGCGACCTTGGACTCGGGGGCCTTCAGCTCTGCGACGGACGGCACGATGGCGGCGTCGAGCTGCAGGTCGCCGTCGATGGCGAGCTCGGGGGCCTTCTCCTTGGCGAATGCGGTGGCCTCCTGGACTTTCTTGGCGGTGTCGCCGCCGGCGGAGCCCATGGTGGAGTAGGAGAGCATGGCGACCTTGGGCTCGACATCGCCCATGAAGGTCTTAAAGGAGTTGGCCGACGCGATGGCGATCTCGGAGAGCTCGTCGGAGGTGGGGGCGATGTTCAGGCCGCAGTCGGCGAACACGAGCGTGCCGTCGGCACCGAACTGCTCGGTCTGAGTGCACATGATCATGAAGGCGGAGACCAGCTTGGTGCCGGGGGCCGTCTTCAGGATCTGCAGGGCCGGGCGCAGGGTGTCGGCAGTGGAGTGGCAGGCACCGGAGACCAGGCCGTCGGCGTCGCCCATCTTGACCATCATGGTGCCGAAGTAGGTGGCGTCCATGACCTGGGCGCGGGCCTGCTCGATGGTCACGCCCTTCTTAGCGCGGAGCTCGGCGAACTTGCTTGCGTACTCTTCGTGCTTCTCGGCGTTGCGGGGGTCGATGACGGTGGCGCCGGGGACGTCGATCTCGTCGGGGTTGCCCAGGATCACGAGGTTGGCAAGGTCCTCCTCGACGATCTTCTTGGCCGCTTCGATGGTGCGCGGGTCCTCGCCCTCGGGCAGGACGATGGTCTTCTTGTCGGCCTTGGCGGCGGCCTTCATGCGGCCCAGGAAATCACTCATGCAAACGCTCCTCGTCATGCGCGCCCATCATCGTCCTTGTCTGATGATGAGCTTTATTGGTGTGACAGGGGTAATTATATGCCCCGACCGTTATAATCGGTTGGATGAAAACGCGATGCGCGGCTCATGACGGCCCCGCGCGCCGCGAGAGGGAACATTTGCCGTCGCCACCTGCAAGGAGCTGTCATGCAGATCAATTCAGGTCTCCCTGAGGATTTCAACCCGAGCGCCTACGACATGATCGTCGTCGGTGCGGGCTATGCGGGTGCGGTGTGCGCCCGTCGCCTCGCCGAGACCGTCGGCTTCCGCGTCGCCGTTCTCGAGCGCCGCAACCACATTGCCGGCAACGCCTACGACTACCTGGATGAGGCCGGTGTGCTCGTTCACATGTACGGTCCGCACATCTACCACACCTTCAGCGAGCGCGTGCACACGTTCCTGTCCCGCTTCACCGAGTGGACCGATTACCAGCACAAGGTGCTTGCAAACGTCCACGGCACGCTCATGCCGGTTCCCTTCAACCACAAGAGCCTGCTGCTTGCGTTCGGCGAGGAGCGCGGCGAGGAGCTGTACGCCAAGCTCGTGGAGACGTTCGGCAAGGACGTGAAGGTCCCCATCCTGCAGCTGCGTGAGAAGAACGACCCCGACCTGGCCGAGATCGCCGACTACGTGTATGAGAACGTGTTCCTCCACTACACGATGAAGCAGTGGGGTCAGACGCCCGACGAGATCGACCCCTCCGTCACTGCCCGCGTGCCGATCTTCGTCGGCGATGACGACCGCTATTTTCCGCAGGCCCCCTACCAGGGCATGCCCGCGGAGGGCTACACCGCCCTGTTCGAGAATATGCTCGATCACGATTGCATCGACGTCTTCTGCGACGTGGACGCCCGTGACATCTTCGAGCTCACCGACACCACGGTGAAGGTCTGCGGCAACGTCTACGGCGGCGAGGTGATCTACACCGGCCCGCTCGACGAGCTGTTCGACCTCGATCTGGGTGCCCTGCCGTACCGCACGCTCGACATGAAGTTCGAGACCCTCGACATGGATCAGTTCCAGCCCGTGGGCACCGTGAACTACACCGTTTCCGAGGACTTCACCCGCATCACCGAGTTTAAGAACATGACCGGCCAGGAGGTCCCCGGCAAGACGACCATCATGAAGGAGTACAGCCACGCCTACGAGCCGGGCAGCGGCCAGACCCCGTACTACGCGATTCTGGACCCCGATAACCGCAAGCTGTACGAGAGCTATCTCGAGCGCGTCTCGCACATCACGAACTTCCATCCGGTCGGTCGCCTGGCTGAGTACCGTTATTACGATATGGACGCCGTGACCGCCTCTGCCCTCAACCTTTCGGACGAAATCATCGCCTGCCATGCCTAATGTCGACTATTCCGCACTCGCCGCTTCCTATGATGTGGAGGCGGCTCGAGCCGCATTTCCCATCAAGACGCTGTCTGTGACCCCGGCGGGGGAGGGCCACAAGGTCCTCTCCTTCGGCATTCCGAGCTATAACGCCGCCAAGGACATGGACCATTGCATCTCATCGATTCTCGAGGGTTCCAAGTGCGCCTCCGATATCGAGATCATTATCGTGAACGATGGCTCCAAGGACGAGACCGGCGCCAAGGCCGACGAGTGGGAGGCCCGCTATCCGGGCATCGTCCGCGTGGTGCATCAGGAGAACGGCGGTCACGGCATGGCCGTCCGTGCCGGCCTTCGCGAGGCGCGCGGCACGTACTACAAGGTCGTCGATTCCGATGACTGGCTCGACGCGGATGCGCTCGCCACGATGCTGCAGCTCCTGCGTGGCTTTGAGGAGCGCGACCTGCGCGTGGACCTGTTCATCTCCAACTACGTGTACGAGAAAGTCCACGAGGGCACGCACACCACCATCAGCTACCGCATGGCCCTGCCGCGCAAGAAGGTCTTCACGTGGGGCGATATCGGCCGTTTCCGTCCGGATCAGAACCTGCTGATGCACTCGCTGTGCTATCGCACGGACGTCTTGCGCGCGCATGAACTGCCCATGCCGCCTCACACCTTCTACGTGGACAACATCTACGCTTACGTGCCGCTGCCCAATTGCGAGACGCTGTACTACGCCGATATCGACCTCTATCGCTACTTCATCGGCCGCGAGGGCCAGAGCGTGAACGAGGAGATCATGGTCGGCCGCCTTGACCAGCAGTTCCGCATCACGCGCATCATGATGCAGGCGTATCACCTGTATGAGGACGTTCCTCAGGAGAAGTTGCGCTCTTACATGATGGGCTACTTCACCATGATGATGGCCATTTGCTCGGTGTTCACCAAGCTGTCGGACAAGCCCGGCATCGAGGACGAGCTCGCGGCTCTGTGGGCCGAGCTCAAGGCCTACGACGAGAAGATGTATCGCAAGGCGCGTCACGGTGTGATCGGCATCGGGACGAACCTTCCCGGCAAGCTGGGCGAGAAGACCACCATCGGCATGTACCACCTGGCGAGCAAGATCTTCAAGTTCAACTAGTTTCACGCCTTGCCGTGTAATTGGGGACGGGTGCAAATTACACATCGAGCCTGATGTGCAATTTGCACCCGTCCCCTTTTGCACACCCACGGCAAGAGGTCCATGCGGTGGGGTAGACTGGTTTCGTTCAACGACGAAATGAGGTTATCCCCATGACCGATAGCACTTCCGCCCGCGAGCGCCGCGTCATCGCCGTGATCGACGGCAACTCGCTCATGCACCGCGCCTTCCATGCCGTGCCGCCTACCATGAACGCGCCGGACGGCCGCCCCACCAACGCGGTGTTCGGTTTCCTCAACATGTTCCTCAAAATGGTTGACGAGTTCACGCCCGACGGCGTGGTCTGCGCCTTCGACAAGGGTCGTCCGAAGGTCCGCATGGAGATGCTGCCGCAGTATAAGGCGCAGCGCCCGCCCATGGATCCCAACCTGCGAGCTCAGTTCCCCATGATCAAGGAGCTGCTCGCGAGCCTGTCCATTCCCGTCGTGGAGCTCGAGGGTTGGGAGGGCGACGACATCCTGGGAACGCTCGCCCGCCGCGGTGAGGCCGCCGGGTGCGACATGTACCTCGTCACCGGTGACCGCGATATGTATCAGCTCGTGACCGATCACGTGCACGTGGTGTCCACCCGCAAGGGCCTGTCCGACATCGCCATCATGACGCCCGAGAGCGTCGATGACCTATACCACGGCATCACGCCCGAGCTCGTCCCCGACTTTTACGGCCTCAAGGGCGACTCTTCCGACAACATCCCCGGCGTGCCTGGCATCGGCCCCAAGAAGGCGAGTGCCCTCATTGCGCAGTACGGCAACCTCGACGAGGTCATCGCCCATGCCGACGAGGTCAAGGGCAAGATGGGCGAGAACCTGCGCGCCCACATCGACGATGCGCTCATCTCCCGCAAGATCGCGACGATCATGACGGACGCGCCCGTCGAGTGCGACCTGACCGAGGTGGCGTTCCCCGCCTTCGACGCGGCTGCCGTCTCCGCCGCTTTGGGCGGAATCGGCATCATGGCCATGCAGAACCGTTTCCTCGCGCTGTTGGGCGAGGGTGCTGCAGCGGTTCCCACCGTGGCGAGCCTCGAGATGCCTGAGGTCCTGCGGGTGGCCCTCGATGCGTCATCGGCGCTCGATGAGGCCAAGCACGCTCGCGAGAACGAGGAGATGAACGCGTGTTTCGACGAGCTGTCCCGTGCGCTCGAGGCGGGCGAGTGGCTCGGTGTGTCCATGGAGGACGACAAGGAGGCCGACGCGCTTTTCGGCATGACGCGCCGTCTGTGGGTCGCCACCGAGCGCGCCCTGCTGTCGTTCGAGGAGCCCCTCGGCCCCTGTGCGATATTCACGACCGATTTCGATCTTTCCGCAGGTGTCATCCCGGGCGTTCTCAAGCTCGTCTTGACCGAGGGGCGCGTTGCTTCCCCCGATGTCAAGGCGCTGCTTCACGAGCTGTCGCCGGTCGATTCGAGTGAAGCCGAGCTGCTTGACCCCCTGGCGGTGGATTCCACTCGCCTGTTCGATACCGTGGTCGCCGCATATCTGCTCGATTCGGTGCGCTCTGACTTCACCGACGCCTACCTGGCCGAGACCTACTTGCATGCGTCCCTGCCGTCTGCGGCGGGGGAGGACGGTGCCCCTGCGGACGCCGTGAGCATCGCCGCACGTGGGGCCTGGCTCGCCCGCACCCTGCGCGAGCCACTCGCCGCGGCGCTCGAAGCCCAGGGGGCGGATGCCGTCTTCACCAAGATCGAGATGCCGCTCGTGCGCGTCCTCGCCTCCATGGAGCGCGCGGGCATGTACGTCGACCCTGCTCGCCTCGCCGCACAGTCCGATGAGCTCGTCGGTCAGATTCAGGCGCTCGAGGCGCGTATTCGTGAGCTCGCCGGCGGCGAGGAGTTCAACCTTTCGAGCCCCATGCAACTCTCACGCATCCTGTTCGACAAGCTCGGCCTGCCCACGACCGGCCTCAAAAAGACGCAGCGCGGATACTACTCCACGAACGCCAAGGTGCTCGAGGATTTGGCGAAGGACCATGAGATCGTCCGGCTCATCCTCGAGTTCCGCGAGAAAACCAAGATCAAGTCGACGTACCTCGACACGCTGGGGCCGTTGCGCCGCCATGACGGGCGCGTGCATACCACGTACAATCAGACCATCACCGCGACGGGGCGCCTTTCGAGCTCAAGTCCCAACCTGCAGAACATCCCCACCCGCTCCGAGCTGGGCCATGCGGTCAAGCGCGCCTTCTCGGTCGAGGAGGGGTCGGTGTTCGTGGCGATCGACTACTCGCAGATCGAGCTCAGGCTGCTGGCGCACCTCTCTGGCGACGAACACCTGGTGAGCGCCTTCAACGAGGGCGAGGACTTCCACGCCGAGACGGCGGCGCGCGTTTTCGGTGTCCCCGTGGACGAGGTCACCCCACAGCTGCGCAGCCGCGCCAAGGCGGTGAACTTCGGCATCGTATACGGCCAGCAGGCATACGGCCTGTCCCAGACGCTCGATATCCCCATGGCCGAGGCGCGTGAGATGATCGACGCGTATTTCCGCGCGTACCCCGGCGTTCGCACGTATCTGGACGAAACGGTCACCTTTGCTAAGCAGACGGGCTATGCCGAGACCATGTACGGTCGCCGTCGTCCCATCCCGGAGCTGCGCATTCCCGCGCAGCGCATGTTCGGTGAGCGCACGGCGATGAACCACCCCATGCAGGGCTCCGCTGCCGATATCATCAAGATCGCCATGGTGCGTGTCGCCGAGCGCCTGCGTGCCGAGGGCTTTACGGCCAAGATGATCTTGCAGGTGCACGACGAACTCGACTTCGAATGCCCCGTGGGCGAGGTCGATCGCCTCATCGCCATGGTTCGCGAGGAGATGGAAGGTGTCGCCGAGCTGCGCGTGCCCCTCATCGCCGACGCGAGCACCGGCGAGACGTGGGCAGAGGCTAAGTAGCTCGTCGCGGAATCGCCCCTATATGTGAAAACCGCCCTCGACGCGTACGTCGGGGGCGGTTCCATTCGAAGTGGCCGCGTTGTTATTCCGCAGCTTCGACGATGCGGTCGATGACGGTGAGTACGCCCGCCTCGTTGTTGGTCGGCGCGAGGAACTTGCCGTGCGCGTGCATGTGCTCGGCGGCGTTGCCCATCACGTAGCTGTGCCCCACGATGTCCAGCATGGGGATATCGTTATAGGTGTCTCCCAGCGCGGCGACGTCGGCGAGCTCGATCCCAAGGCTCTCTGCGAGATGGCGGATGCCCGAACCCTTGTCGATGCCGATGTTCATGAAGTCGAGCCATTCGTCGCCGGCGCACGTGACGTAGAGGCGGGACCCGAACTCGGGCCCGTAGACCTCGTCGAGCTGTTTTTTGCTGTCCCAGTCCGGGAAGTACATCGAGATCTTGTTCGATTCGATGTCGAGGTCCTCGAATGAGTCGACGTAGATGATGGAACGGTAATAGATCCCCACCACGTCCTCGTGCTTGCGGTCGCGCTCGAGTACGTATGCGTCGTCGAAGGCGCAAAGCACCGGGATGCCGCGGCCCGAATCGACGCACCGCGCGAGGACCTCATGATAGAGCCCCTTGTCGAGCAGGTCTCGATAGATGAGCTCGTCGCGCAGATAGACGGACGCACCGTTGTCGGCCACGATCGCCATGTTGGCATGGTGGCGGGGGAAGGATTGGCGCAGGGCGAGGGCCGGCCTGCCGCTCGCGGCGCAAAAGACGATGCCGTGCTCGGTAAGGGCATCGATGCGCTCGTCGATGCCCTCGGGCATCGATTTGTCGTCGGCCAGCAGGGTGAGGTCCATGTCGGTCGCGACGAGCTTGATGGATGACAGGTCGGTGTCTTCGAGATAGGAGGGGAGCATGGGTTCCTTTCGGGATGCCGGGCCGAGCATGCCGCCGCTGGCTCCGGGGTGCGATTCCCGCCTATTGTAGAGCGCTGAGGTCCGAAGCGCCCCTTCGATGTTTAAAAACCCGATTCACGCGCGCATCGCGCACCACACCGCGCCTCATAATCGTATGCAGCAAAATGAATATTCTTTGTAACCAATGTATTTCTTGGCATACCTCCACCATGTGCTCCACTGAAGCGGAGTATCCTGCCTTGCAGCACGCGGAACTTTCACGCATTAAGTTGCAAGGGAGAGGGGGATGGGCCCCCTCTGGTTGCGTCGTGCGGAAGGGGTCTCAGACAAAAACCGGAGGTATCATCATGACTCACGAGACTGTCTCTGTATCTGTACAACCTGTCATGCGTTCGCGCAGGGAGTTCTTGAAGCTCTCGGGCATGGCGGCATTGAGCGTGGGAGGTATGATGTTCCTCGCGGGCTGCGGACCCGCCCCCCAGGGCAGCGGAGACGCCGCCGATGGCGGTGCTTCTGCGTCCGGCACCCTGCTCGGCGATGGCAAGACCTTGCGCGTCGGCATGGAGGCCGCCTATGCTCCGTACAACTGGCAGGTCTCTGAGGAGTCCGAGTTCACCATCCCCATCGAGAACGTTCCCGGCGCTTACGCCGATGGCTACGACGTGCAGGTTGCGAAGATCATCGCCGATGGCCTTGGCATGGAGCCCGTGGCGGTCAAGCTCGAGTTCGGCTCGCTCATCGACGCGCTCAACAACGGCCAGGTCGACATCGTGTGCGCCGGTATGTCCGTCACGCCCGAACGCGCGGCTGCCGCGGCGTTTTCCGATTCGTATGTCGACGATGACATCGTCATGATCTGCAGGGCCGATTCCGCCTATGCCGGCGCCACCACGTTCGACGAGCTTGCGGATGCCTCCATCCTGGGCCAGGCCGCAACCATGTACGACGACGTTATCGCCCAAATCGAGGGCGCCAACCACATGACGCCCGCCGAGACCCAGCCCATGGTTGTTGAGAACCTGCGCAACGGCACGTGCGACATCATCACGTATTCCATGCTCTCTGCGCCCAAGCTGCTCGAGGTCTATCCCGATTTGGTCGTACTCGACATGGAGGACGCCTTCGAGGACTCGCTCATGCCCGATAACGCGGGCGTTGCCAAGGGAAACGACGCCGCGCTCGACAAGGTCAACGAAATCATCGCCTCCATCGACGACGAGGAGCGCCAGGACATGTGGTCCGCCTGCATGGATCGCCAGCCGGCCTAACGGATCGTGCCGCCTGAGCGCGGACATAATCTCTTCGGGCGTGGTTGCGCTTCGCTTCACAAAACGCCCTTCGAGAATATGTCCGAGCTCAGGCTATGTGCATGTTGCCGTGCCGCCGATTCATGCTCGGCGGCCATATCACGTCACTCAATTAAAGGAGTCGATCTATGACCACCGTATCGGCGGGCGAGGGTCCGCTTGGCCGCTTGGTCTCGTTTATTCGCAGCGATCATCGCTACGTGCTGTTGGGCACGAGCGCCATCGCCGCCGCGGGTATGGCATTGTCCGCCTCGCCCCGTCCCTCTTTGAGCTTTATGACCCATGCATATGCGCTTGAGGTCGCCGTGTACTATCTGCTCGCCGCCTGGCTCGTGATCGCCGCCATTGCCTTGGTGTTCAAGCTCGCGCGGTGGAAGGCCTATGCGAGCGCCTCGCCGTTCACGCGTCCCGGCGTCGTTCGCGCCCTGCGCTACGGCTCCTATGCGGTCACCGCCATGACCGCCGTCCTCGCCATCGACCGCGTGGGCTGCGGCCTCGCCTCCGCCTGGGCGGTCGCGACCACGGCAACGACGCGCCCCTCCGCCACGCTCGAGAGCATGCTCTACATGCTCTACAACGGTCGCGACATCTTTGTCGCGGGTCTCAAGACCACGGTCGCCCTCGCGGTGCTCGGCACTGTGATCGCGTTCTTCCTGGCGCTGCTCCTCGTGTTTTTGCGTATTCAGGTCATCGACCGTTCGGACAACGACTTCGTGCGCTTTTGGAAGGTCGTGGGCAGCGGATTCGCCCGCACGTACAGCACCGTGGTGCGCGGCACGCCCATGATGGTCCAGGCTATGATCATTTTCTTCGGCGTTTTCTCCCTGTTCAAGATGACCGACCTCACCACTACGCAGATCAACGCGATCTGGAGCACGTTCACCGCCGGTCTCGTGACCATCGTGCTCAACTCCACGGCCTACATGATGGAGGTGCTGCGCGGCGGCATCGAGTCGGTCGACGCCGGCCAGATGGAGGCGGCCCGCTCGCTCGGCCTCTCGCAATGGGAGGCGATGCGCAAGGTCGTCTTCCCGCAGGGCGTCAAATTCGCCATCCCCGGCCTTTCCAACGAGCTCGTCATCAACATCAAGGACTCGTCGGTGCTCTCGGTCATCGGTACGTTCGACCTCATGTTCGCCACCACCACCGTGGGCGGCATCTACTATGCCAAGTTCGAGGCTGCGCTCGTGACGAGCGTGATGTACCTGTGCCTCACCATGTTCGCCTCGTGGCTGCTAGGGCGCCTCGCAAGTCGACTCGACGTCAAGTCCGTGAAGCTCGGCAGCACATCCGATCAGCCCATCAACGTCGAGGAGCGCTGAACCATGCATACGAGTGACACTATCGCGACGGCGCCCGCCGGCGAATACCTGGTGCGCATCGAAGGGTTGCGCAAGTCCTTCGGCGACCTGGAGGTCTTGCGCGACGTCAATCTGGACGTCGCCCCCGGCGAGGTCGTGACGATCATCGGCGCCTCCGGTTCGGGCAAGTCGACCTTGCTGAGGTGCATCAATCTGCTGGAGACGCCCGACGCGGGCCACGTGTGGTTCCAGGGGAGCGACCTGACCGCGGATCATGTGGATGTGAACGCCCTGCGCGAGGACATCGGCATGGTGTTCCAGGGCTTCAACCTGTTCAACAACATGGATGTGCTCGCCAACTGCACGTTGGCGCCCATCACCCGCAAGAAGATGTCGAAGGCCGAGGCCGAGGAGGTGGCGCTTGGGCACTTGCGCTCGGTGGGACTCGAGGCCTTCGCCCATGCGGCACCCTCCACGCTCTCGGGCGGGCAGAAGCAGCGCGTCGCCATCGCGCGCGCCCTGTGCATGCGCCCGAAGATTATGTTGTTCGACGAGCCCACCAGCGCGCTCGACCCGCAGATTGTGGGCGAGGTACTCGAGGTCATGCGCGCCCTTGCACGCGACGGCATGACGATGGTGGTCGTCACGCATGAGATGGAGTTCGCGCGCACCGTATCGGATCGCGTGGTCTTCATGGACCGCGGCATCATCGCTGAGCAGGGCGCGCCCGAGCGGATATTCACCGCGCCCGAGAGCCCCCGCACTCGGGAATTCCTATCCAGATATCTCTCGGATTAGCGAGATTGTATTCATGCGGCCCTGTTTCTTATGCATATGGGAAACAGGGCCGAAATATTCGAAAAATTCGAATGCTCAGGCGAGCACTTTAGGCTACTATAGCAAACCAATGATTGGCGCTGCCGGATTTAGAGGGGACGAGCAACCGTGGCACAGCTTCTGGCTACATACGAGGGGAAGGCGATTGCCGCCATCACGCCCCGCCAGATCGCCGCCGACGCTGCCGTCCGACGCCAGCGCGCAATCTCCCGACGACGATAGATCGTTGTCTCTGTTCGCATGGAGGCCTGACCTCCACGCAGAGTCCAACCGATATCGTCAAGGGAGCATCCGCCGAGAGGCGGATTTTTCATATGCGCGCATCGCATGCGACTCGTGACGCGCGCAGACACAGGTGCGACCGCGGGCACCTCTATATCGGTTGGGCTCAACCCATTTCCACTGCACCAAGGCATCGTGAAAGGATGAGTCCATGAACAACCAGCAATCCAAGGAAAAGGTCGTGCTCGCGTACTCCGGAGGCCTGGATACCTCCGTGTGCATCAAATGGCTGCAACATGAGATGGACCTCGACGTCATCGCCATGCTGGGCAATGTGGGTCAGGAGCACGACGGTCTTGAGAAGGTCGCGGAAAAGGCGCGGATGCTCGGGTGCGTTGCCGTCGAGGTGGTCGATATGACCGACGAGTTCGCCTCCGACTACATTACCTGTGCCATTGCCGCGAACGCCATGTATGAGAACAAGTACCCCCTGCTCTCCGCGCTTTCCCGCCCGCTGATCTCGAAGCGCCTCGTCGAGACGGCCCATAAGTACGGCGCCACCTGCGTCGCCCACGGTTGCACGGGCAAGGGTAACGATCAGGTGCGCTTCGAGACATCCATCACGGCACTCGATCCGTCGCTCAAGGTCATCGCTCCCGTGCGTGAATGGGATCTCGGCATGCGTCCCGACGAGATCGCATATGCGGAGAAGCACGGCGTGCCGGTTTCCCAGAGCATCGAGAAGCCTTATTCCATCGATGATAACCTGTGGGGCCGCGCCATCGAGGCCGGTGTGCTCGAGGATCCGTGGGCGGAGCCCCCGGCGGATATCTGGACGATGACGGTCGATCCGCTCGATGCCCCCGATGTCCCGACCTACGTCGAGGTCGGGTTTGCTGCGGGTGTGCCCACGAGCCTCGACGGCGAGGAGCTGCCGCTGCCAGAACTTATCGCCAAGCTCAATCTCATCGCCGGTTCGTGCGGGTATGGCCGCATCGACATGATCGAGAACCGCTATGTCGGGCTGAAATCCCGCGAGTGCTATGAGGTCCCCGCCGGTCTTGCGCTCATCCAGGCGCACAAGGCGCTCGAGGATCTGTGCTTGGAGCGCGACGTGCTCCATCACAAGCTCGCGCTCGAGCAGCTTTGGGCGGACCAGGTTTACAACGGACGCTGGTTCAGCCCCTTCAAGCAGGCGCTCGACGCATTTATGGCCGCTACGCAACACGACGTGACCGGCACGGTGAGACTCAAGCTCTACAAGGGCGGATGCGTGGTTGCGGGTCGCAAGAGCTCCTGCGCCCTGTACGATCCGGCGCTCGCTACCTACGAGAACGACGAGGCATTCGACCAGAAGGCGGCGAAGGGCTTCATCGATATCCAGGGGCTTTCGATCAAGACCTGGGCGATGAAGGGGGCCGCGCACATGCAGGAAGGCGCGTCCGCGCCCACGTCTTTCGATGTCTTGGATGGTACGGCCGGTTCCCACACCGCGAGCCGCGCGGTGAACTTCTGATGCCCGTACGGGATGCGTGAGGGGATGGACCGCGTGGGGGATGGTTTTCCGCGCGGCGGATGCGGCCGAGACGGGTTGCCGCGGAAAGGATGGATGAGGATGGCGCTTTGGGGTGGACGGTTCAAGGAGGACGTCGCTGTCGCCACGCAGGAGTTCGGCGCGTCGCTGCCGGTCGACAAACACCTGTACAAGCAGGATATCGCTGGTTCGAAGGCGCATGCACGTATGCTCGCCAAGCAGCACATCATCTCCCAGGGGGACTGCGATGCCATAGTGGGGTGCCTCGACGATATCGAGGGGGAGATCGATGCCGGGTCGTTCCCCTTCCATATCGAGGACGAGGACATCCACATGGCGATTGAGGGGGAGCTCACGCGCCGCATTGGCGAAGCGGGTAAGCGCCTGCATACCGGGCGCTCCCGCAACGACCAGGTCGCCACCGACACACGGCTTGCCGCGAAGGCGCTCGCCCACGACCTCATGCAGGCGAATTTGCATATGCGCGAGGCCCTGATCGGGGCCGCATGCGACAACGAGGGCGTGGTCTTGCCGGGCATGACGCATCTCCAGCACGCGCAGCCCGTTCTCCTCTCGCACCATCTGCTCGCGTACTACTGGATGTTCGAGCGCGATTTCCATCGGCTGACCGCGGCCTTCGAAGCAGCCGATGCATCCCCGCTGGGGGCGGCGGCGCTCGCCGGGACCACGTATCCGATCGATCGCGTCGCAGCCTCGTACGAGATGGGGTTCGCTCGCGTCATCTGCAATTCGCTCGATGCGGTCTCTGATCGAGATTTCATTTTGGACCTGCATTTCGCATGCTCGACCATGGCCATGCACCTCTCCCGCCTCGCCGAGGAGATCGTGCTGTGGAGCAGTTCGGAGTTCGGCTATATCACCCTTTCCGACGCATATTCCACGGGCTCCTCGATCATGCCCCAAAAGAAGAATCCCGATTTCGCGGAGCTCATCAGGGGAAAGACGGGTCGCGTTTACGGCAATCTCCTGCAGCTGCTGGTGACGTGCAAGGGGTTGCCGCTGGCATACAACAAGGACTTGCAAGAGGACAAGGGCGGCATGCTCGATTCCGCCCGCACGCTCTCCCAGAGCCTCGCCGTCATGGCGGGGATGATCTCCACCTGCACGTTCAACGCCGATGTCATGCGCGCAGCCTGCGAGGTCGGGCATCTCGCGGCGACGGATGTCGCCGACTACCTCGCCAAGAAGGGCATGCCGTTCCGTGAGGCGCATGAGGTTGTCGGGCGCCTGGTGCTTGTATGCGAGGAGCGCGGATGTCGGCTTGACGATCTGCCCCTTGCCGTATTTCAGGAGGCGAGCCCCCTGTTCGGCCCCGATATCGTCTCGTCTCTCGATATCGACGCCATCGTCGGTGCGCGCTCGACGATGGGCGGTACGTCTCCCTCTGCCGTGAGGGAGCAGATGCGCCTGGTTCGGGCGTCGCTCGTCGCGGATGAAGCGCATCTCGAGGGGATTTCGTCTCTCGTTCCCATGGGGGAGGGCGCCTAATCGGGGGGCTCGATGATGGTGGTTTCGTGGGCGAGCGGTGTATGTTCGCGTGGGGAAACGTTTCAGCTGGGCCCTTTGTCGAAATGTTGTTTTCCGCCCTTGCGCTTTGGGTACCATGGCGTAGCGAACATACGGCGCGCAAGGCGCGTTTCCAGCCCTCCCATCGAAAGGGGAACCCGTGGCAGATATCGAGAAGACCTTCATCATGATCAAGCCCGATGCCGTCCGTGACCGCAAGACGGGCCTCATCATCGACCGCATCGAGCGTTGCGGCCTCACCATTGAGAAGATGGAGAAGTGCGAGCTTGACGAGGACCTCGTCAAGGTGCATTACGCTCATCTGGCCGACAAGCCGTTCTTCGGCGACATCGTCGATTTCATGACGAGCGGCCCCGTGGTGAAGATGGTCGTGTCCGGCCTCTCCGCCGTCTCCAAGATGCGCACCCTCATGGGCGCCACCAACCCGCTCGACGCGGCCCCCGGCACGATTCGCGGTGACTTTGCCAACGACGTGAACGCGAACATCATCCACGGCTCCGATTCCCTGGAAAACGCGGCCATCGAGATCGAGCGCTTCTTCGGCTAGGCGCGACGACCGTCCAATATGCCCCCCCCTACAACGCGGTTCGGCCTTTGCGGGTCGAGCCGCGTTTCCGTGAGAAGGGCGGATGGGGCTGCTACACTTGGAGGCAGTTGAATGACACATCGAAAGGGGACCGCCGTGGATGTCAAGAACGTGAACAACATGACGCTTGAACAGCGTGACTGCGCGCTGTGCGACCTGTTGAATTCCGAGTTGATCTGCGCGCTGGGCTGCACTGAGCCCATCGCCGTCGCATATGCCGCGGCGCTTGCCCGGCTCGTGCTGGGGTGCGAGCCCGAATCGCTCGAGGTGGGTTGCTCCGGCAACATCATCAAGAACGTCAAGAGCGTCACCGTCCCCAATTCCGGTGGCATGCGCGGCGTCGAGGCCGCGGCGGTCCTCGGCGCGGTCGGCGGCGACGCCTCGGCGGCCCTCGAGGCCCTTGAGGGCGTGGGCGAGGCGGACATAGCGCGCACGCGCGACCTGCTTGCCCAGGAGGGCTACTGCGAGGTGACGCTGATCGAGGGTGTGCCGAACCTCTACATCGAGATCAAGGCGCACGCACTGGGCCATGTGGCCGAGGTCGCCATTTCCGAGCACCACACGAACGTGGTTCGCTGCACGCGCGACGGCGTGCCCGCCAACCAGCTGTGCCCCGCCGCCCGCGGCGGCGACGTGGAGGATTCCTGCTCCGGCACCTGTGCGCTCATGAGCGCCGTGCAGTCCGCCGGCGATTCCGAGGCGCCTGCCGCCAAGCCCCTCGAGGGCCTCACGCTCGACATCATCCTGGACTTCGTGGAGGGCGGCGATATCTCCGGTGCACGCGAGTCCCTCGAGCGTCAGCTCACGCTCAACACGGCCATCTCGGAGGAGGGCCTTGTCAACGAGTGGGGCGCCGAGGTGGGCCGCACGCTGCTCGCCACGCGCGGCGACGATGTGGCCTGCCGTGCCCGCGCCCGTGCTGCGGCCGGTTCCGATGCCCGTATGAGCGGCTGCGCCCTGCCCGTCGCGATTGTGTGCGGGTCGGGCAACCAGGGCATCACGTGTGCCATGCCCGTGGCGACCTATGCCGAGGAGCTCGGCATCGAGGGCGATCGCCTGTTGCGCGCGCTCGCCCTGTCCGATCTGGTGGCGATTCATGTGAAGAGCTACATCGGCGCGCTTTCGGCGTTTTGCGGCGTGGTGTGCGCGGGATGCGGTGCGGGCGCTGCCATCGAGTGGATGCGCGGCGGGTCGCGTGAGCAGGTTGGCGCCACCATCGTCAACACCCTCGGCAACGTGGGCGGTATCGTGTGCGACGGCGCCAAGGCGAGTTGCGCCGCCAAAATCTCGGCAGCTGTTGACGCCGCGATCCTCGGTGCCGATATGGCTCAGGCCGGTCGCGGTTTCCGCGCGGGCGAGGGTATCGTGATGGGCACGGTGGAGGAGACCATCGCGAGCATGGGCCACGTCGGCCGCGTGGGCATGAAGGACACCGATGTCGAGATCTTGAAGCTCATGACGGGCGAGACCCGGCTGTAAGGAGTTTGGACCTCGCGAGGGTCTATTCGCCGTTGCAGAACCGTTCTTCGATGCGGTCGAAGTCCTTGGCGAAATCGGCCATGCTGCCGTTCCACAACGCATGAGGTTGGTAGCCGGCACCCACGTAGGCCGTTTTGAGGCCGATCGAGGGGGAGGGGAAGTCGCGCTTGGGGTCGTTGCCCACCATGAGGGTCTCCTCGGGGGCGAGGCCGAGCTTGGCGAGCGAATCGCGGTAGTAATCGGCGCTGGGCTTGACACGCGTTGAGTTCTCCCACGTGGTCACAAGTTCGAAGGGCATGTCGAGCATGTTGCCCCAGCCCATACGGCATTCGATGCAGGAGCGCGAGAAGCTCGGGTTGGTGAGCAGCGCGATGCGCATGCCATGGTCGAGCACGGTCTGCACCGCCTCATGGGCTCCCTCGCGAGGGCGTGCGGAGATGGTCCGGTCGTTCTTCTTGGGCAGGACCTCCCGCTCGTAGAAATCGAGCATGTCGGCGATGGCGGGCTCGAGGATGGGGATACCGCAGCGGCGCTCGATTTCATCGGCGAAGAACTGGCGGTTGGTGCGGGTGTCCCCCTGTGCGCGATCGCCGTTGTTGAGGGCGAGCATGGCCGAGCCGAGGGGGGAGAAGAGCGACACGATGGGTTTGCGGGCGACCTGCGCGAGCAAGTTCGCCTCGTCGAGCGCGAACACGCCGATGAAGGCGCTGAGATTGATGCTGAGCAGCGTGTCGTCCATGTCGAAGACGACGGCTTTGAGAGTCGCCATGGGCGCCGTTTCCCTCCTGGTCATGTCGGCATGTCTACCGATTATGCCCAAATCGAGGCAATCCAGGCGCACGAACAGACAAAAGCCGTCGGAGGGGCTCGTCGTCGCGCGAGTCGTTCAAGGGGGAGGGAGGGGTTCGACCATCCCCACCGCTCCCCGGGCGGTTTGCCGCCAAAGACGAAAAAATCGCACTTTATGCTTGAAATAGATGGGGATTCAACGTACTCTAATGAACCGTGAATGTTTATAGTTCACGTCAGTATCTGTCGGCCCCCGAGATTGTTCCAAACGGTGCGCGCGCGCTGGCGGCTCGTCCGCTCTTTGCAAGCAACCATCTGCAGGTCAGGTAATCGGGGCCCCGTAGTTCGAAAGGGGTCCACCTTTGAGTGAGATTCAGAACTCGTCCATCTTCTCCCTCGACGACGTCGATACCGAGGAGATGAACAACCTCATCGACAACTCCATCACCGATTTCGATGAGGGCGACCTGGTTAACGGCACCGTTGTGAAGATCGAGCGCGACGAGGTCCTCGTCGACATCGGCTTCAAGTCCGAGGGCGTCATTCCCGTCCGCGAGCTCTCCATCCGCAAGGATGCCAACCCCGCCGACCTCGTGGCGCTGGGCGACTCCATCGAGGCGCTCGTGCTCCAGAAGGAGGACAAGGACGGTCGTCTGGTTCTCTCCAAGAAGCGCGCCGAGTACGAGCGTGCCTGGAACCGCATCGAGGAGAAGTTCAACGCCGGCGAGAACGTCGAGGGCGAGGTTATCGAGGTCGTCAAGGGCGGTCTTATCCTCGACATCGGCCTGCGCGGCTTCCTGCCCGCCTCCCTCGTTGACCTTCGCCGCGTGAAGGATCTCACCTCCTACCTCGGCACCCGCATCGAGGCTCGCGTCATCGAGATGGATCGCAACCGCAACAACGTCGTGCTCTCCCGCCGCGTTGTCCTCGAGGAGTCCCGCAAGGCCGAGCGCTCCGAGATCCTCTCCAAGCTCAAGAGCGGCATGCGCCTCAAGGGCACCGTTTCCTCCATCGTGGACTTCGGCGCCTTCGTGGATCTGGGCGGCATCGACGGCCTCATCCACATCTCCGAGCTTTCTTGGAACCACGTCAACCACCCCTCCGAGGTCGTCAAGGTCGGCCAGGAGGTCGAGGTCGAGGTGCTCGACGTCGATCTGAACCGCGAGCGCATCTCCCTCGGTCTCAAGCAGACCACCGAGGATCCGTGGCGTGCCCTGGTCAAGAAGTACCCCGTGGGCGCCATCGTCGAGGGCACCGTTACCAAGCTCGTGCCCTTTGGCGCGTTCGTTGACCTCGGTGACGGCATCGAGGGTCTCGTGCACATCTCCGAGATGGCCAACAAGCACGTGGACCAGCCTGCCCAGGTCACCGCTGTGGGCTCCAAGGTCCAGGTCAAGGTCATGGAGATCGACCTCGACCGTCGTCGCATCTCCCTGTCCATGAAGTCCGCTGCCGAGACCCTCGGCATCGAGATCGAGGTCACCCCGCTCGAGGGTGAGGAGAAGGCCGAGGACGCCGAGTAAATCTCCGGCATATCGCCTTTGAACCCTAGGTTCGCTGCAGACCCCGACGGGCATGTGTCCGCCGGGGTCTTTTTCATAAAGAAAAGGAAGTATGGAAAGGTGCGAGTGGAGCCCATGCATGAATTCGACGGCTTGCCGATACACGAGAGGCCCGTGGTGCTGTTCGACTTTGATGGCACGGTCGCCGATACTCAGCCGGCCATTATGCGCGCGGTGGGAACGGTCCTTTCGAATCACGGGTATGAGCTCAGTGAAGAGCAGATGCTGCCTTTGATTGGGCCGCCGCTTGAGATCGGGATCAAGCTCGTCACGGATATGGGGGAGCAAGAGGTGCAGGTTGTTGCCGCCGAGTATCGCGCGCTGTTCGAGCGCACGGTCACGCCGGCGGATATTCCGCTTTTCCCGCATACCGCCGACCTTCTCGATGCGCTGGCGGCCCTTGGCAAGCGTTTGGCTGTGGCGACGTCGCGCGTCGAGGCGCCGACGTGCAAGTTGCTCGATTCCCTCGGCGTCACGCAATTCGAAGCCGTTGCGGGGCGCATCCCCGGTTTTCGCGAGACCAAGGCGGAGTCAATCGCCGCGGCGCTCGATGCCCTGGGTGCGACTAGTGCCGACGCCGTGATGGTGGGGGACCGCATGTATGACGTGCGGGGTGCCGCCGAGCTCGGGATTCCCTGTATCGGCATCTATTCGGGCGCCGCTGTCCCTGGCGAGCTCGAGGAGGCTGGCGCGGTCGCCGTATGCAAGGACATGCTCGAAGTGGGTCGCGTTTTGGGCGTGTGGTAGCCGGTGCGGCTTGCCGTTGGCGGTATTTGCGATCGGTCATTTGTCCGTGCCATCGCCTGCCGCCTGAGTTATTGGGCATAATTACTCATTGCTGAATCACCTGAGGGAAGGGAGCGCCCATGCGCGCGGATGTGATGGAGAGCGTTGAGAAATACGTCGATGAAGTCTGGGAGGATGTCGTTTCCGACATCGCCTCCCTGGTGGCATGTCCGTCCGTCGCCGATGACTCGGCGGCCGAGCCGGGCGCCCCGTTCGGCAGGTCCGTGCGTGACGCGCTTGATTGCGCCCTGTCTATCGCCGGGCGCCTGGGCTATCAGGTGAGTGACGATGTGGGGTATGTGGGTATGGCTGATATACCGGGCGAGCGTGAGGAGCACATCGCCACCATCGCGCACGTCGACGTGGTCCCCGCCGGCCCCGGTTGGTGCACGGACCCGTTTTCCATGGAGCGTCGTGAGGGCTGGCTGCTCGGCCGCGGTGTGATCGACGACAAGGGCCCTGCCGTCCTGTCGCTCTATGCTGGTGCGTTCTTCCTGCGTGAGGGCATCACCCCGCGCTACACGTTCCGTGCGCTGCTCGGCTGTGACGAGGAGGTGGGCATGACCGACGTCAAGCACTACCTTGCCGGCCATGAGCAGCCGCTGTTCCTCTTTACCCCCGATGCCGAGTTCCCCGTGTGCAATGCCGAGAAGGGCTGCTTTGGCGGCACGTTCAAGAGCGCGAAGATCGAGAACGGCATCATTTGCTCTTGGAGCGGCGCCGAGGCGACCAACGCCATCCCCAGCCAGTCCGAGTGCATCATCGCCGTGCCCCTGTCCGAGCTTCCCGCTCCGCAGGCCAATGCGGATCGCATCACGCTCGAGGATGCCGGCGAGGGCTGCACGCGCATCTTCGCCCAGGGTATCGGCGGACACGCCTCTCTTCCTGAGGGCACGATCAACGCCATCGCGCTCGTGGCGGGCTACCTGCACGAGGTTATGGATGCTCAGCCCGATCTGTTCGATCCCGCGGAGCGCTCCTATCTTGATCTGCTCTCTGTGGTGCATGACGGCACGGCGGGGGAGGGGCTTGGCATCGCCGCCGAGAGCGATGCCTTCGGCGCCCTCACCTGCAACGCCGGTACGATTGAGGTGGCGGACGGACATATCCTCCAGACCATCGACGTCCGTTATCCCGACTCCACCACCTCCGATGAGATGACCATGATCTGCGGAGCCCATGCGTCGCGCTTTGGCGCGGAGTTCATCGCCGGCCGTGCCAAGGAGCCCTTCAGCGTCTCCGCTGACAGCCCGGCGGTTCGCGCCTTGCTCAACACGTACCGTGAGGTCACGGGCAAGCCCGCAGAGCCCTTCTCCATGGGCGGCGGTACCTATGCGCGCAACTTCAAGAGCGCCGTCTCGTTCGGCCCCGAGGACAATAGCCTGGAGCTCCCCGCATGGGCGGGCAGCATGCACGGCCCCAACGAGGCCGCCAACGAGCAGCTCCTGCGAGACGCCCTCAAGATGTACATCATCGCGCTCGTACGCTTGAACGAATTGGAGTTCTAGCATGGAGGCCCCGAATATCTGGGAGCAGCTCTTCTATATCGCCATCATCGCGGTGTCGATGGTGTTCGGCGGGCATCTCTACCGTAAACGCCACGATGCTCCGAGCGCCAAGAAGGCGGGTCAGCCCGCCAAGAAGAAGCGCCCGAAAAAGAAGCGCTAGGGCGTTGAGCGGTTGAAATGTGAGCTGCTCGGAAGAAGAAGCATCATATTCCGCAGAAGGCGGTGTCATGGTCGAACGTGACACCGCCTTTTCATATGTAAGCCGCTTGTAAGGCGGGTCAAAGCACGTGGTAATGCTCGGTCAGAGTGCCGTAAGAGACGGCGAACGAGGGCAGATGGGCGGCGAGCGCGCGGTATCGTGCTTGCCGTACGACGGATGGGGCCCGAACACGCCTCATGGGGATGAAGATGGACCCCAGTATTTCCGTCCGGCGCGAAATCACGCCGATGTTGCTCTCGAAGGGAGAACCATGTTCGATTATTCCTGCTCTCGTCGCTCCTTCCTCGGCCTTGCCGGCGGTGTCGCCGCCGTGGCCGGTCTCGGCCTGGCTGGCTGCGGTGGCTCTGAGGCCCCTGCCGCTGGTTCCGCCGATGCCGCCGCGGGCGTCGTGGGCGAGGTCACCTACGACGGTGCCTCCTCCTTCCAGGCCCTCGTCGAGGCTGCGGCCGAGCAGTTCATGAACGAGAACCCCGACTGCGTGATCTCCGGTTCCGGCAACGGATCCGGCGCAGGCCTCACCGCCGTGTCCTCCGGCACCGTGACCATCGGCAACTCCGATGTCTTCGCCGAGACCAAGCTCGACGCCGATGCCGCCGCCAAGCTCGTCGACCACGAGGTCGCTGTCGTGGGCATGGGCCCGATCGTCTCCAAGAACGTCACCGTCGACGACCTGACCCTCGAGCAGCTCAAGGGTATCTTCGGTGGCACCATCACCAACTGGAGCGAGGTCGGCGGCGAGGACGCCGAGATCGTCGTCGTCAACCGCAAGGAGGGCTCCGGTACCCGCGCCACCTTCGAGGCCGCCGTCTTCGGCGAGGAGAAGAACACCTACAAGCCCGCCCAGCCCGAGCAGGACAAGTCCGGCGACGTCCAGACCCTGATGGGCTCCACCGACAACGCCATCTCCTACATCGACTTCTCCCACTTCGATGACTCCAAGTTCACCGCCATCAAGGTCGGCGGCGTGGAGCCCGCGAGCGAGAACGTCCTCGACAACTCCTTCCCGATTTGGGCCACCGAGCACATGTACTGCGCCAAGGACGCCGATGACGCCACCAAGGCTTTCCTCGAGTACATGCTCTCCGATGACGTCCAGGGCGACCTCGTTGCCGAGCAGGGCTTCATCCCGGTCTCCAAGATGGCCGTGGTGAAGGACGCGAACGGCGTCGTCACCGAGAAGTAAGACCCTCTTCACATATCCTTTCGAAAGGTGCGTCATGGCAAAACAGATGCCCAAGCGCAACCTTGAGAAGGTCGGTTTTGGTGTCACGGGCGCGTGCGTCGCGCTCGTGACATTGCTGGTCCTCGCGCTTATCGTCATGGTCGCGCAAAAGGGCCTCTCCACCTTCTTCAAGGACGGCGTGGACCTCGTCGGCTTCTTCACCGGGACCGATTGGAGCCTTGCCAACATAGATCCCGAGACCGGTCTGCCGCAGACCGGGGCGTTGCCGCTCATCGTCACGTCGTTCGCGGTCACGCTGCTGTCGACCGCCATCGCGCTGCCCATCGCCATCGGGTCGGCGATCTTTGCGGTCGAGATTCGCCCGGACTTCGGCAAGAAGATCTTCCAGCCGCTCGTCGAGCTGCTCGTGGGTATTCCCTCCGTCGTGTTCGGCCTCATCGGCTTCCACGTGGTCGTCGCCGCCTGCAAGGCCATCTTCGGCACGCAGACCGGTATGGGCATCCTGCCCGGCGCCGTCGTGCTGGCCATCATGATCTTGCCGACGGTGACCACACTTTCCATGGACGCCCTGCGCGCCGTGCCCGATGGCTATCGTCAGGGTTCGCTCGCGCTCGGATACACGCGCTGGCAGACCATTCGCCACGTCGTGATCAAGTCCGCGATGCCCTCTCTTATGACCGCGGTCATCCTCGGCATGACGCGTGCCTTTGGTGAGACGCTGGCCGTGCGCATGGTTATCGGTGGTGCCGAGGTCATGCCGCTGTCTTTGCTGTCTCCGGCCTCGACCATCACCACGACCCTCACCACCAGCATGGCGATCTACGCCGACGGCTCGGTGCAGAAGGACGTGCTGTGGTCGCTCGGCCTGTTGCTGATGGGTATGTCGCTCATCTTTATCTTGATCATCCATATGATTGGCAAGAAGGGGGCGAAGTCCCGTGGCTGATAAGCGCACCACCACTCAGGCACCTGCTTCCGGTGCACCCCGCCCGCTCGCCATCGACGAGGGCCACATCCTGCGCGCCCAGCGCGGCGACCGCATCGCCACCGCCGTTTTGACCGGCATCGCGTGCTTCGTCATGCTCATCGTCGTGTCGATGGTGGCCTATATCCTCTACGAGGGCCTCTCCACCCTGCTGACCCCGGGCTTCCTCACGCAGCCGAGCCGTTCCAACGGCGCGGCCGGCGGCGTTGCCTATCAGCTGTTCGACTCCTTCTACCTGCTTGTCATCACGCTGCTGATCTCGGTGCCGGTGAGCCTTGGGGCCGCGGTGTTCCTCACCGAGTACGCTCCGGACGGCCCCATCACCGCGATTGCGAGTACGGCCATCGAGACCCTGTCCTCGCTGCCGTCCATCGTCGTTGGCATGTTCGGCTTCCTCGTGTTCTCCGTGAACTTCGGTTGGAAGTACTCGATCATTTCCGGTGCCGTGGCGCTCACCATGTTCAATATCCCGATTCTGGTGCGCGTTATCCAGCAGGCGCTCGAGGACGTGCCCCAGCACCAGCGCGACGCATGCTTGGCCATGGGCCTTACGCGTTGGGAGGCCACGGTTCACGTGCTCATCCCGGCTGCCATGCCCGCCATCGTCACGGGCGTCGTGCTCTCCGCCGGCCGCGTGTTCGGTGAGGCCGCGGCCTTGCTGTTCACCTCCGGCATGTCGAGCCCGGTGCGCCTGAACTTCCTCACGCTCAACTTCTCCAGCCCCACGTGCGCCTGGAACATCTTCCGCCCGGGCGAGTCGCTCGCGGTGCACATCTACAAGATCTACGGCGAGGGCAGCCCCGAGGCCCAGCATATCGTGTGGGGAACCGCCGCCTTGCTGATGATCTGCGTGCTTCTGTTCAACGTGCTCTCCCGCCTCGCGGGCAAGGCCCTGGCTAAAAGGATGACCGCCGAATGAGTGAAGTGATTACGGGCGAGACCGCCATGGACCAGGTGGTCATCGGCACCGCCGTCGCCGAGATGGCCCCCACCTCCGAGGTCGTGCTCGAGACGCATGGCGTCAACGTCTATTACGGCTCGAACCACGCGCTGCACGATACCTCACTGGCGTTTCACAAGGGTGAGATCACCGCGTTGATCGGCCCGTCCGGCTGCGGCAAGTCCACGTTCCTGCGCAGCTTGAACCTCATGAATCGCGAGATCAAGGGTTGCCGCGTCGAGGGCGAGATCATTTACGATGGGCGCAACATCAACACGCGCGAGGAGAACCTCTACGACCTGCGCCGTTCGATCGGCATGGTGTTCCAGCAGCCGAACCCGTTCCACAAGACGATCTACGAGAACATCGTGTTCGCGCCCAAGCGCCACGGCCTGCGTGGCAAGGAGAATCTCGATGCCTTGGTCGAGGAGTCTCTACGCGGCGCCGCTCTGTGGGACGAGGTTAAGGACAAGTTGAACCAGAGTGCATTTTCGCTTTCCGGTGGTCAGCAGCAACGTCTGTGCATCGCCCGTACGCTCGCCATGCATCCGGACGTCATCCTGTTCGACGAGCCCTGCTCGGCCCTCGACCCGATTTCGACTCTGGCGATCGAGGAGCTCATGCAGAGCGTGGTCAAAGAGCGCGCCATCGTGATCGTGACGCACAACATGGAGCAGGCGAGCCGCGTGTCCAACCGCACCGCTTTCTTCTACATGGGCGACATGGTCGAGTGCGGCGAGACCGACCAGATCTTCCAGCGCCCCAAGGATAAGCGCCTGAACGATTACCTTACGGGCATGTTCTCCTAGGGGGCAATCAACCCGTCCGCTATCTGGGTGGACTGTTAAGATGGATGGCTGTGAATACGAGAAGCGAGGAGCTGCGATTATGGCCATTCTGCTCGGCTGCGACAGCGTGCATCTGGAGTTTCCTACCAAGTTGATCGCCCAGGACGTGACCCTGGGCGTCAATGAGGGCGACCGTATCGGCATCGTCGGCAAGAACGGCGACGGCAAGTCGAGCTTGCTCGGCGTGCTTTCCGGGGCGGTTCCGCCGGACGCGGGGCGCGTGACGCGCCGCCGCGATGTGACGGTCGGCGTGCTCGGGCAGCGCGATGCGCTTGACAGCGCCTCCACGGTGCATAGGGCCGTGGTGGGTGACCTTCCCGAGTACGAGTGGGCCGCGAGCCCGCGCGTCCGTCAGATTTTGGACGGCCTCATCGCGGATGTGCCCTGGGAGGGTCTGGTGGGGGAGCTGTCTGGTGGTCAGCGCCGCCGTGTGGACCTGGCGCGCCTGCTCATCGGGGATTATGACGTCCTGATGCTGGACGAGCCCACCAACCATCTGGACATGCGCACCATCAACTGGCTCGCCGAACATCTCAAGTCCCGCTGGCAGCGCGGATCCGGCGCCATGCTCGTCGTCACGCACGACCGCTGGTTCCTCGACGAGGTCTGCACCTCCATGTGGGAGGTGCACGACGGCTGCGTCGATCCGTTCGAGGGCGGTTACTCCGCCTATATCCTGCAGCGTGTTGAGCGCGACCGCATGGCCGCCGTGACCGAGGAGCGCCGTCGGAACATGGCGCGTAAGGAGCTTGCATGGCTTTCGCGCGGTGCGCAAGCGCGAAGCACCAAGCCGAAATTCCGCGTCGAGGCGGCTCGTGAGCTCATTGCCGACGTTCCTCCCGTGCGCAACGAACTCGAGCTGAAGCGCCTCGCGGTGAGCCGCTTGGGCAAGCAGGTCATTGATGTAATCGACGTCGATGCGGGCTATGAGAACGGTGCGGCGGAGGACGGGTCCGGCGCCCCCGCGTCCTCACGTCCCGTGCTCTCTGACGTGACCTGGCTCATCGGCGCCGGCGATCGGTACGGCCTGTTGGGCGAGAATGGCGCGGGCAAGACCACGCTGCTCAACGTCATCCAGGGCAAGCTCAGCCCTCGCCGCGGTCGGGTGAAGATCGGGTCCACGGTGCGCTTCGGCGTTCTCTCCCAGCAGCTCGATGAGCTGAAGCCCGTCGAGGACGATACGATTCGAGAGGTGCTCGCCCGTGGCAAGCGCTATGTGATGGTGGAGGGCAAAGAAACGAGCCCCGAGAAGCTCCTTGAGCGCCTCGGCTTCACGCAGCAACAGATGTGGAGCCGCATCAAGGATCTTTCCGGTGGTCAGAAGCGCCGCCTGTCGCTGCTGCTCACCATCCTGGACGAGCCCAACGTGCTCATCCTGGACGAGCCCGGTAACGACTTGGATACGGATATGCTCGCGCTCGTTGAGGACCTGCTGGACAGCTGGCCCGGCACACTCATCCTGGTCACGCACGACCGCTTCCTCATGGAGCGCGTGACCGACCAGCAGTGGGCGCTCATCGGCGGCACCCTGCGACACGTGCCGGGTGGCGTGGATGAGTATCTCCGGTTGACGGAGGGCTTGAGCGCGGGCGGCTCCGCGCGTCCTCAGGCCCCCGGATTCAATGGCGGTCAGGGGGGTGACCCCAATCCTTCGAACGCCCCGCAGACGGGCGCTCAGGGTCCTCAGAATGGGCTCTCGAATGCGGAGCGTCAGCGCCTCAAAAAGGAGGTCGCCTCCCTCGAGCGCAAGATGGGGACGCGTCGCGCCAAGGTCGAGGAGCTGGAGCGGGGGATGTTCGACATCGATCCCACCGACTTTGCCGCGCTCACCGCCCAGCAGGATGCCGTCGCCGCCGCTCGCGACGAGCTCGACGAGCTCGAGATGGCATGGCTCGAAGCTAGCGAGCGCCTAGAGACCTCAATTTAGGGACAGTCCTTTTTTTGAGGTTGAAAATGTGTGCGCCGAGGGGGTGAATCCTCGGCGCACACTCGTCTGGATGTGTAAAACGCACCCGTCCCCAATTACACATTGGGGTTCCTTAGGAGAGCATCTCCTTGAAGCCACTCATAATCATGCGCCAGCCGCGCTTGAAGCGGCCCTCGGCGGGATGGGGCGCCGGCGCGATGATGGTCGCCTCGGCCTGGAAGATCTCTCCCTTGGCAGGTGAGATTCCGCATTCGCGCGTGCTGGTCAGGGGCTGGGCGGACTCCAAAAGCTCGGCGCGTGTACGGCGCTCCTCCTCGGCCGCAGTCTGGGCGCGTTCCTCTTCAGCGGCTCGGGCGCGCTCGATGGCCTGCGTCATGAAGTGCTCCTGCGCGTTGAAGGGCGCCTCGCCCTCCGCGCGGGAAACGGGGACCCAGCGTCCGCGTGCGTCGAGCTCGCGGGCCTTCACGTTGTCGCGCAGCTGGTCGGCCATGTAGTCACGCACCATGGCGCGGCAGGTGGGGTCGAGGACGGGATAGGCGATCTCGACACGGTGCTCGGTGTTGCGCGTCATCATGTCGGCGCTGGACAGGTACACCGTATCCGCCTCCTCGCCGAACGAGTAGACGCGCGCGTGCTCCAGGAAGCGCCCGACGATCGAGCGGATGTGCACGTTGTCGGTGCTGCCCTCGATACCTGGCAGCATGCATGAGATGCCACGGATGATCATGTCGACGCGCACGCCCACACGGCTCGCCTCGGCGATCTTGTCGATTACTTCACGGTCGGTCAGAGAGTTCATCTTGAAGAAGGCGTGCGCGGGCATGCCGGCGCGTGCACGGGCGATCTCGCGGTCGAGGCCGTCCATGACGAGTGGTTTGAGACCGGCGGGCGCGACACCGAGATAACGGTATTCGCCGTGCAGGTTACCCAGCGTCAGGTTGCGGAAGAACGCATTGGCGTCCTCGCCGATGCCTTCATGCGCCGTCATGAGCATGAAGTCGGAGTACAGACGCGCCGTCTTTTCGTTGAAGTTGCCCGTGCCCAGGAGCGTGATGCGCTCGATGCGCCCCTGGTCGTGATAGGTGAGCTGGCAGATCTTGGAATGACATTTGAAGCCCTCGGCGCCATAGATGACCGTGCAGCCTGCCTCTTCGAGGCGCTCCGCCCAGGCGATGTTGTTCTCCTCGTCGAAGCGGGCGCGCAGCTCCATGAGGACCGTGACCTCCTTGCCGTGCTCGGCGGCCGAAATCAGGGATTCGCACAAGCGCGACTGGCGGGCCACACGGTAGAGGGTGATGCGCAGCGAGATGCAGGCGTCGTCGTGTGCCGCCTCATTGATGAGGTCGAGCAGCGTGTTCATGGACTCATATGGATAGAAGAGCAGTTTGTCGCCGGCGAGCACCTGCTCGCGCATGGGTTCGCCCGGGCAGAACATGGGGCTCGGCTGCGGTGCGAACGGGGGGAACAGGAGCTTCTCACGTGCCGCTGCGGGGAGCTTTCCCTCAAGGGAGAAGATGAAGCCGAGGTCGAGGGGCATAGTCACGGAAAGCACCGCCTGTTGGGTCAGGTGCAGCGCCTTGCGGATGGATTTGACGGCATCTCTGCCCAGGTCGCCGTGAATGGCGAGCAGCACGGGCTGCAGCCTCAGACGCTTCTTGAGCACCTTCTTCATGTGCTGGCGGTAGTCCTCATCCTCCTCGACTCCCTCGCCGTCCGGATCGAGGTCGGCGTTGCGGGTGACGCGGATCACGGCACTGTCCTGCGGGGCGTAGGCGCCGAAGCATGAATCGAGACATGCCAGGATGATGTCTTCGAGCAGGATGTAGCGCAACAGGCCGTTCTCGTTGGAGACCTCGATCACACGGGGAAGGGAGGTCGGCACCTCGATGATGCCGAGCAGGCCCTGCTCATCCTCGGATGCGGACGCGAGCGTGCAGACCACGTAGAGGGCCCCGTTGCGGAGGTTGGGGAACGGGTGGCGCGGGTCGATGATGAGTGGGGAGAAGATGGGCTGCACGTTGCGGTTGAAATAGCTCCGCACCGTGTCGCGCTCGGTCCCAATGAGCTCCGGGGGCGCGATGCGTTCGATGCCTTTGGCGCGCAAGAGGGATTCGATGGCGTCGAAGGATGCGGAGGCCTTGGAGAACAGCCCCGGCAGTTCGGAGAACACGGCGGCGACCTGCTCGGAGGGGGTCATGCCGCTCTTGTTGTCGCGCGGTTGGCGCTTGAGGGTCGCCAGGCTCGAGAGGCCACCCATGCGGACCATGAGGAACTCGCGCATGTTGCTCTCGAAGATGGCGATGAATTTCAGGCGCTCGAACAGCGGCACGGATTCATCCATCGATTCGGCGAGCACGCGCTCGTCGAATCGGAGCCAGGAGAGCTCTCGGTTCTGGGTGTAGGTCATGTCGCGCTTCTTATCGTGTCCGTCATTGCCCATGATGGCCCCCTCGTGTGTTGCGGCGATACCTGGAAGTGATGATGTCTGCGAAGTCGCATGAATGTCTCAAGGCTATCGCCGTGTCCGGACTGAACCCGAGTGTAGCGCGCAGTCATGATGAGCTCTTTACACGCTGCTTTCGAACGTGTTAAAGACTCGCGTGAATGTAAGCGATGGGCGCGGATGGGCCGCGTGAGGCGCCGTTGGGCGTACACTGATGAACGTGTGAAAAGACCTCGGATGCCGTCCCATCGGCGGGCGCGCACCATGAACGTGAGGGGTACCTATGGTTCGAATTGGCCTTTTGACCAGCGGCGGCGACTGCCAGGCGCTCAACGCGACGATGCGTGGCATCGTCAAGACTCTCGACCATCGCTCGGGAGAGCCGGTCGAGATCTTCGGTTTCGAAGATGGCTATCAGGGCCTCATCTACAAGCGATTCCGTAAGATGACCCCCGCCGACTTCAGCGGCATCCTCACGCGCGGCGGCACGATCTTGGGCACGAGCCGCACACCCTTCAAGCGCCTCGATATTCCCGAGGCCGACGGCGTGGACAAGGTCGCCGCTATGAAGGGGACCTATCGCGAACTCGGCCTCGACTGCCTGTTCATGCTGGGCGGAAACGGCTCCACCAAGACCGCCAACCGCTTGGCGCAGGAGGGCCTGAACGTGATCGCGTTGCCCAAGACCATCGACAATGACACATGGGGGACCGACATCACCTTCGGCTTCACGAGTGCGGTCGAGATCGCGACCAAGTGCATCGACGACATCCATACCACCGCGAGCAGCCACGGTCGTGTCTTTGTGATCGAGATCATGGGGCACAAGGTCGGTTGGATTCCCCTGTATTCCGCCGTCGCCGGCGGTGCGGATGTGTGCCTGATCCCCGAGATCCCCTACGAGATGGATAACGTGATCGCCGCGATCGACCGCCGTATGCAGTCGGGTGCGCGCTTCACCATCATCGTGGTCGCAGAGGGCGCCATTTCTCGCGAGGAGGCGGCGCTGTCCAAGAAGGAGTACAAGAAGCTCGTGGCGGCGCGCACGTCGCCGTCTATCGCCTACGACATCGCCCGTGAGGTCGAGGCGCGCTGCGGGCGCGAGACCCGCGTGGCGGTGCCCGGGCACACCCAGCGCGGCGGTCAGCCCGATGCGCAGGACCGCGTATTCGCCACACAGTGTGGCGTCGAGGCGGCGTTGGGCTGCTTGGAGGGGGAGTACGGCTTTATGGTGGCCCAGCGCGACGGCGAGATGCGCCGCGTGCCGCTGGCAGAGGTCGCCGGCAAGCTCAAGTACGTCGACCCTGCCAGCGACCTGGTGCGTGAAGCCCGCGCCCTCGGCATCTCCTTCGGCGACGAGGCTTAGCGGGGCTCGAGGCGCTGCATGCGGTAGCCCACTCCGACGTGCGTCTGGATCATCGTGGGATGCGATGGGTCGGCCTCGATCTTCTTGCGCAGGGTTCGCATGAACACGCGTAGGCTCGCGATGTCGCTGTCCCAGCTCGTCCCCCAGATCTCGTGCGTGATGAAGGTGTGCGTGAGCACCTTGTCGACGTTTTTCGCCAAAAGCACGAGGAGCTTGTACTCGGTGGGTGTGAGCGAGAGGCGCTCGCCGTCGAGCTCGGCGTATCCCGCGGCGTAATCGATGTGCAGGCCTCCGTTGTCGAAGGTGCTCGCCTCGACGGATTCGGCGGTGATCATGGTCGAGCGCCGCAGGTTGGCGCGGACGCGGGCGAGCATCTCCTCAACCGAAAACGGCTTCGTCAGGTAGTCGTCGGCGCCGGCGTCGAGCGCGCCGATCTTATCCGAGTCCTCGACGCGCGCCGAGATGACGATGATGGGAACGGCCGACCAGCTGCGGATCTTGTTGATGACTTCGACACCATCGATGTCCGGCAGGCCGAGGTCGAGCATGATCAGGTCGGGGTTGCGCGATGCCGCGTCCATGATGGCGGTCTCGCCGTCCGTCGCCTTCTCGACGCTGTAGCCGTGCAGGTCGAGAGCGGTCGTCACGAGGTTACGGACCGCCGGGTCGTCTTCGACCACGAGGATGCTTGAGTGCGCGGCGTCATTCATGTATCTCGATCTCCTCGGCGGGAAGGGTGAAGCGGAAGACCGCTCCATGGGGCTTGTTGTCGGCGACTTCGATGATACCCCCGTGTGCCTCGATGATGGAGCGGCACAACGACAGACCGAGGCCGAAGCTTCGATGGGAGTCGACGGGGCGAGGGCCCTCGGCGATGAAGAAGCGGTCGAAGACGCGGGGCTTGTCGCGATCGGAGACACCCGGGCCGTCATCGGCGACCTCTACGACGACGGATGAACCCTCCCGTCGCGCGCCGATCGTCACGGTCGAGCCCTTCGGCGTGTATTTGAACGCGTTCGTGATGAGGTTCGTGAGCACCTGCATGATGAGGTGGACATCGATTTTCACCAAAAGGATCTCGTCCGTATGCGTGATGGTCACGCGGTGCCCGTGCGATTCACGGGCGACATGGCTGAGTGCGGCGGCGATGACCTCGTCCATGAGCTCCGACGTGAGGTTGAGTTGCATGTCGCCATCTTCGATGCGGGTGATGGCGAGGAGGTTCTCGACGGTGTCGATCAACCAGAGCGAGTCGTTATAAATGGCGTCCGCGAGCTCGAGCCGTTTCGCGTCCTCGAGTTTCTCCCCGCCGTCGCGCAGCACCGCGGCCGACCCCGAGATCGCGGTGAGGGGCGTCCTCAGGTCATGGCCGATGGATCTAAGCAGGTTGGCGCGCAGTTGCTCATTTTTGGCGAGCACGGCGGCCTCCTCACGCTCCCGCGCCGCTTTGTCGCTCTCGAGGGCGAGTGCGCATTCGCCGACGATCGACAGGACGATGGAGTGCTCGAAGGCCTCGAGCTCGCGTCCCTTCAGATCGATGCCCACGACGCCGAACACCTCGTTGCCCGCGCGCACCGCAAGGTAGAGACACTGCGCCTCGGGCAGGGTGTGAGTGCTCGCTCCGGCGTGTTTGTTGTTGTTGAAAGTCCACGTCGCCACGGCGCGTTCGTATTCGGTGAACAGGGACGTGCGGTGGTCTTCGGCCCCGGCGCTCTCATACAGCGGCTCTCCGAGCAGATCGCCGTCTGCGGGGTAGAAGACGACGTCGAGCCTGAGGAGCTTCACGAGCTGGCTCATGGCGACGCGCGCTCGTGCCTGGGGTCCCTGGGCCCGCTGCAGGAGTTGGTTGGTTTCGAGGAGCACGCGGGTCCTGAAGGCGTTTTTCGCCGAGGCGCGCGCGTTGTCGGTGAGGCGCGCGGTGAGTTCGGCGGCCACCATCGCGGTCGCGAACATGATGGCGAAGGTCACGAGGTAGCTTCGGTCGTAGCTGTCGAATGAGAACAGCGGTGTCACGAAGCAGAAGTTGTAGAGCACCACCGAGAGGATGCTCGACACGATGGTGCAGACGCGCCCCGCGGTCGTGACGGCCGTGAGCAGGGCCGTGAGGATGTAGAGGGAGATGATGCTCGAGTCGGCGAACCCGAGTCCGCGGAATGCGGTGCCAACTGCCGTGGCGATGGCGGATAGACCCAGTGTGAGCAGCATATCCCGCCTGCTCGGCAGATGGGGTCCCGAGGCCGCTTGCCGGTCGTGGCCCCGCCTGGCCGGCGCCGGCTGATCGGGGATGATGTAGATGTCGAGGTTCGGCGCGATGGCGATCAGCCTCTCCACGAGCGACTTGCGTCCGAAGAGCGCGTGATGCAGACCACGCGCCTCGCCGGTGCGCCCCATGACGATCTTCGAGATGCCGGACAGTCGCGCGAACTCGGCGATCTGAAAGGCGATGTCGTCCCCATACACCGTTTCCACCTGCGCGCCGAGCTGTTCGGCGAGGGCGCTGTTCGAGGAGAGGCGCGCACGTTCGTCCTCGTCCATGGTCTGGGTTCGCGGGCTTTCGACGAACAGGGCGACGAGTTCGCCATGGAAGGCCTTCGACAGCCGCGCGGCCGCCCGCACGATGCGCGGGTTCGTGGGGGCGGGGGAGAGGCAGACCAGGATGCGCTCGCTGGTGTAGTAGTCGCGGTTTCCGAGCACGCGCGCGGCGTCGGCGAGGCGTCCCGTGCGGTCGGCGCAGCGGCGCAGTGCGATCTCGCGCAATGCCGTGAGGTTCTCGATGCTGAAGAAATTGCGCTGCGCGCGGTCGGCCTGCGCCGCGCGGTACACGAGTCCGGCCTTGAGGCGCTCGAGCAGGTCTTCGGGCTCGATATCCACGAGCTCGACCTGGTCGGCGTCATCGAAGACGCGGTCGGGGATGCGCTCGCGCACGACGACGCCCGTGATGGAGGCCACCATGTCGTTCAGGCTCTCGATGTGCTGGACGTTGACCGTGGTGTAGACGTCTATGCCGGCGCGCAGGAGCTCCTCGACATCTTGATAGCGCTTTTCATGGCGGCAGCCCGGTGCATTGGTATGCGCGAGTTCGTCGACGAGGATTAGCCGCGGCGCACGGGCCAGGGCGGCGTCGAGGTCGAATTCCGCGAGTTCGATGCCGTTGTGCTCGATGGACATGTGCGGGATGCGCTCGATGCCCCGCGACAGGCGCGCCGTCTCGGGGCGCTCATGAGGTTCGATATAGCCGGCGACGACGTCCACGCCGCGCCTCTTGGCGGCGTGCGCGGCCTGGAGCATGGCGTAGGTTTTGCCCACGCCCGCGGCGTACCCGAAGAAGATTTTGAGGTGCCCTCGGCGTCCGCGGCGCTCCTGTGTGTGGGCGTCCTGTTCGAGCGCTCTGAGCAGGAGGTCGGGGTTCGCCCGTACGTCGGATGCAGCGCGTGACATTGCGAGGCCTTTCTCGCCGGTGTGGATCGATTGCGGCGGCGGGATGGGCCGCCTCGAGCATGCGATGAGTATAGGGCTCCGTTCGGGGCGCCGCATCCGCTCAGCTGCATCTTTATGGCATCTTAAGGCCGGAGGGCATCACCCTAACACCGTTTTAATCCGCTTCGCCGTTTACTGTTACCAGGCACTCGGGGAAGGGTGCCACCCGTGATTCTCGGAAGGAGCGGTTACATGAACGTCCTGATCCCGATCATAGGCATCACGTGCATCGGCCTGTTGATCTACTACATCTACATTCTGATGAGGAGTGATTCTTAAATCATGAGCGCTGCAATTCAGTACATCCTGTACTTCGCCGTGCTCGTCGTTTTGGCCATCCCGCTCGGTCGGTTCATGGCCCGTGTCATGGACGGCGAGCATACCTTTTTGTCACCCGTGCTCGCACCCGTCGAGCGGGGCGTCTATCGTCTGCTCCGCATTGACTCGCATGAGCAGATGGGCTGGAAGCACTACCTGGTGAGCGTCCTTGCCTTCTCGGGTATCGGGCTCGTGGTGCTCGTCGCGCTCCAGATGCTCCAGGCTGTCCTGCCGGGCAACCCGCAGCACCTGCCCAGCGTGCCCTGGGACCTGTCGTTCAACACGGCGGCCTCCTTTATCACCAATACCAACTGGCAGTCCTATTCCGGCGAGACCGCCCTGTCCTACCTTGTGCAGTTCATGGGTCTCACGGTGCAGAACTTCGTTTCCGCCGGCACCGGTATCGCGGTCATGTTCGCACTGATCCGCGGCTTCCGTCAGGTCAAGGAGCGGGGTCTGGGTTCCTTCTGGGTCGACCTCATCCGCACCGTCCTGTATGTGCTCATCCCGCTGAACCTCGTGTTGGGCGTCTGCCTGGCTGCCGGTGGCGTCATCTCCAACTTCCACCCGGCTCAGAAGGCTGAGCTCGTAGAGCCCGTCGCTGTCCAGCCTAATGCAGACGGCGGCTGGAGCGTCATTGACGGCGCCCAGATCGAGGGCGACACGGTCAAGGTCGATGGCAAGGTCGTCGAGGGCGCACGCGTGGTCACCGAGCAGTTCCTGCCCCAGGGCCCCGCGGCTCCTCAGGTCGCCATCAAGCAGTCCGGCACCAACGGCGGCGGCTTCTTCGGCGTGAACTCCGCCCATCCGTATGAGAACCCCAGTGCCTTCACCAACATCATCGAGATGACCAGCCTGCTGCTGATCCCGGCCGCCTGCTGCTTCACCTTCGGTATCGGCGTCAAGAACGCCAAGCAGGGCAAGGCCATCTTTGCCGCCATGTTCATCTTGCTGGTGATCTTCACCGGCACCATCGCCGTCAACGAGCATGCGGGTACCCCGCAGCTGGCCGATGGCGGAGCGGTCAATATCGAGATGACCGACGGCCAGGCCGGCGGCAACATGGAGGGCAAGGAGAGCCGCTTCGGTATCGCCGCCTCCTCCACGTGGTCGGCTTACACCACCGCCGCTTCCAACGGCTCGGTTAACTCCATGCACGACTCCTACACCCCGCTGGGCGGTTTTGTCCAGATGCTTCAGATGGCTCTGGGCGAGGTCGTCTTCGGCGGCGTGGGCTGCGGCCTGTACGGCATGATCGGCTTCGCCATCCTCACGGTGTTCATCGCCGGTCTCATGGTCGGACGCACGCCTGAGTTCCTGGGCAAGAAGATCGAGCCGGGTGAGATGCGCTGGGCAGTTGTCCTGTGCCTGGCAACTCCGTTTGCCATTCTGGTGTGCTCGGCCATCGCCTGCATGGTGCCCGGTCTTGCCGACCAGCTCAACAATGGCGGCGCGCACGGCTTCTCCGAGGTGCTGTATGCCTTCACCTCATGCGGTGGCAACAACGGCTCGGCGTTTGCAGGCATGAACTGCAACATTCCCTGGATCAACGTCATGCTCGGCCTCGAGATGCTGTTCGCCCGCTTCATGCCCATCATCGGCACGCTGGCTATCGCCGGCTCGCTGTCCAAGAAGGGTAAGGTCGCCGAGAGCGCCGGCACCCTGTCTACCACCAACGGCATGTTCGTATTCCTGCTCGTGTTCATCGTTCTGCTGATCGGTGCCCTGAGCTTCTTCCCGGCCCTGGCGCTTGGCCCCGTTGCCGAGTTCTTCCAGATGATTGCGTAAAGGAGGGCGCAGATTTATGGCTATGCAAAAAGACATGATGGGCCGCGCGGTCCGCGACTCGTTTGCCAAGCTGGATCCTCGCGTCCAGATTCAAAACCCGGTCATGTTCCTGGTGTGGCTTTCCGCCGTCATGACCTCCGTCCTGGCCGTCGCTTCCATCTTTGGTGTGCAGGACGCGGGTGTGCCCACCTACTATGTGGTCGCCATCGCGGTCATCCTGTGGCTCACCGACCTGTTCTCGAACTTCGCCGAGGCGCTTGCCGAGGGCCGCGGTAAGGCTCAGGCCGATTCCCTGCGTGCGGCCAAGAAGGATGTCGAGGCGCATCGCATCGAGTCCGTTGAGGACAAGGAGCACTTCACCGTCGTTCCCGGCACCGAGCTCACGCGCGGCGACCTGGTGATCGTACGCGCCGGCGAGCAGATCCCCGGCGACGGCGACGTCATCGAGGGCGCTGCCTCCGTTGACGAGTCCGCCATCACCGGCGAGTCCGCCCCCGTGGTCCGCGAGGCCGGCGGCGACCGCTCTGCCGTTACCGGCGGTACCACGGTGCTGTCCGACTGGATCGTCGTCAAGATCTCCAGTGAGCCCGGCCAGAGCTTCCTGGACAAGATGATCGCGATGGTCGAGGGTGCCGCGCGCAAGAAGACCCCTAACGAGATCGCTCTGGAGATCTTCCTGGTGGCCCTCTCCATCGTCTTTATCCTGGTCACGCTGGCCCTGTATTGCTACTCCTGCTTCTCGGCCGGTCTTAACGACATGGTCAACCCCACGGCCGTGACCACGCTCGTGGCGCTGCTCGTGTGCCTAGCTCCCACTACCATCGGTGCGTTGCTGTCCGCCATCGGCATCGCCGGCATGAGCCGTCTGAACGAGGCCAACGTGCTGGCCATGTCCGGTCGCGCCATCGAGGCCGCCGGCGATGTCGACATCCTCATGCTCGACAAGACCGGCACCATCACCCTGGGTAACCGCCAAGCCGCCGAGTTCATCCCGGTCGACGGCGTCGATCCCGCGGAGCTGGCCGATGCCGCCCAGCTTTCCTCGCTGGCCGACGAGACTCCCGAGGGCCGTTCCATCGTCGTGCTCGCCAAGGAGCAGTTCGGTTTGCGCGGTCGCACGCTCGAGGATAAGGGTATGGAGTTCATCCCGTTCACCGCGGCAACGCGTATGTCCGGCGTGAACTACGAGGGCAATGAGATCCGCAAAGGCGCTGCCGATTCCGTGCGCACCTATGTGGAGGCAGCCGGCGGCGTGTTCTCCCAGGAGTGCGACGAGGTCGTCGAGCGCATCGCCAAGGCCGGCGGCACCCCGCTGGTCGTGACCAAGAACTGCCGCGTGCTGGGCGTTGTGTACCTCAAGGACATCATCAAGTCCGGCGTTAAGGAGAAGTTCGCCGACCTGCGCCGCATGGGCATCAAGACCATCATGGTGACGGGCGACAACCCGCTCACCGCCGCGGCAATCGCCGCCGAGGCCGGCGTTGACGACTTCCTGGCCGAGGCCACCCCTGAGGGCAAGCTCGAGAAGATCCGCGAGTTCCAGCGTGAGGGCCACCTGGTCGCCATGACCGGCGACGGCACCAACGACGCGCCCGCTCTGGCCCAGGCCGACGTCGCCGTGGCCATGAACACGGGCACCCAGGCTGCCAAGGAGGCCGGCAACATGGTCGACCTCGACTCCAGCCCCACCAAGCTCATCGAGGTTGTGCGTATTGGCAAGCAGCTGCTCATGACCCGCGGTTCGCTCACGACCTTCTCGGTGGCCAACGACGTGGCGAAGTACTTCGCTATCATCCCGGCCCTGTTCTCGCCGATCTACCCGGGCCTTGGAGCGCTCAACATCCTCGGTCTGGCAAGCCCTCTGTCCGCGGTTCTTTCGGCCATCATCTATAACGCGCTCGTTATCGTCGCACTGATCCCGGCCGCGCTGAAGGGCGTTAAGTACCGCGAGGTCCCGTCCGGACAGCTGCTGACCCACAACCTGCTCGTGTGGGGTCTGGGCGGCATCGTTGCCCCGTTCGTATTCATCAAGCTCATCGACATGCTGCTCGCGTTCTGCGGCATTATGTAAGTGGAGGTTTGTATGTTCAAAGGCGTTGCATCGCGCGCGCTGGGCGTGTTCGCGCTGTTTACCGTTGTCTGCGGCCTGGGCTATACGCTCGTCGTGACCGGCATCGCCCAGGTTGCGTTTCCGTATCAGGCGAACGGCTCTCTCATCAAGGTCGACGACAAGATCGTGGGATCCGAGCTCATCGGCCAGAGCTTCGAGGATGAGGACCATATGTGGGGCCGTATCCAGAACGTGGCTATCGTCGAGGGGGAGGACGGCGGGCTCATGGCCTACGGCGCCCCGTCCAACCTCTCCCCGGCGAGCGAGGAGTACCGGCAGCTTGTGGACGCGCGCGTCGAGAAGATTCGCGCCGCCAATCCCGACGCCGACATGGATGCCGTGCCCGTCGACCTGGTGACGTGTTCCGGCTCAGGGCTCGACCCCGAGATCTCCCCCGATGCCGCCGAGTACCAGGTACCGCGCCTGGCAAAGGCCACGGGCAAGAGCGAAGGCGAGGTGCGCGACATCGTCGCCCAGTGCACCAAGGGCCGATTCCTGGGCGTCTTCGGCGAGCCCACGGTCAACGTGCTCAAGGTGAACCTCATGTTGGATGGTGTGCTGTAGGCGGCGTTTTCGACTAGAGATGCTTGCATGCCCCCGGTGCGGTCGCGCCGGGGGCATGATTGTTTTAACCAGCGGTTAGATTTCCTGCCGAAAACATGAGGGCGCGTCAATTGTGCTGACGGTCGCTAGCTGATGAAGAGCGCCGTGCCGGCAGTGAGGGATCAGGCGTCCGCAATGCTCATCGCGAAAGCCATGCAGGAAGAGCGGTATGAGGATGCCCAGCGTATCCTGGACGGCATCCCCGACCGCACGGTGGATAAGGAGGAGCGCCAGGCGATCTTGTATGCGCGCGAAGGAAAGGACGAGGACGCCGCGCGCACTTGGGAGGCCCGCGTGATTCGCATTGCCGCCGATTTGATGGGGGCGATTGTCGGGTTGATCGAAATTGCGTTGAGGGATGGCCGCAAAGATGATGCGCTCGAGTGCGCGCACCGCGCTCAGCTGGCATTCGAGGCACTTGGTCAGCCTGCATGGATGAGTCTGATGCCGCGGCTGGCGGCCGTGACGGCATCGGGCGATTCTGGTGAGGCAATTGAGCTTCTTGATGCCGTCATGACCTCGTTGCATGGGGGCGACTCCGCGGCACTCCAGGGTCCGCTTTACCGCTATTCGGACCTTAATGACTTGACCGACTTGACGTCCAGGATGGGTGCGCTGCTGCTTTCGGAAGTCGAGAATGAAGACGAGTTTGCTTTTGTGCGCGCAGTCCCTGCCTACCGTTCGTTCGTGGAGAAATGGAAGGCTGTGGGTTCGGTGTAGGGAACTCGGTCCGGTCATCCAGAGTGCGGGTGTTTTCGGCCGTGAACGGAGCGGTTATCTTTACTTTGGTTCGCTTCGAGGATGAGAGCCTTACATTTTCGTATGCCGCGCGTAAGCCGAATCGATGGCACGGGAGGGACGAGTTCACGAGAATGGGTGCGGTAATAACCCTTGGAAGGATTCGCCATGCAGCTATATCTCAAGCTCGCCCTCGGTAACGTGCGTCGCAGTGCCCGTGACTACTCGGTGTATTTCGCGACGCTCGGTTTCGCGGCGTGCCTGCTGTACTCGTTCGTCGCCTCGACCGACCACCTGCGCGCCATGGGGCTCTCGCCCGAGCAGCTGGGCGTGCTGGGGAGCGCGGGCGATATCCTGCAGGCGTTCTCCGTCTTCACGGTGCTCGTGTTCCTCTTCCTGGTGCGGTATGCCAATCGGTTCCTGCTCCGCCGGCGCAAGCGCGAGTTCGCGTTGTACGAGCTCATGGGTATGGGCCGCGGTGCTACGGCGTTCGTGCTCATCGCCGAGACCGCGCTCGTGGGAGCGTGCGCCCTGGCGCTCGGCATCGCGCTCGGCGGCGCACTGTCCCCGGCGTTCGGCGCCATCGCCGCCTTCGTTTTCAACGTGTCATGGCGTCCCGTGTTCGCCTTTTCGGCTGGGTCCGCCTTTTGGACGGCCGGCTGCTTTTCCGTCATTTTTGCCTTGAACGCCCTCGACGGCGCGCGCAATATGACCAAGCGGCCCCTCATCGAGCTCTTTTTCGCCGATCGGACCCCCGAGGTCATTCGCCTCGGCGGACGTCTTGCAAGGGCTGGCCAGGTGGCGCTTGCGGCGGTGCTTCTCGCGGTGGTGTGGGGAGCGTGCCTGTTCCAGCCCATCTACTTCATCGCCTTCATCATGCCCATGGGGTTTGCCGCGTGCGTCGCGACCGCGCTCGTCGCTCGCCTCGGTGCCTCATGGTGGGCCGATCGTGCGCGAGCTCGCGCCGAGGCATATTGGAGCGGCCTGCGCGCGTTCACCGTGCGGCAGGTCGAGGCACGGGTCTCGAGCTCGTCGATGGCCCTTGCGTGCGTGTGTGTGCTCATCGCGGCGGCGGTGTGCATGATGGTGGCCGGGTTCGCCTTCAGCGTGGGACTGCGCACACCCGAGATGCTCTCCAATGGGATGTCCGCCTCGCTCGCGCCCATCGGTTATATCGGCATCTTTTACGGGTCGGTCTTCTTGCTGAGCGCCGTGGCGGTGCTCTCCTTGCAGCAGCTTTCCGGAGCCGCCGACGCGCGTCGCGCATACGGGACCCTGGCCCAACTGGGTTGCGACCGCATCGATATGCGCTCGTCGGTGCGTGCCCAGGTGCGGCTGTATTTTTGCGCCCCGCTCGCCGGAGCGTTCATCCACGACCTGTTCGGCCTGGTACTCGTGGCATTCCTGTCGTTCGCCCTCGGCGTGCAGGGATTCTTCGCCATCGTCGCCGGCGTCCTTGGCTTTACGGTGATGCTCATGGCGGTGTATGCGCTCATGACCGCCCGCGCCGTCGAGCGGGTGGTGCTGCCGAGGGTATGATTATCGGACTATGTCACTCCGCGTGACGGGAGGTCCGTCTCATGATCTGGTTTACATCCGACACGCACTTCGGCCATGCCAACGTGCTGCATTTCACCGATCGTCCGTTTGGCGATATCGCGCATATGAATCGCGCGCTCATCAACGCGATCAACGAGCGTGTGGCGCCCACCGACGACCTGTACATCCTCGGTGATTTCTCGTATCAGATGACCGCGGTCGAGGCGGCGGCGCTGCGCTCGAAGATCAATTGCCGCAAGGTGCACATCGTGCCGGGCAATCACGACAAGGACTGGACGCACAAGGACGTGGCGGGGACGTTCATCGTCGAGCCGCCCATCGTGCGTATCAACATCTATGGGCAGAAGATTGTGCTGTCGCACTATCCGCTCATGGAGTGGCAGTCCATGTCGCGCGGGTCCTGGCATCTGCATGGGCATATCCACAGCGCGGGTAGCGTGTATAACGAGCTCAACCGCAAGCAGGGCCTCATGCGCTATGACGTGGGCATGGATGCGAACGACCTGGCGCCGGTGAGCCTGGACGAGATTCGCGCCTGGTTCGAGGGCGTGGAGTTCTACGGTCGTGCCCGCTGGTGGGAGTGGGTGAACGGGACGGGTGATCCTGCGGTGGCCGAGGATTGCGAAGTGGTCCGCGAGCTCATGGTCGAGGTGGATCGCGACCATGCGACCGCGCAGGAGTCTGCGGAGGCGTCGCGGCGTTGCGCCTCGGCGTTGCGGGAGCTCGGACTCGGACGCTAGCACCACGCGGAGCACCGGCCTTCACTTCGAATGCATGGGACTTCAACCTCAAATTAGGGACAGTCCCTCATTTGAGGTTGGGAGGGGCAATCGTTTCCAGTGCGTGAATTCGCCATACTCCCCATTGTCATGGTAGGCGGGTAGTACACTGAAATCCCGTGGAAGCGCCGGACTCCGGTGCAGATTTCGACGGGAAGTGCAGGTAAACACCATGACAAAGCATATATTCGTGACCGGCGGCGTGGTCAGCTCGCTGGGCAAGGGCATCACCGCGGCGTCGCTGGGGCGTCTGCTCAAGTCGCGCGGCTATCGGGTGACCATGCAGAAGGCCGATCCGTATCTCAACGTGGACCCGGGTACCATGAGCCCGTTCCAGCACGGCGAGGTGTTCGTCACCGAGGACGGCTACGAAAGCGATCTCGACCTCGGCCATTACGAGCGCTTCATTGACGAGAACCTCACGCGCGACTCCAACTTCACCACGGGCGCCATCTATCAGGACCTCATCGCGCGCGAGCGCCATGGCGACTTCCTCGGCGGCACGGTGCAGGTCATCCCGCACGTGACGAACGCCATCAAGGCCAAGTTCCGCGGCGTCGAGGAGCAGACGGACGCCGACGTGGTCATCACCGAGCTCGGCGGCACGATCGGCGACATCGAGGGCCAGCCGTTCGTCGAGGCCATCCGTCAGTACAAGAAGGATGCCGGCGCCGAGAACGTTTGCTACATCCACGTCTCGCTCGTGCCCTATATCGCGGCGGCCCACGAGGTGAAGACCAAGCCGACGCAGCACTCCGTCAAGGAGCTGCGGAGCTTTGGCATCCAGCCCGACATCATCGTGCTGCGCAGCGACCATCATATCGAGGACGACGTGCGCGCCAAGATCGCCTCGTTCACCGACGTGGACGTGGATTGCGTGTTCACCTGCGAGGACGCCCCGTCCATCTACGATGTGCCGCGCATGATGGCCGAGCAGGATTTCGACCTGCGCGTCTGTGAGCGCCTGGGGCTCGATCCGCGCGAGCGCGACATGGCGGATTGGGAGGGGTTCCTCGCTGCGAAGGACCATGCGGAAAACGAGGGCGACCCCGTGAAGATCGCGCTCGTCGGCAAGTACACCCAGCTGCCCGACGCGTACCTCTCCGTCATCGAGGCGCTGCACCACGCGGGCACGCACCTGGGCAAGCACGTAGAGGTCGAACTCGTCGATGGTGAGGCGCTCTCCGATGACAACGTCGAGCAGGTGCTGGGCGACGCGTCGGGCATCCTCGTGCCGGGAGGCTTCGGCAAGCGCGCCTTCGACGGCAAGATCACCGCTGCCCGCTACGCGCGCGAGCACCAGGTGCCGTATCTGGGCATCTGCCTGGGTATGCAGGTCGCCGTGTGCGAGTTCGCGCGCGACGTGCTGGGCTATGCGGACGCGAGCTCGTCCGAGTTCGACTCGCAGTGCGCGCACGCCGTGATCGACCTGCTCGATGAGCAGGAGGGCGTGACCGAGAAGGGCGGCACCATGCGCCTTGGCGCATACCCGTGCGCGCTCGTCGCAGGCACGCTCGCTGCGGAGGCGTACGGCGAGGCGCTGGTGCAGGAGCGCCATCGTCATCGTTACGAGTTCAACAGCGCGTACCGCGAGGAGCTGGAGGCGGCCGGCTTGGTCGTGTCCGGCACGAGCCCGGATGGCGAGCTGGTCGAGATGGTCGAGCTGCGCCGCGACCTGCACCCGTGGTTCGTCGCCACGCAGGCGCATCCCGAGTTCAAGAGTCGCCCCACGCGTCCGCACCCGCTGTTCCGTGAGTTCGTCCGCGCGGCTGCGGTCATCTCGATGTAGGGACAGTCCCTGCATCGCGAGGTGCGTTAGACCTCGCGCACGCGCAGGCGGGCGGCCACAAGGCCCGCGGACACGATCGCGACAGCGAAGAGCGCGATGATACCCAAGTCGATACCGACGGTGGCCAGAACGCTCGCATTCACCTCTTGGGCGCCGAGCGCGCAGGTCACGGCATCGTACATCCAGAAGGTGGGCGTGAAGTGCGCGACCGCTTGCACATTCGCGCCCATGAGCGACAGCGGCACCCACGCCCCGCCCAAAAACGACATGATCATGCCGCCCAGGTTGGCGATCGCGTTGAGTGCCTCCTCCCTAAAGCCGAATTGCGCGAGCGTGTAGGCGAGCGAGAGCGGGACGAGTGCGAACGCGCAAAGCGACGCGATGGCGAGCGCCACCTGCGCACCTGCGCTTGAAAGCAGTGCGCCTGCCCCGGAGGCGCCGATGCCGACGAGTGCGACCCATGCGCACACGCCGAGCGCCAGCACCGCGCATCCGGCGATGCTCTCGAATCCCATGCGCCAGCTGCTCACGGGCGCAGCGAGCTGTCGCCGCCGCACGTCGGGCTTGTTGAGCGTGGAGAGCACCACGCCGGCGACCACGACGATGGACGAGGTGACGGTGTACGAGCTAAAGGTGAGGTAGAACGCCAGGCGCGATGCCGCGGTGCTTTCCTCGGTCGTCTCAATAGTGTCGACGGCGGGTGCGATGTCGGAAAGCTTGCGCATGCCGTCCAGCACCTGCTCGGCGCTCGCGTGGGACGTGAGCGCGGCGCGGCTCGCGATGAGCGATGCCGTGCGGCTTGCGCGCTGGGATGCCAGGGCCGCCGCCTGCATGTCGCCGCCGGTCGCCGCCTCGAGCTCGGGCAGGTCGCCTCCTGTTCGCGCGGCATCCATGAGGGCATCGCCAAAGCCCGCGGGAATAACGAGCACGGCGTCGGCCTTGCCGGTCGCGAGCGCATCCTGCAGGGCGAGGGGCTCGTCGGCAACGGTTATGAGCTCGTCCGTCTGGAAGAGCATCTCCTCGAGCGATTGTGCTACGGCTGATCCGTCGCGATCGACGAGTGCGATGCGGGCGCGGGGAACCTCGGTGGCCTCCCGCGCGCCGCTTCCACCCACCTCTCCCATGAGCACAACGCCCATGCTCGATAAAAAGCCGATGTAGATGATGAGGTAGAGCGGGTGGCGAAGCGCGATAGTGAGCGCCCGTTTACAGATGTTCATGCGCGGACCTCCTCATGCAAGCGGCCGATACGGCAAGCAGCACGGCTGCGATGCCGGCGCACGCCGCTAGGCGAAGGGAGAACGGGACGAGTGTGTCGTAGTAGTAGACGGTGTAGAACAGGTCGCGGATCAGGCAGACCGGGTTGAGCCACGTCGCAGCGGGGAAGACATGTGCGACGGTATCGGCGAGCTCCATCGTGGGCTCTCCGTAGAGGCCGGCAAAAAGCGACAGCAGGCAGGTAAGCGCCGTGAGGATGCCCCTGCGCGAGTCTGAGCCCATACGTCCGGGCAACGCGCCCACCAGGGCTCCGATGCCGCAAGAAAGCAAGCTCGACGCCGCGATTCCAACGAGGCAGAGTCCCTCGCGTCCCGAGAAGTCGATGTGCGCGGTCAGGCAGATGTAACCAAAGGCGATAACCAAAAATGTGGTGGAGACCGCCCAGCAGGCGCCGATGGTGGGGATGAGCAGGCGCATGCGGCTCGTGCCCGAAACGGCGCGCCGCGCGCCGGCGGCGGACGAGGTGGGTTGCAGGCGCCAGACGCTTTCCCCGGCGAGCTGCGCGGCAAAGATCGAGGCCATGCCGAGCAGCGCGTAGTAGAAGCGCACCATGCTATCGGGCTGGGCATGCGTGAACGAGACCTCCCGCACGGAGACGCCGAGACCGAGTGCATCTTCGAGGGCGATAGGGTCGCTCAGCGCCGCGGGGTCATGCGCGGAGAGGTCTTCGATGAGCGCCACGCGTTGCAGATAGCTGGTCGCGACCGATTCGAGGATGGCGCGGTTGACGTCGTAGGAGGCGTCGCTGCTCGTGCCGGACCCGGCGGGGGCGAGGATGATGCGGGGTGCGCCCGCGGCGCTGGCGGAGGGCGTGGCGGTCGACTCTCCCGCAGCGTCGACGACGTACGCCCCCGCCACGGACCCCTCGGCGAGCAGGACGCGCGCCTCATCCTCGCCGGCCACGGGATGAACGGCGAGAAGGGGTTCGTCTGCCTCGCTCAAAGTATCGACTATCTGCGAGAAGGGAGAATCCTCCCAGGCGTCGTCGGCGACGACGGCGACTTTCACCGCCTCGACGGAGCCCGTGGAGCGCATGGGCTCGAACATGAAGTTGAACACCGTGGCAAGCACGATGGGGAAGATGAGCGTCCATATGACGGCGCTCGGCGTGAGCAGCAGCGTGCGCACGGTCGCTTTGAAGGTGGTCCACATGGCGCTCTCCTAATCGCGCAGCTCGCGGCCGGTGATCTCGAGAAACACGTCGTTTAAGGTAGGCGGCGCGCAGGTGATGCGGCCCAGGCGCGCGTTGCCTGCGCGCAGCGATGCGAGGACGTCGGTGAGGTTGTGCTCGCTTGCCTCGCAGGAGACGGTGAGCAGGTTGCCGGCGAGCGAGACGTCGAGGACGTGGGGCAGCGCGCACAGGCGTTCAAGCTCGCGGGTGGGGAGCGCGTCGCCGTCGCTCGCGCGAGAACCCGGTCTCGCGCGTGGGCCCGAGGGGTCTTCGAGCTCGATTACGATGCGCTCGCCCGTGCGGATCGAGCGCTTGAGCTCGTCGGGCGTGCCCTGCGCGAGCGCCCGGCCGTGGTCCATGATCATCACTCGGTCGCAGATCTGCTCGACCTCCTCCATGTAATGGCTGGTGTAAACCACCGTCGCCCCTTCGGCTCGCAAGCGCTGGATGCCGTTGAGGATGGCGTTGCGGCTCTGCGGGTCCACGGCCACGGTGGGCTCGTCAAAGAAGATGAGTTCAGGCTTGTGGGCGATGCCACAGGCGATGTTGAGGCGGCGCAGCAGTCCGCCCGAGAGCTTGCCGGGGCGAAAGCGGACGAATTCCTCGAGCTCCACGAACTCGATCGCCTCGTCCACAAGCGCGCGACGCCGGGCGCGGTCGTTCACGTAGAGTGAGCAGAAGTAGTCGATGTTCTCGCGCACGGTAAGCTCGTCGATGACCGCCACCTGTTGCGGAACGATGCCGATTCGGCGCTTGAGGTCGTAGCGCGTGGGCGCCATGGACTCGCCGAACAGGCGGATGCTGCCGCGGTCGTAGGTGAGCAGGGCGAGCATGCAGTTAATGCTCGTGGTCTTGCCCGAGCCGTTGGGGCCCAGCAGGCCGAAGATCTCGCCCTGGTCGACGTGCAGGTCGAAGTGGTCGAGGGCGAGCAGCTCGTCATAGCGTTTGACGAGCCCCTCGATCGCGATGACGTCCATGGTTCCTCCGCTCCACCTCAATTTGGGGACAGTCCCTAAATTGAGGTTTTCGATTCCGTGCTTGCTGCGAACATGGTGCCCGACGCCCTCGCAACGCGATAGTGACAATTGTCACGACTTGGTTTTACCTGCCCCAACTTGCTTTTGCTACCATGGGGAGCCATGGAGAGAATCATCGACATAGTGTTGGTGCTCGTCGCGTGCGTGCTGTTCCGCGTTGCCGCCGGGGTCGTGGGCGCGGCGTCGGCCGTTGCGGGACTCGCGGGGGATGCACTTGCTGTCCCGACGGTCGTCTGCCTGCTTGTGGCGATCATCGCGGTGCTGACATGCGAGTGGGCGCAGGGGAAGTGGTGCGTGCTCGGCCCGTTGGCGTATTGCGTTGTGAGTTCGTTTGTTCCGGAGGGGCTATTTCTGCTTCCCGCCGTTGTGTACGAGTTGCTCCAATTCGCGCGGGAGCCGCTGCCGTGGCGCGCGGCGCCGATTGCTTTGCTATTGCCCGTCGCGCGCATGGTGGTCGCGCCGCGTGTTTCTGGGACGGAGCTTGCGTGCGTGGGCGCTCTGTCTACGTTGGCGGGGCTGTTGTCCTGGCGGACGAGCATGCTGCTTGCCCAGCGCGACTTGCGGCATCGGACCCGGGACGAGTTTCGCGCGCACGAGCTGTTCGGCGCGGAGGGATCGAGCGGTGTCGTCGCGGCGGATGGTTGTTCGGAGCCTAGCGCGGATGCGGTATCCGAGTGCGCCGTAGCTGACGTTGATGCTGCCGCGCGCTCGCCCGAAGGGCGCTGTCGTGCCGCCTTTTCGGAGTTGACCGAGCGCGAATACGAGGTGGTACGCTTGGTTGCCGAGGGTCTGGACAACCATGAGATCTCCGCCGCCGCGTTCATCAGCGAAGGCACGGTGCGCAATCGGATCAGTTCCGTTCTGCAAAAGACCGGGCACAAAAACCGCACCCAGCTTGCCGTCGCCTGGTGGCAAGCACGCGAGCGGTAGCCTCAAATTGGGGACAGGCACTAATTTGAGGTGAGACCGTGCGAGGGGTGAGTGTCGGGGCTGCTAAAACCTCAGATTGGTGCCTGTCCCTATTTTGAGGTGCTCATTTAAGGTGAGACGACGCCTTTCAGCGTTTGGGTGAAATAAAACGAATAGAAGGTCGAACATGAGTGTCTTAGTAGAGGCGCAGCGCGTTGCTATCGCTCGTGCCATCGCTGCAAATCCAGACATCGGTGTCGAAGCCGGTTAGGGTACACCTCAATCCGCCAGAAGAGCCTCTATGCATGATATCACGATATCGTGATATCATGGGTGAAACTGTTTCAGGGTTAGGAGGATGCTCATGCCAGTGCTGGCACGGTTTTACGGCATAGTAATTCGCATGTACTTTTTGGGATCGGAGCACAATCCTCCGCATATCCATGCCATTTATGGGGAAGACACAGCCGCCTTTGACATCAGATCTGGCGAAATAATGGACGGTCATCTTCCAAAGCGCGCTGCCTCATTGGTGAAAGAGTGGATGGCGTTGCACAAGGATGAGCTTATTGAAATGTGGGAGACCCAAGAATTCAAGAAGCTCGATTCACTTGAATAGGAGATGCCTGTGTTTCACAAAGTGAAAGAAGTTGTTCCTTTGCAGGACATGAGGCTATGTGTGCGTTTTGCAAATGGATCGACAAAGGAATATGACGTAGAGAAGCTTGCCGCTCGATTTCCCCAGTTTGCCGCTTTGGAAGATGAGCACCTCTTTGAGGAAGTGCAAGTTGATGTCGGTGGCTATGGCATCGTTTGGAACGACGATCTCGACCTTTCTTGCGATGAGCTTTGGAAAAACGGCGTCGACGTGAAGACGCCTTTTGACGGACTCATGGCGTTTTCCGATGCAAGTGAGCTTTGGGGCCTGAGCGAGTCTGCCCTGCGCAAGGCTGTGGCATATGGAAAGATAGAAGCGGGGATTGACGCACGTAAATTTGGTAAGCAGTGGGTTGTGACCCAAGAGGCCATGAGGCGAGAGTACGGTAATCCGGTCGAGGTGCTCCGGTAATTTCGATGTGTCGTTATCGCAAGGCGGGGTTTGGCTTCTGTTGGTCTGAGCAGGGTGGCTCAACGATCGGAGACACCCTGCTCAACTTTGCCAAGCTTCTAAGGTCGCTGAGCAACGAGCGGCGCAGTTAGGCCCCCCAGACCTCCTCGGCGATGCTGCGCACGAGCGCGATCTTGGCCCACTGCTCGTCCTCGGTGAGCTTGTTGCCGATCTCGCAGCTGGCAAAGCCGCACTGTGGGGAGAGGCAGAGGTCCTCGAGCGGGACGAAGCGCGCGGCCTCGTGGATGCGCGCGATCACGGCGTCGCGGTCCTCCAACTCAGGGCGCTTGGTGGTCACCAGTCCGAGGACGACCTTCTTGCCCGGCGCCACGTGCGTGAGCGGCTCGAAGCCGCCGGAGCGCTCGTCGTCGAACTCCAGGTAGAAGGCGTCGACGTTCTCGCGCGCGAACAGGATGGGGGCCACCAGGTCGTACGGACCACTCGAGGCGTGGGTGGAGTGATAGTTGCCGCGGCACACGTGCGTGGTGACGGCCATGTCGGCGGGGCGTCCCTCGAGCGCGAGGTTGTTCACGCGCAGGTACTTCTCGGCCTCGGCCTCGGGCGTGGAGCCGGCGGCGCGGATGCCCGCCTGGAAGTGCTCGTCAACGAGCGCGCCCCAGGTGCAGTCATCGAGCTGCAGGTTGCGGCAGCCCGCGGCGTAAAGTTCGGCGATCACGGTGCGGTACGCGGCGCCGATATCCTCGAGCAGCTCGTCCTCGTTCGGGTAGAAGCTGTGCGTGCGCTCGGCCGCCGCCTCGTCACGGTAAAGCTCGAGCAGGAGCTGGGCGGGGGCGGGGATGGTCTGCTTAGCCGTGTGCCCAGGCTCCTCGAGCGCCTGAACGAACTTGAAGTGCTCGACGAAGGGGTGGTTCTCACCGGAGATCTTGCCCGTGAGGACGGCCGAGCCGTGCGTGGTCTCCTCGCCCACGAAGAAATAGCCGTGGTCGAGCTCCACGTGCTCAATCCCGCCGAGTCCCCACATGAAGTCGAGGTGCCAGTAGGAGCGGCGGAACTCTCCGTCGGTGAGCAGCGGCAGGCCGGCGGCCTTCTGCTTGGCGACGAGCTCGGCGATGCAGGCGTCCTCGACGCGGGCGAGCCCGGCGTCGTCGAGCGTCCCCGCGGCGTGTGCGGCTCGGGCCTCCTTGAGCGCCTCCGGGCGCAGGAAGCTGCCGACGACGTCGAATCGGGTGGGTGCGATGGCGGCCATGATAGGTTCCTTTCGATAGATGCGATATCTGATGAAAGGAGTATGCGGGACGCGCATCCGATTGGGAAATACTTAAAACAATCTAATATCGATAGGAAAAACCTATGGAGATAGGTGGGTAGCGAAGATTTTCGATCCCATGGTCATCACGGGATATGCGTGCGGATGGCCTCGACGAACGCCTTCCCATAGCGGGAGAGGTGGGTGTCGCGCCGCGTGACGATGCCGACTTCCATGCGGTCGTCGACCTCGAGTGGGACGGCGATGATGTCCTCGCCGTTGAGCTCGTGCGAGATCACGCCCGAGCACACCGTGTAACCATCGAGGCCTATGAGCAGGTTGAACAGGGTCGCGCGGTCGCGCACGCGAATGTTCTTGGAGCGGCCGAGCGTGGACAACGGTTCCTCGGAGAAGTAGAACGAGTTGAAATCCCCCTGCTCGTAGGAGAGGTACGGATAGTCTGCGAGATCCTCGAGCGTGACCGAGGCACGTCCCGACAGGGGATGGGTCGAGGAGAGGAACACGTGTGCGGCGCATGAGAACAAGGGCTTGAATTCGAGTTCCTCGGCACGCAGCATGCGGCCGATCACGTCGCGATTGGCATCAGATAGGTAAATCACGCCGAGTTCGCTCTTCATATGGGCGACGTCCTCGATGATCTCGTGCGTCTGCTCCTCGCGCAGGGTGAACTCGTAGCGCGCGGCGTCGTATGCGCGAATCACGTCGACGAAGGCATTCACAGCGAACGAGTAGTGCTGGCAGGAGACAGCGAAGCGGGGCACGGGTTCGGTGTCGCGTTTGTAACGCTCCTCGAGCAGGTCCGCCTGTTCGAGCACTTGGCGGGCGTAGCCGAGAAACGTCTGGCCCTCGGTGGTGGTCACCATGCCCTTGCTCGTCCGGTCGAACACGGTGATCCCCATCTCGCGCTCCAGGTCGCGCACGGCGGCTGTCACGCTCGGCTGCGACACGAACAGGCGCCGTGCCGCCTCGGTGACGCTGCCACACGAGGCGACCTCGACGATGTATCTGAGTTGTTGGAGTTTCATGGGTTGCCTCTCATCGATGGTGGGGTGCACCGGTCTCGAGAGCACTTTACAGCTCTTTAATCAAATTTCACACTGAAGGGGGTTCACATGGTTAAACAAACAGCTGGTCGGGACGCTCTGGTTTTACGGGCGCATGGACGTCACCCTGATGGGTCACCGCACCTTCGCCGAGGTCGTGTGCGCGCTAAGTCCTGGCGCTGTTCCCGGTCGGTATCACCACCTCAATTTAGGGACAGTCCCTAAATTGAGGTGAAGGGTGAGGGACTGTCCCTAAATTGAGGTGGGGGACTGCCCGTTAGTTCGAGGTGAAGTTGATCTGGATGTCGCCCAGGCTGCTGGTGACGCCGATGGTGCGTGCCGCATCGTCGGCACCCCGCGGTGCCACGATGTCTCCCTGGGTGGTGTGGGCATCGATATGATAGGAGTTCTCTGCCCCCAGATATGACAGGTAGATATCCCCGTTCACGCTCTCGATCCGACTCGCGACGATGTCGAGCCTCTGCGCCGAGACGTCCCCGTTCACGGATTCGCACTGCAGGTCATCCTGCAGCGCCATGTCCATCAGCATGATGTCGCCGTTTTCGTTTACGACCTGGGCCTTGCGTGCCGCAGCACCTCCAAGCGAGATGTCGCCGTTGAAGTTGGTCGCGAGGACCGCCTCGGCTTCGACGCCGGAGAGCAGGGTGTCGCCGTTCTCGTTGATCGCGTCGAGCTTGGCGGCGGAGACGTTCTTCGCCACGACGTCTCCGTTGCTGTTGGAAGCTCGCAGCCCGGCGAGCCCGTGCACGTTAGTCGCAACGACATCGCCCGAATCGGAGTGCACCTCGATCTCACCGGTGAACGAGGCTGGCACGCGCACCACGGTCGTAGTGTCGTCGACGCCGCCGGCCTCAGCAGGGGAGAGGTCGATCATGACGCCCTCCATGGGCTGCGAGTCGACGTCGATTTTTAGTACGCCGTCCGTGTCCTCGACGGAGACACTCTGACAGTTTCCCGTCCAGTACTCGAGTTCGATGGCATCGCCGTCGGCGGGTTCGAGGAGGACGTTCTCGAATTCGGACGTAATGACGATGCTCTTGTGCGGCGAGGTTGCTTCGTCCTCGAGCGCGCTCACCGTTTGATGCCAGTCGTAGTTCACGGTGGACAAGCGGGCTGTATCGAATCCAGCCACCGCCCACGCGCCGCACGAGAGCACGGTGCCGGTCCCGATGAGCGCCGCGGCGGTGATGAGCATGATTTTGGGAGCCTTACGCATTGCGGGTGCCTCCTTCCGGGAGGGTAGCGTGGTTGGAGGGGGTGTTCTCGGCATGGTCGGGCGTGTTCGGGGTGCCGCTGGCCTTCACCCGATTGGGCGCCTCGCCGTCATCGTCTTTACCGGATACGCGCACGAACAGGCTCGCGATCCAGCGCGCGAAGGAACGCGTTGCCCGGAAGAGCAGTTTGCTGGCCCAGAACACGGCGAAGGAGGCGACGAGCCCGAAGCCGCTCGACACGAGCGAGAGCCCGAATACGAACACGCCGGGCAACGGCATGCCCCCGCCAAGGGTCGAGGCGAGCGCGGCAAGCCCCGCGAAGGGCATGAGCACGAGGACCGCGTCGACGGCCCACAACGCAGCGATGACCGCCCAAATCGCGACGTACACGGCGAGCGCGGCCGCCGCGAGGGCGAGCACGACGGGTATCCAGATGGGAGAGAACACGGCGAGCAGCACGATGTTGAGGGTGCGGCTGCCGGTGTTCGCGCGGGCGATGGCGCGAGGGATGGGCGGGGTCTCCGCGGCGATCTGCGCCGCGATCTCGTCGACCGGACCCAGGCCTGCCAACGCCTCGGCTTCGGAAAGGCCATCTTCTATGCGATCGCTGATGGCCTCATCGTAGAACGCGAGCGCCTGCTCGACTTCGGCGTGCGGCAGCTTGCCCAGCGCCCGTTCGAGTTCGGATAGGAATTCCTGCTTGGTCATCGTTGTGCACCTCGCTTTGCAAAGTCATAGATCGACATAATGTCCGCCTGCTCGGATAGGAACTCGGCGATGCGTTCCTCGCCGGTCGGCGTGAGTCGGTAGTACTTTCGCAGTCGCCCGTTGTGCTCCACGGAGTAGGCGGTCAGGCACTCGGCCTTCTCGAGGCGCTTGAGTAGCGGGTAGAGCGTCGACTCGGTGAGGCCCAGGATATCGGGCACGTCCTTCACGATCTGATAGCCGTAGGAGTCCCGTCCCTGGAGCGACGCGAGCACGCATATCTCGAGGAAGCCGCGTTTCATCTGAGCATCCATGATACCTCCCTTCGACAGATACTATACGGCGCATAGTATAAGGCGTCAACTACCTCATGATTGAATCGAGCGCGTTTGTTGCGGAAGGCAATGCCCGCGCTTGTGCGCGGGCATTGCCAGGGGAAGATGATGTAGCTGGGCTGAAATGAGCGCATGGCCGGAAAACTTACCGCAATTCGCGAAGCCCCCCGGTCATCCAAAGGTTTGTCCTTTTCCAAGCTCACCTTACCGCCGTAAGATGGTTCGTGCTGCCAAATCTCTTGTGCATTGCCTTTAGATGAGCTTTTTCGTATCCATTTTTGAACTTGCGAAGTACGCCGGGTTTCCCATGCGGCAAAAGCGCAGGTGAAGGTGCATCTTATGTTGGGGCTACTCGCCATTATCCGATTTGAATACGAAAAAGCTCAAGAAGCCAGGCTGACCTAGACGTGGAGGCTGGCTACGCGGGCAAAGGTGATGTCGAAGTCCGGGTGTTTCGATGAAAAGTCCTGCGTGGTTCGGAATGGGAAATGGCGGGCGCCCAAAATGGGTGCCCGCCGTCTTCATACTGTTAGGCTTTCCCGGTCAAAGGGTGCCGTCTCTACTGGATGGGGACCGTCAGATCGCCGACGGTGATGCTGGCTATGTCATCGACATCGCGGATCTGGTCGAAAAGGCGGGTCTTCTGCACGACGGTTTTGCCGCCCTCCCGCCAGGACCCGTAGCCGCTGCCGATTTCCTCGGTGGTGCCGTCGGTGAAGGTCACGCTGAAGTTGCCGTAGCCGGCACGGCTCTCGGAATTGGTCTCGAGGCCGGTGGGCTCGGAAGGCCCGTCCACGGCGTCGACCGTGTAGGTGATGGTCGCGCCGAGTGGGGATATTGCGAGCTCATCCACGACAGCGTTGTGGCCGTTCACAGTGAAGCTCTGTCCCGCGGGCAGGTCGACAGACAGATCTTCGTAGTCGATCTTGAACGACATGTTCCAGTTGCCCGTCGCCAGCGTCTCCGCCGGCAAGGCACGCCCGTCGGCCTGTTCGCCCTTGGGGGAGTAGAGGAGCTCGCTGGCATTGAAGTGCAGCGTCTCGCCCACGAGTGTGGCGTCGGAGCCGGTGAGGCTCTTCATCTCCACGAGCTGGATGGCGTTGTCGGAAGGGTTGGCGTCGAAGGTGTAGGAGTAGCCCTGACCGCCCTTGATGCCGAGGCGCAGCGCGGTCAGCTCGTTGATGTCGCCGCAGTCGTTGAGAAAGAGGTTGTAGAGGCCGTTCTCGTTCATCGTGAGCTCGTCGAACGCCGCCCCGTCGTCTTTCTCGATGGTGTAGACCACCGCGTAGGCGTGGCGCATGCCGATGATGGCGTCGGCCGTGATGGTGATGCCGTTGCTCGTGCAGCTCGCGCCGATCGGCCGGCCGATGTGGTCGATGAGCTCGGTCTGCGCGGGCCCGGCGCCAAAGACGGCGGCGAGGGAGTCCGCCGCGCGGGCGAGCGTGCCGGTGGCGTAGGCGGTGCCGCCCCCGATAGTGAGCATCGCGGCGATGCCGAGCGCCGCCGCAATGCGCTGCGCCCTGCCGCGACGAGCTTTGGGGCGACGCACGCACTTTGACGCGCTATGCGCGGCACCGGCGCCGTGCAGCTCCAAGATCTTGCCCGTTCCGTTCTCGCGCGCCTCCTTCGCCTCTGCCGTGCGGTCGCTTGCGGTCTCTGCGAGCCGTGCCGCCATGTGTGCCTTCTGTTCGTCGGAGAAGGAGAGCCGGTTCAGGTCGGATCGGTAGGAAGTGGGGTCAAAGGTCGAACTCATGTCGAGCTCCTTCCAGGGTGGGGCGAAGCTTGGAGCGGCCGCGACTGAGTCGCGTTGCCACGGCCGATTCGGATGCGTGGACGATGGCCGCGATCTGCTTGATGGAATACTCCTCGTAGTAGTGGAGGTAGATCGCCTCGCGGTATTCCAAGGGCAGGGCCATGACAAGCTCCAGGACGCCTTCCGCGCGGGCCTCGAGCTCGCGGTCGGTGGCGCCCATCGGCGCGACGGGCTCCGCTATGTCGTCGAGTGCGACGGTGCCCTGCCTGTCGCGGCGCCTCAAAGGTCTTTCGCGGCGTTGATGGCGACGCGGACGATCCACGCGCGCTCGTGCTCGGCGGAGTCGAAGCTCCCTGTATGACCGAGCGCTTTGAGGAGGACGTCCTGGCAGATGTCCTCGGCGTCTTGCGTGCTGCGCAGGTAGGTGTAGCTCACACGGAGAATCGTGTCCGCGTACGTTTCGACGAGTCGGTTCGCCTCCGCCTCGATTGGGCGGCGAGCCGAGTCGTCCTTTGCCCGCGACGGCTGCCGGTGCCCATCTCGTGCTTCGTGGGCGGCGGATGTGCTCCAAGCTCCCATATCCTCACCTCGCTTTCTGAGTTGGTGTGACGTGCGAGGGACCGGTTTGTGATATCTCCCTCTATAGACAATACGCGGAGGCGGCGGATAGTTGGCATAATTGTTCGAAGAATGTGACGCGATGCCGCTTCGCGCACGTGGAGAGGAGCGGATATGGATGGAACTGCAACCGCTTCGCGCACGTCCCCGCGCGCCCGTCGGTTGACGTTTGCGCGCCGGGTTTGCGTCCTGGTGTCCCTCCTGCTCATTACGCCTCCCTTTCACGGCGTTGCCGCCGCCGTGCTGCTCGTCGGCCCGCTGGTGCTCGCACCCGCGGGGTATGAGTTGTCTTTGCTGTTCGCATGCGCCTCGGTCTTCCTCTCGGTCGCGAGTTGGATGACGCGTCGATCTGGGGGCGATTCGGCGAAGGGGCCTGTGACAGATGGGAAACGGGCCGTCCGATGGCTCGCGAACGGCATCACGGTCCTCGTCCTGTTCGCATCCATTCTGGTGGCCGGCTTCGAGTGCCTTCTGACGGCGGCGTATATCGCCGATCCGGCGAGCCCGGCGGGCGACCGGGCCGTGGTGGTGGAGCGCAACGTGCTCCTGGCGGGTTACGGGGACGTGTATCTGGTGTCAGGCGGCTTTGGGGTGGGCAGGAAGATCGCCAGCTACAGCGCCGACGATGGTTACAGCCCCATGGGCAACGGGACCTACGCGCTCGAGTGGCGCGGGTCGGAGCCGCACTTCACCGCATACGGTACCCCCGCCAATCCGGTTGTGGTGTATCCCGCAGATTGACGCCCCGCAGTGCTCACCATACGCGCCCTGCGCACGGCGGGTCAGCGCTGTCGCTGCGCACCATGCTCCGCCGCGCACCGCGCACGGCGAGCCCTTCGTTCTCTTTACCGAACCGACGCCGTGGGTTGCCCCGTCATGTGCTAGATTCGACTGAATCGTCGGCCCGGGGACGGACTGGGCCGCATTGACGTGAACGAGGAAGCATGGGACGTTTCACTACCGCGAGGGACCGCAAGCAGGGCGCCGTCGCCATCATCGGCTGCGTCTTTCTCTTCACCGCGTTCGGCGTGCTCGTCTACGGCCGCTTCGCCACGAGCGTCGGGGCGGCGGCGCTGTACAACCGCGCATCGGTCGGCGTCGGGTTCATCCTGTTCGGCATCTCCATGCTGTGCTTCACGCCCATGGTCTACCTGCAGCGCATGCACCGCAGGCGTATCGACCCTGCCGTCCTCGCCCGTGAGCTCAAGGGCATCCTGCTCGGCTTTTTCTGCTACGTGGTGCCGTTCTTCCTCGCCATGGGCGCGCTCTCCTCTGCGGACGGCACGGGCGCGCTCGGCCTTGTCCTCATGGTCGCTTTCGGCGCGATTCCTTTTGTGTATCGCCGTCACCGCAAGAAGGACCCCATCTCCTACAAGCACACCGGGTCCGCCGCGATCGTGGCGTTCTGCGGCGTGTTCGCCGTCATCTCGATCGCCGGCGGCGCGTTCTCCTGCAGCGAGATGCTCGATGACCTCAACGGGGGATGGCGGCAGGAGCGCTTCGCCTTCTACGAGGCCGAGATCAATAAGCCGCGCGGCCGCGGGGCGGCGCTGTCGCCCACCACGTTCGAGGTCTCGCTCTACAGGGACGGGGAGTCGGTGGCGAACCACCATGTGGACGCGCGCCTCAGCGTGAACGCGGCCGACTGGCCCGAGGTCGCGCTTGTCCTCGATGAGCCGATGGCCGAGGTTCGCTGGTACCCCAAGACCCGCACTCTCGTGGGCGCGCGCGACGTGGACGGTCCTGCCACCGCGGGCGACCCGATCGAGTAGGGGGCGGCAATGGCGCGCGCGACTGAGAGAACGGCTCCTGTGACGGAGTCCCCTCACGCCCGGTCGACGCTCAAAAGCAGCTGTCCCGCGGGGCCGACTCTCGTCGCGTGTCAACGGTGCCGTCGTCCGGTCCGCTCGTCCGCGCGCCTGTACAGCCCCGGGGGCTGCGGGTGCGCCCTGCTCATGGCCCCGGTCATGGCCGCCGCGATGGGGTTGGCGGCGCTCTCGCTCGGCATGGCCGCGCTGGCCGTCGGCGGATTGGCTGTCGCCGTCGCCCTTACGGTGCGGGAGGTCCGCCGCGTGAGGGGAGGGGCCAGCGTCCGGCCCGGGTTCGTGGTAACCGCGGGTGCCCTGTACCTGGCGAGCGTCCCGTACCTCGTGTTCTTCATCTGGCTCTGGTTCGTCGACTGACCGTTTTGGAAAGGGGCTCACATGCTCTTCTCGCTGTATAAGGCCACGCTTGATGATGAAATCAGGAGAGGCTTGGAATCCTCCGCGTATTCCGAGATGGAGATCGAGGGCGTGCGCTGCAAGTTGAGGCGCCAAATCGAGGAGCGGACGAGGGCGACGGGCGGCGTGCTCGCCATCTTCGCCGCCTTCGACGCCATGTTGGTGATGACCAAGAGCTCCGTGCCCGTCCTCATCGCGATGCTCGTCGTCGAGGGCCTTGCCCTGTATGCGGCGTGGTATTTGCAGGCGGGCTGCCTCAAGCGGCAGTTCAACAAGGCCCTGCGGCGCGGGTATCCGGGGTTCGATCATTTGAGGCTGTGAGGTGAGCCGTCCGCCCTGCCAATCGAAGGTGGCGGCCGCGCTTGTCTTGCCAGCTGAAACGCCGGCACGGTGGCCGGCAATCCCGGAGGGGGCACAATCCCCAAAACCTACCGAGGAGTTGATCGTTATGAGTAGTCTTCCGACCCCGCCCGCCCCGGCACTGGAGCCCAACCGCATCGACAACATCTCGCCGTCGGGTGACGGGCGCTCCTCCTACTGGGGTTTGGATGCGCAGGAGACCGTTGCCACGTATGTCAAGCGGGTGCGCGCGATCAAGGCGCAGTCCATCGCGCTGATTCTCGCCAACCTCGTTGCGATGATCTGGTTTGTCGAGGAGGGCCACTTCGCGCTCTACCTCGTCTGCTTTGTCCTCCTGTTCGCCATCGTGCTCATCGCGCGCGTGCGCATGGGCGCATTGTTCCTCAAGCTCGGAGAGGTCGTCTCCCAGGATTGCGACCCCGCCCGCTATCGCACGGTGCTCGATGTGCTTTCCGCCCGCGACCGCTTCGGCCGCTCTGCGAACACCATCGCCATCGAGCTCGCGTACTGCGACTACCTTGAGCTCGATAGCGCCGGCGCCCTGCGCCGCCTCGAGTCCGTCACCTTCAAGCGCAAGGACAACGTCAGGTGGTTCCGAGCCATGCAGATCGAGTTTTTGAGCCGGATTGATGTGGGCGACCTCGAAGGCGCGCGCGATGCGCTGTCGAGGCTCTCGGCGTTCCGGAAGAACTTCAAGGAGGGCTCGCGCAACCGAGCCTCCGCCGACCTGCAGGTTGCCGATTACGCCGTACTGGTGCGCCCGCCCGCCGAGCGGGACGCCGCCGACGCCGCGCGCATGCGCGAGCGCATGGCCCTGGCCGATTGCCATCAACAGCGTGCGAACTGGCAGTTCTATCTCGCCGAGTACGAGCTACTGCACGGGTCTGCCGACCAGGCTGCGCGCCTGGCGGGCGATCCTACACTTGAGCCGCTCACGCCCCGCATGGAGCGCCTCCGCGCCGAGGTTCTGTCAGGGCTGGAGGTGAGCGGGTGATGGAATACGCCGTCTTCAGGCTCGCTGTGGAGTACTTGCCGCACACGGGCTACGGCGCGATCGTCGAGCGGGGCTAACGGATTCGAAGAAAGAAGGCTGTCATGGCGTCTTCGCAAGGCTATCTCGATTATGTCCTCGACCTTCTCTCGGGTGTCGAGGGCTTGACCACGAGGAAGATGATGGGGGAGTACCTCCTCTACTCGGAGGGCACGCTGTTCGGCGGCGTCTACGACGACCGGCTGCTCATCAAGGAGACCCCCGCGTCCGCGTCGGCGCTGGGCGCGACCGCCGTTCCCTACGAGGGCGCGAGGCCGATGCGGCTCGTCGATTCAGATGACGGCGATTCGCTCTCCCGCCTGGTGGGGGCCGTCTGCGCGGAGCTCCGCGGCGGCCCGGCCCGGAGGGCCCGCCGATGATGGGGAGGATGACCTGCGCCCGCTGTGGGCGGAGGGTGCCCGTCAGGTTCGGTGTCATGCCGAGGCGGTGCGCCTGCGGGACCGAGTTCGAATGGGCGCCGATGGGCGGGGCGGGGAGGGCTGTCGCCGTCTTGGCGGCGCTCGCGCTGCTCATGGCGCCGCTTTTCGTTCTGGTATGGATTGCGAGATCGCTTCTGCAGGATTCGATCGTCCTGTACGTTGTCGCACTGGTCGCTGCCCTCTACTGGCTGCGCGTGTGCGAGACGCTGCTCGTGCGCCTCGGCCTGTTGCGCATGAAGGGAGTCGACGTAGCATAATCGATATCACGTCCCGGATTGAAAGGACCTACCTGTGATGGATATAACCAGAGATACTTATGCCGACGTGAACGCCTGCGCCATTGACGGGTGGAACGCGCGGGGCTGGGAGTGGGGCACGCCCTTGAGCCACGAGGAATATCTCGAGGCCCGGCAGGGCGAGTGGCGCATGCTGCTAACCCCCACCAAACCCGTTCCGCGCGAATGGTATCCGAGCGACCTGTCCGGCCTGCGCGTACTGGGGCTCGCCTGCGGCGGCGGTCAGCAGATGCCCGTCTTCGCCGCCCTCGGGGCGCGGTGCACCGTCTTCGATTACACGCCTAGCCAGCTGGAATCCGAGCGGATGGTCGCCGAGCGCGAGGGCTACGAGATCGAGATCGTTCGAGGCGACATGTCGAAGCCGCTTCCCTTTGCGGACGGGGAGTTCGACCTCATCTTCCATCCCGTCTCGAACTGCTACATAGAAGAGGTCAAGCCGCTCTGGCGAGAGTGCCATCGCATCCTGAAGCCCGGCGGGCGCCTGCTGGCGGGCCTAGATAACGGCTTCGGGTACGCGTTCGACGACGCTGAGGAGCGGGTGGTGTGCAGCCTGCCGTTCAACCCGTTGAAGAATCCCAACCACATGGCGGCGCTCGACCCCGTGGAGGACGGCATCCAGTTCTCGCATACGCTTGAGGAGCAGATTCGCGGTCAGCTGCAAGCGGGCTTCCGGCTGGTCGACTGCTACGAGGACACCTATGGCGAGGGTCGTCTGCACGACCTGAACATTCCGACCTTCTGGGCGACCTACGCTGTGAAGGGCGCCTGACGTCATTGCCACCTGAGTGTTAGAGGAAAACGGCGCCGAGCTCGCGTAGCCCGGCGCCGCCCAGAAACCCGCGGGTGGCGTGCGGGGGCGCCGTAAAGCGGGTATACTGGTAACGACTTGGGAGGCGTACGCCCTCCTGGAACAGAGTTGGTGGGGTAAAACCCGCACGAACAGCCGCCCCTGCCAGGGTGGCTGTTCCCTTAAATGATGAGTTTCGTGGCGCTATACTGATAGCCATCGAAGATAAAAACACAGCGCCCGTCGGGTAGTCGGGCCGTGGGCGCTCGCCTGCCAGTAACCTGCCTCCTTGGTTGTCCCTTCTTCGCGTAGCCCTACATAGAAGGAGGTCGCGGCTATGCGAAAGAGTGAGGTCTCATCGACCCTGACGGTCTATCACGACGGTCAGTTTTGGGTGGGCGTGGTTGAGCATGTCGAAAATGACATGTTGAAGGTCGAGCGCGTGGTGTTTGGCGCCGAGCCGTCGAATGAAGAGGTCTATACGTGGGTGCTTGAGCGCTGGTCGAGCCTGCGCCTGAGTGCGGAGGCGGAGCCTGTTGGGCCACGTGTCGGACGGCTGCCCGGCAACCCCAAGCGTCGTGCGCGCGAGGCGGCCAAGGCGATGCACCAGCGCGGGCCATCGACTGCTTCGCAACTTGCGCTCGCCCGCGAGCGGGAGCGCGTCAAGGATGAATCGCGAAGCGAGCGAGCAGTGCGGCGTCAGGATGAAGCGCGTTCGCGCTGGGAAGGCCGGTGTGAAAGGAAACGCCGCAAGCACCGCGGCAAATAGCCGTTACTCGTTCGGTCGGGCGCTCTTCCTCCACCTGCGGAGTGTCGGCAGGATGGCGCCCAGAAGCGACGCGCACTCGTCCACGGACCAGTCCATGTTCTGAGCCATGCGCGGTGCGCAGTCCTCGATCATCTCTTCCATGGTGGTCTCGTAGGTATACGCGCCCTTGTCGTAGCACCAGCGGCAGAACTCGTCGGTCTCGGTTCCATCCGCCTCGTGTCCGCGCTGGCCGGGTTCGGTGAACATCATGCCGCAGCTCTGGCAGTAGTGCTCGGGCATGTCGAGCAGGCGCGTCACGGGGACGTCGAGCTCGCGCGCAATGAGTTTGATCATGTCGATGCCGGGCTCGGTCGCGCCGGTCTCCCAGCGGCTGACCGCCTGGCGCGTGATGAAGAGGCGCGCGGCGAGTTCTTCTTGGGTGAGGCCGCGTTCGCGTCGGGTTTGGGCCAGGGCGTCTTTAAGCAGGATCATGGCGGGTTTCCTTTGATCGGGGCGTGGGCGGCGGGGTTTGATCCCGCCGGTTGCCTGCGATTATCCCGCGATGCACCTTGATGGTCGAGCAACGCTTTGTTGCGGGCGTGGTCGGTTCTGCGCTGATTCGCATTGCATCCGGTTTTTCCATGTCGAAGCCCACCGTAAAGCTCTTTAAATGCATGATTTCATTAATCGGATTCATGATCTTGAGGTTTTTCGTACTGATTTTGGAAATCGTCAAGTACAAGAAGTTAATCACCTCATTTTTCCTGCGCTTTTGTGCCTTACTGCGCTTCTGTACTTGGCGGAACGGAAAAACAATACGAAAAACCTCTTTTTCGTGTGGTCATTGTTCAATGTGCTGCCCATTGCGAGGCGGTGCCCATGGTAAATTGATCGCGAAAGCTATGAAGGGCCTTATTTGCGGGACGCAACTGCGCCCGTGATCGACCCCGCCAGTATGATTGGTGCCATTCGAGCGAAGATCCACTCGAATCTATGGAGCATCGTTCCCGCCACCGCGTATTCCGGATTGGAGAAATCCCACTCGAGATACGAGCCGCCGATCGACGCCAGTGCGATAAGGACGAGTGTCGTGGCGGCGGCGATCGCGATGCAAAGGGCGTGCAGCACACGTCGTTTGGATTCCTGCGCTCGTGCGAACTGGTCGTTCAGCACCTCAAGTTTTTCGGAGAGCGCCTGTAGGCCCCCCGGCACGGATGTGGGAACGGTCTCGCTCGGCAGCGTGCTCACCGGGGTGTCGAGTACCTCTCCGATGGCGACGAGCATCTCAGCGTCGGGCACCGAGAGCCCGCGCTCCCATTTGGATACCGTCTGCCTTACCACGTTCAGCTTGAGTGCGAGCTCCTCTTGCGAGAGGCCCTTCGATTTCCTGAGGGCTTGGATGTTCTCGTTCAGCACGGCGGGTCCCTCCTCTCGCCCGGTTCCTACGTTACCGCAATGCTGTCTGCAGATAGCCCGTTGCCGCAATCAACGGGTTGTAACATGGCAGATTGTTTAATTTCACAGGGGGGTACAAGCTGGTAAAGATCCTAATTGAGAAGGGGGTTGCCATGAGCGTTTTTGATTTGGGGTCTGGTTTTGTCATGGTTGCAACCCAGCTACTTCCGGGCGTGGTGGCTGTCGTTCTCGCACTTGCAGCGGCTGTTGCTGCGCGTTCGAAAGCGATGCCGGCGCTCATAGGGGCCAGTGGGCTTGCTGCAGCGTTGTCGCTTTTGGGAGTGTTGATGCAGCTGCAGCATTTCGCTCACGTGGACAATGCTTCTGCGTGGTACGACACCATTGATGTTTACGTCGCCTGCGCAGTCGCGCTCATCGTGTTGACGTTCGGTTTGAATCTGGTCGCTCTCGTACGCGGTTTTCGAAACCAGGGCTAGGTTCTTCGTTATTTAAATCGATTGACCCGTCTTGACGGCGGCGTTGTAAAAACGGTGCCGGGCTCGCGAAGCCCGGCACCGCCCCAGGAGCCCGCGGAGGCGTGCAGGGGCGCCGGAAAGCGGGTATACTGGTGGCGACTAGGGAGGCGTACGCCTTCCTGGAGTTGAAGCAGTGGGGTGAAACCCGCACGAACAGCCGCTCCTGCCAGGGCGGCTGTTCCCTTGTATGGCGAGTCTCACCCCTCGGCCGTTAGAAAACGGCAAGAGCAAGTAGCGTGATCGATAGAACGAGCACGGCAGCTGCGAGCAGCATTGCGGTGAACTTCGCCATGGGAACCCTCATTTGACGTCTGGTCAATCTACCTGCGGTTTGCAACCGCAGGGTGCCTGCAAGTTGCGTAAAATGAAGCCCCAAGTTGGTGGTTCTCGCCGTGCGGCAACCGTAGTGTGTAAGTCGCCGGCAGGAAAAACGCCAAACGCTGGATGTCGAGTTCGGGCGCTGCATTGAGTTGGATTGCGCCGTTCGGACTCTCGCCCCAGCCAACGAGAGGACCCATCATGAGCTTCCGCACCAATCTGCGGTACCTTCGCGCAGAGCGCCACATGACCCAGGAGCAACTCGCTATGTTGCTCGGGGTGTCCCGTCAATCCGTCACCAAATGGGAGGCCGAAAAGTCCTATCCGGAGATGGACAAGCTCATCAAGATGTGCCAGATCTTCGAATGCTCGCTGGACGATTTGGTGCAGGGTGATGTATCCCGCCACGGCGTCCCCACTCGGGATGATCTTGGTGGCTACTCGCCGGTGCGTGTGGCCACGGAGGGCGCCGTTGGCGATATGTCCGCTGGTCCGTTGACCGTCGCACCGCGGGATGCATCTCTTGGTGAACCTGCGGGACCTGCACGCGCACGTTCCTCCGCCGGTGTCTGTGCTATCCCCGCCGGTCCAGCTACGGATGTATGTGGTTACGACGAGCACATGGTTACCTTCGCGCGCAAAATCGCGATCGGCGTCGTGCTTTTTATCCTCGGTGCGGCGGCCGCCATCTTCACCGACGAGGTCATGCACTCGGACGGCATCGTCCTTTTCGCGACGTTCGCGTTCGTTGCCGCCGGCCTCGCGTTTACCATTCCTGCGGGCATGGACCACGCCGCATTTGCCAAGGCGCACCCCTACGTCGCTGATTTCTATACGGCGGAGGAGAAGGCGACTGCTCGGCGCCGCGCCTCGATCGCAATCGTGGCCGGCATTGCGGTGATTCTGCTCGGGGTTGCCGTGGCAGGTTTGTTCGAGGTTGAGTCCAACGTGCAGGTATACGGCAATTCGCTGATGATGGTGCTGGTTGCGTTCGGTGTCGGGATGATCGTCCATTGGGGCATGCTCTGGGGGCGCACGGACCTTGCGGACTACAACAAGGAGTGGCTCGAGACCGTTGCGCTGAGCGATGACGAGCTGGCGCAGCTCGACCAGCGGAGCCGCGAGGCCTATCTGCGCGCTAACAACCCCAGGCGTCGAGGCGCCGCCGACCGCAAGGGGAAGGCCTGCATGGTGATCATGCTCGTCGCCACGATGGTGGCGCTGGTATGGCTTTTCGCCGCGTCCGCCATGGGCGCCTCCGAGGGTGTCTCCGGCTTGTTCTGGCTTCCTTGGGTCGTTGGCAGCCTTGGCAGTGGAATCGCCTTGATCGTGATTGAAGATGACGACGCTGAGCCTCATTGTGAGGGCAAGCGCTAGCCAAGGTCCAGCATTAACGTCCGAAAGATTGCCTATGGCTTCCTTCCGATTGGGCCCCTTGAATTGGCTGAACAGCATAGACAATTGCAAGGGGCCCATAGGCATTTCGGGGGAGTCGCGGGGATACCGCAAGAGCCCATAGGTAATTTCGGAGAAGCCATAGGCAATCGACGGATGCCTGGCCCGCCGGCAGGCTGGTTAGTTCAGCAACCCCCAAATGATGTAGCCGATTGCCGCGCCGATGGTGCCGCCGGCGAGAATTGTCAGTGCGTTGTAGGCATGACGATGCTTCGCTGCCCAGCCGCGGCGGGGGAGGGCCCGAGGATCGCGCTCGATCTCCGCCTCGCCGTTCATGAAGGCGAGGATCTCCTTATAGGTAGCCAAGTCGTTCTCCTGCTTGATGTTCTCTATGGTGTTACTCAAAACAAGGGCGCCTATTGCGGGGATGAGCGTTACTATGGCGGCGATCTCCACGCCCCAATACCCCCGCATCCAGTCAAACGCAGGTGAGAATATTAGGGCAAAAGGCAATACGAGCAGCGCGAGCATCAGCACGGCCAGCCGCAGCATCCGCGTTCCCAAGCACTTGCGGTCTCTCTCGACAGCCTTTTCCATAACGGTCACGTCTCCCTTCACGAGCGTGTCTATGGAGGTGTCGAACAGGACGCTCAGCATGAGCAGGCTCTGGACGTCCGGATACGTCTTGTCCCGCTCCCAGTTGCTGATCGTCTGACGCGATACATAGAGCTTTTCGGCGAGTTGCTCTTGCGAGAGGCCCATCGCCTCGCGCCGCGTCTTGATCTGGTTGCTGATGTCCATCGTCACCTCCCGGTCGTGAAGGAGCGTCTCGCGAACACGCCGCGGGCGCTATCGAATCTGTTGTACATCTTATGCGGCAAGGACCGCCGGCCTCTGCAAAATCTGTTGTACATGCTTGTGAGCTGGGAAATTCATGGGACATGGTGTGATTGGGGCGTTGGGCGACCGACGAGTATCCGCTTTCAACTTCGGGGCGCTTTGAAAAGTTCGGTGCACCTGTGAACCATATGTTGCATGGAAAATGGTTCACAGACGCACCGAAGATTCGGTAGGCGCACCGAAGATCCGGTGGGTGCACCGAAAGCGCCGCCCCGTACGGCCCTTTATGGACATCTGGTTATGGACATCTGGTTATGGACATCTGGTTCAACGTGGTGGGCGACACCGCTTGGCCATGCTGACGTGCAGCCCCATGGCGACGTATCCAATGGCGGTATAGAAGATGCCGTAGAACGCGACGTCCTGGCTGTCCTCGACCGCGAGGGGAAATAGGAGGGCGAAGGCGGCCCCGAGCGCTGCAGGCACCCAAAAGAGCGTTCGCGCGGAGCCCGCGGCGAGCAGGCCGAGGGCGACCGCGGTGATCGGGAGAAGGGCGTAGAGGAGCGCCATCATGGCGAACATCCCCGCATCGGGCGGGACGGCGCCGACCAGGAGGGCGGGAACTGCCCAGCATGCGGCGGCGATGGCGGCTGCGGCGATGAGCGATGCGCGCGCGGTTGCGTTCATGGGGCCTCCTCAACGAGAATCGCCCCCATTCTGCCACGAGGGGCGGGAACGGGGGCGATCATGTCGGCAAGTGGGCCTGAAAATGCCAGGTCAGCGGCCGATCATAGCGTCATCGGCAGTTGGGGTACACGCTCGGAGCGGAGGCTCGGGTGCTCGGCGTTCTCCGAATGGGGTTATTTCTCGTCCCCCTTGGAGCGCCCCTCCTTCTTTGGCAGCCTTCCCGTGCGCTTGAGGGCGTCGCGCAAGATCCACTCCACCTGGCCGTTGGCGCTGCGCATCTCATCGTCCGCCCAGCGTTGGACGGCCTCCCATATGGCGGGGTCTATGCGAAGGGGGTATTGCTTGCGTGCCATGACGTGCTTTCTTATCGATCTGAGGTGCGTGTAGCTGGAACGCTTCCAAGCGTATCAAAACCTCAGTTTAGGGACTGTCCCTAAACTGAGGTTGGGTGGTTAGTACAGGGAGCCTGCGTTCAGGACCGGGTGCGCCTCGGACTCGCCACACAGGACCACCATGAGGTTGCTGGCCATCTGCGCCTTGCGCTCATCGTCCAGCTCGATGGTGCCGCCCGCTGCCATCTCCTTGACGGCCATGTCAACCATGGAGACGGCGCCCTCGACGATCTTCTTGCGCGCGGCGATGACGGCCTCCGCTTGCTGGCGGCGCAGCATTGCCTGGGCGATCTCGGGGGAGTAGGCGAGGTGCGTGAGACGGGCGTCGTCCACCTCCACGCCGGCGGGAGCCAGGCGTGAGGCGAGTTCGCGGCGCAGGGCCTCGGAGACCTCCTCGACGTTGGCGCGCAGGGTGATGGCGCCGGCGGCGTCGGACTCGTCCTCCAGGTGGTCGTAGGCGTACACGCTGGCCACGTGGCGGAGCGCCGTCTCGGCCTGCATGGCCACGTAGCTCTGGTAGTCGTCCACGTCGAACAGGGCCTTGGCGGTGTCGGCCACGTGCCACACCACGACGGTGGCGATCTCGATGGGGTTGCCCATCTTGTCGTTGACCTTCAGGCGCTCGCCGTTCAGGGTGCGCACACGGGTGGAGATGGTGGTGGACAGACCCTTGGCGGCGTTGCCCGCCGCCTTGACGCTCTCGCTCAGGGAAAGACTTGCCTTTGCGGCGGCTGCGGCCATGGCGTCCTCGGAGGCGCCGCTCACGCCCATGCTCTTGCTAAAGAACGGGTTTGCCCAGAAGAAGCCCTCGTCGCGCACGGTGCCCACGTACTTGCCAAAGAGGATGCACACGCGAGCTTGGCCGGGCTGCAGCGAGAAGAAGCCGTTCAGCGGCAAAAACCAAAAACAAAAGGCGACGATGCTGAGCCCTAGGCCCCAGCCGTAGGCGGCGGGCGCGTCGACGCCGTCCGGCGTTCCGGCGATGCCGGCGAGGCTCCAGATGAAGAGGCCGACGATGGCGAGCAGCGCCGCGATGACGGTGGCGAGCATGCCATAGCCCGACGTGGCCTTGAGTTGCTTTTCCACGCTCATGTGAGTTCCTTTCACGACTGCGCCGGCGTTTGCGTGACGGCCCCGGCGCCGCCTCCAGATTGCGATGGGGAGGAGGCGAATCCCCGGGCAGTCCGTGCGACTGCTGATTGCATTGTGATATCACATTGAGACCATGTCAAGAATAATCGGATGCCGTCTCGCATGGCATAAGTGGTTCGGGGCGCCCGGCATCTACGCTCCGTAGAGGTCGCCCTGTTGCATCTCGGCTCGCAAGTCCCTATAATAGCCCCCACTCACGACTGAAGGTTTACCTCGAGATTTGGAAAGGGGAGCTGCACCATGCTTGTTTCCATGAGGATTTGGCTCTAGCCACGGTCGCGTGAGCGACCGGTACTTCGCTGCATATCACCGATCGCATCAAAGGATTATTCCATGACACAACCGAATCCCCGCGCTTCTTGGAAGCGTTCGCTCGCCATCGTCTGGATCGGCGAGTTCTTCTCCGTGCTCACGAGCTCCATTCTGCAGATGGGTCTCATCTGGCACGTCACCCTCACCACTGGCTCCGCGAGCGCCTTGTCGTTCGTGAGCCTGGCGGCCTTCTTGCCCATGGCGCTCCTCGGCGCCTTCGCGGGCACCATCGTGGACCGCACGTCCATCAAGCGGCTCATGATCGGCGCGGACCTCTTCATAGCCGCCGTGAGTCTCACGCTCGTCTTCGGATCGCTACGCGGCGATCTCTCCGTCACTGCCGTGGCGGCGGTGCTGTTCGTTCGCGCCCTAGGTAGCACGCTCCACACGCCTGCGTTCAACGCGCTCACGCCGCTTATGGCCCCGCCCGAGGCGCTCGGAAAGCTGGCGGGCATGCTCCAGTTCATGCAGTCGGGCAGCTACATCATCGGCAACGCAATCGCGGCAGTCATCTATCCGGTGTTCGGCCTGACCTTCATGATCGCGCTCGATGTCGCCGGCGCGGTGCTCGCGAGCATCGCGGTCGCGGTCTCCGGTATAAAGACGCCAGTGCCCGAGCGCCATGCACTCGAGGAGAACGCCGAGGCGTCGCGCCGTGCGGTGCGGGCGTTCCTCTCGGAGACGGCCGACGGTTTCCGCGAGCTCAAGCGCCATCGCGGGCTGTTCGCCATGCTCTGGATCGGATTTGCGTTCTCCGTGCTGTTCTCGCCTATCTCCGCGCTGTTCCCGCTCATGGTGTTCGACCATTTCGGCGGCACCACCACGCAGTCGGCTATCGCCGAGATCGCGTTCTCGGTCGGAATGATCGCGGCGAGCGGCTGGATTGGGGTGACGGGCGGCCTCAGGAACCACGCGCTCTCGTGCGCGCTCGCAATCGCGCTCTTCGGCGCGGCCACGCTCGCGAGCGGTCTCGTGCCGCCCTCGGCCCTCGTCGTGTTTTTGGGCCTCACGTTCGCGATGGGGCTGTCGAGTCCGCTGTACAGCGCCCCGCAGATGGCGCTCATGCAGGAGCGCATCGATCCCGAGTGCATGGGGCGCGTCTTCGGCCTTTACGGGGCGGTCTGCAGCTGGGCCATGCCCGTGGGGCTCGTCGCGTCGACCTTGTTCGCGGACGCCATCGGCGTAAGCGCGTGCTTCGTGCTCATCGGTGCGGCGATGGTGATTCTCTCGGGAATCACCTGGGCGATCCCGAGCATCCGCAAGATTGGGTAGCGCTCTGGCGGAGCGCGTTTCGTGTCGGACGGCTCGTAGGGTCGCTGCGACGTGAAGGGTGGTCGACGGTGCGCCTGCGAGGGCGCAGTCGGCCGCCCTTTTGTTTAATTCGTCTGGCCCGGCGCCGATCATCATCTGTTCGCCGGGCGATTGCGATGCCGCCGCTTGCCGATGCGCGGCCCCTTACGTTGTGCGCATCCCATCGTTCTGGTAGCGTTTCCTGCAGTTAATCTCCAGAGCCCGAGGGGGTGGCCCCTATGAGTAATCTGCTCGAATCCATTCTGCGCGTCGGTATGACCGTGTTCATCGTTGGCCCGCTCACTGCATGGGTCGCCCGCCGCGGCGCGCGCGAGCGCAGTGAGGCGACGGAAAGCCTCGATCGCTTCACGGTGCGCATGCCCGCTGCCATTCGCACGATCATGGCATGTTGCGCTGTCGCGTTCGAGCTGCTCATGTTGGGTGTTTACGTCTGGCAGGGCGTCTCGCTGGGCGAGTGGGACCACGAGCTCGTGTGGTTCGGCCACGCCGTGGCGCTCGCAGGCATGGCCATTTGGGCGCTGTTGAGCATCCCGCGTATCGACGTGGATGGTGAGCGCATTCTCTCGCGCAACGTCTTCGGCATCCGCAGGGAGTCGACGTTTGGCAACATCACTCGCGCAACGCTTCACACGCAGATGATGAGGATCGACCTGTTCGAGGGCGATCGAAAGTTCTGCTCGATAAGCCTCGAGGGGGTGTGCTCGCTCAATCTCCTTGCCCGTCTGGAGGAAGAGGGCATCGAGATCTCGGACGCTGTCGACGGCCCCATGACCAAGGCGGGCCTGTGTTGGTCTGCCATCAAGCCGTTGACGATTGTTTTCAACGGCATGGCACTCGTCTTCTCGCTCGTGATCGCCTTCATGGCTGTTTTCACCGATGCCGGTGCTCGTCTGCTCCTGCTCGTCCCGTTCCTCTTCCTGTTCATAGGGGGACTCCTGCCCCTGCTCATGCTCAGCATGCCCCTCCGTGGCATCTACGAGATCGGCAGGCAGGAACGCGAACTCGGTTTCTCCTTCGCCGAGGAGATGGCAAGTCGAGGTGCCACGGGCACTTCGCTTGTCGACGACGTTTGGTTCATCGAGATCAGCAATGCCCGCGTCGTGGCGTTCCGCCGCGATTACCTCAAGAAGGTCACGGCGCACGAGGACAGCGAGAGCGGCGACCGCTGCACGGTGACTACGAAGGGCGGTCGCAAGATCAAAGTGTATGCAGCGGGCAGTACCCTCGAGGACCTGCGCTCGTGGTTCAAGCAGGGCGCCAAGGTCAGAAGCACGGTCGACCGTGCAGAGGATGCGCTCGAGGCGACCGTCTGATTGGGTTGCCTGTCAAAGTTTCAAATACGGGAAGGGGCGCAGTTCAGTTGGCGCCCCTTGTCATACCAGTCCCGCGGGCCAGCGAGAGGCCTGCAGGTCGACATGTCCATTGGCGAGGAAGGCGACGCCTTCATCCTCGAGCAATGCGCGCTGCACCTCGGGTCCGCCGAAGGCGAAACCCTCCGCCAGGCGCCCGTCCGCGAATACGATGCGGTGACAAGGTATGTCCCCGGGTTCCGGATTGACGTGCAGGGCGTATCCCACATATCGAGCTCGACGGGGCTCACCAACGAGCTTGGCGATCTGACCATACGTGGCAACCATGCCGCAGGGCACCTGGCGCACCATGTCGTATACGCGGTTGAAGAATCCGTCGGTGTTCCGGTCCGCCATGCCATCCTCACTTTCGATCGATACCGCCATTGTAGTCAAGAAAGGCGCCCCACATGTGCGGGGCGCCTTTCCAAAGAGGTGTTGCGCGAGGGGAGGGAAGGCGCAACGTTCGTGTCGAAGGTCTTTAATTCGCCTGTGCCTTCGTTGAGTTAACTATAGCTAATTCTCTGAGACCCAAGTAGCAGACCGTCCAGCACACAGGCTCTCCACAAGTTAGCCGAGGGTTACAAATAGAAAGACGCGGCGTCATGTGGGCGTTAGGGCTCGAGGAATCGCTCGACGAGCTCGGAGAACGCGCCGTCGGTCCCGGCCGTTTCAAGAACGACATCGCAATACGGCCGCACGTCGTCGGTGACATTCGCCACGCCGACTCCCAGCCCCGCCGCTTTGATCATGGAGAGGTCGTTTGCGGAATCGCCAACGGCGATGACCTCGGACATCGGGATTCCCAGCATATCGGCAAGGCGCGTGAGCCCCGTCCCTTTGTCAACGCCTGCGGGCATGAGTTCGAGGTAGCGCTTGGAGGAGAAGGTGATGTCAACACCGAGGCGCTCGGCCATGGGCGCGAGTTCGCGGCCCAATTCCTGCAGCGCATCGAAGTCCCAGTCGACATACAGGATCTTCACGATGCCACGGCCTTCGAGGAATGAGAGGTCGGGATGATCGGATCCGCGAAAATGAGTGACCCCGGTGATCGATTCCAGATAGTCGCGCTCCCGCGTGGGTGCGTCATTCACGAACACGTGGCCGTCGGCGACGTTGACGTGCATGCAGAGTCCGAGTTCGAGCCCCTTTGCATAGATCGCGTTCGCGCATTCGTTGGAAAGGCCGCAGGTGGTGAGCGGGGTGGGGTCTCCCACGCGGTTGATGAAGCCGCCGTTATAGGAGAGCACATAGCCGTCTTCGATCAGCTCGCGGGCCTCCCCCGAGAAGTTGTCCATGATAGAGGAATACCATCGCCCGCTCGAAGGGACGAACAGCACGCCGAGCTCCCTCATGCGTTTGAGTGCCCGGAGGTTGGACGCCGGGATGGCGTGGTCGGCATCGAGAAACGTCTCATCCATATCGCTGGCAACAAGTCGGTACATGCAGTCCCCCATACAACGTAAAAAACGAGGCGGGCTTATTATCGCCCACCTCGTAAGACCTTGGGTATATCGAAAGCGCGGGCACGTGAAGATGACCCATTCGCGTGTCGCCGCGCGCGTGTGCGGGGCGGATGGCTTAGTACACCATTCCCATGGCTTCGCGCACCTCGGCGAGCGTCGCCTCGGCGACCTCGTTGGCACGGCGATTGCCCTCGCGCAGGACGTCCTTGACGTAGTCCATATCCTGGACCAGTTCCTCGCGGCGGGCACGGATGGGGGCGAAGTACTCGTTTACGCTCTCGGTGACGTACTTCTTGAGCTGGCCGGAGCCGCCCATGCCGATCTCTTCGGCGATCTCGACCTCGGAGCGGCCGGTGCAGATGGCGGCGGTGGAGAGCAGGCCGGACACGCCGGGGCGCGCCTCGGGGTCGAACGTGATCATGCGCTCGCCGTCGGTCTGGCTCTTCTTGATGCGCTTCGCGGTCTCCTCGGCGGTCATCGAGATGTTGATGGCGTTGCCGTAGGACTTGCTCATCTTGCGGCCGTCGAGGCCGGGGAGCAGCGGCGTATCGGACAGCAAAGCGTCGACCTCGGGGAACACGTTGCCGTAGCGGTTGTTGAACTTGCGGGCGATGGTACGGGTGAGTTCGATGTGGGGCAGCTGGTCACGGCCCACGGGGACCACGTTGCCCTTGGCAAACAGGATGTCGCAGGCCTGGTGCACAGGATAGGTGAGGAGCAGGCCGGTGAGCTCGTGTCCGCTGGCCTCCATCTCCGCCTTGACCGTGGGGTTGCGCTGGAGCAGGGCCTCGGAGACGAGGGAGAGGAACGGCAGCATGAGCTGGTTGCAAGCGGGAACCGCGGAGTGGGTGTAAATCATGGTCTTATCGGGATCCAGGCCGCATGCCAGGTAGTCGATGACCATGTTGTAGACGTTGTCCTGGATGTTGTCCGTGCTGTCGCGGTCGGTGATGACCTGGTAGTCGGCGATGAGCACGTTGGTGTGGACGCCCAGCTCCTGCAGCTCGACGCGGCTCTTGAGGGTGCCAAAGTAGTGGCCCAGGTGCAGGCGGCCGGTGGGGCGATCGCCGGTGAGCATGGTGTACTTCTCGGGGTGCTGCGGCAGGTCGGCGCGGATCTGGTTGCTGCGCTCGAGGCTGACCTCGTAGCTGAGCTCGTTGGGCATGACTTCTCCTTTGCTGGTCGTGCGTGCCACGAGGCGCGTGCGCTCGGGCGATGCCGTTCGTCTACTTGTGGGAATCGGTGCTCTTGGGGGTTTTTCCGGGGATGAGGTGCTCAAGGTGCTCGAGGCGCTCTTCTCGCACCTCAGCTGCGGCTCGCTCCTCGGCGGCAAAGGCCGGGTCGTCGGGGGTCACGATCTCGTCCTGCTGCGTCTTGGGGTTGTAGTGATGGCGCAGGACGGGTTCGAACAGGTGGAGCCTGGTGGCGAACAGCGTGGAGCAGGCGAGCAGGACCAGGAAGATGGCGACGCGCCAGCCCACACTCACCTGGTTGATCACCACGGCACCGAGCGACAGGAGCAGGCACCATGCGTAGATGAGCAGCACCGCCTGACGCTGGTCGTAGCCCTCACGTATGAGACGGTGGTGGATGTGGCCCGTGTCCGCCTGGCCGATGCTCACATGGGCGCGCTTGCGACGGACGATCGCCGAGAGCGTGTCGAGGATGGGCACGCCGGCCACGATGAGCGGGATGATGAGGGAGGTGAGCGCGGCGGTGCGGCTCACGTTGAGAAGCGAGATGGTCCCCAGTCCAAAGCCGAGAAGCAGCGAGCCGGAGTCGCCCATGAAGATCGACGCGGGGTAGAAGTTGTAGCGCAAAAAGGCGAGGCAGGCGCCGAACAGCGCGATGGACAGCGCGGCTGCGTCGAGGCGGCCGGAGAGCACGGCGAACGAGAACATGGAAAGCGACGCGATGCCCGAAATGCCGGCGGCCAGGCCGTCCAAGCCATCGATGAGGTTGATGATGTTCGTGAAGGCCACGAGATAGATGACGGTGATGGGGTAGGCGATGAGGCCGAGCTCGATATAGGTGCCCGGGGCGAACGGATTGACCACGCGGCCGATGAGCAGGCCGCCGGCGGCGGCGATGCAGGCGGAGAGGATCTGTCCGAGGAGTTTGCTGCGCGGGCTGAGCGAGTGCACGTCGTCGACGGCGCCCGTGATCACGATCACGAGGAAGGACAGGCCCAGGATCGGGTAGCTGATGCTCATGCTGGGGTGGGGGATGAGGATGGGGGGCCAACCCAAGATTTTGATGCCCGCTATCTCGACGATGAGTGCGACGCAGAGTCCTGCGAACATGGCGAGTCCGCCCAGGCGGGGGATGGGCTTGGTGTTGATGCGGCGCTTAGAGGGGTAGTCGATCGCGCCGAGTCGGTGCGCCAGCCGCTTGGTGAGCGGCACGCACAGGTACGTGGCGATGAAGGCCGCGGCAGCCACATATATGTATGGCATCGCTTGCTCCATAAGTAGGGCACCACCGTTGCAGACGAATCGAACACAGGGACGCTTTGAGCGTCAATCTTATCCATGATAGCGGAAGCGGGGATTCTTCTGGCGTGCAAAGGTCGTGTAACGCATCAAGCACATGCCGTTCAGGTCGATTTTGGGCATTATGCCCTTCATCGGGGCCACAGGATGTCTCATGTCCGCTGCATGCGCGGCCGTCGCGATCGTCAGGCCGATGACACGCGGGTGGGGCGGACGGTAGGATTCGGCGGCTAAACGGTCCCTATGGGAAGAATTCTGAATAAATCTTTTCAGGCACTGCATATTGATTACCAGTGCAAAATCCCAGGCCAGCTACTTCCCAATATGCAGAACAAGTACGAAAATATGCAATATTGAGTATGTTCTTATTCGTTTATCCCTCATGGTAAACTCCGCCAGGAACGATATTTACGCACGTAAAACGCTTTATTAGATAAAAGCAGCCAACTGGGAGATTGATCGAGATATACCGTTCACTCCTCAATATCGTCCGTTTGGCGTTCTCGTGTATCCCTCTCTGAAATTTGGATATAACGGTAACTGTTGAACGGAGCCCCGCGAGGGGCTTGAACCGGAATCGCACATGCGGTTCCAGAAAAGAAAGGTAGGAGGCAATGACGAAAGGCTTGCATGTCCCGAGCGAAATCGGACAGCTCAAAAAGGTCTGCCTGCACAGGCCCGGCGAGGAGCTTCTGAATCTGCCGCCGTTCGAGCTGGAGCGCCTGCTCTTTGACGACGTTCCTTTCCTCGAGGTTGCTCAGGAGGAGCACGACGCGTTTGCGCAGATCCTTCGCGACCAGGGCGTCGAGGTCCTGTACCTCGAGAAGCTCGTTGCCGAGGTCTTCGACCTTAACCCCGATGCTCGCCAGGAGTTCCTGGATCAGTACATCGCCGAGGCCGGCATCAAGGGCCAGGAGATGCCCAGGGTCGTCCGCGAGAAGCTCGATTCCATCAAGGATAACCTCGAGTTCGTCCAGAAGACGATGGCCGGTCTCACCAAGGCCGAGATCGAGATGCCGCTCGTGAGCTCCACCACGCTTGACTCCCTGGTCAACACCGAGTCCGAGTCCGATCTCATCATCGACCCGATGCCCAACCTGTACTTCACCCGTGACCCGTTCGCGGTCGTCGGCAACGGCGTCTGCCTGAACCGTATGTACTCCGTCACCCGCAACCGCGAGACCCTGTACGGCAAGTACATCTTCAAGTATCACCCGGACTACAAGGACGTCTCCCTGTACTTCCGTCGTGACGCCGCTTACCACACCGAGGGTGGCGACGTGCTCAACATCAACGAGCACACCCTGGCCGTGGGCATCTCCCAGCGCACCCAGGCTGCCGCCATCGACGTCATGGCCCAGAACATCTTCTGGAACAGCGACTCCAAGGTCGATCGCATCCTCGCCTTCGACATCCCGAACAACCGCGCCATGATGCACCTCGACACCGTCTTCACCCAGATCGACGTGGATAAGTTCACTATCCACCCGGCCATCATGGGCACCCTCAAGGTGTACGAGCTGACCCCGGGCAATAACCCCGGCGAGGTCAACATCAAGGAAATGGTCGACACACTCGAGCACATCCTCGAGGATGCCACCGGCGTCGATCAGATCAAGCTGATCCCCTGCGGTGGCGGCGACCCGATCGCTGCTGCTCGCGAGCAGTGGAACGACGGTTCCAACACGCTGGCTGTTGCCCCCGGCAAGATCTGCGTGTACGCCCGCAACACCGTCACCAACGACGTGCTCTACAAGGAGGGCCTGGATCTCCTGGTCGTTCCCTCCGCTGAGCTGTCCCGTGGCCGTGGCGGCCCGCGCTGCATGAGCATGCCTTTCTGGCGCGAGGATCTCTAAGCATCTTCTTCGGCGGCGCATCGGCTCCGGTGCGCCGTCGTACTTCGATGCGGGTGCATTGGGCATCCGCATGACCCATTCATATGTATGAAAGGAGCCCACATGGGCGTTAATCTCTCCGGTCGCAGCTTCCTGCGCCTTCTCGACTTCACCACCGAGGAGATCGAGTACATGCTGAAGCTCTCCAAGAACTTCAAGGACCTCAAGCGCGCGGGCACCCCGCACCGTTACCTCGAGGGCAAGAATATCGTCCTGCTGTTCCAGAAGACCTCCACGCGCACCCGCTGCGCCTTCGAGGTTGGCGCTATGGACCTCGGCATGGGCGTCACCTACCTCGATCCCGGTTCGTCCCAGATGGGCAAGAAGGAGTCCATCGAGGACACCGCCCGCGTTCTCGGCCGTATGTATGATGGCATCGAGTTCCGTGGCTTCGACCAGGAGGACGTCGAGGAGCTCGCCGCCAAGTCCGGCGTTCCGGTGTGGAACGGCCTGACCGACCTGTGGCACCCCACCCAGATGCTCGCCGACATCCTGACCGTTCAGGAGAACTTCAACTACGACATCAAGGGCAAGACCCTCGTCTTCATGGGCGACTGCAAGAACAACGTCGCTCGTTCCCTCATGGTCGTTTGCGCCAAGCTCGGCATGAACTTCGTGGCCTGCGGCCCGCAGGAGTGCATGCCCGCTGACGACGTCATCGAGGCCTGCAAGCCCATCGCCGAGGAGAACGGCTGCACCATCAAGCTGACCTCCGACGTGAAGGACGCCTGCACCGGTGCTCACGTCATCTACACCGACGTTTGGGTCTCCATGGGCGAGCCCGACGAGGTCTGGACCGAGCGCATCAACCAGCTCCAGGACTACCGCGTCACCACCGAGCTCATGGCCATGGCCGATCCTTCTGCGATCTTCCTGCACTGCCTGCCGGCCTTCCACGACACCAACACCACCATCGGCAAGGACATCGCCGAGAAGTTCGGTGTCACCGAGATGGAGGTCGAGGACGCCGTCTTCGAGTCCAAGCAGTCCAAGGTCTTCGACGAGGCCGAGAACCGTATGCACACCATCAAGGCGATTATGTACGCCACGCTCAAGTAAGAGCGACTTGTCGGTCCGCTCGGAGCGCATCGCTGCGCGCTCCGAGCGGTTCCTTGGTAGCAATCTTGCCCATGCGGTGCGCACGGCACGGAAAGGCCGCGTAAGCAAGATCAATGACACTTGTTAAAGAAGGGGGGATGAGAACAATGACTGAGACCGCTAAGAAAAAGCGCGGCATGCCTTCATCGTTCACCATTCTTCTGCTCCTGTTGGCTATCGTTGCGGTTATCACCGTCGTCATTTCCGGTACTTCCGGCGGCGCCGTTACCGCTGCTCGTCCGAGCGACTTCTTCACCGCCCCGGTGAAGGGCTTCGCAGACGCTCTGCCCGTCTGCCTGTTCGTTATGATTCTCGGCGGCTTCCTCGGCATGATGACCGAGACCGGCGCCCTGGATAACGGCATTGCCGTTCTGGTCAAGAAGCTCCATGGCCGCGAGATCATGCTGGTCCCCGTCCTGATGCTCATCTTCTCCCTCGGTGGTACCACCTATGGTATGTGCGAGGAGACCGTGCCGTTCTACGCCCTGCTCGCCGCCACCATGATGGCCGCCGGCTTTGACCCGCTGGTCGGCGCCGCCACCGTCCTGCTCGGCGCTGGCTGCGGCTGCCTTGGCTCCACGGTCAACCCGTTCGCCGTCGGTGCCGCCGTTGACGCCCTCACCGGCGTCGGCATCGAGGTCAACCAGACCATCATCATCGGCCTCGGCCTCGTTCTGTGGGCTGTGACCACCCTGATCTCCATCGCTTTCGTGATGAACTACGCCAAGAAGGTCAAGGCTGACAAGGGTTCCACCATCCTGTCCATGCAGGAGCTCAAGGACGCCGAGGAGGCCCACGGCGCTGCCGCCGCTGAGGTCACCAAGGACGTCAAGCTCACTGGTCGCCAGAAGGCCGTCCTGGGCATCTTCACCTTCACCTTCGCAGTCATGATCGTTGGCTTCATCCCGCTCGCCGACCTTAACGCCGGCGTGGCTGGCTTCTTCGACAACGGCGTGTACGATGCCGAGGGCAACGTTATTACCCAGGCTTGGTCCGCCGTCATCACCGGTCTGCCCATCGGCCAGTGGTACTTCGATGAGGCCTCCACGTGGTTCTTCGTGATGGCCATCGTCATCGGTATCGTGGGTGGCCTGTCTGAGAAGAAGATCGTCGACACCTTCATCACCGGCGCAGCCGACATGATGTCCGTCGTTCTGATCATCGCCCTCGCCCGTGGTATCTCCGTCCTCATGGCTGCCACCGGCCTCGACGTCTACGTCCTCGACGCTGCCGCCAACGCGCTCGCCGGCCTGTCCGGTGTGATCTTCGCTCCCATGAGCTTCCTGGTCTACTTCGGCCTGTCCTTCCTCATTCCTTCGACCTCCGGTATGGCCACCGTGTCCATGCCCATCATGGGGCCCCTGGCCGCTGAGCTCGGTTTCGCTCCTGAGGTCATGGTTATGATCTTCTCCGCCGCCATCGGTGTCGTGAACCTGTTCACCCCCACCTCCGGCGCCATCATGGGCGGTCTCGCCCTGGCCAAGGTTGAGTGGACGACCTGGCTCAAGTTCGCCCTCAAGCTCATCGTGGTGCTGACCATCGTCTGCGCGGTCATCCTGACCATCGCCTGCGTCATGATCTAAGCGCCTTCCAGGCGCAACGCGGTCTGGGCGTCTATCGGTGTTTTCGAAATGACGCCCCGCTGTTTTTGAGTCGTCCAGCCGGCTCGGCATTAGGCGTCCCGGTTGCGACCTACCTTTCAGCCCCCTTCCGTATCCGTGCGCGGAGGGGGGCACTTCTTTACCGATCTAAAAAACGGCTACATATGTCCTTATAAGTTGCGGGAACACCTCCGCTGTGTCTAATAATTGGGGTACTTATGTCTCATGACACGCATGTCGACAATCCAAACGGTGTCGGCTATTTTGGCCTGATTGGCCTCGTCGTCTCGTCCTGCATCGGTTCAGGTGTTTTTGCCCTGACCGGCCAGCTCGCCAACGTCGCCTCGCCCGGTGCGGCGCTGCTCGCTTGGCTCATTTGCGGCGCCGGCTTCCTGTTCCTGGCGCTGTCCATTTCCAATGTGGGCGCCAAGCGTCCCGACCTTGACGGTATCTGCGCGTACGCCGAGGAGGGCTTCGGCCCGTTCCACGGATTCATCTCCGGTTGGGGCTACTGGCTGTCCGCTTGGCTCGGCAATGTCGGCTTCGGCACGATGGTCGCGCAGGTGCTCGGCAGCGATTACTGCCTGGGCGGCCTTATGCCCGGCGTCTTCTCCGATCCCGTGACCGGTAATCCCGCCGTCGGCGGCGTCATTATCGTCTCGCTCGTTTTGTGGGCCATCACGTTCCTGGTCATCCGCGGCGTCGAGAGCGCTGCGTTCCTCAACGCCGTCGTGATGGTCGTGAAGATCGCGTCCATCCTCGTGTTCATCGCCTTCGCCATCTTCAGCTTCAACGCGGGCCTGTTCACCGCTGATTTCTGGGGTACCGTCGAGCGCAATGCCACTGTGCTTGCCGCCAATGGCACCGGCCTCGGCGGCGTTGCCAACCAGATCGTCCAGTGTGTCCTGATCCTCATGTGGGCGTTTATCGGTGTCGAGGGTGCTTCCGTCATGTCCGGCCGCGCTCGTCGTCGCAGCGAGGTCGGCAGCGCCACCGTTCTCGGCCTCGGCGTTCTGCTCGCCCTCTACATCGGCGCCTCCATCATTCCCTACGGTGTCATGGATTACGCCGACCTCATCGCGGCCCCCAAGCCCGCCACCATCTCCGTCTTCGAGTACATGGCTCCCGGTTGGGGCGGTGCCTTCATTTCTTGGGCCATCATCATCTCCGTTTGCGGCTCCTGGCTTTCCTTCACCATGCTTCCGGCCGAGACCTCATCGATGATGAGCGAGCATCACCTGCTGCCCGCGTCTTGGAACAAGATGAATGCGAAGGGAGCGCCGCAGATGGCCCTGCTCATCGTCGGCGTCCTCACCGAGGTCTTTATCATCGTGGCGACGTTCGCCGCCGATGCGTACACCTTCGCCATCTCCATGTGCACGGTGACCATCGCCATTACGTGGGCCTATGCTGCGGCGTACCAGATCAAGCTCTCCCGCGAGCGCCACGAGCCCATGCAGATGGCATTCGGTGTCATCGCACTTGCCTTCCAGGTCGTGGGCGTTCTCATGACAGGTTGGGGTTTCCTCCTGCTTGCCTGCCTTGGCTACCTTCCCGGCTTCTTCTTCTATAAGAAGGCCCGTCAGGAGGCGGGGGAGAGCCTGACCAAGCGCGATTGGATTTTCATCGCCGTGTTCGCCGTGCTCGCCGTCGTGTCGATCCCGCTGACGGCCGCCGGCATCATTCCCGTTTTTTAGCGGGCCCTTGCAGGTCGGGGCGGATGCACTTTCGCGTCGACGCCCCGACCGCGCCGTCGACGGCGGCGGTACGGGCCCGTATGGGTGCATAGGTTCATGAGTTGAGAAAAAGGAGCCTGCTATGGACATTCCGGTTATCGGAGTCGAGGATTGGCTGAACGTCCACGAGATGGATGCGACTTGGGATATCGCCCAGTCGACCATCTCGTCGCTCACCATGGGAGAGCTGCGCGCGCTCGACGGTCAGGAGGGTGCCTCGTTTTACGAGATGCTCGATGCGCAGAAGATGAATTACGGTTGGATCGAGGGCTCGCCCGAGTTCAAGGACGAGGTCGCCAAGCTCTATGACCGCAAGGTCGATCATCGGAACATCCTTCAGACGAACGGATGCACCGGTGCGAACTTGAACGCGCTCATGGCGGTGGTGCGTCCCGGCGACCATGTGATCGCCGAATGGCCCACCTACGCCCCGCTTTACGAGATCCCGCGCACGCTTGGCGCCGAGGTCGAGTATTGGCAGATTCACGAGGAGCTCGGCTGGATGCCCGACATCGACGAGCTGCGCGAGCTGGTCCGCCCCAACACGCGTCTCATCTGCATCAACAACGCCTCCAATCCGGTGGGTGCGGTGCTCGACGCCAAGATGCTCGAGCAGATTGCGGAGATCGCCGACAGCGTGGGTGCCTATGTCCTGTGCGACGAGGTGTATCTGCCGCTCGAGAACACCGAGGGATTCAAGTCGATGACCGATGTGTACGATCGCGCGATCGTCACCAATTCCGTGTCCAAGACCTATTCGGTGCCCGCCGCCCGCTGCGGCTGGGTGATCGCCGATGATGAGGTCTCGGACGCCATTCGCACCTATCGCGATTACACCATGATTTGCGGAGGTGTGTTCAACGATGCACTCGCGACTTACGTGCTGCGCCATCGCGACAAGATCCTCGACCGCAACCGTGAGATCGTGTTCGGCAATCGCGAGATCGCCCAGTCGTGGATTGATTCTCAGCCCCGTGTGAGCTGGGTCGCTCCCAAGGGCGTGTCGACATCGTTCATCCGACTGGATATCCCCGAGGACGATGAGGCGTTCTGCTTGCGTCTGCTCGAGGAGCGCGGCGTCTTGCTTGTCCCTGGCAGCCGCTTCGAGCTGCCTTGTGGTGCCCGTTTGGGGTACTGCGCCCAGCCGGACGTGCTCAAAAAGGGTCTCGACCTGTTGGGCGAGGCTCTTGCGGAGTTCGATCGATAGGGAGGGCGCCGTCCCTGGGGGGGGGTGCCTCGTGCGCCGTTCCCCATATGAGTGTTCGGCCCTGGCCGCGTGTGTATGAGACCGCGCGGCCGGGGCCGTTTGCGTGAAGAAACCCTGACCGCCCCCGCATGCGCGCGAATCTCGGCTAGACTGTTTCGGTACCGCCATGACAAAAAGGGAGCCGCCACATGCGCCAGGGTTTCGATAACGATATGTACATCGCCAGCCAGGCCGAGCACATCAAGGAGCGCATCGCCCAGTTCGGCGGCAAGCTCTACCTCGAGTTCGGCGGCAAGCTGTTCGACGATTTCCACGCAAGCCGCGTGCTGCCCGGCTTCGAGCCCGACAGCAAGTTTCGCATGCTCAAGAGCCTTGCGGACGACGTCGAGATCATCATTGCCATCAACGCGAATCATATCGAGAAGAACAAGGCCCGCGGCGACCTCGGCATCACCTACGACGAGGATGTCCTGCGCCTGGCCGACATCTTCCGGTCCAGCGGTTTCCTTGTGGGCGCCGTCGTGCTGACCCAGTACTCGGGCCAGCCTGCGGCCGACCAGTTCCGCCGTCGTCTCAACATGTTGGGCATTACGTGCAAGCTGCACTACCCGATCGAGGGGTACCCGCACGATATCGACCTTATCGTGAGCGAGGAGGGTTACGGCAAGAACGAGTTCGTGGAGACCACGCGCCCGCTCGTCGTGGTGACCGCCCCCGGCCCCGGTTCCGGCAAGCTCGCCACCTGTCTGTCCCAGCTCTATCACGAGCACAAGCGCGGCGTTGCCGCCGGTTATGCCAAGTTCGAGACTTTCCCCGTGTGGAACCTCCCGCTCAACCATCCCGTCAACATCGCCTACGAGGCCGCCACGGTCGATTTGGACGACGCGAACATCATCGATCCGTTCCACCTCGAGGCGCACGGGCAGACCACGGTCAACTACAACCGCGATGTCGAGGCGTTCCCCGTGGTTAAGGCCCTGATGGAGAAGATTTTGGGCGAGAGCCCGTATCAGAGCCCCACCGACATGGGTGTCAACATGGTCGGTTACGCCATTTGCGACGATGAGGCTTGCCGCGAGGCCGCGCGCATGGAGATCGTGCGTCGTTACTTCACGGCCGCATCCGATGTCAAGCGCACCGGCAGCGGTCAGGAGCAGGTGGACAAGCTCAAGGCCATCATGCAGAAGGTAGGCGTGACCAACGACCAGTCCCCGGCGCGTTCCGCCGCGTTGCTCAAGGAGCAGACTACCGGCGCGCCCGCCGGCGCCATGGTCCTGCCCGACGGTTCCGTGGTCACGGGCAAGACCTCCACGCGTCTGGGCGCGGCGAGCTCACTCATGATGAATGCGCTCAAGGCCGTGACCGGCGTCGACATGGAGCTCGAGGTCATCTCCAACGATGCCATCGAGCCCATCAGCCGCCTCAAGACCAGCCAGCTCGGCAGCGCCAACCCGCGCCTGCACCCCGAGGAGACGCTGATCGCCCTGTCCATCACCTCCGCATCCAGCGAGATCGCCGAGCGCGTGCTCGCCGGCCTGCCCAAGCTGCGCGGTTGTGATGCCTTCTTCTCGGTGATCATCTCCAGCTCCGATGAGGCGCTTTTCAAGAAGCTCGGCATCAACGTGTGCTGCGAGCCCAAGTTCGAGCGCAGCGGGTATTACCATCGATAGGCCCGTCCGCATACATGCGTCTTGACCGCCCGCCGGTCCGCGACCCCGAGCAGGGTGTCGAGGACCGGCGGGCGTCTTACAATGGTCGAGTCGAAAGGAGGCGGACAGGCGTGACCGAGCTTGAGCGCTGTCGAGGCGAATACTTGAATCACCTGACGGTCGAGCGCAATTTGGCCGCCAACACCATCGCGGCGTACGAGCGCGACCTCAGAGCCTACCTTGCCTTTCTTGGAGAGCGCGGAACGCGCCGCCCGGATGATGTGATTCGCCGCGATGTGGAGGATTTCGTGGCCGCCAAGCGCGCCGACCACGCCGCGGATGCATCGGTGAACCGAGCGCTTTCCGCCGTCAAGGGGTTTCACCGGTTCATGGTTCGCGAGGGTCTCTCTTCGGTCAATCCCACGGCCACGTTGCGCGTTCCCAAAATGGGCGACCATCTGCCCGATGTGATTTCAATCGAGGCTGCCGAGCGCTTGCTCGACCAGGATTTTCCCGCAACGGCCGCCGGCATGAGGGACCGTGCGGTGCTCGAGGTGCTGTATGGATGTGGCCTGCGCGCCAGCGAGCTGTGCGGCCTGGACGTGAACGAGGTCTACCTGGATGAGGGATTCGTGCGCGTGATGGGCAAGGGCTCCAAGGAACGTCTGGTCCCGCTTGTGGGTACGGCACGGCGGGTTCTCGGTACCTATCTCGCCGAGGCGCGCTCGGAGCTGTTCTCCCACACTGGATCGGCTTCGGCGCCGGCCGCGGTGTTCTTGAATATGCGGGGCACGCGCCTTTCGCGTCAAAGCGTCCATGCGATTTGCGAGCGCTGCGGCCGTGTGGTCGGGATCGAGGGACTGCACCCGCACACCCTTCGACACTCCTTCGCAACGCATATGCTCGCAGGCGGTGCGGACCTGCGTGCCCTGCAGGAGATCTTGGGGCATGCGGATATCGCCACGACGCAGATTTACACTCATGTCGACCGCACGCAGCTGCGCGAGGTCTATCTGGCGGCGCATCCGCGCGCCTAGGATCGGGAGGCGTTTCGCGCCTTCGCCGGCGAGGGCTCGGTGGGGGGCTGCGACCACAAGTCGGGCACAATTTAAAAATCGCTTCAACCTCAACTAGAAGGTTTAACCTGGGGAAACGGCATCGAGTAGTGGTGCCGCATGTCAGCCAAAACACAATATCTTGTGTTCAGGGCAACACCTGTTCGCTGCCTCGTTTGGGGTCTGTGGGGGATAGTGGGGGAGTGTGGGGGAGAAAGTGGGAAAAAGTGTTGCGAAAGGGGGATAGGCCCCATAGAATTGAAAGCGTCGACGGCGGGGTGGCTCCCGCATATGCCCACGAGTAAGCCTAAGGGGGTGCGCGCCAGTGTATTTCAACGGTACCTACGATCGAAATCTCGATGCGAAGGGACGTTTGTCACTGCCGCCCGCCTTCAAAAAGCAGCTTGAGGAGCATGTGCGCGTCCTTCCTGCCCCTGAAAAGGAAGTCGACGCCCTGTACGTGTTCACTGAGGACACGTTCAAGGTTTGGCTTGACTCCGTGTTTGAGGCGAAGGGCGGGTTCGATCCCACCAATCGCTCTCATCGCATGGTCAAGGAGGCTCTGTACGGCGCGGCAATCACACTTGAAATAGACTCCGCCGCCCGCATCAGCCTTCCCGAAGCCGCCCGTAAGAAGGCGCACCTCGATCGCGAGGTCACGGTCGTCGGCAGCGATGACCGTCTGGTGATCTGGGATCGCGAGACCTACGCGGCACGTCAGGCCGAGACCGAGGACATCCTCGCGGACTTCTTCGACTAAAGGAGACGCCCTCACATGGACGCGAACAAGGCAGCAGGTACGTTGACACCTGAATATCGGCATGAACCCGTCATGCTCCAAGAAGTGCTCGAGCAGCTTCGGCTCAAGCCCGGCTCGGTCGTGTGTGATTGCACGCTCGGCGGCGCCGGCCATTCCGTCAGGATGGCCGAGCGCGTGGGCTCGGAAGGGCTGCTGCTCGGAGTCGATCAGGATGACATGGCGCTCGCGGCAGCGGGGAAGCGGCTTGACGCTGAGGCCCCCGATACGCCGCACAAGCTCCTGAAGGGCAACTTTGGGGACTTGGATGAGCTCCTGTGCTCGGCGCAGGTGCCGGGCGTCGATGGATTCCTCTTCGACCTGGGCGTCTCGAGCCCGCAACTCGATATCCCTGGTAGGGGTTTCTCGTACAACGAGGATGCCCCACTCGACATGCGTATGGATCCGGGAACCAATACCCTAAACGCAGCTGAGGTCTTGAACACCTATACCGAAGCCGACCTCGCCCGGATTCTTCGCATCTATGGAGAGGAGAAGTTCGCCCGCCAGATCGCGCGCGAGGTCGTGCGCCGCAGGCAGGAGAGCCCGCTCGTCTCCACGGGAGATTTCGTCGATGTCATCAAGGCCGGTATCCCGGCGGCTGCCCGCAGGCACGGAGGCCATCCGGCAAAGCGCAGCTTCCAGGCAATCCGCATCGAGGTCAACCATGAGCTCGATGTTCTCGAGCGCGGCCTCGAGGCCGCGATTCGCTGGCTGAACCCCGGTGGCCGCGTCTGCGTCATCTCCTACCATTCGCTGGAGGACCGCATCGTGAAACGCCTGTTCCAGGAGCTTTCGAAGGGTTGCACCTGCCCGCCGGACATTCCGGTGTGCGTGTGCGGAAACGTGCCGATAGTCAAGGTCACCACCCGCAAACCCCTGGTTGCCACGGCCGAAGAGGTCGAGCGCAACCCCCGCGCCAGATCGGCCAAGATCCGCTGCGCCGAGCGTTTGTAGCTCGACCGCGCTTCACGGCCCCGGCGCATGTCATTTGTTATCTTCGCCTTAAGGAGGGCCGCATATCATGGGTTATTCCACCTCAAACGCAGCATATGCCTATGATATGCGGTCCGAGGCGTACTCGGCGCCCGTCGCGCCCTCCCGTCCGAGCCTCGACGTCGTCCATGGCGCCGGCCGCCAGGCGAGCCAGGACGTCAGCCCTCAGTTCACCCACTGTGTGAAGGTGTTCGCCGTGCTCATGACGGTCTTCGTCGTCCTCGGCCTGTTCCGCGTCACCGTGGCGGGTTTCACCGCCGCCTCGCTCAACAGCGCCGCGGCCCTTTCGAACAACCTCACCACCGCGCAGGAGGAGAGCTCCGATCTCGAGGTCATGCGCTCCGTGTACGGCTCATCCACGCGCATTCGCGATCTTGCGGAGGGGTACGGCATGGTTGCGGCCGAGGGTGGCGTGACGCTCGATTTCACCGAGTACGTAGACGCGGCGGCACAGTAGTAGGCGAGAGCACCCATGCCCCAAGATAGATACAACGGACGCGGCTCCGGCCGCACGGGCCGCCCTGCCAGGGGCGGTTCATCGCGTGATGCGCGTAGGTCCCCGCAGGGCGGCCGGACGCGCCGCGCCGCCTCGAGTCGCGCCTCCGAGCACCGCGGTGCCGACGCACCTTCCGGCTGGCTCTCAACAGAGCTTGTCTCCCGTCATGGCTTGCTGGCCGGCGGCTTTCTCGCCGCCTCGGCGATCGTTCTCGCACGCCTTTCCGAGATACAGGTCTTCAATACCGATTGGTATCGCGAGCAGGCAAATGCTCGTCGGGTGTCGAGTCAGACCCTCTACGCGAAGCGCGGCACGATCTACGACCGCAACGGTACGGTGTTGGTGTCGAGCATCGAATGCAAGAATGTCTATTTGAACCCGTCGCTCATCAAAAAGAAGCAGCGCCGCCGTGCGATCGACGCCCTCGTCGACGTGCTGGGCATGGATGAGGACGTGGTCGAGGACCTCGTCGATCGCGAGGGCACCTTCGTGTACGTCAAGCGCCAGGTCGATGAGGAGGATGCGGAGCTTCTTGCCAAGAAGGGCATCGCGGGCATCGAATTCGAGCCGGCGATCAAGCGCGTGTATCCCAACGGCAGCCTCGCCTCCCAGGTGCTCGGTGTCGTGAACGTCGACAACGAGGGCATCACGGGCCTCGAGAAGCAGTACAACGAAGTGTTGACGGGCGTGAACGGCTCGCTTATGCGCGAGCGCGCCCGCGACGGCTCGTTTATCGCCGGTGGTGCGTACGAGAAAGTCCCGGCCCAAGACGGCATGGACATCGTGCTCGGTATCGACGCCAACGTGCAGCGAGTCGCCGAGGACGCCATCGCAGAGGCGGTCGAGCGCGTGGGAGCCACGTACGGGTCGATCATCGTGACGGACCCCACGACCGGCGAGATCATCGCCGCGTGCTCCTATCCGACCTACGACCCCACGGATCTGGCGTCCGCTTCCAACGCTTCCATGAATCTGCGCGTCGTGACCGATGTCTACGAGCCCGGTTCGGTCTTCAAGACCTTTGTATCCGCCGCGGCCATCGAGCACAAGGGGCTGACGCCCAACACGACGTTCGATGTCCCCGCTGAGGTCCTGGTCGGCAGCGATATCGTTCGAGATGTCGATAAGCGCGGCGCGGCTATGACGATGAGCCTGCGCGAGATCCTGCGCCGCTCCTCCAACACCGGTATGGTCCTGGTGGGCGAGAAGCTCGGCGCCGATGCGTTTTCGGAGTATGTCATCGACGGGTTTCAATTCGGCAAGTCCACGGGCATCGATTTCCCGGGTGAATCGCTCGGCATCATCAAGAAGCGCTCGGAATACGACGGCGCGTCGCTGGGTTCCATGTCGTTTGGCCAGTCGCTGGCCGTCGAGCCCGTTCAGATGGTCCGCGCGATGAGCGCGATCGCTAACAAGGGAGTTATGACGACCCCGCATTTCCTCAAGACCCGTGCGGGCGAGGAGGTCGACTGGACCGACGGCGAGCACCGCGTCCTCTCCGAAGAGACGGCCGCCAGCGTCGCAGACATGATGCTGACCGTCGTGGACGAGGGCACGGGTATGGACGCCCAGATGCCCGGTTATGAGGTTTCGGGCAAGACCGGTACCGCCGAGCGCGCCGGCAAGGACGGTGGATACGAGGAAGGCAACAACATGGCTTCGTTCATGGGCTTTGTCTCGACCAAGGATCCGCGCGTCCTGTGCTACGTGACCCTCGACGGTACGGCGGCCATGTCCTATGCGGCCACGCCGGTGTTCCGCAAGGTCATGGAGGAGGCCCTGCCCGCCCTTGGAATCAAGCCGACCCGATAGGTTCACACGCCCTGCACCACCTGGCGCAGGCGGCGCGGTACCATACCAGGTTGCACGGTAAGCGCTTCAGAAAGGTTGCCACCCATGGTGGAGATTGCAGTCAAGTACCTTCAAAGCACCACGGGTGCCCGCTTCGTGGCGGGCGATCCGGATCGGGTTTGCCGCGGTGTCGAGATCGATTCGCGCGCGGTTGCCCCCGACGCCGTGTTCGTCGCGTTCCCCGGTGAGCGCGTCGACGGCAACGCGTTCGCCCCTGCGGCCATCGAGGCCGGCGCGGGTGCTGTCGTCATGACGTGCGAGCCCACGCGTGAGCTTGTCGATCTTGCGCTCGAACATGGTTCTTCCATCCTCGTCGCCGACGATCCGACCGAGTTCCTCCTGCGCCTGGCCCAGGGCTATCGCGCGCGCCTGCGCTGCACGGTCATCGGCATCACGGGTTCGATCGGCAAGACCACAACCAAGGACGTGCTCGCCGCATGCCTCGCCAAGCGCTATCGCGTGCATGCCACGGCCGGCAATTTCAATAGCCTGATCGGACTGCCCCTTACCATCCTGTCCGCTCCCGCGGACACGCAGATGCTCGTACTCGAGATGGGCATGAGCGATTTTGGCGAGATCGAGCGCCTGTCTCGGTGCGCCCAGCCCACCTTTGGCATCATCACCAAGGTCGGCACTTCCCACATCGGCATGCTCGGCAGCCGTGAGGGCATCGCGCGCGCCAAGGCCGAGATCGTGTCCGGCATGCCCGCCAGCGCCGAGAACTTCGAGGGCAACCATTCCGCCCTCGTCCTGCACGGCGAGGACGACTTCACGCCGTTCATCATCGAGAACTTCGCCCGTCCCGCCGGCCTTGACGTGGTGCTTGCCGGCACCTCGACCGATGATGACGTCTGCGCGACGCATATCGAGCTGGACGAGGACGGATGCCCTGTTTTCGACCTCACGTTCGAGGACGGCTCGAGTTTCAAGACGCGCCTTTCCGTTCCCGGTGCGCAGTCCGTTCCCAACGCGCTGTTCGCCGCTGCGGTTGCCCATCGCCTCGGTGTGCCCGGCTTTGAGATCGATGAGGCTTTTGGCGAGCTCCAGATGACCGGTCGCCGCACCCAGGTGCGCCATGCGGCGTGTGGCGCTCGCGTGATCGACGACTCGTACAACGCCAGCCCCGAGTCTATGGCCGCCGGCCTCAACCTGTTCTCAACGCTGCCCTGCACGGGTTCGCGCATCGCCGTTCTCGGCGAGATGGGGGAGCTGGGCGATGACGCCGAGCGCCTCCACGCGCTCGTCGGCGCCTATGCCGCGGCCAAGCGTCCGTCGATGCTGATCTGCGTGGGCGGCGAAAACGCCCGGGTGATGGCGGACGCGGCGCGTCTCATGGGGCTCGATGAAGGTGATGTCCAGGTCGTTCCCTCCTGCGATGCGCTGATCAGGCGTTATGCGGGCGTCATGGGCGAACGCGACCTCGTATTGGTGAAGGGCTCGCGTTTCGTCGGGCTCGATCGTTTCGTGGAAGAGGTGTGTGCCGATGCTCGGTAACCCTGCCTATCCCACCTACCAGGTGTTCCTTGCCATTCTCGTCTCTGCACTCATCGCGGGGCTCGTCATGCCCCTGTGGATTCGCCTGCTCAAGATCGACGGCATCGGTCAGCAGATCCGTGCCGACGGCCCACAGTCGCATCTCGTGAAGGCAGGCACCCCCACCATGGGCGGTGTCATCATCCTCTTGGCCGTGTGCCTGACCTGCCTGATCATGGCCAAGCCCACGACCGAGCTTTTTCTGGCCGTCGGCGCGATGCTCGCCACCGGCGCCCTGGGCCTGTTCGACGATGTGACCAAGGTCGTGCAGAAGCGTTCGCTCGGCCTGACGCCCACGGGCAAGATGATCGGCCTTACCGCCATCGTGCTCGTGTTCTTCGTCATCGCGGTCAACTTCTGCGATGTCAGCGCGGCGATTCGCTTCCCGGGCGGCTTCGCCATCGACTTGGGCGTGCTCACGTCGACGTTCACCTTCGGCGATACGGTCATCAAGATCCCGTGGCTCTACCTCATCTTTGTGTTCTTGCTGCTTGCGGGCATGTCCAACGCCGTCAACCTCACGGACGGTCTCGATGGACTCGCCGGCGGTACGGTCATGATGGCCATGCTGGTCATGGCGGCCATCTGCTTCCTGCGCGGTGACGTCAATCTCGCCATCTTCTGCGCGGCCTGCGCCGGCGGTTGCGTCGGCTTCTTGTGGTACAACGCCTACCCCGCCCAGATCTTCATGGGCGACACCGGCTCCCTTGCCCTGGGCGGTGCCCTGGCCGCCGTCGCCGTGCTTACGAATACCGAGGTCGTCTCGCTCGTTGTGGGCGCCCTGTTCATCGCCGAGACCCTCTCCGTGATGATCCAGGTCATCAGCTTCAAGGCCACGGGCAAGCGCGTCTTCCTCATGGCCCCCATCCATCATCACTTCGAGAAGAAGGGCTGGGCAGAGACAAAGGTCGTCATCCGCTTCTGGATCGTGTCCGCTGCGTGCGGCGCCCTCGGCCTCGCGCTCTTCTTCCAGCTTGGTTAGGAATACCTATGCCCCTGCCGCAACAATTCACGCTGCTCGTTCTCGGACAGGGCGGCACGGGTCTCGAGCTCGCCTCGTGGGCTGCGTCTCATCTTGGTGAGCGTGTGACGTCCGTGACTGTGTATGGAGGGGCTTCTTCGGCCCCCACCGAGCGCACGACCGCTCTCGAGGCGGCCGGGGTCGCTTTCGTCTACGGCACCGAGGAGGTCGCCGGAACATTCGATATCTGCGTCGCGAGCCCGGGGATATCCGAGTTCTGCGAGTTTTTCCGCAGCGCGCGCGCCGCCAGCTCCCAGATCATGGGCGAGCCCGAGTTCGCATGGCTGCTGTCGCCCGAGCGTTGGTGCGCAATCACCGGGACCAACGGCAAGACGACGGTCACGAGTCTGACCGACGAGCTGCTGCGCGCCTCGGGGCTCGACAGCGTCGCGGTCGGCAACATCGGCAACGCTCCCATCCACGAGGTGGATCGGCGCGAGGAGGGGGAGTGGTTCGTCGCCGAGCTCTCCAGCTATCAGCTCGCCACGACCGAGGCATTCCATCCGCGCGTCGCCGTGCTTTTGAATCTCTCGCCCGATCATCTCGCCTGGCATCGTTCGCATGAGAACTACGCCCTGGCGAAAATTCGCATGTTCAAAAATATGGATGACGGCGATATCGCCATCGTCAACATCGAGGACGAGGGTCTCGCACCCTATCTCGACCGTATCTGCGACGTCGGGCGTCGCGTTTTGCATCTCGGGTTGGCCGACGACGGCGCCGCGGACGCCGCGTTTGTGCGCGACGGCGTGCTTACGGTCCGCATGGCGGGCGAGGAGCATGCGCTTGTGCGCGTTGACGAGCTGCGCATCGTGGGCGTCCATAACGTCCTCAACGCGTTGGCGGCGTCCGCTGCGGCGCTTGCGTGCGGCGCCTCCGTTGCGGGTGTTTGCTCCGGTCTTAGGGAGTTCAAGCCCCTTCCGCATCGACTTGAGCCCGTCGACACGGTCGATGGCGTGCGGTATGTGAACGATTCCAAGGCCACGAACACCGACGCGGTCCTCACCGCCCTTGCCGCCTTTGACGGCGCACGTATCGTCCTGCTTTTGGGCGGCTCCGATAAGGGGACGCCGCTTGAGGAGTTCATGGCAGAGGTCGCCTCCCGGGTCGCCTGCGTGGTCTGCTTTGGCGAGGCACGCGAGCGCCTGCGCACGGCCCTCATGGATGCTCCTGGCGCGGCGGACATCGATATCGCCGAGGCTGAGGACCTGCGCGATGCCGTCGATGTGGCACGTTCGCTCGCGCAGCGCGGCGACACGGTCCTGCTTTCGCCCGCCTGCGCGTCGTTTGACGAGTTCTCCGGTTTTGAGGAGCGCGGCGAGGCATTTCGTTCGTATGTGGCCGATTTGGCCGCCCTGTCCGAGGCGGAGGCCTAGGAATCGTGTGGTTCTCTAAAGCAAAGGAAGGCGCAGCCGAGTCCGAGGCCCCGTCCGCCGGCGCGCGTTCGGCAGCTCGCCCCAAGGCCCGCCGCCGTGCCACGGCGACGAGCCATTCCGACTGGGGCGAGAAGTACATCGCGGGTGTTCCCGCCCGCATCATGCGTCCCCGTTTGGTCTTCCTGTCCTGCCTCATCGCCATTTGCATGTTCGGCTTGCTCATGATCTACTCGGCATCTTCCGTCGAGTCCCTGCAAGAGAACGGCAGCTCGTGGTTTTTCCTGTACCGCCAGGCGATCTTCATGTTCATCGGCTTCGTGCTGTTCGCCATGATCGGCAGTAGGTTGCTGCCGTGGCCGCTCTTTCGATCCAAGCTCGTCTGGGGAGTGTGGGTCGGAGTGCTCGTGCTGCTCATCGCGGTGCTTTTCGTCGGCCAGGGAGCCGAGGAATGGGGTGCTTCGCGCTGGATCGACCTCGGAATCTTCAACCTGCAGCCCGCCGAGGTCGCCAAGCCGGTGATCATCGTCTTGACGGCCAAGATCTTCGCCGATTACTTCGAGGACGGCACCATCGACACCCGTGCGTTCCTCATCCAGATGCTCATCATGCTCCCGTTCCCGCTGTTCTTGATCTTCAGGGAGCCCGATCTGGGCACCACGATCATCATCGCGCTGACGGTGTTCGCCATCGCGATCCTGTGCGGGCTTCCCTGGCGCGTGGTCGCATTCGTCACCATCGCCGCGTTCGTGCTCGGCGCCGCCGCCATCGTCACCTCGCCGTATCGCGCCAAGCGCTTCCTCGCCTTCTTGGATCCGTGGAGCGACCCGTACGACACCGGCTACCAGGCGACACTGGCCATCATGGCCTTTGCCTCGGGCGGCCTGTTTGGCCGTGGCATCGGCAACTCGACGATGAAGTACCACTACCTGCCCGAGGCCCACAACGACTACATCCTCGCCATCATCGGCGAGGAGCTCGGTTTTGTGGGGACGGCCATCTTCGTGTTGGTCTTCGTCGCCATGATCATCGCCGCGTTCTACATCTGTCGCGAGGCGCCGACGCTTCACGCGCAGCTGCTGGCGAGCGGTTGCACGATCATCCTCGCCGTGCAGTTCCTCATTAACGTCTTTGGCATCTTGGGCGTCATGCCCATGACCGGCAAGCCGCTGCCGTTCGTGAGCTACGGTGGCTCGTCGATCATCGCCTCGCTTGTGCTCGCTGCGCTGATATTCCGCGTCTCGGTCGAGAGCAACGTCGAGACAGCGGCCGATCGCCGCCGTTCCGGCATGGCCGTGATGGGGGAGCGTTCCGCCCGAGCACCTGCGCGCCGTTCCGCGGGCTCTGGTGACGATGTGTCGGGCCATATCGGCCGCAGTACCGCCGGCGAGGCCCGCGTCCGTTCGACCCGCCGCGACGGGTCGGCTCCTCGAGCGGACCGCGCCGCTTCGAGTCGATCGGCGCTGAGCGTCTACGACGGCGGCCGGCAGGGCCGCAGTGAAGCGTCGCCGACCCGCCGAGAGCCGCGCGGCACCGCGGGTGGTTACGGCCGTATCGACCTTGGGTCGGATGCCGGGGAGCGTCTTCGCCCCCGTCAGGAACGCCCGCGAGTCGATTATCGCGGTGTTACGGGCGGAAATGCCCCGCGCCGCTCGGGTGACGGGCGCCCGCCCAGGGGGATGAACGATTGGGAAAGGGGTCGTTATGACCGATAAGCGTCAACTCACCGTCGCCATTGCCGCGGGCGGTACCGCGGGCCACGTCAATCCGGCATTGGCCCTTGCCGACGAGCTCCGCGACCGGGGGCATGAGGTCCATTTCTTCGGAGAGAGCCGCCGCTTGGAGGGCACGCTCGTGCCCAAGGAGGGCTTCCCGTTCCATCCCGTCCACGTCACCGGTTTCGATCGCCGCCGCCCCTGGACGCTCGTGACCGCGCTCGTGCATTTGTCACATGAAGAGCACCGCTTGATCGAGAAGTTCGGTTCGGGCGAGCTTCCCATGCCCGATGTCGCCATCGGATTTGGTGCCTACCTCGAGCTTCCCCTTATGCGCGCCGCCGCGAAGCTGGGGATTCCGATTGCCTTGCACGAGCAGAACTCCGTACCGGGTCTCGCGAACAAGCGCACGGCCAAGTCCGCGCGTCTCATAGCGCTGGGGCAGCCCGCCGCCGAGGACGTCATGCGCTCCTGCGCCGGACGTTCCTCCGAAGTGGTCTTTACCGGCAATCCCGTCCGTTCGAGCGTGCTCGAGGGCGACCGATCTCGCGGCCGCGTCGCGCTCGGCATCCCGCAAGACGCCACGGTCCTGCTGGTATTCGGCGGCTCCCTCGGCGCGCGCCACGTCAACGAGCGCCTGGCCTCCCTTAAACGCGAGCTGCTCGCCATCGAGGGGCTGCACGTGGTCCACTCCACCGGGAAGAACGGCTACGACGAGACGCTTCAGGCCCTCGACCTCACCGACGCCGAGGCCTCTCGATGGCGCGTGATGCCCTACATCGACGATATGGGCGATACCCTCGCCGCCGCGGACCTCGTGGTCTCACGCGCCGGCGCGTCGTCGGTGGCCGAGATCGCCGCGCTCGCGGTCCCGTCCATCCTGGTTCCGTATCCACTTGCGACGGCCGATCATCAGACCACCAACGCCCGTTTGCTGACCGATGCCGGCGCTGCGGTCAAGTTCTCCGATGATGATATCGACGGAGACGCCTTCCGCGATGAGCTGCTCGGATTGCTGGGGGATGCGCCGCGCCGTGCCTCCATGCGCGAGGCCGCACGCGGGTTGGCACAGGATAAGGCGGCCGCCATGCTTGCCGACCTCCTCGAGGGGATCGCGTAGGCGCGATAATCGAGCTGCACTTCATCTGGATTCGTCCGCGAAGGGATTGTGACCGTGCGCATCCGTCTGCGGGTGCGCCGGCGATGGCGTATACTTAATGAGTTTATGTGTACGAAACGACGAGGAGCTGCCATGCCGTCCATCGCTGTCCCTGAGGCGACCACCGCCCCGACCTTCAAGAGCGCCCACTTCATTGGCGTCGGCGGAGCCGGCATGAGCGGCATCGCGCTCGTTTTGCATGAGCGCGGCTGCAGGGTTACCGGTTCCGACCTTAAGACCTCCCGCTACATCCGCCAACTCACCCGCGCGGGCGTTCCGATCCATGTCGGTCACGCCGCTTCGACCATCGATGAGTTCCAGCCCGACGTCGTGGTCGTCTCGACCGCGATCCCCGAGACCAACCCCGAGCTCGTGCGCGCCCGCGAGCTCGGCATTCCCGTGTGGCACCGCGCCAAGATGCTCTCCGCGCTCGGCTACGGCCGCACGACCGTCGCGTGCGCCGGCACCCACGGTAAGACGACCACGTCCTCCATGGTCGCCACCATGCTCGACCGCATGGAGCTCGACCCGAGCTTTTTGATCGGCGGTGTCGTGGAGGGTTACGGCACCAACGGCAAGAACGGCGACGGCGAGTACTTCGTCGTCGAGGCCGATGAGTCCGACAGCTCCTTCCTCTACCTCGACCCGCACGTGGTCATCGTGACCAACATCGAGGCCGACCATATGGACCACTACGACTCCTTGGAGCAGATCGAGGAGACCTTCTGCACGTTCATGGGCCTCGTGGGCGAGGATGGCACGGTCATCGTCTGCGGTGAGGACCCGCGCCTCGTCGAGCTGGCCCGCTCCTGTGGGCGCACTGTGTTCACCTACGGCGAGGGCGACGGCATAGACGTGCGCCTCAACCCGGCGGCCACGCGCCATGCCTTCGGCTCCGACTTCACCGTCACCCTTCCCGACGGTTCCAAGCGTGAGGTTTCCATTAAGAACAACCCCGGTCGCCATAACATGCTGAACGCTACTGCGGCCCTCACCGCCGCTTACGTGCTCGGCCTCGACACCGAGCGCGCCGCCGAGGCCCTCTCCACGTTCGAGGGCGCCCGTCGTCGCTTCACTCAGGTGGGCGAGGTGCGCGGTGTCACCCTCGTCGACGATTACGGTCATCACCCGACCGAGGTCCGCGCCACGCTCGCCGCGGCCAAGTCCCTCGACTTCCAGCACGTCGATGTGGTTTTTCAGCCGCATCGCTACTCGCGTCTCCAGGCGCTGTGCGACGACTTCGTGGACGCCTTCGCCGATGCCGACACGGTCATTCTCGTCGATGTCTTCCCCGCGGGCGAAATGCCCATCCCCGGTGTCACCAGTAAGATGCTGGCCGATAAGATTCGCGCCGCCCATCCCGGCAAGTCTGTCTACTACGTGTCCGATCATGCGGCGCTCATGGCTCGCATCGACGATGTCGCCCAGGCCGGCGATCTGCTCATTACGATGGGCGCCGGTGACATCACCACCGTCGGCCCCGAGTATCTCGAGCACGTCGCGAACGAGGCAGAGTAGCCCATGGGTGCGTTCAACGCGATGATGGCCCTCTCGGGCATGATCGACACGGATGTCATCGAGAACGAGAAGCTCGCACGCCACACCAGCTATCGAATCGGCGGTAAGGCCGACCTCTTCGTGACTTGCCACAGCTACCATTCGCTGCGCCGCACGATCGAGGTGTTGGCCCGCGAGCGCGTCCCGTGGGTCATCATCGGCAAGGGCTCGAACCTGCTTGTCGCGGATGCCGGGTATCGCGGTGCCGTGATCACACTCGGCAGTGAGTTCTCCCGCTTCGTGGTCGGGGAGGACGGTTGCACCATCACCGTTGGCGCCGGCGCGATTCTGGCCCGCCTGGTGAACGAGGCGCTCTCGCGCGAGTTGACGGGCCTCGAGTTCGCCGTGGGCATCCCGGGCACGGTTGGAGGCGCCATCTCCATGAACGCCGGTTCGCGCACCGAGTGGATCGGTTCGCTCGTCCGTGACGTGGTCACGTACAAGCCGGGCGAGGGCATCCGTCATTATTCCGGCGAGCAGATCGCGTGGGGGTACCGCCTCTGCGGTCTTCCCCACGACGAGATCGTGCTCGAGGCTACGCTCGAGCTCGGGCAGGCGACCAAGGACGATATCCGCGCCCGGATGGAGCGCGCCCTCACGCGCCGTCGCCGTACGCAGCCGCTGGGGGTTCCCTCGTGTGGGTCGGTCTTCAAGAACCCGCCCGATCGCGCGGTCGGCGCCATGATCGAGGAATGCGGATTAAAGGGTTTTTGCCAGGGCGGGGCGGAGGTCTCGTCGGTTCACGCTAACTTTATCGTGAACAAGGGCGCCGCCACGGCGGCAGACGTTGAGGCGGTCATCCGCCATGTGCATGCGAAGGTAAGGGAGACGTATGGGGTCGAGCTTCAGCCGGAAGTCAAGTTCCTCGGCTTCTAAGACGCCGAAGCCCACGTATCGTCGCGCATCCGCGGCGGGCAAGGGCCAGGCCTCGGCCCGTCCCGCCTCGTCTGTATCGCCAAAGACCCCGCGTCCGCGGACCGCGCCCGCAAAGGTCGTATCTCGCCCTGCCGCCAAGCCGCGCGCGGTGGCCAAGGCGGTGCCTGCGGCCAAGGCCGCGCCAAAATCGCTGAAGTCCGTCGGAGAGAAGACCGTCGCCGGCATCAAGGGCGCTGGCAAGGTCGCGGCCAAGCCCATCGCCAAATCCCCCCTCAAGCAAGCTGCCCCCGCGGTCAAGATTCCCGCTTCCAAGCTTCCCAAGGCTGCGAGCCCCAAAACGGGTGCCGTTGCGGGTCCAAAAAAGGCCGTGTCGTCCGTCATGGCTTCCGCGGCGTCCGCTGCGGGTGGCCTTGCCGGCCGCATCCCGCGGCCCAAGATCAATCCCGGCAAGGCCCTCGTCGTCATCGGCGTCGTATTTGTGCTCTTCCTCGCCGGCTTCATCCTGGCCAATTCACCGTTGTTCGCCGCTACGGACATCCAGGTCAAGGGTTCCGACCATGTTGAGGTCGAGACAGCGCGCGCCCTCATCGAGGTCCCGGAGGGCACCACGATGTTCAATGTCGACGAGAAGGCGATATACGACTCGCTCAAGGCGATTCCCTGGGTCAAGGGAGTTGATGTCAAGCGTGAATGGCCGCACACCCTCGTCGTGACCCCCGTCGAGCGCAAGATGCGCGCCATAGCCTTCATAACTGCCGACGAGGTGGCATGGGCGATCGGCGAGGACGGCACGTGGATCGCGCCGTTGAGCCTGGTTGTTGCCGTGGATGCCGAGGGTAACGAGGTCGCGCTGAACGACGACGGTTCGGTGCCAGAGGGCGCAGCGCAACTGCCCGCGTTCGAGGCCGCGCTGCGCATCGCGCAGGACTCCGGCAGCCTGCTGCTTACCGACGTCCCGAGCGACATTTCGCCCAAGGGGGGAGAGCCGGTCAACGCCAAGGTCGTCCTCGCCGGTCTCGATTACGCCAATGGCTTCTCCGATGAGTTCGTCGCGCAGATCAAGGACATCTCCGTCGCATCGGTCGAGGCCATCTCGGCCAATCTCGTATCCGGTGTGGAGGTCTCGCTGGGCAAACCGCAAAACATCGTGGAGAAGGAGCGCGTGGTGACCAAACTCCTCGCCGAGCATCAGGGGGTCACGTACATCAATGTGCGTGAGCCCGGCGCCTACACGTTCCGCAGCACACCGCTGTAGGACGCGCAGTCCGCATTCGCGCAGCTACCGCTTGCGCTCGGTGAACGGTCTCGTAGCTATACCTGCGGAAATGGCAAACGTTCCACATTCTGACCAGCGCGGTTTGACTTACATCCGTGTTTTGTGCAAACATAACACGGTTTATCTCGACTTTTAATCTCTACTTGAGGGTTAACGTCGTGACGATCGCCTGTAGACAGGCTTGCCAATAGTAGTGTTCGGAGGACCGCACATGCACGAGAACGAGATCAACAACTACCTTGCTGTCATCAAGGTCGTCGGCGTGGGCGGCGGCGGCACGAACGCCGTGAACCGCATGATCGAGGAGGGTATCCGCGGCGTCGAGTTCGTCGCCATCAACACGGACGCCCAGGCCCTCGCCATTTCCGATGCGGACATCAAGGTCCACATCGGCACCGACATCACTCGCGGTCTCGGCGCTGGTGCCAACCCCGAGGTCGGTCGCAAGGCCGCCGAGGAGAGCCGTGACGATATCGCCGAGGCGCTCGCTGGCGCCGACATGGTGTTCATCACCTGCGGCGAGGGTGGTGGCACCGGTACGGGCGCCGCTCCCATCGTTGCCGACATCGCGATGAACGACGTGGGCGCGCTGACCGTTGCTGTCGTTACCAAGCCGTTCACCTTTGAGGGCCGCAAGCGTAAGAACTCCGCCGAGGAGGGAATCAAGACGCTCGCCGAGTCCGTCGACACCATGATCGTCATCCCGAATGACCGTCTGCTCGACATCGCCGAGAAGAAGACCACCATGCTCGAGGCCTTCACCACGGCCGACGGCGTTCTGTCCCAGGGCACCCAGGGTATCACCGACCTGATCACCGTCCCCGGCGTCATCAACCTCGACTTCGCCGACGTCAAGACGATCATGAAGCAGGCCGGCACCGCCATGATGGGCATCGGCGTCGCTTCCGGCGACACCCGTGCCGTCGATGCCGCTCAGCAGGCCATTTCCAGCCCGCTGCTCGAGAGCTCCGTGGACGGCGCCACGCGCGTCCTGCTCTCCATCGCCGGCTCCAAGGACCTCGGCATCCAGGAGATCAACGACGCCGCCGATCTCGTGGCCAACGCGGTCGATCCCGACGCCAACATCATCTTCGGTACCGTCGTGGACGAGTCCCTCGGTGACCAGGTGCGCATCACTGTCATCGCCACCGGCTTCTCCGATTCCAACGTGAACCGTCAGGACGAGCTGTTCGCCGCTTCCAAGGCTCCGCGTTCCGACCGCGGCTCCGAGCCCACGGCCGCTCCCGCCGCCACGCGCAACATCGGCGGCACCGAGCTCCCGAACTTCGGCAACGATCAGTTCGAGCTGCCCGACTTCCTCAAGCGCGGCAACTTCTAAGGCAAGCGGGCCTTCCGGCGACATTCGTCAAGCTTGAGTCATGGGGTGAGCGGTGTATCCGCCCACCCCATTTTCATGCCCGCTTCGATTGGTTGGAACCGTCTCGGGCGATGCCTCGCCCGCGTCGACGCTTAGCCGGCCGTCTGAAAGTGGTCGCGATGTGCTCTGCTGTTGCAAAGTGGCATATCGCGACCAAAAACACCCCTATTTGCAGCAAGAAATGGTCGAGAATTGCCACGCTGTGACAACGTGGCAATTCTCGACCATTTCTCTCCGGCCCCTGTTCAATTGCGGGACGCGGTGTTCGGATCGCGGATTGCGGTGACTGGGGGGGGTAGAATCTTCAACATCATTTGCAGAGTAGGAAGGCGTTTCATGGGACAGTTCAACCGCAACGACTACGACGGCCTTGTGCTCAACGAGTTTCATGACGGAACTGTTGCTGCGGCGTTTACCGAGCGCACGGGCGGCGCTTCCGAGTCGCCGTATGCCTCTTTGAACCTCGGTTCCCATGTGGGGGACGACCTGGCTGCCGTGATGGAGAATCGCCGCCGCGTGCTCGCGGCGCTCGGGTGCGCCGGCGATTTCGAGCGGCTGCTCGTGCCCAACCAAGTGCACGGCGATTGCGTCGCCGTCGTTCGGGAGGGCTCGGATGATGAGCTCGCCCGCGTGCGCGAGCAAATAGCCGAGGGCGCCGATGCCATTGTGTGCGTCGCCGCGCATGTCCCGGTGATGCTGTGCTTCGCCGACTGCGTGCCGGTTGTGCTCACCTGCCCAGGCGGGTTCGCGGTCATTCACTCGGGATGGAAGGGGACGATCGCCCGCATCTCGGCAAAAGCTGCGAGCATCCTGTGCGAGACCGCAGCATGCCCTGCAAGCTCCGTTCGGGCATATATCGGTCCGCATATCCTCGGTGACGAATACGAGGTCTCCCAAGAGCTCATGGAGCGTTTTTGCGCGGAGTTCGGGTGGGCCAACGTGGGGGGTTCCCGCATGCTCGATCTCGGCCGTGCGATCAGGCAGGCCCTCGTCGAGACAGGGGTACCTGAGGATGCCATCTGCGACCTCGGTCTCTCGACCGTTCGGTGCAACGACCGCTTTTTCTCTTATCGCGCGGAGAAGGGGACGTGCGGGCGCCATGCAGCGGTCGCGGTCATGGTGTAGCTCCGAGAAATCGCGTTCGTGGTGCACGGTAAGGTCATCGTGCCCAACGTCCTCGTGGCGCACCGTCGTCCCGCCGTGCGCCGTTACCCCGCCGCGCCCCGCCGTGCGCCGTCGCCTCGTGGCGCACCGCCATCCCGCCGCGCCCCGCGGGCCCATCGTGTACCGCAACTTTGCGCCGCATCGCATCCAGACGAACTTTTCATTCTCCTGACATTGCGTTTACGCGTCCGAGGGGTGCGCGCGGCTAGACTCGGCTGCGTGTGTGATACGCCCGTCGAAAAGGATCGCTATGCGCAAGCTCTTCTCACGTCAGCTCATCGAGGCCCGCCACGAGATGCTCTCCATCTTCGAGGCCATCGACCTCACCCTGCACGATGCCGTCAACGCCTTTGTGGTCGACGATAAGGAGCTGGCCCGCCGCGCCCAGCAGGCGACGCTGGCGATCGACGCCCGCAGCGCGAACCTCGAGGCCGTGTGCTACAACCTCATTGCCACACAGAGCCCGGTCGCGTCCGACTTCCGCCTGCTCCAGACGATCATTTACGTCAATTTCAACCTCCAGCGCATGAGCGACAAGGTTCGTCGCATCGCACGCGCCGCCAAGCGCAAGGTCAACAACGATATCGAGCTGCCGGCCGAGCTGGTCGATCTCATTCAGCGCGAGTCCGAGTGCGTGTACCGCGTCCTGGGCGCCTCCGCTTCCGCCCTGGTCAACAACGACCTTGCCGCCATGGCGGACCTCGCGCAGCGCGACGATGAGGTACATGAGGTGTACGAGCGCTTCTTCCGTACGTACAACCGCATGGACGCCGAGGAGCTCGCCGACGACGCCTCCCTGGACGACCTGCGCCGCGTCATCATGGTCTCCCGCTATCTGGACCGCATCGCCGCCATCTCCATCGACGCGGCGTTCCGCATCGCCTTCCTGCTGACCGGTCAGCGCTGGAGCGTGGCGGACCTCATCGAGACCGATGAGGGCGAGCTCGAGAGCATGCGCATCCCCTCCGGCGAGGGCGTGACGCTCGACCCGGTGCGCGATGCCCGGGCTGTGGCGTCCCTGGCTCCCGACGAGGTGGGTGGCAAGCTTGCCTCGCTCATCCGCGAGATCGAGTCCGAGGATGGTGGCGAATAGGGGCAAGGCGCACTGGAAATCCCAGCGCTGGGCGGTTGCGCGCTTAAAATTTGATACCATGAATCGAACATTGCGCGGGCGCATGGGCGTCCGCGCGTTTGCGTCTATCGCTCGAAGAGATCGGAGTCCCTCCGTGCGACGTTCACGTCATGCCTGTCCGGGCGCGGCGCCCCATCCCTTGGGTGCGCATCGCTGCTCGGGAGGCGCACACCGCGCCCTGCCGTCCAGGGCGTCTCGGCTGTTTGTCACGGCCGCCCTGTCCCTTTCCACCATGCTCGCCCTGACGTCGTGCAGCTCGGGAGCGTCGACGGAGTCGATCACCGTCGCGGGTTCGACGACCTGCCTGCCGATCGCAGAACAGGCGGCCGAGCTGTTCAAGGAGGAGACCGGAACCGGCGTCCTCGTGAGCGGCCTGGGCTCTTCCGCCGGCATCGAGGCCGTCTCCACCGGCACCGCCGAGATCGCGACGTCCTCTCGCGGCCTGAACGCCGAGGAGCAAAAACTCGGCCTCACCACGATCCCCGTCGCCCATGACGGCATCGCCGTGATCGTGAACACCGCCAACCCCGTTCAGAACCTCTCCATCGAACAGCTGCGCGGCATCTACGCAGGAAAGATCTCCAACTGGAGCGAGGTGGGGGGAGAGGATCTGCCCATCCAGCTCGTGAATCGCGACGAGGCCTCCGGCACGCGCGAGGCCTTCAAGTCCATCGTCATGGATGGCGAGCCCTTTGACCGTCGTGCCGCCGTTCTCTCCGGCACCGGCCAGGTGCGCGACGTCGTCAGTCGTTCCCGCGGCGCCATCGGCTACATCTCCATGGGCTTCGTGGAATCCGACTATGCCGAGACCGAGGTCCGCGCCCTCAACGTGAACCACGTCGAGCCCCAGGAGAAGACCATCGCCTCCGGTGGCTATCCCATTTCCCGCGATCTGTACTTCTTCACCAAGGGCGAGCCCACGGGCGCAGCCGCTGAGTACATCGCCTACGTCCTGTCCGATGAGATGGACGACCAGATTCGCGAGGCCGGCTTCATCCCGGTCTCGGGTAACGCGGAGGGGGAGTGAGATGACCGACGCCAAAAGCTCTGAGACGACGCCCGCCGAGAACACCGGCGCCCGCAAGCGCGACCTCGCGCTCGTCTCGCGTAGCACCTATCTCAAGGAGAAGGGGCTGCAGTACCTGTTCTTCGCCTGCGCCTTCCTGGCCGTGGTCACTGTCCTGCTCATCTTCGCGTTCACGATGATGCAGGCCGCGCCGGTGTTCACCGACATCGGCCTGGCCAATTTCTTCAGCTTCACCTGGGCTCCCACCGAGGGCCACTACGGCATCATGTCGCTCGCCGCCGGCACTGCCCTGGTGACGGTCGGCGCCCTCGTGATCGGCGTCCCACTCGGTGTGGGCACCGCCGTCTACCTGACCGAGATCGCCTCCGCTCGTGTCCGCGCGCTTATCAGCCCGGCCGTTGACTTGCTCGCGGGCATCCCCTCGATCATCTACGGCTTTTTCGGCATGGTGATTATCCGCCCGTTCGTGGCCGACCTCACCGGCGGACTGGGATTTGGAGCCCTCACCGCGTGGTTCGTGCTGGCCATCATGATCGTCCCGACCATCACCACCCTCACCATCGATGCGCTCAACTCCATCCCCATGGGCATTCGTGAGGCGAGCTTCGCCATGGGCGCCACCAAGTGGCAGACCATCTACAAGGTCGTGCTGCCTGCGGCCAAGTTCGGCATCGTCGATGCCGTCGTGCTCGGCATGGGCCGTGCCATCGGCGAGACCATGGCCGTCCTCATGGTCGTCGGCAACGCGCCCGTGATCCCCGAGTCCATCTCGAGTCCGGTTTCCACGCTCACGAGCCAGATCGCGCTCGACATGAGCTATTCCTCCGGCCTGCACCGCACCGCCCTGTTCGGTATGGGCGTGGTGCTGTTCGTCGTGTCCGCGTCCTTGGTGGGCTTTGTGCGCCTGCTGTCGAAGATGAGGAAGGGGTAGACCATGGCAGACAACATCGATATCCATGAGGCCGCCAAAGCCGACGCCCCGGCTCTGACCTCGGCCCAGCGCATCAAGCGCGCGCTTGCGAACGGCAAGAAGGAGCGCATCTCTAAGAACGCCTCCAACAAGATCATGCTCGGCGTGTTCCGCGTGGCCGCTGCCATCACGACCCTCGTGCTCGTCGCCATCATCGCCTACGTGGTGATCAATGGCCTGCCGCATGTGAGCCCCGCGTTCATCTTCACCTGGCCCCATGGCGTCAACGCCGAGGGCGGCATCTGGCCCACCATCGTGTCCACCGTGTACGTCACGGCGCTCGCCATGCTCATCTGCACGCCCATCGCCGTGCTCGCCGCCGTGTACCTGGCCGAGTACGCCAAACAGGGCCGCCTGGTGAACATCATCCGCTATGCGGCCGACACGCTGGCCTCCGTGCCCTCCATCGTCATGGGTCTGTTCGGATACGCCCTGTTCGTCGAAGCGATGGGTCTGGGTCTCTCCATGATCTCGGCCGCCCTCGCCCTCGCTCTGCTCATGCTGCCCATCATCATGCGCACCACCGAGGAGGCCATCCGTGCCGTGCCTCGCTACATTCGCTGGGGCGCCTACGGCCTGGGTGCCACCAAGTGGCAGGTCGTGAGCAAGATCGTCCTGCCCTCCGCCTTCGGTCGCATCGCGACGGGCATCGTGCTCGGCATCGGCCGCGCCATCGGCGAGACCGCCGTGGTGCTCTACACCATGGGCCAGGCCATCAACATGCCCTTCACGCCGCTCGATTCGGGCCGTCCCATGACCGTCCACCTGTACCTGCTGGCCAACGACGGCATCAACATGAATGCGGCATATGGCACCGCCCTGCTGCTCATGGCCATCATCCTGGCCTTCAACCTGTTCGCCCGCTGGCTTTCCCGCAAAAGCAAGTAAGGAGCACCCGTGACCGTTTACCGTAACGCGCCCGAGGCCGCGCAGAGCGCCATCACCGTTTCCGACTTCAACTTCTGGTACGGCGACTTCCACGCCCTCACCGACGTGAACCTCAACATCGCCAAGAACAAGATCACCGCCTTCATCGGCCCGTCCGGCTGCGGCAAGTCCACCTTCCTGCGTTGCATGAACCGCATGAACGACCTTATCGAGGGCACGCACATCGAGGGTACCATGCAGCTCGACGGCTCGGACATCTACGCCGAGGGCGTTGACCCGGTCGATCTGCGCCGTCGCGTGGGCATGATCTTCCAGCAGCCCAACCCGTTCCCCAAGTCCATCTACGAGAACGTCGCGTTCGGTCCGCGTCTGCAGGGCGTGACTAGCAAGAGCGATCTGGACGACATCGTCGAGGAGTCCCTCAAGCGCGCCAATCTTTGGAAAGAGGTTTCCAACCAGCTCTCCAAGGACGGCCTCGCCCTCTCCGGCGGTCAGCAGCAGCGCCTGTGCATCGCGCGCGTGCTCGCCGTTCAGCCCGACGTGCTGCTCATGGACGAGCCCTGTTCCGCCATCGACCCCACCTCCGTGCAGAAGGTCGAGGACCTCATGGTGGAGCTTGCGCCCGAGATGACGATCATCATCGTCACCCACAACATGCAGCAGGCCGCCCGTATCTCCGACCACACCGCATTCTTCCTGCAGGAGGTCGCCGGCGAGCCCGCCACGCTCATCGAGTACGGCCAGACCAACGACATCTTCACCACGCCCATGGACAAGCGCACCGAGGACTACATCACCGGTCGCTTCGGTTAATGTGTAGAAACGGGCGGCGCGCCATGTGCGCCGCCCGCACGCGTATCTGTTAAGGAGGCGCATATGCGCAAACTCTTCTCCAGCCAGCTCATCGAGGCGCGCCACGAGATGCTGTCCATCTTCGAGGCCATCGACCTGACCCTCCACGACGCCGTCGATGCCTTTGTGAATGACGACCGCGAGCTCGCCCGTCGCGCTCAGAACAAGACCCTCAAGATCGACGCCCGCTGCGCCAACCTCGAGGCCGTGTGCTACAACCTGATCGCCACCCAGAGCCCGGTCGCATCCGACTTCCGCCTGCTCCAGACGATCATCTACATCGACTTCAATCTTCAGCGCATGAGCGACAAGGTGCGTCGCATCGCCCGTGCGGCCAAGCGCAAGGTCAACAACGACATCGAGTTTCCTCCGCAGATGGTCGCCCTTATCGAGGAGGAGGCTGCCAGTGTTTATCGCGTGCTGGGCGCCACCGCCTCCGCGCTCGTGAACAACGATCTCGCCACGGTCCTGACCCTGTCCGAAGAGGATGAGGCGGTCCACGGCGCGTATCAGGAGTTCTTCCGCGTCTTCAATCGCACGGAGACCATGGAGGTCGCCGATGATGCGCAGATGGACGATTTCCGTCGCACGGTCATGGTGTCTCGCTATCTGGACCGCGTCGCGAGCATTTCCATGGAGTGCGCGTACCGCCTCGTGTTCCTGCTGACCGGCCAGCGCTGGAGTGCTGACGATATCGCCGAGGCCGACGAGGATGAGCTCGAGAGCCTGCGCATCCCCTCCGGCGAGGGCGTGACGCTCGACCCTGAGTCCGATGCGCGCTTCGTGGCCCACCTCGCGCTCGATGAGGTCGGTCACGATCTGGCAACTCTCATCGCGGAGCTTGCGGAGTAGGTCAAGCGGACCGTTTCGCGCAGCTTGCTTGATGATTCGTGGCAGGGATGCGGCGTCCGTCATGGCCGCCGCATCCCTGCGTTACTATGGCGTATGGTCGCGCGCCAGCAGCGTTGCGGCCATGGTACGTGGATGCGAAAGGAAGTGCGATGGAAGAGGATTACGGCGCCTTCATCGAGGATCGGCGCGCGGAGATTTTGCAGCGCGTTGACGCGTCCCTCGCCGTGAGCGGCCGCACTCGTGACGAGGTGGAGCTCGTCGCCGTTTCCAAGACCGTGGGCCTTATGCAAGTACTCGCCGCCATCGATGCCGGATATCGTGTATTTGGTGAGAACCGTCCTCAGGAGCTGCATCGCAAGCTCGAGGGTCTCGAGCTCGTCCAGGAGACGCGTCCCGTGCGCTTCGATATGATCGGCAACTTGCAGACGAACAAGATCAACGCCGTGCTCGGCCGCGTCGAGCTCATCCACTCGATTGGCACCATGCATTTGGCTGAGGCCGTGAGCAGCCGGGCGTCGCGTCGTTTGGACGCCGGGGAGCTTGTTGCCCCGCAGAGGGTGCTCATCGAGGTCAATGTCAGCGGCGAGGAGACCAAGGGCGGTTTTTCGCCCGACGAGCTGCGCCGCTCGATGGACGAGCTGCAGAACCTTTGTGGAATTCGCATCGAGGGGCTTATGACCATGGCTCCTCGTGGGGATAAATCCAGGGCGCGTGAGTGTTTTGCCGGCCTGCGCGAGCTGCGCGACGAGCTTCGCGTCTCGAGCGGGTTGGAGCTCCGCGAGCTGTCCTGCGGCATGAGCGAGGATTACGAGATCGCGCTCGAGGAGGGGTCCACCATCGTTCGCCTGGGGCGTGTGGTATTTGACCCATCCTTTGAAGTACTATAGGCAGGTACGCCCGCACACGGCGCAAAGAGAGGTATAACCGTGGGATTTCTAGATGACATCAAGAGCCGCCTCGGCATGGCCCAGCCCGCCGCCGAGCCGTACGGCGACGAGCCCTATGACGATTACTATGACGAGGGCGTAGACGGCGGCTACGAGGATTACCCCGAGGGTTACGGCCAGCCGGCCCAGGACTCCTATCGCGGCTACGAGCCCCAGGAGCCTGGTAACGGCATGCTCGGTCAGACGCGCCGTGGCGAGGCCGAGTCCGTCGCCGTGTACACGCGCTCCGGCCAGCTGGTGGGGGAGGCCGATCGCCATGCGACGACCTACGGCCCTTCCGCCGAGCCCGCCTATCGTCCCGGTGCCTACGACACGCCCTCGAGCTACGCCCAGGCTCAGAACCAGCGCGCGGCCCTGTCCTCCGTTCCCACCACGGCCCCGGTGAGCAGCACCGAGGCTCGTGTGAACGCCGTTTTGGAGGGTACGCCCCAGCTTCCGGCGTACGTCCTGCGCCCCGAGAGCTATGACGACGTCGAGACCGTCGTGCGCCGTGTGCGCACCCGTCAGCCCGTCGTTCTGGTGTTCGCCGGCGTCCGCACCGAGGTCGCCAAGCGCGTGCTCGATTTCAGCTATGGGTTCGCTTGCGGCTCCGGCGCCTCTGTGCGCGAGCTCGGCGACCGCGTGTTCATCGTCTTGCCGGTGGGTTGCGAGGTCAAGGAGACCGACCTTGCCAAGCTGCGTAAAGACGGCTATCTCAAGCAGTAGGAGCTGCCATCTCGTGAATGCTATCACCATTGCCCGTCTCGTTCGAACCCTATTCGAGTTCTACAACTATCTGATTCTCGGGTACGTCTTGCTGTCGTGGTTTCCGATTCGCCCAGGTAGCCTCATGGACGACATCGGGGCCGTTTTGCAAAGCCTTGTCGGCCCGTATCTCAACTTCTTTCGCCGCTTCATCCCTCCGTTGGGAATGATCGACTGGTCGCCGGTTGTTGCGATACTTGTGTTGAGTCTGCTTGAGAACTTCATTATCAGGCTAATATTGTAGGAACTGACGCAGAGCGGTCCTCGCCCCAAACCGGAGCGTCCCTCGCGTATGAAAGGATAAGTATCATGGCCATCACCCCCGCTGACATCCAGGCGCAGACCTTCTCCGAGGCCAAGCGCGGCTACGACCCCGCTGAGGTCGACGTCTTCCTCGAGCAGCTCGCCTCCGAGGTCGACGCCATGCTCAATAAGATCGTGGACCTCAAGACCCGCCTGACCGCAACCGAGCAGGAGCTCGCCGCCGCCCAGGCTCAGGCCCAGGTCGCCGTTGCCGCCCCCGCTCCGGCTCCCGCCCCCGTGGCCAGCCCCGAGTACACCGCCACTGCCAGCCAGATCTCCGCCGCCCTTATCGCGGCTCAGCAGTCTGCCGACAACATCGTCGCCGAGGCCCGCGAGAATGCCGACCGCATCCGCAACGAGGCCGACGCCAAGGCCCGCGAGGTCATCCGTCAGGCGCTCAACGAGAAGCAGAATGAGCTCGCCGAGATCGACCGCCTGAAGGCCTCTCGTGAGGAGTTCAAGGCCGAGTACCTCAAGCTCATCCAGCACTTCATGGACGAGGCTCAGAACGAGTTCCCGGCCGATCTGCTGGTCAGCGCTCCCACCGGCTCCGAGCCCGTGGCTGCTCCGGCTCCTGCGCCCGCTCCCGAGCCGATGCCCGTGGCCGATCCGTTCGCCCCGCTCCCGAACTTCGGTGCCGACGACCTCGACTAGGCATTGAATCTCGATTGGGCGGCTATTGAGGTGCGACTTCGATTCTGATTGGGAGTCGACCCGATAAAGCCCTGTTTTGCATGTCATTGAAGACGGACCCGCGTCAATCGACGCGGGTCCGTCGTTTTCGGGGTTAATTGCGCGTTTCCAAGCAGCAGCGGATGGAAAGCGCCTCGGTCGGATGGACAAACGGCCGTGCCCCCGTCCTCCACTCGCGCCTTGTTGAGCTTTTTCGTATCGATACTGGGAAAGCCAATGTATGGCGGGAGCCCGCAAAGTCTCCACCTGGGGATTTGAAATGCACCGAATTGCCTCTATCCGGCTTATCTCAATTCGAATACGAAAAAGCTCAAGTTCTCACGGCCGTGCAATTGGACGTGAGAACTTGAGCTGTTTTGCAAAGAGGGGAGATGGGCGGATGTTCGCCTAGCTGTTCTTCATCACGATGGACTCGACCGTGTCGGCGACAAACTCGCAGGAGTCGGCGCAGTACTCGAGGAAGGTGTAGACGTCACGCCAGGAGATGACGGTCAGCGGGTCGAAATCGCCGGTGTGCAGCTCGCGCATGGCGGCGATGTAGATATCGTCGCACTCGCTCTCGATGGTGTTCACGGTGATGACGTGCTCGCGAAGGCTCTTGGAGCGCTTGAACTGAGGGAGCTCGAGCACGAGATCGTGCATCTGCTCCGTGGCGCGCATGACCTTGGCCGACATCTCAGGCGCGTCGGGGCGCATCTCTTGGATGTTGGTGAAGTAGATGCGGTGCAGAACGCCCTCGATGCGGTCGACGACGACGTCGATGGCGCCGGCGAGCGTGGCGATGTCCTCGCGCTCGATGGGGGTGATGAACGCGCTGATGAGGGCGTCGTTCACGTCATGAACGATCTCGTCGGCCTCCTGTTCGATGGCGTGCATCTCGGCCACGGCCTCTTCGATCTTGGCCGGGTCGAAATCGTGCATGATCTCATCGAGCTTCTGGGCGGCCTTGCAGGCGAGCTCAGCGGCGGAGGCGAAGCTGTCGAAGTAGAACGCGTCGTTTTTCTTAGCCATGGTGGGGTCCTTTCAGGATGGTTTGAGAGAGCGTGACGGGATTCGAACTAGATGAACAGCAGGAAGAGCTTGGCCATGCAGAAGCTGATGAGGCCGCAGCCCGGGAAGGTGAAGATCCAGGTTAGGAGCATGTCCTTGACCACGCCGAAGTTGATGGCGGAGATGCGCTTCACCGCACCCACGCCCATGATGGCCGTGGTCTTGACGTGCGTGGTGGAAACTGGGATGCCAGTGAGGGTCGCGAGCAGCAGACACAGGGAGCTGGAGAGGTCGGCGGAGAAACCCTGGTACTTCTCAAGCTTCACCATATCCATGCCCACGGACTTGATGATCTTCTCGCCGCCCACGGACGTGCCGACACCCATGACAACGGAGCACAGCAGCATGAGCCACACGGGGATGATCATGTTCTCGACGGAGGATTGGCCGTTGCAGAAAGCCACGCCCAGGAACAGGACGCCGATGAACTTCTGGCCGTCCTGCGCGCCGTGCATGAAGCTCATGCCCGCGGCGCCGGCGATCTGCGCCCAACGGAAAAACGTGTTGGATTTACGCCTGTCGGTGTTGGCGAATAGGAGGGTGACGATCTTGCACACGCCCCAGCCGGCGGCGAAGCCCAGGCCGAGGGAGAGGACGAGTCCGTAGAGGACCTTGACCCACTCGTTCATGTTGACGCCCTCGGCACCGCCCAGGGCGATGGCCGCGCCGGTGAGTCCGGCGATGAGGCTGTGGCTCTCACTCGTGGGGATGCCGAAGACGCTTGCTCCCACGGAGTACACGACGATCGAGAAGAGCGCCGCGCACAGGGCGATGAGGGCGATCTGCGTGTTCGAGCCGAAGTCGACCATGTTGGAGATGGTCGAGGCGACGCTCGCGTTGATGTGCGTCATGATGAAGACGCCCAGGAAGTTGAAGATCGCGCTCATGATGATGGCGGCCTTGGGCGGCAGACAACGCGTGGTCACGCACGTGGCGATCGCGTTTGGCGCGTCGGTCCAGCCGTTGACGAAGATGACGCCCAGCGTGAGCAAGACGGTCATGGCAAGTATTGGATTGGAAAAGACTTGCGCAATGAAATAGGAGAAGGATACGTCCACTGATACCACATTCCCATACCGGCGCATGACAGCGCCTATTTACACAGCCCTCCTATTGTATACCTTACGCAATGCTTACCAGGGCTTAACGTCGGAATGCTTTGTAATGGTCGTGTAAGGTTTGACAAGAGGGAGACGGGTGTCCGGTCCGTGTGCGTCTATTGCATTGTTGGATGATCAAAAGGCGAAGCGGGCCGATAAGCCGGGTTCTGTCGTGGACGATCATTTATCTCGCCTGCACGTCACCGTGCAGTTCTTCGCACGCTACCCGAGCGCGGGCCGGGCCGACCCATGGCGCTCCTATTCGCGCTTGCTCCGGAAGGGGCTTGCCAAGCCGCCGTGTTGCCACGACGCTGGTGGTCTCTTACACCACCGTTTCAGCTTTTCTCTCACCCGTCATAAGACGAGCAGCGGGAGTCTTCTTTTCTGCGGCGCTAATCCGTCGGGTTGCCCCGCCTGGCCGTTAGCCAGCTTCTTGCCCTATGGAGCCCGGACTTTCCTCACGCCTGCCACGAGGGCTGGTCGCGCGATCGTCTGGCCCGCTTCGCGAAGAGGTATTGTACCATGTGGCCGGAGGTCTTGCGAGCGGACGGGGCTTCACCCGTGCTCAAACAGTCCTGGGCTCGCGCGAAGGCCCCACGGGGCCTTCGGCTCGTGCGGAAGCTGCGCGCGGATGAAGCCCCGTCCGCTCGCAAGACCAAACGATCTCGGTGCAATACCGGGACTGCATTATGTTGTTGGCACGTGGCCCTTGCCGATGTGGGCCCGGTTGTGAGGGGTTATGGCTGATTCGTATTTCACGGTTCGTTCCGGCGCCGAGGTGTCGGGGGAGTTCGAGGACCGCAAGAGCCGGTTCATCGCCCAACTCGTGCATGTCGAGTCAGTGGATGAGGCTCAGGCGCATCAGGCGGCCATGCGGGCGAGGCATTACGACGCTCGGCACAATGTGCCCGCGTTCATCTTGGTGGACGGCACCGAGCGTGCAAGCGATGACGGGGAACCGCAGCGTACGAGCGGGATGCCGACGCTCGAGGTGCTGCGCGGTGCCGGGCTCAAGGATGTGTGCTGTGTGACCACGCGCTATTTCGGCGGAACGCTGCTCGGGCCGGGTGGCCTCGTGCGTGCGTATACGGCGGCGGCGCAGGCGGCCGTCGAGGCCGCGCGCGCGGCAGGCGATATCGTCGAGATGACAAGCGTGGTGAATGTGGACGTCCCGGTGGCGTATCCCCTCTACGAGCAGGTGGTCCGTATGATCGCCGATACCGGGGGCAAGATCGCCGGCACCGATTACACCGATCGGGTGCTGATTCACGCAATATATCGCGAAGGGGAGCACGAGGCCCTGCGTCCGCTGCTCACCGAGCTCATGGCCGGCAAGGAGGTTGTCGAGGTCGGGAAGGCGCATTTCGACGAGTTCTAGGCGCCTGAGTTGCCCCGGTGTGTGATTGCAACGGAATCGGGCCCGGACCGAGGCGTGTGTCTCGGTCCGGGCCCGCTTTGCATGCGGTGATGGTGGCGTTTTAAGCCTCGAGGGCGTCGACGAGCAGGTCGATGGCGTCGTCGATGCAGCCGGCGCAGCTACGCAGCGCCCCGGTGTCCGTACCCACGCCCTTGAGCTCGCGGCAGATGGTGGAGCCGTTCTTATCGCGGAACGCGTCGCAGTACGCGCGCGCCATGCGATAGGTGGCGCCCTTGCTGCCAGGTGCGTCGAAACCCGAGCTTCTCACCTGTCCGAGCGCCATGATGCCGCCTGCAATGGCGCCGCAGGTCTCGGTCATGCCGCCCATGCCCGCTCCAAAGCCCTCGGCGAGTGCGAAGGCGGTGTGGTCGTCGAGTCCGAGTTTCGGCGCCATCGCGCAGATCACGGATTGCGCGCAGTTGAACCCTTGGGCATGATAGTCGGCTGCCGCCGCCTTGAGCGCTTCGCGGTCGAGCGAGATTTCATCTTTGTTGATTGCCATAGTTCTTCCTTTTCGATTGCTCTGAACGGTATACCATTTTACCTATCTGAACGCAGGGGAGGGCCCGAGTGGCCGAACCCGTATGAACGAAGGAGAGCCCATGGCCGAGCATATCGGAACCACGTGCGTGCAGGGCGGCTACCGCCCCGGTGACGCGGAGCCCCGTCAGGTGCCCATCTATCAGTCCACCACCTGGAAGTACGACACCTCCGAGCACATGGGCAAACTGTTCGATCTCGAGGAATCGGGTTATTTCTACACCCGCCTTCAGAATCCCACCAACGATGCCGTCGCGGCCAAGATCTGCGAGCTCGAGGGCGGCACCGCCGCCATGCTGACGAGCTCCGGCCAGGCCGCGAACTTCTTCGCCGTCTTCAATATCGCCGGGGCGGGCGATCACGTGGTGGCGAGCTCGGCCATCTACGGGGGCAGCTACAATCTGCTCGTCCACACCATGCGCCGCATGGGCCTGGAGTGCACCTTCGTCGCCCCCAACGCGACCGATGAGGAGCTCGAGGCGGCCTTCCGCCCCAATACCAAGTGCGTCTTCGGCGAGACCATCGCCAATCCGGCGCTCGCCGTGCTCGACATCGAGCGTTTCGCCGCCGCCGCGCATTCCCATGGCGTGCCGCTGATCGTGGACAACACGTTCCCCACGCCCGTCAACTGCCGTCCCATTGAGTGGGGCGCCGATATCGTGACGCACTCCACTACCAAGTACATGGACGGTCACGGCGCGGCCGTGGGCGGTGCCATCGTGGACTCCGGTCGCTTCGACTGGACTGCGCACGCCGATAAGTTCCCCGGTCTCACCACCCCCGACGAGTCTTATCACGGCGTCGTCTACACCGAGCGCTTCGGTCTCGAGGGTGCCTTCATCACCAAGGCGACCGCCCAGCTCATGCGCGACCTCGGCTCCATCCAGAGCCCCCAAAACGCCTACCTGCTGAATCTCGGTCTGGAGAGCCTGCATGTGCGCATGCCCCAGCACTGCAAGAACGGTCAGGCCATGGCCGAGTTCCTCGCCGGGCACCCCGCCGTGCGCTTCGTGCGCTACCCCGGTCTTCCCGGTGACGAGTACTACGACCTCGCGCAGAAGTACCTGCCGAACGGCTCCTGCGGCGTGGTGAGCTTTGGGTTCAACGGTGGGCGCGAGGCGGCCGAGCAGTTCATGAAGAGCCTCAAGATCGCGCAGATCGCCACGCACGTGGCCGATGCCCGCACCTGCTGCCTGCATCCGGCCAATGCCACGCACCGTCAGATGAACGACGCCGAGCTCGAGGCCTGCGGCATCGCCCCGGATATGGTGCGTCTGTCGTGCGGTATCGAGAGCACCGAGGATCTGATCGCGGACGTCGAGCAGGCGCTCGCCGGTCTGTAAGGAGACGGGAATGGCAGATCGCAAGCCCAATTCCAAGAAGCAGGCGCGTGCGGAGAAGGCGCAGCGCCATGCCGAGCAGATGGCTGCCCGCTTTGGCAAGGAGATCGAGCGCAGCCTCGCCGGCGTCCAGCGTCTCGAGGCCCCCGTCACCTCCGAGGTCGAGGGCCGCGTGCCCGAGGTCCGTGTCATGGCCGCCGACGCCGTGGCGGCGATTCTCGAGAACGGCCGTGGCCGCGCCGAGTTCTGCGACTTGGCGGCCCTCGACTTCGCCTCGTTCACCAACCCGGGCGGCGGCTACATCCGCGGCTCCTGGGCGCAGGAGGAGGCCTTGTGCGCCGAGTCGTTCCTGTACAACGTGCTCGAGAAACAGGGCGACTGGTACGGTGAGAATCGCCGTCGCAATATCAACTGCGATCTCTACCGTAATCGCGCACTCGTCGTTCCCAAGGTGCGCTTCTCCCGTGAGAAGATCCACGCCTACGCCGATGTGCTCGTGGTGGCCGCGCCCAACGCCCGCCGCGCCCGCGAGGAGTACAAGGTCGACGAGGCCGCCCTCGTGCGTGCCATGCGCGACCGCATTCACTTCGCCCTCAACATCGTCGATGCGCTGGGTCACAAGCAGGTCGTACTGGGCGCTTGGGGCTGTGGGGTCTTTGGCTGGGAGGCCGAGCTCGTGTCCGAGTTGTTCCGCGAGGAGCTGGCATCGGGTTCCCATGGCATCGAGCTCGCGATCTTCGCCGTTCCGCGCGATCGCTTCAACGAGAACCTCGCGTGCTTCGAGCACGCGCTCTCGACCTTCCCCGAGAGGAATCAGGTGAGCTTTGCCGACGCCCTCGCCGAGCGCCGTGCCGCCGAGCAGGCCGCCGCTGCCGCCGAAGAGGATGATGGGGAAGAGGACGACTGGCGCAAATACCTGTAGCGCCGACCATCGAAGGAGAGACGCATGTCTTTTGCAGAACTGACCCGTTCCCGATATTCCTGCCGCAGCTATGAGGAGCGCGCGATCGAGCCCGAGAAGCTCTCCGCGATCCTGGAGGCCGGTCGCATCGCCCCGTCCGCCTGCAACAAGCACCCGAGTCGCGTGCTTGTGTGCGACACGGACGCCCTGCGCGAGAAGGCGGCTAAGGCGGCAAAGCACTTCGCCAAGGACGGCAGCGTGTTTGGCGCGCCGGTCGTCCTGATGGTGTGCGAGAAGGTCGACACGGCTTGGGTGCGTAAGTACGACCAGATGGGTTCGGGTGACATCGATACGAGCATCGTGGTCGACCAGATGATGATGCAGGCCGAGGACCTCGGGCTTTCCACCTGCTGGGTCTGCCATTTCGACCCGCGCGTGGCCATCGATGAGTTCGGGTTGCCCACCGACCTGTACCCGGTGCATATGCTCACCGTGGGTTACGCCGCCGACGAGATCGCGAGCGAGTGCGTTCGCGAGGCCCGCACCATCCCGATGTCCGATTTTCGCATCGTCCTCTAACCGGCTCGTCCGACCGCTCGCCGGTCTCCGCGCCCGTTCACCTCGCCCGCCGACCCTCCCTTTCAATTTGGGTACAAGGAGCGAGATGCGCGCACGCGCCATGAGACCATACCCCGACCCGGAGAGCACGCGATGAAGACCACGACCATCACCTATGCCAGCCGCGACAACGCCTCCACGGTGCGCGCCCTCATGTGGGAGCCCGACGAGGTCGCCTCGGGGGGCGAGGCGCCCCGTGGGCTTGTCCAGATCGTGCACGGCATGTCCGAGCACGTGGAGCGCTACGAGGGCTTCGCCTCCTTCCTTTGCGAGCAGGGTTTCGCCGTCTGCGCGAACGATCATATAGGTCATGGCAAGAGCGTCTCGAGCGCCGAGGACTTGGGTCACATGCCACTCGAGGTCGGCGAGGACGTGCTCGTCGCCGATGTGCAGACGCTGCGCGAGCTCGCCCTTGAGCGCCTGTCTCAGCGCTGCGACATGCGGGTGAGCGGCATCCCGTACGTGATCTTCGGTCACTCCATGGGAAGCTTCATCACCCGCGTGTTCCTGACCCGCCATGCCTTTGGCGTGCGCGCCGCCGTCCTGTGCGGCACCGGTCATCAGCCCCGTCCCCTTTCGGCGGCGGGCAAGGCCCTTACGGGTTCATTGGCCAAAAAGCACGGCGAGCGCTACGTGAGCGAGCTCGTCGACGGAATGGGTGCCGGCGGCTACGGCAGGGCCATCAAGGACGCCGAGACTGATCTGGACTGGATCGCCACCGACCCCGAGGTCGTTGCCGAATACCAGCGCGACCCTCTGTGCGGTCAAAAGTTCACCGTCGGCGCATATCACGTGCTGACGAGCTTGGTGTCCGACGCCACGGACCTGCGTTTGGCGCGCAGGGTCCCACATGCGCTGCCACTGTTGTTCGTGTCTGGCGATCAGGACCCGGTGGGCGAGTGCGGCGCCGGCGTCCATCGCGCGGCGGAGATGTATCGCAAGGCGGGCGTTGAGAGCGTGACCGAGAAGCTTTACCCCGGCATGCGCCATGAGATTTTGAACGAGCCCGTCAAGGGCGAGGTTCATCGCGACGTGCTCGCTTGGCTGGAGCGCCAGGGGCTCTAGGCCGTTCCTTTGGGTCGGTCGCATGGGGCCGTGCCGCGTCGCTGGAAGGGGGCGCTCGAAATGGATGATGCGCGGGTTTCTCGCGAGCGTTATGCCAAATGGGCGTCGATGCCGATCGACGAGCTCGTTCGCGATTGCGATATCCAGGCTTTTCGGGCATCTGGACCCGGAGGCCAGGGCGTGAATACCACGGATTCCGCGGTGCGCATGCGCCATGTTCCGAGCGGCATCGTGGTCACGGCGCGCGAGAGCCGAAGCCAGTTTCAGAATAGGGCGAGCTGTCTGCGTAAGCTCAAAGAGGAACTCGCCCGCAGGGCGCGTCCTTCCAAGAAGCGCGTGGCGACGAAGCCCGGCAAGGCGGCCAAGGCCCGAAGGCTTGCCGACAAACGCCATCGGGCACGGATCAAGGCGGCGCGCAGGCGCTATGACGGGACTGAGTGATCGAGGTGGCGGCTACCTCGGCCAGAGTACGCTGAGCGCCGAGGGGAGCACCTCGATTGACATCTCGGCTGCGCCCACTTGCTCGCCGTCGAGTTGGATGGGGTAGGTCGGGCTCGGAAATACGAGGTCGACGCGTTTTGCACGCTGGAGATGCACGTGCGGGTTGTGCGTGTGCCCGCCGTTTTTAGCCGAGAGAAAGACGGGCAATGCCACCGCGCGCGGCACCGGGCCGGTAGCGTAACACACATCGAGCAATCCATCGCAGGGGTCCGCCTGCGGGCAGATGCGAAAGCCAGAGCCGTAAGACGGGCCGTTTTGAATCGCGAACATGATCGCGCGGACGCGTTTCTCGGCGCCGCCGTCGAAGCTGACATGGGCGGGGAAGTCGCGGTAGTCGCGCCCGAATGCCTTGAGGCCGCTTGCCAGATAGAGTGGGGCGCCGGTCAGGCCCGTGATTTTGCGCATGGCATGCGTGTCGATGGCGATGGCGGCGTCGAGGCCGAACGAGACGGTCTGCACCGCGTATTCCGTCCATGTGCGGGTCGTTCCGCTGCTATGGGAGCGGCAGGTGATTTCGAGTACGTCGATGGGCGCCGCCGAGCTCGTCAAAAGCGGGGAGAAATCCGTGCCCGAGACATCCGTGACATCGGTGAGGCCAAGCGTCCGTGCGAAATCGTTGCCCGAGCCCACGGGAATCACGCCGAGGGTGGGGCGCCTGCCCTCCTCGATGCGCATGAGACCGCAGGCGACCTCGTGCACCACGCCGTCGCCGCCGAGCGCTATGACGGTGTCGTATTCCGCCGCACCGGCCGCGATCTCGGTCGCGTGGCGCGGGCGCTCGGTCTGCGCGATGTCGAAGGCCTCGCGGTGGCAGTACATGGTGAGGAATCGCTTGAGGCGCTCGGCCGCTCCCGCTGCGGCACCGCTTTGCGCCGCGGGATTCACCACGATCAGCACTCGCCCGAGGGCGTCCATGCGGTTCACGTTCACTCGTCCATCAGCTCCTCGAGTTCGCGGCGATGGCGCTCGAGGGCACCTTCGACGGTAAGGGCGGCGTCGTCTTTGAGCCCCCTTCGCTTGGGGGTCACGATGCGCTGTGCCGGGTATACGGCCGCGTGCCCCGCCACGAGATAGCTCACAAAGCCGACGATGACAAAATACCCAGCTGCCTGAGCGCCAAACATATCGATTCCGAGCATGATGGTGGTGATGGGCACGTTGAGGGCCGCGCCGAACACGCCGACCATCCCGAGCGCCGCCACGAGGCTCGGGTCGCCCATGGTGACCTGGCCGATCCATCCGCCCAGGGATGCGCCGATGCCGAACAGCGGCGTGACCTCGCCGCCCTGCAGGCCCGCGCCAACGGTGAGCGCGGTCATGCCGAGCTTGGCGACTGGATCGACGAGGGTGGTCTCGCCTCGGAAGGCCGCTCCGACCATCCATTCGGACAGGCCGGCGTAGGGGGCCATGCCGAGGCACAAGAACAGCACGGCGATCACGATGCCGCCGGTCGCGGCGGCCGCCAGGTAGTTGGTGAAGAGGCGTGCGTACAGGCGCTTGACCGTGCGGATGCAGAGGGTGAACAGTCGGGCCACCAGGCCGAACACCACGGCGGCGGCTATGACGATGGCGAGGATGCGCGCGTCCATCGCCGGAACGCGTGCGATGGATTGGAAGACGAAGTGACTTCCCAGCGCGCGGCTCACGGCGTTGCCGACGAACGATCCGGTCAGGCAGTAGAGCGCGGCGCTGTAGTCGATCTTGCCCACGAAGCACATTTCCATGCCAAAGAACGCGCCGGCAAGCGGGGTGCCGAACGCCGCGCCGAACGCCGCAGAGATGCCGGCCATCATGAGGTCGCGTCGATCGTGGCCCTCTACGTGGAACAGGCTCGCCACATTGCTCGCGATGGTGCCGCCCATCTGCACCGCGGCCCCCTCGCGTCCGGCCGAGCCGCCGGCCAGATGCGTTGCGGTGGAGCACAGGAAGGTGAGCGGGGCCATGCGCACGTGGATCGGCGTGCCGGTGATGGTGCTGTCGATGACGAGGTTGTTGCCGCGCTGCGCGCGCAGGCCGTGGTTGCGGTAGAGCCAGGCTGTCGCGACGTTTACGACCGGGAGCAGGGCGAACAGCCATACGTGGGCTTCGCGCGTTGTGGTGGCCATGTCGAGGGCGGCGAGGAACGCCCAGCCCGCGACGCCCATGAGGGCAGAGGCGAGGATGCTGAGCGCCAACACGCGCGCACTCGCACAGGCGTTGCCCGCCCCCCGACGCGCCTGCGCGCCCGCGCCGCGGGCACCGCGCTTGAGCTCTTTCTGAGCCGTTTCGAGCATGCGCTTGGGCATGACGCCTCCCTTGGATCTCGTTTCCGTCAAATGCGTCCAGTATACGCCCCTTGGCCGTCGGGGCTTTGCGTGGGTGGGCGTCTTGTCCATAGGCAAACGGCGGTCCATACACTATTCTCTATTGAGAATATACAGGCGCGCATATCACTCGGATGAACGACGATGGATGGCGCGTCAAAACGAGGGAAGGGGCGAGGTATGGCTCGCGGAAAGAATCCCGATGCGAACATGATCCCAGTCGAGGAGGCGCGCCGCATCGTGCTCGGATGCATGCGCTCCACCGAGGTGCGCGAGGTGCCGGCGTGGCAGGCCGCGGGATTGCCGCTGGCGGCCGACATCGAGACCGACATCGATCTGGCACCCTTCGCCAACAGCGCCATGGACGGCTACGCCCTGCATGCCGCCGACCTCGTCGCCGCCACGGCCGACGGCCCCGTCGTGCTCGACGTCGTGGGTCACGAGGCGGCCGGCCATGTCTTCGAGGGCGAGGTCGGCCACGGCCAGACCGTGCGCATCATGACGGGCGCGCCGGTACCGGAGGGCCTGGACGCCGTGGTGAAGTACGAGGTCGTCGAGGTGCTCGAGGGCGACGGCAACGAGGGCTCGCGCGTGTCGTTTACCGCGCCGGCGAAGCCCGGTGAGAATATCCGCGCCGCAGGTCTCGAGGCCCGTGCGGGCGATGTGGTCATGGCCGCCGGCGAGGTCGTGACGCCGGCGGGCGCGGGCCTACTTGCCAATGCCGGCCATGCGTTCGTGCCGGTGCATCGCGCCCCGCGCGTGGGCATCATCTCGCTCGGCACCGAGCTCGTCGATGCCGGTGCGGTTCCCGCGCGCGGCCAGATCCGAGATGTCAACGGGCCCGCGCTCATGGCGTCGGCCCGCGAGGCGGGCGCAGAGCCCGTGTTCTACGGCATCGCGCCCGACGACGAGGAGCGTATCTGCGAGCTCGTCCGTCGCGCGGCGTCTGAGTGCGATGTCGTGGTGACGTCCGGCGGCGCGTCCGCCGGCGATTACGACTATGTGACGGCGCTCATCGAGCGCGAAGGCGAGGTCCTTTTCGACCGCGTCTCCATCAAGCCGGGCAAAGCCGTGACCTTTGGCCTGCTGGGCGAGACGCCGTTTTTCGGCCTCTCGGGCAACCCCGCCGGCGCGTTCGTGGGCTTTGAGTTGTTCGTGCGCCCGGCGCTGCGCAAGATGATGGGGCATACGGAGCTCGCGCGCCCCGTTCAGGAGGCTCGCGCCACCCATGGCATCAAGAAGCGTCCGGGCCGCGCCGCGTACAACCGTGCGCGCGTGGAGCGAGCCGGTGCCGATGGCGAGCTCGAGGTGATGCAGGCGCCCACGCAAAACTCCGCCTTGCTCGTGGACCTGCATCGGGGCAACTGCCTGGTCATGCTCGACGAGGATGCCGGTCGCGTTGACGCGGGGGAGGCCGTTGCGGTCTTGCGCTACGACGTGCCCGAGGGCACGGTCCTGTAGTCCGTCTGCCTCGTGCGGACGGGGTGGGCTTCGTCCTTCGAAAAGGGCGACGCCTGCCTGTCTCTCATGTTCCAAACGACGCGCTCGACGGGGACGTCGGCGCCGAAGGGGGTTTCCATGGATATCAAGTTCGCGATCGTGACCTGCTCTGATACGCGCACCATCGAGCAGGATGAGGCCGGCTCCGCGCTTGTCGGGCTCATCGAGGGTGCGGGCTGGCACGTCGTCTCTCACGTCGTGGCTTGTGATGATGCGCGCGACATCTCGGACGCCATCCGCGCCGCGACCGATGGGCTCGGTGCGGATATCGTCCTGACCTGCGGCGGTACGGGCCTGTCTGCCCGCGATGTGACGCCCGAGGCCACGGCCGTGGTCTGCGAGCGTGACGTGCCCGGCATCGCCGAGGCGATCCGCGCGTATTCGCTTGCAAAGACCCGTCGTGCCATGCTCTCGCGCGCTCGTTGCATGCAGCGCCTGGTGCGCGGCTCGGATGGATCGTTCACCGGCCGCCTGGCGCTCGTCATCAATTTCCCGGGCTCCACCAAGGCCGCGCGGGAATGTTGGGAGGCCGTGTCCGACCAACTCGAGCACGCCATGAAGATGGCAGCCGGTGGGGGGCATTAATACATTATTCTCAGTAGAGTATTATTCTCGAACGAATATAATATAATCGACTCGAAGGGGGGGCGGCCCGGCTGCACCCCTTCTTTCATGACCGGGTCCGATCGGGGTTGCGCTCACGTGGATATCCCATTTGTTCCATTTAGGGACAGGTACAAATTGAGACGGTTGTAGGAGGACCGCAAAGATGGAAAAGACGCTCAACACGCCCGCCCGCGCTGTGTCGCGCCGCTCGCTCGTCGCGTTCGGCCTCACCGCTCTGTTCGCCGGCACACTCGCCGGCTGCGGCGCCAAGCCCGCCGATACCGCCGATACCGTCGGGTCCATTCCCGCCAAGGCCGTCGAGCTGCAGATCTTCGCAGCCAATTCCCTCGAGAAGGCCATGCCCGAGGTCCAGGCCCTCTACACCGAGAAGACCGGCGTGACTTTTGCCGACACCCAGTTCAAGGCATCTGGCGATCTCATCGAGCAGATACGTGCCGGCGCCCAGGTCGACGCCCTGATCACCGCCTCAAAGGGCACCATGGATGACGCCGTTGCGGGCGGGCTCGTCGACGAGGCCACGCGCCTGGACATGTTCGTGAACGATCTGGTGGTCGTGAAGGCGGAGGGTTCCGACGTCGAGATCGCCTCGCTCGAGGATGTGAAGAACATCGAGGGCAAGGTCGCCATCGGCGACGCCGTGACCGTCCCGGCCGGCAAGTACGCCAACCAGGCCCTGAACACCATCGGCCTGTATACCGGCGCCGCAGGTGACGACGGCGTGTACGCGCCCGAGTTCGCCGGCCGCGTCGCCCTGGCCGACAAGGTGGGCACCGCCGCCAAGTACGTTTCCACCGGCGATGCGACTATCGGCTTTGTCTACAGCTCTGACATCTTTCGCTACGACGGCATCGAGCAGGCTTTTGTCTGTCCTGAGGACACCCATAAGCCCATCGTCTACCCCGGTGCCGTTGCCGCATCGAGCGAGCATGCTAAAGCAGCGGCCGACTTCCTCGACTTCTGCTTGAACGACGCCGAGGCTCAGAAGGTTTGGGCTAAGTACGGCTTCGAGCTGTTTGCGTAAGTGCTTCCCCGCGCGCCTCTGGCATACTGATGCCGGGGGCGCGTGTTATGCGTAGGTTCGAGGGCGGTCCCGGTGACCGCCCTTATTCATGTCGAGGGTAGGAGCGTGCCATATGGGCATGGGCCGAGATAGTTGGGATCTTTGCGGGAGCTGCGCAGGCGGCATCGTGCGACGGGCCGGTGCGGTTCGGCCGTTCGTCGACGGCCGCGCGACTCGTCCATGGGTCCTGGCCCTTGTCGCGATCGTATCGTGCGTGTTGATGGTCGCTGCCGCTGCAATGCCGGTCTCCGCCATGGCCGTCCCGACGGTACTCGAGGCTCCCGAACAACAGACCGTGGAGATCCTCGCAGATGGCTCCGCTCGAGTGGATGGTGCCTCGTTTGGCATCATCGGATTTGAGCGCCTCGCCAAAGGCACGGCCCGTGCGTCCGAGGGTGCGCCCGAAGGCTATCGACTTCCAATCTCGGATTCTGCCGGCTTGGTGGTTGTCCGCGCGCCCGGCGAGGTGCTCTTGCACGTCGATCGCGAGGTCGCGGCAACGTTCGATCTCGAGGACCCGAGCGGCGCGGGCCTATCCGCCTTGTGGTCGATGGCCTGCGCGCTCGACGAGGCCGGCAGCATGGGCGGCGCCCTGCTTTCGGAGGGAGAGGCGCCCCTCAGACTCGTGACGGATTCCGAGTGCGTGTCCGGTGCCTTTCGATATCGCTTCGATGCGCGTGGCGATGACGGTGCGCGCTATGTGACTGTGACGTTGGCGAATGCCGAGGAGGGCGAGGCCGGTCTGGATGCGGCGCGCGCCGCCGGTGTCGACCTGGGCGACGGCGTGTTGTGGTGCGATTTCGCCCAGATTGTCAATGCGGGAAACGTGGTCGCCAAAGACGATCTGGGCGTTGGCGGAGAGGCCCTCGCCTTCTTCTCGTCCATCGATTACCGCCCATTTTGGGTATCGCTCAAGACCAGCGGTCTGGCGCTGGCCATCTCCTTTGCGTTGGGGCTGTTCGCCGCATGGCGCGTTATGGGCACGTCGAGTCGCCTCAAGGGCGTCCTCGATTCGGTGTTCACCATTCCCATGGTGTTGCCCCCCACGGTCTGCGGCTTCTTGCTGCTCATGCTGTTCGGGCAATCCACGGCCGTGGGCCGCTGGCTCATAGCACACGGCATCTCGATCGTCTTCACGTGGGAGGCGGCGGTCATCTCGGCCATCGTGGTGAGCTTCCCGCTCGTGTACCGCACGGCTCTCGGCGCATTCGAGTCGCTCGACGGGCGCATGATCGACGCCGCCCGCACGCTTGGCTGGTCTGAAGTGCGAATCTTTGGCAGACTCATGATGCCGCTCGCCTGGCCCTCCATCGCGGCCGGAACCGTGCTCGCCTTCGCCCGGGCTATGGGCGAGTTTGGCTGCACGCTGTTTTTCGCCGGCAACTACGCGGGCATCACCCAGACGATTCCCATCGCGATCTACTTCGAATGGATGGGCGGCAATACCGCCGTTGCCCTGTTTTGGGTGATGGTCGTGATCGCGTTCAGCTTCCTGGTGGTCTGGGGCATCAACGCATATACCGCGCGCCATCAGGGGTACCGCGACGGTGCGCATGTCGGGGCCGCCGCACGCGGGGGAGTGAGAGGGAGGGTGCGCAGCCATGCCCTCGCTCGTTCGTCGGCGGGCGCTGCGGCGGATGCCGGCGGGTCCCGCGCGGCGGCTATCACGAGTTTCGATGCGGACATGGTCGTCGACGATTTGGAATCGACGGGCGGAGATGCGGCTGCCATCGACCTGTCCGCTCTGCGCGAGCTATTTGAGGACGGTGCGGCATGAGCCTGAGCATGGCGATTAAGAAACGGTACCCGGGTTTTACGCTCGATGTCGCCCTTGAGGCGGGGGAGGAGCGCGTGGCCCTACTCGGGGCATCCGGGTGCGGCAAGAGCCTCACGCTGCGCTGCATCGCCGGCGTGGAGACCCCGGACGAGGGCCGCATCGTGGTGAACGGCGTGACCTTCTTCGATTCCGAGGCGGGGGTGAACCTCTCGCCGCAGGAGCGCAAGACGGCCTTGCTGTTCCAGAATTACCAGCTGTTCCCGCATATGACGGTGCTTGAGAACGTTTGCGCCGGTATGGCGGGGCAGCGGCTCGGGCTGGGCGGCCGCATGGACGGGGAGGCTGCGAGGCGCGAGTCTCGAGCACTGCGGTTCCTCGAGATCTTCGGCGTCTCCGCCTTTGCGGACCGTTTCCCCACACAGCTCTCCGGCGGCCAGCAGCAGCGCGTCGCGCTTGCCCGCATGCTCGCCGCTCGTCCGGGGATCCTCATGTTCGACGAGCCGTTCTCGGCGTTGGACTCATATCTCAAGAGCGCGCTCGAGCAAAACCTGCTCGACGTGTTCTCCGTGGTGGACCGTACGGTGCTCTACGTGAGTCACGATATCGACGAGGCGTGTCGCCTGTGCGATCGCATCTGCGTGATGCATAACGGCCGCGTGGAGGAGAGCGGGACGGCAGGGGAGTTGATGGCGCGTCCGCAAACGCTGGCGGGCATGAGGCTTACGGGGTGCAAGAACACCTCGCGGGCCCGCAAGGTGTCTGACACGGTGGTCGAGGCGATCGATTGGGGTATGACGTTCGACATGGGCCGCGAGGTCCCCGATGACGTGGCCTACCTCGGCGTCCGTGCCCGGCATATCCATCGCGACCGTGTTCGTGCGGCAGGCGAGCTCGGGCGCAACAGCTTTGATCTGCACGTGGCGCGCGTGAGCGATGCGCGATTCGAGCGACTGGTGCTTCTTGAGCCGCCGCTCGGGGGGTCGCGGTCCCGCATCCAATGGAAGGTCGACATCCTCGATGCGCCCACGGGTTCTCTGCCCGAGGCGGGCGAGACGCTGCGTCTGCACTTCGATGCGAGCAGGCTGCTCTTGGTGAATCGATGACGCGTTCGGCGTCCTTTTGCGTTTCTCAAATTGTATAACACCTCATATGACCTGCGCTAAGCTACATCTGTAGCCGCTTATCGGCGGGCTGGCGCCGTTTGCCTAAAACAAATGCCAACTTAATGACTATGAAAATAAGTTAATGACGTTGTGTCGACCGAGGGTTTCGCGGCCGAAGGGCCGCGGCTTGGAGGATTGCATGGTCAAGGAACGTCGAATCGCCCTTGCGGCTTTGACTGCGGGGACGGCGCTCGCGCTGTCGTGGACACCTGCGCTGGCGATCGCCGCCGAGGTGGATGGACCCGTGGCGGCTGTCGAGCGCGTGGGTTCAACCGCGAACCTGCCCAAGACGAATGAGTTTCACAAGGTGACGAGGGGAATCGAATCGGGCCAGACGTACGCCCTCGTCTCCCCCGATGCCCCTGCCGGTCAAAAACAGCGCATCTTGCACCTGACCGCTGGCAACCCAAAACTCGATCGTTGCCAGGTCGGGAGTGCCGCCGACAAGCTGACGCCGGTCGACTGCACGATTGGCGGGCATGCGGGCAAGCATGAGCATGAGTGGACGGTCTCTGCAGTAGAGGGCGGCTATACGATCAAGTCGAATGCCGAGGATGTCTATCTCAACCTGACCAAGGGTGGGGGAGAGGCGCGTACGACTCCCCAGGCGCTTTCCATCGCCCCCGGCGAGCATGGCGGATACGTTGTGAGCGCGAAGGTCGAGGGTGCGACTCGGTACCTCATGCATGACGACCGCGGTTGGACCTCTGCAGATAAGCCGTATGAAGTGCTGTTCTATCAGCACGTCGAGGTGCTGCCAGAGGTTGTGCCGAACCGCAAGCTGGCCACGGGAGTCACCCAAGATCGCCCCTTCGCCCCCAATACGGGCGGAAGCAAGAACTTCCGCATTCCGTCCCTCATCACGCACAAGGACGGCAGCCTGCTCGCCGCCATCGACGCCCGCTGGAACCATGTGGGCGATGCCGCCGGTCTGGACACCATTTTCAGCCGCTCGACGGATGGCGGAAAGACGTGGTCCTTCAACTTCCCCAACTATTTCCCCGACTCCGTTGACGCCTTTAGTAGCGAGGCGACTGCGTTCATCGACCCGGTGATGGCCCAGAAGGGCGATACGACCTACATGATGGTCGACCTGTGGCCCGGCGGCGTCGCGCTCAACACGGCAAAGCACCAAGATCCCGTCAACGGCAGCGGATACGTTCAGATCGACGGGCGCCAGCGCCTCGTGCTCTTTGCCTCGCCGGTGCCGAGCGAGCAGCGCGAGGTGGGTGCCGAGAAGGGCGAGGGCTACACGCACTACGTGGGTGATTTCGCCGCCGACGGTCTCGCGCCCGTCTATCGGAAGGACGGGGGCGCGGTCGAGCGGTATGTCGACCGGCACTACTACCTCTATGATCAGAATAAAGACCCGCTCTATTGCCAGCAGCTTGGCAGCTCCGCCTTTGTGCAGCAGAACGTGTTCTTCTACAAGGCGGAGCTCCACGTGATGGCGACGTCGTACCTGTGGCTCATCAGCTCGAACGACGCCGGGGCGACGTGGTCTGATCCGCTCATGCTCAATGAGCAGGTTCGCACCAATCTGCCCGGCGGTAACGCGGCGTTTTACGGTGTGGGGCCGGGTCGCGGCCTGGTGACGTCGGGCGGCCGCATCGTGCTCCCGTGCTATACCTTCATCCGCGGCAAGGGCGATGGCAATGCCAGCGTCATCTACTCCGACGACGGCGTTACCTGGAAGCGCAGCACCTCCCTGCAGCACCAGACCTCGGAGTCGACGGCCGTCGAGGTCGACGGCGTCCTCTATCTGTTCGCGCGCCACGGCTGGTATGCGGTTTCGCACGACGGCGGTGCCACGTGGGAAGAGGAGAAGAGCCTGCGCGATTCCGGCATAGACGTCTACACAGGCTGCCAGATCAGCGCGCTCAAGTATTCCAAGCTCATCGACGGCAAGCCGGCGATCCTGCTCTCGTGTCCCACGGGGGGCGGCCGCGCAAACGGCAAGATATACGTCGGCCTCGTCGGAGAAGACGGCAGCATCGAGTGGAAATACAGTCATGAGGTGCCCGGTGCTAAGGGGCGGTTCGCCTACTCCTGTCTGACCGAGCGGGCGGACGGTTCCGTCGACCTGCTCTGGGAAGGTGAGGGCGACGCCTCGAACTTCACGCACTTCGAGATGGCCCAAATCGCTCCGGGCGCGGAGGTCTCCAACAAGCGCGCGGTCTCAGTCCCGCTGTACGGGTCGGTCAAGATGAAGGTCGCCGCTTCGTTCTCCGGTTTTGGGGGCGTCGACGGTTCCATCGCCAAGATCAAGCTCGACAAAAACGATGACGGTACGGCGACACTGACGATCGAAGGCCTCAAAGAGGGGGAAGTCACCTTCACCGATGCGGCTTCGGGCATCGAGTACGTGGTCACGGTCGCCCCCTCGGCGCTGGAGGAAGTGAAGGTCGAGCAGGGAAAGGAGGTGTTCATCCCTGTTTCCGCCGGTGCGATTGAGCGCAAGCCCGACGCCTCGGTGGCGCGAGTCGAGATGACGGAGGCTCCCTTTGTCGAGGTTTGGGGCGAGCCGGCGGCGGCTCTGGGCTCGGATCCCTCCTTTGCCGAGGGCGTGGCGCGCCTGAGCTCGGCGCTTTACACGTTCGAGAAGACAGATGATGCATGGGCCATCTCCGGGAAGACGGCTGCCGGTGAGCGGGTGTACCTGAACCTGTCCGGTGGCAAGATGCTGAGCCCCAACAAGGCTCAATCTCATCCCATCGAGCTCAAATCGAATGATGACGGTACGTTCAAGCTATACGACCGCGGTCAGCTCGACGACGAGGTGAGTGGAGCTCATCTGCATTTTTGGCGCGATGGAAAGGCGAAGTTCGACCGCTGTCGTAACTCCTGTGGAGCCGGTGATGCATTTGAGCTGTGGAAGCGCGCCGGGGAAGCGCGAGGTGCGTCCGAAATCCCCGGGTACGAGCGCGTCGCCTCCGCTTCGGAGCTTGAGGACGGAGAGAGCTATCTGATCGTCGCAAAGGTGGGGGACGCTCGCTGCGTTTTGAATCCCGCGCGCGAGGGGGCGGGAGAGTACGCCCATGTCGCCAAAGTCGACCCCGATCGCGTCCAGTACCGACTCAAGGTCACGGCCGTGGGTCCCGGAACGACGGATGTCCTGGTGGGTGGCACTGTCCATCGCATCACGGTCCCCGGTGACCCTACCCCTGAATTCCCTGAGGGCCCGGGCCAGGGAAATGGGCAGGGCAATGGGCAATTGGGCCCGGAGGGTCAGGAGCAGGGCTCCGGTCAGGGCCAGGGTCAAGGACAGGGCTCCGGTCAGGGTCATGACGGCGGGCAGCATGGCGGGTCCCACAGCGCCTCCGCAAAGCCCGGCTCCGGGCTTCCCCAGACCGGCGACCCCGCGGTTATGGCCGCCGGCGTGTCCGCCCTTGGTGCGCTGATCGGCGGTCTTGGCCTCAGGTTCCGCAAGCGCAAGTGACAGGTTGCCTGCCAATGCGGGAAGGCGGTTCGCGCTGATATGGGGCGCCGGCATGTGGCCGGCGCCCTTTTGCGCATATTGCGGCCCATCAGCCTTCCAAGCCGATGGGCCGGGTTCGACAACGGTGTCATTTGATGGAAAAGGGCCCGGCACCACAACGGTGCCGGGCCCATAACGTTTCCTGGAGCGGGCGACGGGAGTCGAACCCGCCTCATCAGCTTGGAAGGCTGAGGTTCTACCGATGAACTACGCCCGCATGTATGGTCGGGACGACAGGATTTGAACCTGCGACATCCTGCTCCCAAAGCAGGCGCGCTACCAAACTGCGCCACGTCCCGAAGGTGCTGAGCAGCTGGGGTACCAAGACCCTGCTTATCCCAAGGCGTTAGCGATTATAGAGTACCCGCGCGACTTCGGCAACGGTTGCCGACAATTGAGCACATGACGTTTCGAAACCACTACGAAACCTAGAGCCCTTCTCCCTAATCGCTTTATGCCGCCGTAGTACCATATGCAGCGCAAGAGAATTCCCACTTTTGAGGAGCACTATCATGACCTATACCGATAGGGTCATCGCCCAGCTGCACGAGCGCTACGCCGACCAGCCCGAGTTCATCCAGGCCGCCGACGAGGTCCTGACCTCGATCGCCCCGGCAGTCAACGACAATCCCGCCTATGAGGCCGCCGGTCTGCTCGAGCGCCTCGTGGAGCCCGAGCGCGTGATCATGTTCCGCGTCCCCTGGATCGACGACGAGGGCAAGTGCCAGGTCAACCGCGGTTTCCGCGTGGAGTACAGCTCCGCCATCGGCCCGTACAAGGGCGGCCTGCGCTTCAACCCCACTGTCACCCTTGGCATGCTCAAATTCCTCGGTTTCGAGCAGATCTTCAAGAACGCACTCACCACGCTGCCTATGGGCGGCGGCAAGGGTGGCTCGGACTTCGACCCCAAGGGCAAGTCCAACAACGAGATCATGCGCTTCTGCCAGTCCTTCATGACCGAGCTCTACCGCCACATCGGCCCCAACACCGATGTCCCGGCTGGCGACCTGGGCGTGGGCGGCCGTGAGGTTGCGTACATGTTCGGTCAGTACAAGCGTCTCAAGAACGAGTGGACCGGCGTGCTCACCGGCAAGGGCCTCTCCTTCGGCGGCTCGCTCGCCCGCACCGAGGCGACCGGTTACGGCCTCGTCTATTTCGTGGATGAGTATCTCAAGTGCCACAACGACTCCTTCGAGGGCAAGACCGTCGTGGTGCACGGCTCCGGTAACGTGGCGATCTATGCCGTCCAGAAGGCGACCCAGCTCGGCGGCAAGGTCATCGCCGCTTCCGACACCAAGGGCTGGATCGAGGATCCCGAGGGCATCGATTACAAGGTTCTTGAGGACATCTACAACAAGAAGCGCTCCGGCAACGACCGCGGTGTGAGCCTCGCCCTGTATGTCGACGCCCGTCCCAATGCCGTGTGGCATGCCGAGGACGGCCGCGGTGTCTGGCAGCTTCCCTGCGATATCGCACTGCCCTGCGCGCGTGAGAACACCCTTCTGCTCGAGGACGCCCAGGCGCTCGTGGCGAACGGCTGCAAGGTGGTGGGAGAGGGCGCGAACATGCCCACGACCACCGAAGCCACCAATTACCTCATCGAGAACGGCATCGCGTTCATGCCCGGTAAGGCGGCCAACGCCGGCGGCGTGGCGACCTCCGGTCTGGAGATGAGCCAGAACGCCGAGCACCTGTCCTGGAGCTTCGAAGAGGTTGACGCCAAGCTCGAGGGCATCATGCGCGGCATCTATCATGCCTGCGACAATGCGGCCACCGAGTACGGCTATGAGGGCAACTACATGGTCGGCGCCAACATCGCCGGCTTCAAAAAGGTCGCCGACGCCATGATGGCCCAGGGCATCGTGTAGTCATTTTTAGTTGATTTAACCTTTTGGTTCTCCCGCCGATGGAGCGTTTGTCTCATCGGCGGGAGTTTTGCGTCGAATGTCGGTTTCTGTGGGTGGCCGGGGCTCGCACGCCTTTGCCCCCCTTGGTCGCTTGAGCGCGCGTCTGCGGACCTGGTTCGTACTGTCAAATTCGACAGATGTGTGACCGATGCCTAGCGAAGGGCGCTGCTTGCCATCTTATTGCCGGCAATTTAGAAGATATTCTGGGTATTGGTGCGCCAAAGTTGGACGTCAGAGCTTCGAACGTTCAAATTTTTTGGCTTGGCGGCTCTAAACTCGACATCCGATGGTTACACTTTGGTCGAATTTGGCAATCGGGGCCTCTAACCACAGTCTTTTGGCACTGATTTAATTCAGGCCAAAGGCTTTTCTAAGCCCGTTGAGTAATTGCAGGTGTTTTTGTTGATAGCACTTTGCCCTGGGCCTGAAAAATCTTCCCGATCTTCGGTAGATCATACGCGCAATAGCCTCGAGCGCGTTCGGGTCTCTCAGCTGGTCGCTGTTGAGCCGGTATACGTCGATGCCCATCGACATAAGTCCGAGTGTCCGGGCTTCGTCACGGCGCCTGATCGTTGCGTCGTCGTGGTATGAGCCGTTGTATTCCAAGATCGTATTGAACCGGGGCAGATACGCATCCGCGATAACGTAGGGCAGGCCCGAGAGTGCGTGCGCCGTTTCGTCCATTGCGATCTTACGATTGGTTTCGACGGGCCTGCAGTTGAGTCCGCCGTATTCATGTGGGAGCGCGAAGACGCAGTTCATAATTGCTTCCATTGGCGAGCGGCTTCCCCCGACCGCGTATTTCACTGCCGTTTCTGCCGCCTTTCGGCCGCGCATGCGCGTGGCTGCTGCATGAAAAGACCGGAGCTCTTCGAGGTCGAGGGCGGGAGCGCTCTCGTAGTAGCCGCACGGCTTATCAATGAAATCAAGACTGTCATCCAGCTCGTTGGTTCCGAGGGGCCGTTCAGGTAACGACCAATTGCCGGAGAGCTCTTCCATCAGGGCGAGAAGTCCTTCGAACGATGAGTCGCGGGCGAGGTCGAGCGTAAGTGCGGCGGGAGATAGGGCATACAGCTCTTTGGCTATGCGCATCAGCCCGCCCTCTCCAAGGTTTCCGATGCAATGGGCGATTACGGGAGGGGTTGCCGTGCGCTTTGCGATGCGTCCGACGGCAAGGTCGATCTGCTCGTTTTCAACAAGGATGCCGAGTCGCTCAAGATCTTCGAGATCGATGAGGCCGGACAGGCATGTTGCGCGCCTCATGGCATCGATTTGCTCGTTCAGCTCGACCGGGCCCCACGTGATCTGACTTGAAATACGCCTTTCGCGCCTCAGGGCGCGCAGGGCTGTAACCCCCGACAACACGACGGTGTGCTTTGTTTGCTCCATAACAGTCCCTCCCCGCACGACGGGCCTTCCGTGTGCCTTGCGGCGGAGGGCAGAAGGAGCAAGGCGACAACAAGTTTGTTGTTTTCATACTGTACCCATGCGGGAGCCACTGTATGCGATGGATGTGCAGGGTCGGTGCGGCAATGTGTCCACTTTTATGCTCACGTACACGAAAACGGCCTTTTTGCTATTATGTTCGCCTGTGTGACCAGCTGCGGGCGTGGCGGAATTGGTAGACGCGCTGGATTTAGGTTCCAGTGGGCTTTCCCGTGAAGGTTCGAGTCCTTTCGCCCGCACCAGTCGCGCGCACACAAGGTATCAAGGGATCGGCACCCAAATCCTTGCCGAGTGTATTAGAGGAGGAACGTTGAACATCACTTCTGACGTGAAGGACGCCAAGCTCACCGCTACGGTCACCATCCCGGCCGCCGACGTCGACGCCATCATCAAGAAGGCCTACAAGGCTGCCGCCAAGCAGTATCGTTTCCCCGGCTTCCGCGCCGGCAAGGCCCCCCGTCCCGTGATCGATTCCGCCCTGGGCAAGGACGCCGTGCTCGCGCAGGCCACCAACGAGCTGATCGGCTCCAACGAGGGCAACGTCCTCAACGAGCTGGACATCGTCCCCGTCAAGGAGGGCGATTACCAGGAGATCGACCTGTGCGCCGATGGCACCGACTACACCTACACCGTCGAGTTCACCCTGCGCCCGTCCGCTGAGCTCTCCTCCTACGACGCCGTCGAGATCGAGATGCCCCCCGCGGAGGTCACCGAGGCCGAGATCGACCAGCAGGTCGACATGCTCATGGGTTACCACGCCACCTTCGAGGACGTCGAGCGCGCCGTCGAGGGTTCCGACTACGTGACCGTCGACATCAAGAACGTCGCGAACGCCGAGGCGCTCGCCGGCGAGGGCCGCGTCATCGCCATGGGCGCCGGTCACCTGCCCAAGGAGTTCGACGAGGGCCTGCTGGGCATGAACGTCGACGAGACCAAGACCATCTCCTGGACCCCCGAGGTCGAGGGTGCCGAGGAGGCTTCCGTCGAGGTCACCGTCAAGGGCGTCAAGGAGCGCGAGCTCCCCGAGCTCAACGATGAGTTCGCGAAGACCAACTTCGGCTTCGACGGCGTGGACGCCATGCGCGACGCCGTGAAGCTCGAGATCGAGTCCGACAAGTCCTCCCAGCTTCCCCAGCTCAAGGAGAACCGCTGCGTCGCCAAGCTCGCCGAGCGTCTCCAGCTCGACGAGATGGACGAGGATTACGAGCAGTCCGTCTTCCAGGAGCTCGGCCAGAACTTCCTGCAGAGCCTTTCCGCCCGCGGCATGAGCCTCGACGGCTGGCTGCAGGCCAACCGCATCAGCTCCGAGGACTTCATCGCCGACCTGCATCGTCAGGCCAACGACGTCGCCCGTGAGTCCCTCGCGCTGGACGCCCTCGCCCGTGAGCTCAAGGTCGAGGTCTCCGCTGAGGACGTCGACGGCGAGTTCGAGCGCGCCGGCATCGAGGACGTCGAGGCCTCCAAGGCCCAGTTCGTCGCCGATGGCCGCATGCCCGCCGTCCGCGACTCCATCCGTCGCTCCAAGGCCGTTGACTGGCTGGTCGAGAACGCGAAGGTGACCGAGGTTGACGAGGCTGCTCGCGCCGCCGAGGCCAAGGCCGAGTAACCCTTAGGTCTCTCCGTCACGTGATACGGCACATGCAAGTTTGTGTCCGCGAAAACGTGTATCATACACAGCTGAACGGCTGAAGTTCTTACGGTGCCCCACCGCGCGAAGTCGAGGTAGGGCACCGTATGTTTCTATCTCGCGGGCGCGCGTCGTCCGCACATGCCGAACTTGCCTCGCGTCGCATATGCGGCGCACAACCCGAAAGGAGCAATATGATCAATCGCATCGACTCCGCGCTCGTGCCCTACGTCATCGAGCAGACCCCTCGCGGTGAGCGCAGCTATGACATCTACTCCCGTCTCCTGAACGACCGCATCGTCTTTTTGGGCGAGGAGGTCAACTCGGTGACTGCCAACCTGGTCATCGCGCAGCTTCTGCACCTCGAGAGCCAGGATGCCGAGAAGGACATCTCCCTCTACATCAACTCGCCCGGTGGCGAGGTCTATTCCGGTCTGGCCATCTTGGACACGATGAACTACATCAAGCCCGACGTTTCCACCATCTGCGTCGGTATGGCCGCCTCCATGGCCGCTGTCCTCCTGGCCGCCGGCGCCCCCGGCAAGCGTTTCAGCCTGCCGCACTCCAAGATCATGATCCACCAGCCCAGCGGCGGCGCCCAGGGCCAGCAGACCGAGATCGAGATCGCCGCTCGTGAGATCCGCGAGACCCGCAATACCCTGAACCAGATTCTCGCCGATTGCACCGGCAAGCCGTTCGAGCAGGTCGAGCGCGACACTGAGCGCGACAACTACCTCCGTGCCGAGCAGGCCCTCGAGTACGGCCTCATCGACCGCATCGTCACGTCCCGCAACGACTCCGGGAGCGAGCGCTAATGGCGGGCGACGAGTTCGGCCGCACCGCCGGCATGGAGGGCGACGGCCAGGTTCGCTGCTCGTTCTGCGGTAAGACCCAGGAGCAGGTTCGCAAGCTCGTCAAGGGCCAGGACGGCATGTTCATCTGCGATGAATGCGTCGAGGCCTGTAACGAGATTCTCGAGCAGTCCTTCGCGCAGGACGAGATGATGCGTGCCTTTGGCTCTTACGTGAATCACGCCGAGCCCATGGACGATTTCGATATGGACGAGGATGAGGCGCCGGCCCCCACCATGCGCGAGACCGCCGAGCGCATCATCACCCGCGTGCCCACCCCGCACGAGATCTACGACGCGCTGTCCCAGTATGTCATGGGCCAGGAGGACGCCAAGCGCGCCATGTCCGTGGCTGTGTACAACCATTATCGTCGCGTTTTGATGGGCGATACCGCCGAGGGCTCCCTGGGCGCCCATGCCGTCGACGAGGATGTCGAGCTTGCCAAGAGCAACATCTTGCTCCTCGGCCCCACGGGCACTGGCAAGACGCTGCTCGCGCAGACGCTGGCCCGCGTGCTCGAGGTTCCCTTCGCCATCGCCGACGCCACGGCCCTCACCGAGGCCGGTTATGTGGGCGAGGACGTTGAGAACATCCTGCTCAAGCTCATCACCGCGGCAGACGGCGATATCGACCGCGCGCAGATCGGTATCATATACGTGGATGAGATCGACAAGATCGCCCGCAAGGCTGAGAACCTCTCCATCACGCGCGATGTCTCCGGCGAAGGTGTGCAGCAGGCGCTGCTCAAGATCCTCGAGGGCACCGTCGCGAGCGTTCCGCCCACTGGCGGGCGCAAGCACCCGCAGCAGGAGCTGCTCCAGATCGACACCACCAACATCCTGTTCATCTGCGGCGGCGCGTTCGTGGGCTTGGACAAGATCATCTCCGATCGCGTTGGCAACCAGGGCATCGGCTTCAACTCCGAGATCGCCGGCCCCACGTCCAAGGACGAGAACGTCCTGCTCAGGCAGGTGCTGCCCGAGGACCTCAACAACTTCGGCATGATTCCCGAGTTCATCGGCCGTACGCCGGTCATCACGCAGACCCAGGCCCTCTCCGAGGACGATCTCGTGGGTATCCTCACCGAGCCCAAGAACGCCGTGGTCAAGCAGTATCGTCGCATGTTCTCTCTCGAGGGCGTGGAGCTCGTGTTCGAGCCCGACGCGCTGCACGAGATCGCCAAGAAGGCACTCGCGCGCAAGACCGGTGCCCGCGGTCTGCGTTCGATTTGCGAGGAGCTGCTCCAGCAGACCATGTTCGACCTCCCGAGCGAGGAGGGCGTTCTCCGTGTCGTCGTTACCGCCGCGGCGGTTCGCGGCGAGGAGCAGCCGCGTCGCGTCTATGCCGGGTCCGATATCGACCTCGACTAGCACTTCGATGCGCATTCATGCGTTGTCTATCTTTGAAACGGCTGGCCATGTGTCAGCCGTTTTTCTTTTGATGCCTTGACGGGATTTGCCCGTGAGCAATGGCGCGCCAGCCTCCAAAGCGCATCTCCCACGTGCTATCCTGTTGAGCAATTACGCAAACTTCGACTCTTCGGGAGCATGGCTATGGCAGAAGAGATGCCCAAGAACTACGATCCGGCGGTCAACGAGCCGGCTATCCTGCAGAAGTGGCTCGACGGCGGCTACTACAAGCGTCGCGAGGGCGTGGGCGATTGCACCGTCACGATCCCGCCGCCCAACGTCACGGGCATCCTCCATATGGGTCACGCTACCGACGACTCCATCCAGGATGCCATCGTCCGCATGGCCCGCATGCGCGGTCGCTCCACCCGCTGGATCCTCGGCACCGACCACGCCGGTATCGCCACGCAGACCAAGGTGGATAAGAAGTTGAAGAGCGAGGGTGTTTCCCGCCTGGAGATCGGGCGCGAGAAGTTTCTCGATGCCTGCTGGGATTGGACGCACGAGTACGGCGGCACCATTGTCGAGCAGATCAAGCGCATGGGTTGCTCCGTCGACTTCGATGGTGAGCGCTTCACCATGGATGACGAGTACGCCGAGGCGGTCCGCAAGGTCTTTTGCGACTGGTACCACGACGGCCTGATCTACCGCGGTAAGCGCATCGTCAACTGGTGCCCCGACTGCACCACCGCCATCTCCGACGACGAGGCGGAGTACAAGGACGAGAAGGGCCACCTTTGGCACCTGCGCTATCCATTGACCGAGCCGGTCAACGGCCAGGAGTACATCGTCGTCGCCACCACGCGCCCCGAGACCATGCTCGGCGATACCGGTATCGCCGTTTCGAGCAAGGACCCCGAGAAGGCGGCGTTCGTGGGCAAGACGGTCAAGCTGCCCATCGTCGACCGCGAGATTCCGATTTTTGACGATTGGCACGTCGACCCCGATTTCGGCTCCGGCTTTGTCAAGGTCACCCCGGCGCACGACCCCAACGACTATGCGATGGGCGAGGCCCACGGCTTGGAGAAGATCAACATCTTCGACGAGCATGCCGTCGTCGTCGAGGGTTATGGCGAGTTCACCGGCATGACGCGCGACGAGTGCCGTGAGGCCGTCCTGGCGTGGTTCGAGGAGCACGACCTGCTCGATCACGTGGATGAGCACGACCATTCCGTCATGCATTGCTACCGCTGCGACCAAACGCTCGAGCCCTGGCTCTCCGAGCAGTGGTTCGTCGCCGTGGACAAGCTCAAGGAGCCCGCGCTCAAGGCCGTCCAGGATGGTCGCGTGACCTTCCACCCGGCCCGCTGGACCGAGACCTACACCACCTGGATGGAGAACCTTAAAGACTGGTGCATCTCCCGTCAGCTGTGGTGGGGCCACCGCATTCCCGTGTTCTACTGCGAGGAGTGTGGCTGGGAGGACGCCTGCATGGACGACGTGACGGTCTGCCCCAAGTGCGGCTGCACCCATGTCCACCAGGACGAGAACGTGCTGGACACCTGGTTCAGCTCCCAACTGTGGACCTTCGCCACGCAGGGCTGGCCGCAGCATCCCGAGCAACTCGAGGGCCATCATCCCACCACGGCGCTCGTCACCGCGCGCGACATCATCGCACTGTGGGTCGCCCGCATGGTCATGAGCTCGCTGTACTTCCTCGACGAGGTCCCGTTCCATGACGTCGTGATCTACCCCACGATCCTCGCCAAGGACGGCAGCCGCATGTCCAAGTCCAAGGGCAACGGTGTGAACCCCATGGACCTCATCGACATGTACGGTGCCGATGCCATGCGCTACAACCTGCTCACGCTGTGCACCACCAACCAGGACGTCAAGTTCGACGCCGACATCGATAAGAAGACGAAGGCCCTCAAGGGTTCGGCCCGCACCGAGCAGGCCCGCTCCTTTGTCACCAAGATCTGGAACGCCAGCCGTTTCCTGCTCATGAACATGGATGGCTACACCCCGGGCGAGCCCGTCGCCGAGACCGCGGCCGATGCCTGGATGTTCAGCCGCCTGGCCAAGGCCACGCGCATGGTGACCGAGGGTATTGAGAAGTACACCTTCGGCGAGATGGCGCGCGGCGTCCAGAACTTCTTCTGGAACGAGGTCTGCGACTGGTATGTTGAGGTCACCAAGACCCGTCTCAAGGACGATGCGGCGCGCCTGCAGGCCCAGCGCAACCTGATCTTCGTGCTCGATGCGTCGATGCGCCTCATGCACCCGCTCATGCCGTTCGTCACCGAGGCCATTTGGGATCAGATGCCCGCCAGCTGGCTGGATATGAACGAGGATGGCGTCATCGAGCGCGCCGAGGCCCTCATGGTCGCCGTATGGCCCGAGCCCGAGGCCTTCGAGCGCTTCATCGATGAGGAGGCCGAGCGCTCCTTCGAGCTCGCACGCGCCGTCGTGTCCGACGCCCGCTCCACCCGCGCTCGCTACCGCCTGAGCCCCAAGGAGGCTTTGCCCGTGGTCGTCAAGGCCGCGAGCGCCGAGGTCGCCGAGGCCATCGAGGGCATGGCCGACTTCATCTGCGGCTTGGCCAACATCAGCGAGCTTTCCGTGCGCGCCTCCGAGGGCTTTGAGAAGCCTGCTGCCGCCATCGCACTTGCCGGCGCCGATTTCGATGCCTATGTCGTCGTGGGCGATTTGGTCGACTTCGACGCCGAGAAGGCCCGTCTGAACAAGGAGCTCGCCACGGCGGAGAAGGAGCTCGCCGCCGCCGAGCGCACCCTGGGCAACGAGGGCTTCATCGCCAAGGCTGCGCCCGAGGTCGTCGCCAAGAAGCGCGAGCGCGCCGCTGAGCTCACCGAGACCATCGCTGCGGTCAAGGCCCAGCTCGCCGACTTTGAGTAATCGGTCCATACATTGATTCGAGCCCCGCCGCATCGGTTGCGGCGGGGTTTGTGTTGCATACGGAACAGGGGGAAATGATGGCGGAAAACGAGACGGGCACGGTGATGCTGCCGCCGGCTAAGACTCAAGAGGCGTTCGTCCACATCGGGTTCGCCAAGGCCAAGCTTGCGCGTGGACGGGCGTTCGTGCTCGCGATCCTCGCGGGCGCCTTCGTCGCGCTCGGTGCGTCCTTCATGCTGATGGTCCGGGCGGATTCCACGCTCTCACCGTCGGTGTCGCTCATCCTGGGCGGTCTGGCGTTTTGCCTGGGCCTGTTTCTCGTGCTCGTCGCCGGTGCCGAGCTGTTCACGGGCAATTGCCTCATGCTCATCGGCGCGCTCGACGGTCGGTACCCGATGATGAAGATGGTCCGTAAGTGGGCCGTCGTGTACGCGGGCAACGCCGTGGGCGCGCTGCTCGCCGTCGCATTGCTTCTCGCCTCGGGATTCCTCTCCATGCAGGAGGGTTCGGTGGGCGAGCTCGCCTATGCCGTCGCACTCTCCAAGGCCTCGCTCGACCCTGTGACCGCCTTTGCGCGCGGCGTCCTGTGCAACGTCCTTGTGTGCCTGGGCGTTTGGATGGGCAGTGCCGGCAAGACGGTGTGCGACAAGCTCGCCGCGACGATTCTACCGGTTGTGTCCTTCGTGGTGCTGGGATTCGAACACTCCGTTGCGAACATGTTCTTCCTTCCTTTGGGCGTTGCCGCACAGTCCATGCTGGGCGTCGGCGCGATCCCGCTTGCGGGCATGGTATCCAACCTCATGTTCGTCACGCTCGGCAACATTGTGGGAGGTGCGGCTGTGGCGGCCGCCTATTGGTTCGTCTACGGCCGCGATGTGCGCGAATAGGGGATTGATATGAAGCGCGAAGGTGCCTATGTCGTGCCGTTCGGGTTCGAGGAGCTTTCCTACGAGTGGGCGGTGACAATCGCCGCCGACACCGGAAAGATCGTCGGCGAGGCGGGCCCGCTGCTTGAGACTGTCATCGATATGCTCGATGAGCTCGGTCGGCCCGACAAATACTTCGATTGCATCCAGGTTGCGGGAACCAACGGCAAGACGTCGACCACTCGGTTCACCGCGGCGATTCTGCGCGGAGAGGGGCTGCGAACGGCGCTGTACACCTCTCCCCAGCTCGTGCGCTATGAGGAGCGCATGGAAGTCGATGGCGGTGTGGTGAGCCCCTCTGCATTCGCGCACGGCGTCTCCGCTGCCGCAGAGGCGGGCCGTCGCGTGAACGAACGCCGCGCAGCCTCGGGCGAGCCGACCTACACCATCACGCCGTTCGACCTCCTGACTGCGGCCGCTATGGTCGTGTTCGCCGAGGCGCGAGTCGATGTGGCCGTGCTCGAGGTGGGCCTGGGCGGTCGTTGGGACGCCACCAGCGCCACCGACCCCGTGGCCGTGGCCATCACGGGCATCGGGCTCGATCACACGCATATCCTTGGCGATACGCTCGAGGAGATCGCGAGCGAGAAGGCCGCCGTCATCAAGCCCGGTCGCACGGTCGTGCTCGGTGAGGGCACGCATGAGCCGAACGTCGAGCGCGTGATGCGCGCACGTTGCGACGCCTGCGGTGTCGTGCCCTGGGTTGTAGAGCATATGGTCATCGAATTGCCCGTGGGCATCGACAGCGCAGTTTCGTTTTCGACCGAGACCGCTCGTTCCACGTACGAGGTCTCAATGCACAAACCCGCTTACCAGCCGCAGAACGCCGCCTGTGCCATAGCGCTGGCGGAAGGGTATCTGGGCCGCCCGCTCGATGCGTCCTCGCTCGCCGTCTCTCTCGAGTCCTGTCCCATACCCGGTCGTTTCGACGTGGTCCGCGTTGAGCCGTTCGTATTGGTCGATGCATGCCACAATCCGCAGAGCTGCGAGAATTTCATCAATGCGGTTCGCGAGGCCGAGCCTGAGCGCGAAGCGCGGCCCGTACTGCTCCTCGCCGCGCTCTCGGACAAGGACGTACGGGGCATCCTCGATGTGCTCGTGCCAGAGTTTCCCCGTATCGTGGTGAGTGCCACGGCGAGCGATCGCGCCCTGCCTGCGGGGGAGCTCACCCAGCTCGTCTATGGTGAGCTCGACGCGCTTAATCGTCCGCATACGGATGTCATCGCCATCTACCCCTCGGTTCGCGAGGCGCTCGACGCCCTCACGGAGGCGGGGGAGCCTGTCATCGCGGCCGGCACCATCACGCTTGCAGGCGAGGTCGCGGGCCTGCTCAGGTAAGGGCGATTCTCGCTACAGGAAGCGGTACTGGACGGTCGCCACGCCCACGCTCAGGAAGTTCAGGGCGCGGGCCACGGCGGGCTGCATGTCGATCACGCGACCGTGCACATAAGGGCCGCGGTCGTTCACATAGGCGATGACCGAACGGCCGCCATAGCGAATCTCGACGCGGGTGCCGAACGGGACGTTGAGCATCGCGATGCCCATCGAGGTCTCGGTGACCGTCTCGCCGTTAGCGGTCGTGCCGCCCATGAATCCGTCGCCGATGCCGTAATAGGATGCCACGCCCGTCTTCCATGTGATGGCCGGCGGTGCCGGAGGCGTTGGCGTTACAGGGGGCGCCGGGGGCGCTGGTGGCGTGGTGGTGTCTTCGGGCTTGGGCGCCGCCGGTGTGTCGGGTGCCTGCGGGGTTGTGGTGCCGGCGTTGTTTGAGCCCGTGTCGGGGGTTGGAGCGCTGGGCCTGTTCTGGCTCGCGTTTTGCTGCGCCTGCAGCTGGGCGGCCTGCTCGGCGGCCTGACGCGCGATCTCGGCCTCCTCGGCGTCTTCGGCATTCGCCTTCGCCTGGATCTTGGCGGCTGCGGATTGCGCGGTGTCGAGCGCGTCCTGCGCACGGGAGAGTTGCAGGTCGGCCTCGTCTTTCGCGGAGCTCAGCGCCGCGAGCTTGCCGTTGAGCTCGTCCTCGAGTGCATGCAGCTCGTCGAGAGCGGCGATGTTAGCGCTCCGCACGGTGCCCAGGTACTTGGTCATGCTGAGGAAATCGGCGAAGGAACCGGCGTTGAGGAGCATGGAGAGGGCGCCGCCGTTGGACGCATGGCGTTTGTACAGCTCGCGCGCTGCCAGGGCGGCGCGGTTCTGAGCCTGCGGCATGAGCTCCTGCTCAATGCGAAGGATATCGTCGGCGGCCGTTCGCACCTGCTCGTTGAGCTCGGCGGCGCGTGACGTGGCGTCGGCGTAGGTGCCGGCGGCACGGGAGACCTCTTTTTGCAGGGAGGCGAGCTCGCCGCGCGTCGCCGCCGTTGCGGCCAGTGCGGGCTCAGGCGTGCCCGTGAGCGCGGGTATGCCGGCGCCCAGGGCGAGTGCCGCCGTGAGCCCAGCGACGCAGGCGATCCGCCCTCTGTGCGTACAAATCCCTCTCATGGTGGCACGTGCCATGTAACAACCGCCTTTTCTCGTTGACGGTATCAGTATAAGGCAACCCTCAAGCTGAGGTTGAGCCTAAGGGTTGCGTTCAAATCTTCTATGCGACTGTGTTGGCGTGCGGAAGCCTATGCGAGTCCTACGTCCATACTCGCGACCAGGTCGACGCCCGAGTCGAGCAGGTTGGCGGCGATGACGTCTCCCATGCGCACGGGGGCGGAAACGCGCAGCTCCCGTATGGTTTCCATGGCGTCCTTGTGCAGGGCGCGGGGAATGGGGGAGCAGGTGCGCACGGGGACGAGGCGCTCGTCTCCGCCTTCGACCACAACCGTCGTGGCCAGAATGCGCATCGGGCACACGACTTCCTGCTCGGCAAAGCGCTTGCCGCGCGGGCACCGGTTGCCATGTACGCTCGTGACGCGCGCGACTCCGTCCCCGTCCCGCTTCACGCATACCGTGAGCAGGCATTCGGATGGGCAGGTCGTGCAGTGGAACGTCTCAGTGCTCGTCATGGGGCATCACGCTTCTTCCACGGGATCGATGGATACGGTCAGGGTCTCGCCCGGTTTCACGGCGGTGAGCATCTTGGGCGTAATGGGAGCCGCTTCCATGGTGCTCGGCTTGTAGTCGCGCGTCTTGCCGCGGAAGAGAACAGCATCGCCCGCACGGATCACGAGCTGGGCGTGCTCGAGGGGGCGACGCACGCGGAAGAACGCCTTCGTGGCTGCCGTTCGGTTGATGCGGGCCGGCACGATGTAGCCGGCCATGCCGCCGGGCTCGAGGATCACGGGCTCGCAGAGGGCGCCGGGGTGCGCCGTGCCGAGGGCGTGGGCGGCCGCGGCCGCTCCCGCGCGCGTCGCCTCGGCGGTGACGTTGTCGGCGAGGTCGTGTACCTGCAAGACGTTTCCGCAGGAGAAGATGCCGTCGACGTTCGTTTGCAGGTCCTGATCCACGCGTGCGCCGCGTGTTCGCGGGTCGATCTCGACCCCGGCGGCTCGGGCGAGCTCGTTTTCGGGGATGAGGCCAACGGAGAGCAGCAGCGTGTCGCAGGGAATGATGCGCTCGGTTCCGGGGATGGGGGAGAGGTCCTCTCCAACGTTCGAGACCTCGACGGCCTCGAGGCGGTCTCGACCGATCACGCGCGTGACGGTGGTGGATAGGTGCAGCGGGATCCCAAAGTCCTCAAGGCAGTTCTTGACGTTGCGGTGCAGTCCGTTGGCATAGGGCATGAGCTCGTAGACGCCCTCGACTTCGAGGCCTTCCAGGGCGCATCGACGCGCCATGATGAGACCGATGTCGCCCGACCCCAAGATCACGACGCGGTGTCCGGGGCGCAGGTTCTCGATGTTGATGTAACGCTGGGCGAGGCCCGCGGTGTATACACCGGCAGGACGGCTGCCCGGGATTTTGATCTCAAAGCGGGTGCGCTCGCGGCAGCCCATGGCGAGCACCGCCGAGCGGCAGGTGAGGCGGACCATGCCGTCTTCGCCCATGACGGTGACGCTGTGCGCCGCGTCCTCTCGTCCGCCTTCGTCGATGCCGAGCGCCATGGACCCGAGCATGACATCGATGCCGGCCTCGTGCACGCGGTTGATGAAACGCTGGGCGTATTCGGGGCCGGTGAGCTCCTCTTTGAAATGGGTGAGGCCGAAGCCGGGGTGGATGCACTGGCGCAGGATGCCGCCAAGATGCTCGTTGCGCTCGATGACTACGGTCGACGCGCCGGCTTCGTGCGCTGCGAGGGCAGCTCCCATGCCCGCGGGGCCGCCGCCGATGACGACGACGTCATAATCGCGTGTTTCGATCTGAGCCATGCTAGCAGTCCTCCTCGGCGATGGCGCCCATGTGGGCGCCCGGGTTCTTGAGCGGTCCGTCGACGATCCATGAGCCCGTGTCTTCCAGCGGGACTTCGGAGGGGGCGACACCGAGTTCGCGGGCGAGGATCTCCACGACGCGACTCTGGCAGAAGCCGCTCTGGCAGCGACCCATGCCGGCGCGGCAGCGGCGTTTGACGCCCTCGACCGAGATGGCGCCCGGCTTGCGGTGGATGGCGGCGACGATCTCGGCCTCCGGCACCGTCTCGCAACGGCATACGATGCGGCCCCATGCCGGGTCCGCCTCGATGAGCTCCTCCTTGCGCTCGAGGGAGGCGAGGTCGAAGTCGTCCGGCATGCGGCGGATGGGGTTCCAATCGGCGCGTTCGGCGAGCTCGATACCCGCCTCGCGCAGGAGCTGCTCCATGCGCTCGGCAACCGCCGGTGCGCTTGCGACGCCGGGGGACTGGATTCCTGCGGCGTGGAACAGACCGGGCGTGGACTCGGAGGCTTCGATGAGGAAGTCGTTCGTTTTCTCAAGTACGGCGCGGCCCCCTGCGAAGGTGCGGACGACGCGGCGGGTATCCAGGTCTGGTACGAGCTTGCGCGCGCCGGAGAGCAGGGCCTCCACATCGCCGGCGTACGTGTCCTTGTCGCCTTGCTCTCGCATCTCGGCGGTGGCGGTGATGACCGTGTTGTTGTGCACGGTCCCCGTGACGATGACGCCCTTGGAAACCGGGGTCGGCACCGGGTAGAGCGGCATGATGGCGCGGGGCTCCTTGTCGAGCACGGCGATGTTGCCTTGGCGCCATACCATGCGCAGCCCGCGATCTCCGGCCATGCGCGAGATCTCGCCTGCGCCGCTGCCAGCGGCGTTGATCAAGATCTCGCATCGAACGTCTCCCTTGGGCGTGGAGAGGACGAACTCCCCCTCTTCCGGGCGGTCGATGGCCGTTACCGGGGCGCCGCGCATGAAGGCGGCTCCGTTGGCTACGGCGTTCTCGGCTGCGGCGATGGCAACCTCGAACGGGTCGACATAGCCGGTGGAGGGGCACCATAGGGCGCAGGTGGCGTCCGGATTGGCGCGCGGTTCCAATTCGACGATGCGATCGGGGCCGACGATCTCGAGGTGGGGGACGCCGTTGGCCAGGCCGTTGTCGCGCAGGTGCTCGAGGATGGCGAGGTCCTCGTCGGTAAAGCCGAGAACGAGGGAGCCCGTGCGCTGGAACAGGAAACCGAGTTCCTTTGACCACGTTCCGTACAGCTCGCACCCGCGGGCGTTCATCTTCGCCTTCATCGTCCCGGGGGCGGGGTCGTATCCGGCGTGGATCAGGCCGCCGTTGGCCTTCGATGCCCCGAGCGCGATGTCGTCGGTCGCCTCGATGAGGCATATCGTCTTGTCGTATCGCGCGAGCTGCCGTGCGATGGCGCAACCGGTGATGCCCGCGCCTACGATGGCGATGTCGTACCTAGGTTCCATGGTGCCGCTCCCGTCTGAGCACCGGGCGTGTGTCCATGGGCTCGCAGCCGGTGCATTCTATAGACAAAGTGTCAACAAATAATGCTACGCGTGTCGTTTATCTTCGCCAGGGCCAATCGGGTGAGCGGGCGGCTAGGTCCGCAAACGGCCCCGGCGCTGCGCGGTCGCGGTGGTCGACGGGCCCGCTGTGTCGTTAACGTGCGCGGTTGCCGGTCGTTTCCGATGAGGGGGCGGGTGGTATACAATACGGTGCGATTATGAACAGCTTTGCAATCTCGCAACCGGCTGAAAGGTGAGGCTCATGTCCAAGTACATCGAGGAGCTCATGTCCCCGCAGTTGATGTTTGCCGTGTACGGCTTCATCGCCTTCGTGGTCGCTCTCTACCTGCTCTCCGTCGTGTATGTCTTCATCGACGCGAAGCGTCGCGGCGTCCAGGCGTTTTGGGCCTGGGGCCTGCTCGCCCTCGTCCCGTTCGTCGGCCTTATGGCCTATATCGTGATGCGCCCGGCGTCCTACGTGGCGGATCGCGAGGAGCAGGAGCTCGACATGGCGCTGCGCGAGCGTCAGCTCGCCCAGTATGGCAGCTGCCCCAACTGCGGCACCACCATCGAGAAGGACTTCATCGTCTGCCCGGTGTGCAACACGCAGGTCCGCAACGTCTGCCCCACGTGCAAGCGCCCGCTGGAGGCACACTGGAAGGTCTGCCCCTTCTGCCGAACTCACATCCAATAGGCGCGAGCTTCCCCCGTGCGCCGCACGGGGCCGATGAACCGCGCCGTAACGCACCCGTCACCCTTTGGATGGCGGGTGCGTTCCTATTCCGTGCTTCTTGGCGCTCTTCTGGATTGGAGGCGCAATTGCGCGGGCAAACGGGTACACTGGAAAAGTTACAGAGGTAATGCACCGTATCGGAAAGGTTCTAGATATGAAGGCACTGTACAACGACGGCTCCGTGGCCGAGGTTGAGGCCGACGAGGCCCAGCACGTCATCCGCCATTCCGCCGCCCACATCATGGCCCAGGCCATCAAGCACCTCTACCCCGAGGCCGAATTCGCCTACGGTCCCGCGACCGACAACGGCTTCTATTACGACGTCGACCTCGGCGATAAGAAGATCTCCGAGGACGATCTGCCCACCATCGAGGCCGAGATGAAGAAGATCGTCAAGGAGAACCTTAAGTTCCAGGTCTTCGAGCTGCCCCGCGAGGAGGCCATCGCCCTCATGGAGGAGCGCGGTGAGAAGTATAAGGTCGAGCACATCGGTGACCTGGCCGATGACGCTCGCATCACCTTCTACCAGCAGGGCGATTACATCGACATGTGCGTCGGACCGCACCTCACTTATACCAAGGCCCTCAAGGCCTTCAAGCTCACCGGCGTGTCTGGCGCCTACTGGAAAAACGATGCCAACAACAAGATGCTCACGCGCATCAACGGCACGGCTTTCGCCACCAAGGATGAACTGGAGGCGCACCTCACCCTCCTCGAGGAGGCCAAGAAGCGTGACCATCGCCGCATCGGTCGCGAGATGGACCTGTTCATGATGCGCGACGAGGCCCCCGGCTTCCCGTTCTTCCTGCCCAACGGCATGGTCCTCAAGAACACCCTGCTCGACTACTGGCGCGAGATCCATCACAAGGCTGGGTACGTCGAGATTTCCACGCCCCAGATCATGAACAAGAGCCTGTGGCTCACCTCCGGTCACTGGGACCACTACAAGGACAACATGTACTCCACGATGATCGACGACGAGGAGTACTGCATCAAGCCCATGAACTGCCCGGGCGGTGTGCTCGTCTACAGCTCCAAGCCGCATAGCTACCGCGAGCTGCCCATCCGCGCCGGCGAGATCGGCCTGGTGCACCGCCACGAGCTCAGGGGCGCCCTGCACGGCCTGTTCCGCGTCCGCTGCTTCAACCAGGATGACGCGCACTTGTTCGTCACGCCCGAGCAGCTGACCGACGAGATCGTGGGCGTTGTGCGCCTGATCGACTCCGTGTACCAGAAGTTCGGCTTCAAGTACCACGTTGAGCTTTCCACCCGCCCCGAGGACTCCATGGGCTCCGATGAGGATTGGGCCGCCGCCGAGGAGGGCCTCAAGGTCGCACTCGATAAGCTGGGCATGGATTACGTGGTCAACGAGGGTGACGGCGCCTTTTACGGTCCCAAGATCGACTTCCACCTGGAGGACTCCCTCGGCCGCACCTGGCAGTGCGGTACCGTGCAGCTGGACTTCCAGATGCCGCAGAACTTCGACCTCACCTACGTGGATGCCGACGGCGAGAAGAAGCGCCCCATCATGCTGCATCGCGTGTGCTTCGGCTCCATCGAGCGCTTCATCGGCATCCTGATCGAGCATTATGCCGGCAAGTTCCCGGTTTGGCTCGCCCCCATGCAGGTCAAGGTCCTGCCCGTGTCCGAGAAGAGCCGCGACTACGCTCACCAGGTCACCGAGCAGCTCGAGGCCGCCGGCATCCGCGTGGTGTGCGACGATCGCGACGAGAAGATCGGCTACAAGATTCGCGAGGCCCGCGGCGTCGATCGCGTGCCCTACATGCTGATCCTGGGTGAGAAGGAGGTCGAGGCCGGCAACATCTCCGTCCGCGACCGTTCCAACGAGACCGTTCCGATGGCCGTCGATGAGTTCATTGCCAAGGTCGTTGAGGAGACCCGTACGCGCGCGTAGGACGCAACCGGGTTCATCGCTATGATGCGCACGCCGCCTCGGGCCCCACGGGCTCGGCGCGGCGTGCGTTATGCTTCGGGCCCACTGTCCAGGAGAGGAAGGGCGGTTTCAGCGTGATGGCTCAACAGGAACTCGAGACCCGATATGCGCAGCTCGTTTGCGCCGAGATCGCCGTCTTCGTGTACGGCGATCGCGTTGACGAGGCGCTCGCGCGCCTTGGCGTCATGGCGGACGAAGACCGTTTGGCTGATATGGTCGGCGGCACGGGCCTTCGCGTGGCGGATGTCCGTGCCGAGTCTCGTGAGGTTCATGCCCACGGCGGTCTTATGTGGGTTGACATCACTGTGCCGTCGCATTTCGGTTGCCATGCTTTCGAGCTTGGTGCCGACGTGCAGTGCGAGGCGCTCGACCGCGTTGCTGGCGGGTTACTCGATCGCAAGGTGGTTGCGCTTTCCGCACGTAGTGCTCGCGCGGTCGCTCGCGTGGGGGACCAGCCTTCTTGCGCGTTGGCTCAGGCCGATCTCGAGGTCATCGCCCATGGACTCGATAGCGTCTCGACGCGTATGCAGCGCCATTTCGATCATGCCCGCGCCCTCGCTGAGTACCTTGCCTGTTGTGATGGTTTGGTCCGGGTCGATTACCCCGGTCTCGCCACACATCCCGATCGCTCGCTGGCTGAGCGCGTGCTGCGTCACGGCTTCGGCCCCGCCGTCGATTTCGAGCTCCCTGGAGACTGGGGCGCCACGGCGGGGGATTTCATCGGGCGCTGTCGTCTCAGCGGCCGAGATTGCCACGCCGGCGGACCCCGCACGCGCCTGCATGCGCGCGATGGGTGGCAGGGGAGCGCGGTTCGCATATTCGCCGGCCTCGATGACCCCCTCGCTATAGCCGACGATCTCGATCAGGCCATGCGCTGGTTCCGCAATCCTCCGCAGCCGTAGGAGGTTGTCGTGCTCATCCTGATCGGCATCAAGGCGTTTTTGGGGTTGTAGTTACCCTGTCCGAGCTTTTGCCAGGAGGGCGCTCGTACCCGAGGTGGCTAAAACAGCTCGGTGAGGCGCTTCGCGATCATCGCATCGAGCTCCGCCTGGAGGGTTCGATAGGCGTGGAGGGCATGTTCGCCCTCAGGGGTGAGCACCGAGCCGCGCGCACCGTCGCGGGCGAGCAGTTCGCAGCCCAGATGCCCCTCGGCCTCGCGTACGATTCTCCACGCCTTGGAATACGCCATGCCCATGCGTTTCGCCGCACGGTTGAGCGAGCCCTCTTCGGCGACGCCCTCCAGCAGTGAGGCGCACCCGCCGCCGAAAGCACCGGGCAGGTCGCGGTCGTCGTCGGAGATGGTGAGTCGGGCGTGGGCGGAAAGCGACATATGGGCTCCAAGCTGGTGGTACGGTCGCGATGGCGCAGGGCCCGCGCCATCGCCGATAAGATCCTTGCGTCTTTTTTCGGGCGGCACCGAGGCGCCCTTACGCGAATCCGGGATGCGGGCGGGTGTGTCGATTGGCCGAAGGCGGCGTCGGAGAGACATTGAGATTGGGCAGACCATTTGAAGTCTGGTAACGAGAGCCATTGTAGCAGTGGCTCTGCGCTACAATACCCCCACTTATATCGGGAGCGAATGGCACGGCGGCAAGGAGTCGCCGCCGCGTCGGCAGCAAAGAGTCGAAGGAGCGACATGGCAACGTTTTTCCCTGGTGAATCCCATACTTTCTCTGAGTATCTGCTCGTCCCCGGATACTCCTCCGCTGAGTGCGTTCCCACGAACGTCTCCCTCAAGACCCCGCTGACCCGCTTCAAGCGCGGCGAGGAGCCCGAGATCACGCTGAACATCCCCATGGTCTCCGCCATTATGCAGTCCGTCTCCGGCGTGGACATGGGCGTCGCCCTGGCCACCGAGGGCGGCATCTCCTTCATCTATGGTTCCCAGACCCCCGAGTCCGAGGCCGCCATGGTCAAGGCCGTCAAGGACCACAAGGCCGGTTTCGTGCAGTCCGACTCCACCCTTACGCCCGACATGACCATGGAGCAGGTCATGCAGCTCAAGGACCGCACCGGTCACTCCACCATGCCCGTTACCGATGACGGCACCCCCACCGGCAAGCTCCTCGGCATCGTCACCAGCCGCGATTACCGCCCCAGCCGCGATGATCACTCCAAGCTCGTCTCCGAGTTCATGACCCCTCGCGCCGAGCTCATCGTGGGCGACAAGGACATCACCCTCAAGGACGCCAACGACCTCATCTGGGACAAGAAGCTCAACGCCCTGCCCGTCGTCGACGACAACGACCATCTGGTCGGCATCGTCTTCCGCAAGGATTACGACTCCCACAAGACCAACCCCAACGAGCTGCTCGATGCCAACAAGCGCTACATGGTCGGCGCGGGCATCAACACCCGCGACTACGCCGAGCGCGTGCCGCTGCTCGTCGAGGCCGGTGCCGACGTGCTGTGCATCGACTCCTCCGAGGGCTACTCCGAGTGGCAGAAGCGTACCATCGAGTGGATCCGCGAGAACTACGGCGATTCCGTCAAGGTCGGCGCGGGCAACGTCGTCGACGCCGACGGCTTCCGCTTCCTGGCCGATTGCGGTGCCGACTTCATCAAGGTCGGTATCGGCGGCGGCTCCATCTGCATCACCCGTGAGACCAAGGGCATCGGCCGTGGCCAGGCCACCGCGCTGATCGACGTCTGCCGCGCCCGCGATGAGTACTTCGAGGAGACCGGCGTTTACGTGCCCGTCTGCTCCGACGGCGGCATCGTCTACGACTACCACATGACCCTGGCGCTCGCCATGGGTGCCGACTTCCTCATGCTCGGCCGCTATTTCGCCCGCTTCGACGAGTCCCCGACGTCTCGCGTGAACGTCAACGGCCAGTACATGAAGGAGTACTGGGGCGAGGGTTCCGCGCGCGCCCGCAACTGGCAGCGCTACGACCTGGGCGGCGCCCAGAAGCTCTCCTTCGTCGAGGGCGTCGACTCCTACGTGCCCTACGCCGGCTCCCTCAAGGACGGCGTGAACGGCACCCTGTACAAGGTCAAGTCCACCATGTGCAACTGCGGCGCGCTCTCCATCCCCGAGCTGCAGGATAAGGCCCGTCTCACCCTCGTCTCCGCCACCTCCATCGTCGAGGGCGGCGCTCACGACGTCGTGGTCAAGGACTCCCAGCAGACGGTGAGCTACAACTAAACTTCGCCGGCCAATAGAGAGTCGGAAGTGGGGCCCGCGCGGGAATCGTCCGCGTGGGCCCCATCGTTGTAATGAGAGGCTCTCAGACCTGTTAAACTCTTGAACATTACCGACACGGCGCGGCGGCCCCCGAGCGGCCCCGGCGCTTGAACGATAGGAGCCAACCATGTGCGATTGCCACGAGCACGATCACGCCGGTCGCGCGGCGGGGGAGATCCCGGCTTACGACGCGCAGACCATCGAGGAGAAGTGGGTGAAGTCCTGGGAGGAGCAGAATCTCTTCGCCGTGGACACCGATTCCACCAAGCCCAAGAAGTACGTTCTCGAGATGTTCCCGTACCCTTCGGGTGACCTGCACATGGGCCACGCCCGCAACTACACCATCGGCGACGCCATGGCCCGCCAGGCCCGTATGCGCGGCTACGACGTGCTGCATCCCATCGGTTTCGACGCTTTCGGTCTTCCCGCCGAGAACGCGGCTATCAAGCACAACACCCAGGCCGCCGCGTGGACCTATAAGAACATGGACCAGGCCCTCGCCACCATGAAGCGCATGGGCTTTTCCTACGACATGGATCGCCTGGTCAAGACGTGCAGCCCCGATTACTACCGTTGGGGCCAGTGGATCTTCGAGAAGCTGTGGGAGCGCGGTCTGGTCTACCGCAAGAAGAACCCGGTCAACTGGTGCCCCAAGTGCGAGACCGTGCTCGCCAACGAGCAGGTGACCGAGGGCCGCTGCTGGCGCTGCGACTCCGAGGTGGAGAAGCGCGACCTCGAGCAGTGGTACATCAAGATCACCGCCTACGCTCAGGAGCTCCTCGACGACCTGGAGAAGCTCCCCGGTTGGCCCGAGCGTGTCAAGCAGATGCAGGCCAACTGGATCGGCCGCTCCGAGGGCGCCGAGGTCGACTTCACGCTGTGCGACGTCGATGGCAACCCAATCGAGGGCGATGAGGGCAAGATTACCGTCTTCACCACCCGTGCCGACACGCTGTTCGGCAACACGTTCTTCCTGCTCGCCCCCGAGTACAAGGGCCTGATGGACCTGGTCGAGGGCACCGAGTATGAGGCCGGCGTGCGCGAGGTCGTCGAGGGTGCCAAGCACATCTCCGCCGTCGAGCGCGCCCAGGGTACGCTCGAGAAGCATGGCGCTTTCACGGGCCGCTATGTCATCAACCCCGTCTCGGGCGCCAAGGTTCCCGTGTGGGTGGCCGACTACGTCATCTCCGACTACGGCACCGGTGCCGTCATGGCCGTGCCCTGCGGCGACGCGCGCGATTTCGACTTCGCCAAGAAGTATGACCTGCCCATCGTGCCCATCATCCTCTCCGAGGACGACCCGCTGTATGAGGACCTCAAGGACGAGCAGGGCACGCGCGTGACTTCCGTTGACTGGGACGAGGCGCTCACCTGCGAGGGCAAGCTCGTCCAGTCCGGTAAGTACACCGGCATGATGGGCGGCAAGCATTCCGAGGGCGAGGCCGCCATCGTGGCCGACCTCGAGGCCGCCGGCACCGGCAAGCGCTCCGTCCAGTACCGCCTGCGTGACTGGCTCATCTCCCGTCAGCGCTACTGGGGCAACCCCATCCCGGCTATCCACTGCGAGCATTGCGGGATCGTCCCCGTGCCCGCCGATCAGCTTCCGGTCATGCTGCCCGAGAACCTCGACCTCACCGCGGGCGAGACGCTCGCCGAGTGTCGCGACTTCTACGAGACGACCTGCCCCGTGTGCGGCGCACCGGCTCGCCGCGAGACGGATACCATGGACACCTTCACGTGCTCCAGCTGGTACTACCTGCGCTACACCGATCCGCACAACACCGAGCTGCCGTTCTCGCGCGAGGCCGCGAACCGCTTCATGCCGGTCGACAATTACATCGGCGGCATTGAGCACGCGATCCTTCACCTGCTGTACAGCCGCTTCTTCACCAAGGCCCTGCGCGATATGGGCCTGCTCGACGTCGACGAACCGTTCACCAACCTGCTGTGCCAGGGCATGGTAAAGGACGAGAACGGCGATACCATGTCCAAGTCCAAGGGCAACGTCGTGCCCCCGAGCTCGGTCATCGAGCCCTTTGGCGCCGACACCATGCGCCTGGCGATCCTGTTCATCGCCCCGCCCGAGAAGGACTTCGACTGGGATCCCAAAGCCGTCGAGGGCGCCAACCGCTTCATCAAGCGCGCCTGGCGCATCGTTTGGCAGCTGGCCGAGACCGCCGGCGACGCCGCCTCGCTCGATAAGGGCGCCCTGTCCAAGCCCGCGCTCGAGCTGTACCGCGAGCGCCATCGCACGCTGGCCAAGTGCACCGAGGACTTCGATCGCGGCCAGTTCAACACGGCCATCTCCGCGATGATGGAGCTCGTGAACGCCGCGAGCGCCTATATCAACGCCGTGCCCGCCGCGGAGCGCGACGCCGCCCTCACTGCGCTCGTCGCCTGCGACATCGTCTCCGTCCTGGCGCCCATCTGCCCGTTCGCCTGTGAGGAGCTGTGGCACGCCGCCCTCGGCCGCGAGGGGAGCGTCTACACCGCCCCGTGGCCGGAGTTCGACGCCGCCGAGGCCGCGGCCGACGAGGTCGAGATCGCCGTCCAGGTGCTCGGCAAGATGCGCGCACGCGTGATGGTGCCGGCGGGAGCCGATGCCGCCGCCATGCAGGCTGCCGCCGAGGCCGCCGTTGCCAAGCACATCGAGGGCAAGACGGTCGTCAAGGCCATCTGCGTCCCGGGCAAACTTGTAAATCTTGTGGTGAAGTAGGCTTCCAAATCGGGTCGATCCACGGCAAAATTGCCCCGTACGCTGGGAATGTGTTATAGTCCCCTTAAATGAAGTTGTCACGTGAAGGGAGTGCGGGTTCGCCCGCGCTCCCTTTTCATGAAAGTGAGGTGTCACATGGTCAAGAGCAAGGTGGAGCAGGACATCATCGATGCCCTGGAGGCCCGCGCCGCCGAGCACGGCATCGACATCGTCGACGTCGAGGTCGTCGGTGCAACCAAGGCCCCGTGCGTGCGCGTGCGCCTGGATAAACTCGAGGGCGATCCCATCAACCTCGACGAGGTCACCGCCCAGACCGCCTGGGTGTCCGAGACCGTCGAGGCCCTGGATCCCATTTCGAGCGCCTACACGCTCGAGGTCAGCTCCCCGGGCATGAAGCGTCCGCTGCGCCGCCCGTCCGACTTCGCCCGTTTCGTGGGCGAGGACGTCGAGCTCACCACCACGGCCATGGAGGGGCGCCGTTCCTACAAGGGCGCCATCGCCGCCGCCACCGACGCGTGCGTGACCATTCAGCCCGAGGGCGAGGATGCGGTCACCATCGCATTTGACGACGTAAAGAAGTGCACCTTGAAGCCGGTCTTCGACTTCAAGGGCGTGAAGGAAGGGAACTAACCATGGCAGATGCCGATTTCACCATGATGGAAGCTCTCATGGAGCTGTGCCAGGAGAAGCACATCGACCAGCTCTACCTGCTCGATCGCCTTGAGGCCGCACTCGCCGAGACCTATGCTCGCGTTCTCAAGCTCGACTGGGGTGCGAAGGTCACCATCGACCGCACCACCGGCAAGATCTACGTGTACCGCCTCGAGCCCATCGACGATTCTATGGATGAGGAGGGCAACTTCACCGAGTACGAGGAGATCGACGTCACGCCCAAGGACGTGAGCCGCCTCGCCGCCCAGACCGCCAAGGCCGAGATCAACGCCATCGTGCGCAACGCCGCCCGCGAGCAGATCTACGAGGAGTTCTCCGGTCGCGTGGGCGATCTCATCAACGGCACCGTGCTGCAGTCCACGCCCGACTTCACCATCGTGAAGATCCGCGAGGGCGTCGAGGCCGAGCTGCCCCACTTCGACCAGCGCCGCTACCCCGACGAGCGTAACGAGCGCCCTGCCGGCGAGCGCTACCTGCACAACCAGCACCTCAAGGCCGTCATCATCGACGTCCGCGACCCCAACTCCACGCTTCCCCCGGTGCGCGGCGAGCACTCCCGCCCGCCGATTGTCATCTCCCGTACCCACTCCGAGCTCATGCGTCGTCTGTTCGAGCAGGAGGTCCCGGAGGTCTACGAGGGAACCGTCGAGCTCAAGTCCATCGCCCGCGAGCCCGGCCAGCGCTCCAAGGTCGCCGTCCACTCCCTGGACGACCGCCTCGACCCGGTCGGCGCCTGCGTCGGCCCCAAGGGCAGCCGCGTGCGCGCCGTCGTGGGCGAGCTGCGCGGTGAGCGCGTCGACGTCATCCTGTGGGACGAGGATCCGGCCGTCTACGTCGCCAACGCCCTGTCCCCGGCCAAGGTGACCCGTGTGCTGATCGACCCCGAGAAGAACTACGCCGGCGTCATCGTCCCCGACGACCAGCTGTCGCTCGCCATCGGCAAGGAGGGTCAGAACGCCCGCCTGGCCGCCCGCCTCACCGGCTGGCACATCGATATCAAGAGCGAGACCCTCGCGGCCGACATCCTCAAGAACGTCCCGCTGGCACCTCAGCCCGTCGTCGAGGACCTGATCGACGATGAGCCCGCCGACCTCGAGCCCGAGCGCTGCGCGCACGTTGGCGAGGACGGCACCCGCTGCCGCAATCAGGCCCGCCCTGGCTCCCGCTTCTGTGGCGTGCACGACGGCGAGCTCGATGGCGCCGGCGACGACGCCTTGGCATGCGCCGAGGACCTCATCTAGGCCCGCGTTCCCACGCATTGATTCTTGTTGATTGAAGATGCGCGCCCGGTGCGCGTGAGAGGTAGGTGAAGGATATGGCGAAAGTCCGTATTTCCAGCCTGGCCAAAGAGTTCGGCATGACGTCCAAGGAACTCATGGGCCACCTTGAAGAGATGAAGATCCCGGCGAAGTCCGCGTCGTCCTCCCTCGAGGACGCCTTCGTCGCCATGGTCAAGAAACAGCTCGCCCCCGTGATCGAGGCCCGTGCGGCCGAGGTCGAGGCCGCTAAGCGCGCCGAGGAGGAGGCCGAGCGCGCCGCCGAGGCCGAGGCCGCTGCCAAGGAGGAGGCCGAGCGCCTCGCCGCCGAGGCCCGTCGCGAGGAGGAGCGCCGCCTGTCCCAGGAGGCTCAGGCCGCTGCTGAGGCCGCCCGCGCTGCCAAGGAGGAGGCCGAGCGCCGCGCCAAAGAGGAGGCCGAGAAGGCCGCCCGCGAGGCCGAGCTCGAGGCCAAGCGCCGCGCCGTTCCCGCGTCCGACTCCGGCATGAGGTTCCGCTCCCTGCTCGACCAGATCGCCGAGCAGGAGGTCGTCCTCAAGGAGAAGAAGGCCGCCGAGGCCGCCAAGCCCGCGTCCGACTCCCGCTCCGACCGCGGCGGTCGTCGCGGCGGTCGCAACGCCGGTCAGAACGGCGCCGCCACCACGGACGCTCCGGCCCGCACCCGTCGCCGCAGTTCCGCTCCGGCCGCCAACATGCCGGACAACTTCCCGCCCTCGCCCGACAAGGCCGGCAAGGGCAAGAAGGGCCGCAAGGGCGCTTCCCATGAGAACCACGAGGGCGAGGATCGTTACGCCCGCATGGCCCGTGAGGCCGAGGAGTACAGCCGCGAGAAGGTCCTGGCCGACGCTCGCGCGGCCGTCGAGGAGGCCTCTCGCGAGTCCTCCGGCCGTCGTAAGAAGCGCAAGGAGAAGCGTGCAGCCGAGGCCGCCGCTGCAGCCGAGGAGCGCAAGATCGAGGAAGCGCTCGCACAGGGCATCAACCCCGAGGATCTCGACGCCGTCAAGGTCTCCGAGGGCGTGACCGTCGCCGAGCTCGCTGAGATCCTCGAGGTTTCCGCCAACGACATCATCAAGCGCCTGTTCCTGCTGGGCACCCCGCTCACCATGACGCAGACCATGAGCAACGACCTGGTCGAGCTCGTCGCCGACGACCTGGGCCGCCAGGTGCGCATCGTCACCGCCGAGGAGGAGAACTCCTTCAGCTTCTACGACGCGCCCGAGGACCTCAAGTCCCGCCCGCCCGTGGTCACCGTCATGGGCCACGTCGACCACGGTAAGACCAGCCTGCTCGACGCCATCCGCCACACCAACGTCTGGAGCGGCGAGGCCGGCGGCATCACGCAGCACATCGGCGCTTCCGAGGTCACCATCAACGGTCGCCAGATCACCTTCGTCGACACCCCGGGTCACGAGGCGTTTACCGCCATGCGTGCCCGTGGCGCCAAGATCACGGACGTCGTCGTCCTGGTCGTCGCCGCCGACGACGGCGTCATGCCGCAGACCATCGAGGCCATCAACCACTCCAAGGCTGCCGGCGTGCCGATCATCGTCGCTGTCAACAAGTGCGATAAGCCCGAGGCGAACCCCGACAAGGTGCGCCAGATGCTGACCGAGTACGGCATCATCCCCGAGGAGTGGGGCGGCCAGAACATGTTCGTCAACGTCTCGGCCAAGAAGGGCCAGGGCATCGACGACCTGCTCGAGACCATCCTGCTTCAGGCCGACGTCCTCGAGCTCAAGGCAAACCCGGACACCTTCGCCTCCGGCAACATCATCGAGGCGAAGCTCGACCGCGGCCGCGGCCCGGTCGCCACGCTGCTCGTCACCCGCGGCACCCTGCATGTGGGCGACACCATCGTGGCCGGTCAGAGCTACGGCTCCGTCCGCGCTATGCTCGACCAGCACGGCAACCACAAGGACGAGGCCCGTCCCTCCGACGCCGTCGAGATCTTGGGCCTCAACTCCGTTCCGGCCGCCGGTGACGAGTTCCGCGTCTTCGAGGACGCCCGCGACGCCCGCGACCTGGCCGAGCAGCGCGCCCTCAAGGCCCGCATCGAGGAGCAGAACAAGGTCAAGCACGTCACGCTCGAGACCCTGTTCGACGAGATGAGCCAGAACGAGCTCAAGGAGCTCAACCTGGTCGTCAAGGCCGACGCTCAGGGCACCATCGAGGCCCTCGCCGACTCCATCGGCAAGATGGACCAGTCCGAGGTCCGCATCAACATCATCCACTCCGCCGTCGGCGCCATCTCCGAGACCGACGTCACGCTGGCCATGGCCTCCAACGCCATCATCATTGGCTTCGGCGTCCGTCCGCAGCCCAAGGCCCGCGACGCCGCGGAGCGCGAGAACGTCCAGATCAAGACGTACTCCATCATCTACAAGGCGATCGAGGACATCGACGCCGCCCGTATCGGCATGCTCAAGCCCACGGAGGAGGAGGTCCAGACCGGTTCCGCCGAGGTCCGCGACACCTTCCGCGTGCCCAAGGCCGGCACCATCGCCGGTTGTATGGTCACCGAGGGCGAGATCAGCCGCGACGACAAGGTCCGCGTCGTGCGCGACGGCGTCGTGGTGTTCGACGGCTCCTTCGGCTCCATGCGCCGCTTCAAGGACGATGTCAACGTCGTCAAGAGGGGCTACGAGTGCGGCCTGGGCATCGAGAAGTTCCAGGATATCAAGGTCGGCGACATCCTCGAGGCCTACAAGATCGTCGAGGTTGCTCGTACCGAGTAACGACCGCTCGTGCGGCTCGCGCCAAAAAGGCGCGGGCCGCTTTCGGCCCTCAGGGCCGCTCGCGCTGCATCTAAGGAGAGAGACATGAAGCAGACCCCGCTGACTCGCCGATTGGGAGAGCAGCTGCGCGAAAAGCTCGGCTACATCCTCCTGTTCGAGATCGCCGACCCGCGTCTCGACCTCGTCACGCTCACCGGCGTCGAGGTGGCGCAGGATCGTTCCTTCGCCCGTGTGTACGTGAGTTGCGACGGCGACCGCTACGAAGAGGTCCTCGAGGCGCTCAACGCCGCCAAGGGCCGCATTCGCAGCCTGCTCGCCCGCGCTCTCGATTGGCGCGTGACCCCCGAGCTCGCGTTCCAGATCGACCGCTCGACCGATGAGGCCGAGGCCATCTCGCGCGCACTCGAGAACGTCCCCGCGACGCTTTCGGTCGAGAAGGACGAGTTCGGCTACCCCCTCGCTGATTCCGAGGGCGAGGATACGGATTCCGATGAGGAAGATGTCGATGAACAGTAGCACCTCGCCGTGCTCCGGTCGGTCCACCACTCCCGATATGTGGGAAGGCGTCATCGAGTACGTCGAGAACGCCCGGACCATCGCGATCTCCGGTCACACGAATCCCGACGGCGATGCTCTCGGGTCCCTGTTGGGGCTCGGCGCTTCGATTCGGGCCCAGTTCCCCGACAAGAAGGTCGACTTGCTGCTCGCCGATGACGGCGCGATCCCGCGCGTCTACCGCTTCCTTGCGGGGGCCGACGAGCTCGAGCCCGCCGTGCGTCACGATGAGCGTTACGACGTGTTCATCTCGGTCGATGTTCCCACCCTCGGACGACTGGCCGATTCCGCCGCGGTCGCCAAGCGCGCCCACGGTCGCGTGGTCATCGACCACCATCCCACGTGCGAGGAGTTCGGCGATGTGACGGTCCGCGTGACGTCGGCCGCCGCCACGGCGGTCCTCGTCGAGGAGCTGCTCAACGCCGCCGGTTGGCCGTGTACCCCCGATATTGCCACGTGCTTGCTCACCGGTGTCATGACCGACACCGGCAGGTTCCAGTACCAAAATGCGAACCCTTCCGCCTTCGCCTGCGCCTCCCGCTTGGTCGATGCCGGTGCACAGCCGGCGCGCATCGCACTCGAGGTGTATCAGAGCCAGCGTTTGGAGTACCTGCACCTCGAATCGATCGTCATGAGTCGCATCGAGGGCCGTGCCGGCGGTCGTGTGGCCTTCAGCTATGCGTATGAGGACGATCTGCGCTCGTGCGGGGTCAAGCCCGCGGAGTGCGATGGTCTGATCGATATCGTCCGCCAGGTCGGCGGCACCGAGCTGTGCCTGTTCCTGCGCGAGGACGAGCCGGGCTCCGTGCGCGGAAACCTGCGCTCGAAGGGCTCCATCGACATCTCCGGTATCGCCGTCGAGCTTGGCGGGGGAGGACATGCCGCGGCTGCGGGCTTCACCTTCAAGGGAACGGTGGAGCAGGCTGCGCAAGTCGTGCTTCCCAAGCTCGAGGCGCTTTTGCAATAGACATTCACGGACAGGGGTACCCGTCCCGACCGGCCGTCCGGCGATTCGCCCGGCGGCCGGCGGAGGGCGCCCCTTCCCGCATACATACGAGAGGACAGCATGGGAAAGCGCAAGCCCAGCGAACTGAATCTTCTTCTCGCAATCGACAAGCCCGTGGGCATTACCTCGCATGACATAGTGTCCAAGGTGCGTCGTGCGCTCAACGAGCGTCGCGTCGGCCATGCGGGCACGCTCGACCCGCTGGCGTCGGGCGTGATGATCGTCGGCGTCGGTCAGGCCACGCGCCTGCTCGGTCGGATCACGCTCGACCGAAAACGATATCTCTCGCGCATCATGTTCGGAGCCGAGACCACGACCGATGACGCCGAGGGCGAGGTGACCCGAACGGCCCCCATGAGCGACGACTTGCTGTCTCCGATGTTCGCCAAGCAGCTGCTCGCCGATTTTGTGGGCGAGTTCGATCAGGTCCCGCCGGCGTATTCGGCCATCTCCGTCGACGGCGTGCGCTCCTACAAGCGCGCCCGCGCGGGCGAGGATGTCGAGCTGCCCGCCCGTACGATCGAGGTGTATTCGGCCGACCTGGTCTCCATCGACGAGGCCGACGGCCACGCCGTGTGGACCGCGTCTTTCGATGTGAGCAAGGGCACCTACATCCGGGCATTGGCGCGCGATATCGGGCGCGCCGCCGGCAACGCGGCGCATATCGTCGACCTGCGAAGGACCGCCTCCGGTCCGGTGGGCATCGGGTCGTGCCTCCATGTCGAGGATCTTGACAAAGAGCTCGCTCGTTCATCCGCCTTGGACCCCGCGAGCGTTTTGGGGTATCCCACGCGCGAGCTGTCCGACGCAGAGCTCGCCGACGTGCTCAACGGCAAGGCCATCGCCTGCACCGCACGCGACGCGGCGGGCGGCATCGCGCTCGTTCATGGCGGCCAGCTGCGTGCCATCGGCCTTGTAGAAGGCGGTCGTGTCCGTATGGAGACGGTCTTTCCCCAGGGTGTTGAGGGGGCGCGGAGATGATTTCGCCTGACGGTCAGACCCGCTGCAAGGGTGTTATGCCCGCCGTGGAAGAGCTCGCAGCCGATTTCCTGTGCACTGGGATGGGGGGCGACGCGCCGGTGCTGAACGTCGGCGGAGCGGCCGATGCCCCTGCCGACGGACCACTGCCGTGCGTCATTGCCATAGGCGCGTTCGACGGCGTGCATCGTGGTCATGCCGATCTGCTCCGCCATGCCATCGACGATGCGCGGGAACGCGGCGTGGCTGCTGTCGCCGTCACGTTCGACCCGGATCCCGATGAGGTGGTGAGCGCACATCCCGCTCCCAAGCTGACTTCTATGGATGGGAGGCTGCGTGCGTTGACCTCGATCGGCGTGCGCGTGGCCGTGGTCCCGTTCACCCGTCAGCTCGCCGCCCTCGATCACGTCGCCTTCTTCGAGGGCGTGCTCGCCCCGTATCTCGACATTCGCGCCATTCATGTGGGAAGTGACTTCAGGCTTGGCGCCCGCGGGGCCTCGACCGTTCCCATCATCGCGGATTGGGGAACGCAGAAGGGCATCGCGGTGACGGGGCATGACCTGATCTTGGACGGTGACGCACCCATCACGGCGACGCGCATCCGCTCGCTCATCGCTCGCGGTGACGTCGACTCCGCACGCCGACTGCTCGGCCGTCGCCCCATGCTGCGGGGTCAGGTCGGTCCCGGTAGGGGGCAGGGGACGGGCATGGGGTTCCCCACCGCAAATGTCGAGGTCCCCGGATATGCGCAGATGCCCGCCGACGGTGTGTACGCCGGTTTTGCCGAGGTCGACGGTGCGGTATGGCCCGCCGCGATCAACGCCGGCGTGCCCCCGATGTTCGCCGACTCGGTTAAATCAGCCCGTCTGGAGGCGAATCTCATCGGGTTCTCGGGAGATCTGTATGACAAGAAGGTCGCCATCGCCTTCGACCGCCTCCTGCGGCCCTCTCATTCTTTCGAATCGGTCGACGCGCTCATCGAGGCCGTCAACCGCGACATTGAAACGGTACGTGAACAGTTCGGCACATCGCCGGTAAGGATCGCGCGTGATTTCTGAGGATGACAAGAACAAGGTGCGGGATGCCACGGACCTCGTGGCCCTGGTGTCGGAGACCGTGGAGCTCAGGCCCCGCGGTAACACCGACCTGTGGGGATGCTGCCCGTTTCACGGGGAGAAAACCCCGTCCTTCCATGTGATACCCGCCACTCAGGTGTGGCACTGCTTCGGTTGCGGTGAGGGTGGCGACGTCTTTACCTACGTGATGAAGCGCGAGGGACTGAGCTTCCCCGAGTCCATCCGGTACCTCGCCGACCGTGCCGGCATCGAACTTGAGGAGGACCAGTCCTTCAAACGCTCCGGCACCAAGCGGAACCGCCTGGTCGAGGTATGCGAGGAGACCTGCTCCTTCTACCACACGCTGCTGATGCGCGGAAAGGACGCGCGCGGCCGCGACTATTGCAAGGAGCGCGAGCTCGATGCGGAGACCTGTCGCAAGTACCGCCTCGGTTTCGCGCCGGGCCACGGCATGCTCGTCCGCCATCTTGGATCCAAGGGCTTCACGCCTCAAGAGATGATCGACGCCAACGTCGCCTTCAGGAGCCGCAGCGGCGGTCTGGTCGACCGCTTCTTCGACCGCGTGATGTTCCCGATCTTCGACGAACAGGGGCGTTGCATCGCGTTCGGCGGCCGCGCGCTCGACAAGGAAAAGACCAACGCCAAGTACCTCAACTCCTCCGAGACGCCGATTTTCCACAAGGGTAAGAACCTCTACGGCTTCAACTGGGCTAAGGACCATATCGTCAACAACAACGAGGCGATCGTCGTCGAGGGCTATATCAGCGCTATGAGCTGCTGGAAGGCCGGTATCGAGAACATCGTGGCGGTACTTGGCACCGCGCTGACTGAGAATCACGTGAAGACGCTCATGCGCTTCACGAAGAAGATCGTCTACATGTTCGACGGCGACGCCGCCGGGCAGAAGGCGGCGCGACGCGCGGTCCAGTTCATCGAGAAGGACGACCTCGACCTGCGTTGCGTGATCTTGCCCAACGGCCAGGACCCCGATGACTTCGTCCGCGCCAATGGGGGAGAGGCCCTACGCGAGCTCCTCGACAATTCCATTCCGCTCATGGATTTCGTCTTTGGCAAACTCGAGGAGGAAAGCGATATCTCCACCCCGGGCGGCCGCGCCAAGGCGATGCGTTCGGCCCTCGAGCTCATCTATCCGTTGCGTGCGAGCTACATGATCGATAGCTATTACATGCAGATCGCCGATCGACTCGGCTTGGATGTCGATACGATCCGCGCGAGCGCCGGCAAAGTGTTCCGAGAGGTGCAGCAGCGCGAGGAGACCGCGCGTCGTCGCGAGAAGCAGCGCGAGCGCGCTCAGTCGTCTCCCGATGCTCAGCAGGCCGCAGGTGCTCCCGCGTCTGCCCCTTCCGGCTATGACGAGGTTCCCTACGAGGAGGTCCCTTACGACTACGAGCCTGTGGAGGACCCGACGCAGGGGGCGCCGGTCCCCACGGAGGCCGATGCCGGTCCCGATGCCGGTAACGGGCTGCTCACCGATCTCGAACGCCGGCAGCTCGCCTGCGAACACGAGTTGCTCACGTTGCTGACCACGTATCCCGACAGCTTCCGCGCTTACGCGGAGCGCATCACCGAGGTCGAATGGGTCGACGCCCGCAGCGAGACCATCGCCTGGTCGATCCTGGCGACGCCCGAGGGGACCGCGCCCGCCGACGCGATGGCCGCCGCGCGCGCCGTCTGCCCCGAGGCCGCGCAGCTGGTCGGTTCCGGTCTGCTCTCCGCTACGAGCAAGCACCCGACGGAGACCAACATCGAGTTCCTCCTCGATACGCTCGAGCTATACACGACGCGCCGTCGCATGAAGACGGCCCAGGCGCGCCTGCGTTCGAACCGGTCCATGTCGTCCGATGAACGCAGGGAGCTCGCGATCCAGGCGACGCGAGACGCCGCGCGCATCCGTGAGCTCGAACAGGCCGTCGAGGGCATCGCCGACCCGTTTAGGGAGTAGGGAGTTTGAGGGCATCATGATCGGGCGTCACGCTCGCCGGCGGCGTCCCAAAACCGCGTTCATGCATAGAATCTGCTCGGATGCTGCAATTTCTTCTGACAGACGGGTATAGAAGCGTGGTAAAGTAATGAATCCTATGTGCTAAGAAGGGAGCATCTGTGCCGAAAAAGTCTGCAAGCACCGGTTCCGCTCTGGACGCAACCATCGAGAAGCTGCTCGACCTGGGATCCAAGGCCGGTTCCGTCACCGAGGATGAGATCCAGATCGTCCTCAAGAACGTCGACGTCACTGATGCACAGCTGTCCTCCATTTACCAGTTCCTTCGCGACCGCGGCGTCGAGATCGTCTCGGCCACCGAGGATGACGACTCCGAGCTGATCGTGGATGACGATGACCGCGACGTGTCGCACGATGACGACGACCTCGACGGTGACGAGAGCGATGAGGACCATGACCTCAAGATGGCCCGTCAGGCCGATGCCGAGATGGCGTCTACCAAATCCAAGAAGAAGGCCCGCACCGTCCGCACCACGCGCAGCCGTTCCCGCGCCCGCGGCATCGATGCCTCCACGGTCATGCTCACCGGCGACCCGGTGCGCATGTACCTCAAGGAGATCGGCAAGGTCGACCTGCTGACCGCAGCCGAGGAGGTCGACCTCGCTATGAAGATCGAGGCCGGTCTCGACGCCGCCGATAAGCTGGAGAAGCAGGAGGCTGGCGAGATTGAGCTGACCCGCGCCGAGATGCGTCGTCTTATGCGCGTCGAGCAGGTCGGCCTCGATGCCAAGCAGGCCCTTATCTCCGCCAACCTGCGTCTTGTCGTTTCCATCGCCAAGCGCTACGTCGGTCGCGGCATGCTCTTCCTGGACCTCATCCAGGAGGGCAACCTCGGTCTCATCCGCGCGGTCGAGAAGTTCGACTACGAGAAGGGCTTCAAGTTCTCCACGTACGCCACGTGGTGGATCCGTCAGGCCATTACCCGCGCAATCGCCGACCAGGCCCGTACCATCCGTATCCCGGTCCATATGGTCGAGACCATCAACAAGCTCGTGCGCGTGCAGCGCCAGCTGCTCCAGGACCTTGGCCGCGACCCGACCCCGGAGGAGATCGGCGCCGAGATGGATATGAGCGCCGACCGCGTGCGCGAGATCCAGAAGATCTCCCAGGAGCCGGTGTCCCTCGAGACGCCCATCGGCGAGGAGGAGGATTCCCAGCTGGGCGACTTCATCGAGGACGCGCAGGCTGTCGTCCCCGCGGACGCCGCCAGCTTCTCGATGCTGCAGGAGCAGCTCACGCAGGTCCTCGACGGACTTGCGGAGCGCGAGCGCAAGGTCATCGAGCTGCGCTTTGGCCTTGAGGACGGTCATCCCCGTACGCTCGAGGAGGTTGGACGCGAGTTTGGCGTGACGCGCGAGCGCATCCGCCAGATCGAGTCCAAGACGCTGGCGAAGCTGCGCCACCCCAGCCGTTCGAGCAAGCTCAAGGATTATCTCGAGAACTGCTAAACGCCGCACACGGGTCGCGTGGGCACTCGGGTTTGCGAGCGTTCGGGATCCGCAAGTGCCAGTTTATATAGCGAGCCTTTTTGGCCGCCGGCTTGTGTCGGCGGCCATTTTTTGTGGCTGGTTGGGACGTGCGGATTGCTGGGACGTGCGGCTCCTCGGGCCGTCCGGCCCGTCGGGACGTGTGGCCAGGCACGCAAGCGATGACGCGAGTGCCCTTGCGGGACCGCGCAGGCTTGGAGGTTATGAACGATTGGAGCTTGTGAACGGTTAGCTAGAGCTTACATTTCCGAGCTTAACAAACCCGCAGGTAGATGCGTCGATGAAATGGAGGTTATGCACGAATCGTTCATACCCTCCATTTGTGTACACCCAAATCGTGCATAAGTTCATGGCTCCCAATCGACGGGCCCTTAATGCGGCGCAGATGGCGGCTCGGAGCGGGCGGTCGCTCAGTGCTGTTGGTCATTCGATACGAGCGATGGCCGTGTTCATGTATTGCCGCACCGCTGATTAAACGAGGGGAGGCTCAACCCCTGCATAGCAAAAGAGAGAGAGGGAGTGGGGTTCATTCCATGCATAACAAAAAGACCCGCCGAAGCGGGTCTGAAAGATCTGGCTCCTCGAGTAGGACTCGAACCTACAACAACGCGGTTAACAGCCGCGGGCTCTACCATTGAGCTATCGAGGAATTGTCAAGTTGCTTTTGGCTGTCTGCTCGCAAGCAACGAAATTTATTATACGGATGGAGGGAATCGTTGCAAGCCCCAATTTCAAAATTTTTTAGATTTTGCTCTCTGCTGGTTTTAGAGTGATCAAACTTGCAGGTCAGATGTGCCGTTGCCCGAATTAATCGGGTCAAGAGACCTCGGAAGACTATCATTGAGTGGCCCTGCCGATCGAAATGCCGCAAATGTGCCCGAGCGCCTCGAGGGTGATACGGCCGTTGTATTGCTTTACGGCTGAGAGCTCCTTGTCGCCAGGGACGGCCGGACGTTGCGGAAGGACATGAGGGGGAGGACCACCATGAGCCCTGATCATATGAGCACCGAGGAATCTGTCGTTTCCGGAACTGTCAGATGCGCCGAGGCCGCCTCGTCTGCCAAGGAAGTCGGGAGCGTCAATTGCGCCAATGAAACTGAGGCCAATGTGTCTCGCTCGGTAAGCAGCCGCCTGAGGGGGCGGGGCTTCTCCGTTCTGGGTGATTCCATCAGTACGCTTATGGGCTGGGTTCCCGAGGGCTGGCGGGTTCATTATGAGGGCGAGGTTCACGTCGATGGGGTCGAAAGCCCCCAAGACACATGGTGGGGGAGAGTCGTCGATCACTTCGGCGGCCGCCTGGTAGCCAACTCCTCCTTTTCCGGGTCCGTCGTCGAGGGATACGGCTTCCCTGCGGGCAATAGCGAGAAGCGCATCACTTCGCTGCTCGGCGCGCAGGGCGAATGCCCCGATGTCGTCCTCGTGTACATGGGCATTAACGACTACGGCTGGGGCGGTGGCCGCAACCAGGTGATGGGCGGGTCGCTTTCCGCGTCAGCGCGCCCCGAGGACCTTGCGGGTGAGCGTGCTGTCGAATGGGTTGTCGGCCCCGATGCGCTGGACCGGTTCGCTTCTGCGTATCGCGATGTCCTCGTCTCGATCCATCGCCTCGCGCCCTCGCCCGAAATCTGGTGCCTGACACTGTGCCCCGCAACGTCCCCGAGCGAGGCGGAGCGCTGTTACAAGTATCAAATGCGCGGCATTGAGCTGGATGCGTACAACCGCGCCATCGTTCAGGCGGCGCGAGAGGCGGGGGCGCATGTCGCCGATGTGCGGGCGTACGGCATCCAGTACGACGCGGTGGACGGGTGCCATCCGTCGGCTCTCGGCATGCGTCAGATCTCAGACATGGTCATCGCGCGGATGGAGGGGTCTTCTGAGATGCCCGCATCCATCGGGGATGCACCGCGCGCCGTTCGGACATGTGGGCGCGCCCATTGCCACGGGTGCCCCATGGACGAGTCGACCGACTCCCGCTGGACGATAGCCTGTCGCGGACCGAAGGACGGACGCTAGCCAAAGACCACACGCACCGCCCCATTGTGAAGATTGGGGCGGTGCGTGTTTTTTCAGGCCCTTGCCACGGGGGATGCGTGTACAATGAACAAGACCTTTAAACGTGGTACGAGATACCCGCAAGGAGAACATAGCCCGATCGCTTCGGGTCCTCGTGGGATGCTCGTGCCGTGCGTGAACGGTCGGGCATTATTTTTTGACGCGGCACCGCCGGCGTCGAAGAGGCAAGGAAGGAGTTTGATGGGCATGTCTTCACCGAAGGCGGTCATCATGGACGAGACCGCGGTCAGCCGCGCGATCACCCGTATCGCTCACGAGATCGTCGAGAAGAACGAGGGTGTTGAGAACCTCGCGCTCGTCGGCATCGTGACCCGCGGCGATTTGCTCGCCAAACAGCTCGTGGACGAGATCGAGCGGATCGAGGGGGTGCGCGTCGACCTGGGAAGCTTGGACATCAGCTTCTACCGCGACGATTACCTGACCAACTTCGCACCGGCCGTCCACGCCACGAACGTCCCGTTCAACTTGGACAACAAGCGCATCGTGCTCGTCGACGATATCCTCTACACCGGTCGCACCATCCGCGCCGCTCTGGACGCCCTCATGGACCTCGGTCGCCCTAGTCGCGTCGAGCTGGCCGTCCTGGTCGACCGCGGCCATCGCGAGCTTCCGATCTGCCCCGACTTCGTGGGCAAGAACGTCCCCTCCTCCCATGAGGAGAATGTGCGCCTCTACCTCGAGGAGGTCGACGGCCGCACCACCGTTGAGATCACGAACGTCGAGCAGGGCGCCCGTGTGGGCTCCGCTCCGCTGGGAGGCGAGTAGGCAGTGTTCAACAACCACAAGCACCTCATCGATATCTCGGAGTACTCCGACTCCGAGCTCATGACGATCCTGCAGACCGCCAAGGCGTTCTCCGAGGTCAATGAGCGCACCATCAAGAAGGTCCCCACCCTCAAGGGCAAGACCATCGTCAATATGTTCAACGAGCCCTCCACGCGCACCCGCAGCTCCTTCGAGCTGGCCGAGAAGCGCCTGTCGGCCGATACGCTGAACTTCGGCGGCTCCTCCACCTCCACGGTGAAGGGCGAGAGCCTCATCGACACCGTCATGACGCTCGACGCCTACAAGATCGACTGCATCGTCGTGCGCGACAAGCACGCCGGCGCGCCCCACATCGTGTCCCAGGCCAGCCCCGCCGTCGTCATCGACGCCGGTGATGGCAAGCACGGCCATCCCACTCAGGCCCTGCTCGACCTGTACTCCATCTGGGAGCGCAAGGGTAGCTTCGACGGCCTGAAGGTCGGCGTCGTGGGCGACATCGGCCACTCCCGTGTCTGCGGCTCCCTCATCCCCGCGCTCAAGATCATGGGCGCCGAGGTCACGGCCGTGGGTCCCAACACCCTCATGCCGCCCCGCCCCGACATCCTGGGTGCCGATCACGTGTCCAACAGCCTCGATGATGTGCTGCCGGACCTGGACGTCGTCTACATGCTGCGTATTCAGCGCGAGCGCCTCGAGGGCGCGCCGTTCCCGAGCGAGCGCGAGTACCATCAGCTCTACGGTCTCACCAAGGCCCGCGAGCGCCTCATGAGGCCCGACGCGATCGTGTGCCACCCCGGCCCGATCAACCGCGGTGTGGAGTTCGACTCCTACATGCCCGATCATCCGGAGCGCTCCGTCATCCTCGACCAGGTGTACGCCGGTATCTGCGTGCGCATGGCTGCCCTGTATCTGCTGCTTGGAGGTGCCGATAATGGCCTTGCTTCTTAAGAATGCCCACGTCGTCGACCCGTCTGTCGAGCTTGACGGACGTGTAGACGTCCTCGTCGAGGACGACAAGATCGCCGCCGTCGGCGAGAACCTCAGCCACGAGGGCGCCGAGGTCGTCGACCTGTCTGGCAAGTACCTCGTTCCCGGCCTGGTGGATATGCACGTCCACCTGCGTGAGCCCGGCTTCGAGGCCAAGGGCGACATCGAGTCCGAGACCGCCGCTGCCGCCAAGGGTGGCTTCACCGGCGTGTGCTCCATGCCCAACACCAACCCCGTCACCGACAACGGCGTCGTGATCGAGTACATCAAGTCCGTCGCCGCCGCCAAGGGCCACTGCCGCGTGTACCCCTCCGGCGCCATGACCCGTGGTCTCAAGGGCGAGATCATCTCCGAGATGGGCAACATGGTCGAGCACGGCTGCGTCGCCTTCACTGATGACGGCCACGGCATCCAGGGCGCCGGCATGCTTCGCCGTGCCATGGACTACGGTCAGATGTTCGGTAAGGTCTTCATGAGCCACTGCCAGGACAACGACCTGGTCGGCGACGGCCAGATCAACGAGGGCGCCGTTTCCACCCGCCTCGGCCTGCTCGGCTGGCCCGCGGAGGGCGAGGAGCTCCAGATCATGCGCGACATCATGATCGCCGAGCTCACCGGTGCCAAGCTGCACATCCAGCACATCTCCACCGCCAAGGGCCTGGAGATGGTCCGCGCCGCCAAGGCCAAGGGCCTGCCCGTGACCTGCGAGGCCACCCCGCATCACATGTTCCTAACCGAGGACGCCATCGACGGCACCTACAACACCTGCTTCAAGGTGAACCCGCCGCTGCGTGCCGCTGCGGACGCTGAGGCGCTCATCGCCGGCGTCATCGACGGCACGGTCGACACGATCGCCACCGACCATGCCCCGCACTCCGACTGGGAGAAGTCCCGTGAGTTCGAGCTCGCCCCGTTCGGCATGACCGGCCTCGAGACCGCGCTCGGCCTCGTGATCACCAATCTGGTCAAGACCGGCAAGATCACCTTCGGTCGCATGGTCGAGCTCATGGCCATCGAGCCCCGCAAGATCCTGGGCCTCGACCAGGTCACGATCGCCGAGGGCTCCGTCGCCGACCTCACCGTCTTCGACGCCGACCAGGTCTGGACCGTCTCCGAGGACGACTTCGCCAGCCACGCCAAGAACTCCGGTTTCAAGGGCGTCGAGCTCACCGGTCGCGCCACCGACGTGTTCGTGGGCGGCAAGCGCACGCTCGCCAACGGCGTCGTTTGCTAACATAAGCTTCGAGCGCCGCACGGGCCGCGTCTTCGCGCGCTGCCCGTGCGGCATTGTCAATCAACCATGCCTCGCATGGGGAGGGGAGCATATATGCCGAATCCTTCGCCTGCGCGCATGCATGACTTCGAGGTCATTTCGAACGAGAAGATCGCCGACGGCATCTTCTCGCTCGTCATTTCGGCCCCGCGTCTCGCATCCGCGCTCAAGCCCGGTCAGTTCGTGAACATCCGCGTTCCGGGCGACCCGAGTGAGCTGCTGCGCGTGCCGCTGAGCTACGTCGCCGCCGATCCGGAGCGCGGCACCGTCGAGATCTGGTACGCGGTCGTCGGCAAGGGCACGCAGCGCATGTCCGAGTGGGGCCGTGGCTTCACGAGCGACCTACTCGGCCCTGGCGGCCACGGCTGGCGCGTCCCCGAGGGTGCCCGCCGCGTGCTCGTGGTCGGCGGCGGCATCGGCGTTCCCCCGGTGCTGTGCTTGGCGCGTGACCTCGCCGAGGCGGGTATCGCGGTCGATGCGTGCGTGGGCTCCGCCACCGCAGGCAAGCTCGTCGGCGTCGAGGATTTCGAAGCGCTGGGCGCCGGCGAGGTCCGCGTGGCGACCGATGACGGTACTGCCGGCCTGCACGGTTTTTGCACCGAGTCCGCCTCTGAGCTGCTCTCCTCTCACGAGTACGACTACGTGGCCACCTGCGGTCCCGGCGTCATGATGAGCAAGGTTGCTGCCTCTGCGGCCGAGGCGGGCGTGTACTGCGAGGCCTCCCTCGAGCGCATGATGAGCTGTGGCTTTGGTGCATGCAGCACCTGCAATGTCGAGACGACCGACGGCATGCAGGGTGCCTGCATGTGCGGACCGGTCTTTGATGCGACCAAGGTGGTGGTCTGGTGAGCCAGGTGAATATGGCCGTCGACTTCGGCGGCGTGAAGATGAAAAACCCCATCAACACCGCTTCCGGCACGTTCGGGTACGGCTGGCAGTTCAGCGAGCTCATGGATGTGAGTCAGCTCGGTGCCATCACCACGAAGGGCTGCGCGGCGGAGGCTTGGCCGGGCAACCCCGCGCCTCGTATGGCCGAGGTCCCCGGTGGCATGATGAACTCCGTGGGCCTGCAGAACCCCGGTGTGGCGGCTTTCGCCGAGCAGTCCGGCCCGTGGCTGGCCGACCTCACCGCCAAGGGAACGCAGGTCATCTGCCAGGTCGCCGGTCACTCCACCGAGGAGTACGTCCGCGCGCTCGAGATGTTCGTGGAGCTGTGCCCCTGGGCCGCCGGATACGAGATCAACGTGAGCTGCCCCAACATCGCTGCCGGCGGCGCCGCCTGCGGTTCCACCCCCGAAGGTGCCTCCGAGGTCATGCGCGCTTGCCGCAAGGTGACCGACAAGCCCCTCTTCGTCAAGATGGCTCCCGTGCGCATCCCCGAGATCGCGCGTGCCCTCGAGGCCGAGGGTGCCGACGGCCTGACCGTCATCAACTCCATCCCCGGCATGTCCATCGACGTGCACACGCGCCGCTCCAGGCTCTCCAAGCCCACGGGCGGTCTGTCCGGCCCGCTGTGCCACCCCATCGCCGTCCGCATGGTCTGGGAGGCCGCCAATGCGGTCGATATCCCGATTTGCGGTGTCGGCGGCGTCATGACGGGTGAGGACGCGGCCGAGTTCATTCTCGCGGGCGCCTGCTGCGTTTCCGTGGGTATGGCCAACTTCGTCGAGCCCGATGCGTCCGTGCGCATCCTGCACGAGCTCGAGGCCTGGGCCGAGAGCCAGGGAGTCAAGGACATCAACGAGCTGATCGGAGCCTTCGAATGCTAGAGACCGATGCCCGCGACCGCATCATCGTCGCGATCGATTGCGACCGCGACCGCGCCATCGAACTTGCCGATGCGTTGTCCGGTCATGCCTCCTGGCTGAAGGTCGGCATGACGCTGTTCTACGCCGAGGGCCCCTCCATCGTCCGCGAGTTCAACGAGCGCGGTTTCAAGGTCTTCCTCGACCTGAAGTTCCACGACATTCCGCATCAGGTGCGTGGCGCGGCTCGCTCCGCGGCACTCGCCGGCGCCGACCTGCTCTCCGTGCACGGCTTGGGCTCCGGTGCCATGCTCGCGGCGTGCCGCGAGGGTGCCGAGGCGGCCGCGGAGGTGCGGGGGAACCGCCCCAACCTCGTCGCCATCACCGTGCTCACGAGCATGAGCCAGGACTCGCTCACCGAGATCGGCGTCGAGTCCCCGGTTGCCGAGGAGGCCGCTCGTCTTGCGTCCCTCGCGCAGGCCAACGGCATCGACGGCATCGTGTGCTCCCCGATGGAGGCGCAAGGCATGCGTGAGCTGTTGGGCCCCGACGCGCTCATCGTCACGCCGGGCGTGCGTCCCGCGGGCGCCGAGCTCGGTGACCAGACGCGCGTCGCCACGCCGTCGCAGGCCATCGCCCGCGGCGCGAGCCACATCGTGGTTGGCCGTCCCATCACGGGAGCCGACGACCCGGTCGAGGCGTACGAGGCCATCGTCGCCGAGCTGTGTGAGAACGTGAAATAATGATGAAGCGCAGGTGTCTACCTGCGCTTCTTTCCTCTATAGGGCCTCTATGCAGGGGTTTTGACGCCGATTTTGGCTCGATATCTTGCAATTTGGCAGAGCATGGACTACCCTAGATTGCCGTTGAAGGTTCAAACATGCACGTAAAAGCACGTATTGCACCCCGAACGCAGTTAGAAGATGCCTAGTTTTATGGAGGTTCAAATGGCGCTTCCTCAGCTCACCGATGAGCAGCGCAAGGCCGCTCTCGAGAAGGCCGCTGCCGCCCGTCACGCTCGTGCCGAGCTCCGTGAGAAGATCAAGAAGGGCGAGGTGTCCCTGGATTCCGTCCTGAACTCCGACGACCCGATCGCTTCCCGTATGAAGGTCTCCACCCTCATCGAGTCCCTCCCCGGCTATGGCAAGGCCAAGGCCACCAAGATCATGGACGAGCTGGGCATCTCCGCCACCCGTCGCGTTCAGGGCCTCGGCGTCCGTCAGCGCGAGCAGCTCCTCGAGCAGCTCACCAAGTAAGTGGGCCAGAGCGAGTCAAAGCTCTTTGTGATTTCCGGGCCGTCAGGCGCAGGAAAGGGCACTCTTGTCGCGCGTGTGCGTGACCGGGTTCCCAACCTGGGCCTGACGGTTTCCGCTACAACGAGGAGCCCGCGCGCCGGCGAGGTGGACGGCGTGAATTACTACTTCCTGTCCGAAGATGAGTTCTCGGCCCGCATCGAGGCCGGCGACTTCATCGAGTGGGCACAGGTGCACGACCATCGCTATGGCACCCTTGCCAGCGAGGTCGATCGCAACCTCTCCACCGGCCAGTCCCTCATCTTGGAGATCGACGTCCAGGGCGCCCTGGCCGTCAAGGAGCGCTTCCCTGAGGCCGTGCTCATCTTCATCGAGCCCCCGTCGCTCGATGTTTTGCGCGAGCGCCTCCTCGGCCGCGGCTCCGAGACCCCGGAGTCCCTCGAGCTCCGTCTCCACACCGCCGAAGGCGAGATGGCCCTGCGTGACCGCTACGACGAGATCATCGTGAACGACGATCTCGAGCGCGCCACGGAGGAACTCATCGCCGTACTGCACCGTCACGAAAGGAATTGATCCGAAGTGTCTGTTGTGAAGCCTGCCATTGATGACCTGCTGGAGAAGACCGACCACAATAGGTTCCTGCTCTCCTCGCTCGCGTCCCAGCGCGCCAGCGACATCAACAACATGCTGCGCGGCCAGCACAGCCGCGTCCTCGCCGTCCAGGACACCGATGACCTCACCGTCATGCTGTCCGGCAAGGACACCATCTCCATGGCCATGGAGGAGATCGTGGATGGCACCATCTCCTACGACCATGAGCGTTATGAGGCCGCCCTCGGCCACATCGACCCCCAGGAGGCCTAATTGGCAAGTCGCGTATGCCTGGTGCACTATCACGAGATAGGGCTCAAGGGCAAGAACCGCACGCGGTTCGAGCGCGTCCTCATGGATTCGTTGAAGGCGGCCTTGGCCGCCTTTTCCGTTTCGTGCGTGACGCGCATCTCCGGCCATATCCTCGTCACCTTCTCCACCAAGGGCGAGGCTGAGCGCGCCATGCCGCTCATCGCCCAGGTTCCGGGCGTCGCCCGCTGCTCGCTGGCGTTCCACACGAACCGTGAGCCCGATGAGTATTGCCGCGCTGCGGTCGATGCGCTCGCCGAGTTCGGACCGTTCGAGACCTTCAAGGTCGCCGCGCGCCGTTCGAACACGGACTACGAGCTCACGAGCATGGATCTCAACCGTCAGGTCGGCGAGGCGCTCTGCCTCGCGTATCCCGAGAAGAAGGTCCAGATGCGCGAGCCCGATGCCTGTGTGCACGTGCTCGTCGTCCAGGGCAGCGTGTATGTATACGCCCGCAGCATGCGCGGCGTGGGCGGCCTGCCGCAGGGCAGCGCCGGCAAAGTCGTGACGCTGCTATCCTCCGGTATCGATTCTCCGGTCGCAACCTGGCAGCTTGCCCGTCGTGGCGCCGTCGTGGTGCCGATCCATTTCTCCGGTCGTCCCCAGACGGCCGATACGAGCGAGTATCTGTGTCGCGACATCATCGAGCAGCTCGCGCCTGCGGTTCAGATCGGCCGCATGTACGTCGTCCCGTTCGGCGATTGCCAGCGCGAGATCTCGATGAAGACCCCGTCCGATTTGCGCGTGATCATGTATCGTCGCGTCATGTACTCGGTGGCGGAGCGCATCGCGCGCCTCGAGGGCGCCAAGGCAATCGTCACGGGCGAGTCGCTCGGCCAGGTCGCGTCGCAGACGCTCGAGAACATCATGGCCGTCAACGAGGTCGTGGACATCCCGGTGTTCAGGCCGCTCATCGGCTCGGACAAGCAGGAGATCATCGAGCGCGCCAAGCAGATCGGCACGTACGAGATCTCGTGCGAGACCGCGCCCGACTGCTGCACGCTGTTCATGCCGCGTCGTCCCGAGACCCATGCGAAGCTCGACGAGGTTCACGAGGCATGGGAGATGTTCGATCACGAGGCGATGATCGACTACCTGGTCTCCCATGTCGAGTACATTGATTTCGAGGCGCCGGTATACAAGCGCCCCCGCTGCATGCGCGAACGCCACAGCGAGATCGAGATTCGCTACCAGGCCGCCGAGTAATCCACACGACTGCCCATAATCTGGCTCTAAATCTGGCCGCAATCTGCCCACGATGGACAGGTTGCGGCCAGATTGCCATACAGACCGACCGGCGCCACTTCATATTGTCGGTGCCTCGTGACTCCCGTCTTGCGATGCTTGAAGAGGGGAGGTGCGCATATGGCACAGGTGCAAGAGGAGAGAATGACATGGGCAAGACGTTGCAGGCTCTATGCGAGGCAGCGGCCGGTGGTGCTAGTGATCGGGGCGGTTGTCGTGACTCTCTTGATCATGGCCCTTGGAGCGGGAGTGACGGGGGCCCTCGGGGCGGCGGGTGCCGGTGACGGGGGAGTTCTGGTCACGCGTTCGGATGCTGGGAGTTCGGAGCGAGGTACGGCAGAGGTCGAACATGACGACGCTGCTTCGGATGACGGCGTTTCGGGATCTGAGGTTAAACCGGAGAAGCCAGAGGTCATCGTAGTTGATGTTGCTGGGGCCGTAGGCGCTCCCTCCCTTGTGACCCTGCAGGCCGATTCGCGAGTGGGGGATGCCATCGAAGCTGCCGGTGGGTTTGCCGCAGATGCCGATGCGGCTCGCGTCAATCGAGCCGCAAAGCTGCAAGACGGGCAGCAGGTGTATGTACCGCGTATAGGGGAGGCGGGCGGTGGTGGTTCGGGCGCCGTGGCTCCCGATGTCGGAGCGTCTGCGCAGGGGGCCGCCACTGCCGACGGGCCCGTCAACATCAACCGCGCCTCGGAATCGGACCTTGACGCGTTGCCAGGGGTGGGGCCGTCGACCGCACACGCCATCGTCGAGGATCGCGACGCGAACGGCCCGTTCTCGACCATTGAGGACCTCATGCGCGTGAGTGGCATCGGCGAGAAGAAATTCGAAAAGCTCAAAAGCTCGATATGCGTGTGATGGGCATGGTGGGTAGCGGCAGGGATTTGCCGGTTCGTCCGTATGTTCCGCCCACGGCGTTTCTCGCAGCGGGCGTATGCGCATCGGCGCTGCTCATGCTCGAAGCGGGGTGGCGACTGCACGATTGCGGCGATGTGGTGTCCTGGCCCGGCGCTTGGGCGTTGAGTTTGATGTCTGTCTTGGCGTTCACCCTCGCTCGCCGTTTGCGAGGGTCGGGTCGCTTCGGCTCCATCGCTCGCCCGATTGCGATGTCCGGCATGGGTGTCTTGATCGGCTGCGTCGCCGCAACTGGCTGGTTGTTGAGATGGCAGGCGGGGAGTCGCGCGGTCCTTGGTGCGGGCGGCGGGGCGTGCGTCCTGCTCATTCGTGGCGATCCTTCTGCCGGCGAGCGGGGTTTCTCATCGACCGCTCTCATGGTCGACGTCGATACGGGAAAGCGCCTTGGGTCGGTTCGCGTCCTGAGTGATGCGGAGCTTGAGAATGGGTCTTCAGTTCGCGCCGTGTGTCGCGTGAAAGCGCTTGATGACTCCGACTATGCGCGAAGCCGATTTGCGAAAGGGGAGGTCGCCTCGGCCCGTATCGTGTCGATCTTGGAGCAAGGGACCGAGGCGCGCGGCGTGTCGATTGGGTCGCTCCGGGCCCGAGCGCTGCGCGTGCTCGACGCGGGAGGGAGCGATTATCGGGCGCTGGTTGCCGGGACGGTGTGCGGTAGGACGACGGAGCTCAACCAGTCGGAAGCTCAGGCCGATTTCTCCGCTTGCGGGCTCACGCACCTCGTGGCGGTTTCGGGAAGCCATTTCGCCTATATCGCCGCCATGCTTGAGCGGGCGCTTCGCCGTGTGGGGCTCTCAAAAGGAGCGCAGCAGCTGGTCATGCTTCTCGTCATGGCTGCGTACATGGTGTTCACCGGGGGAGCCCCTTCTGCGATCCGATCGGTTTGCATGGTGGCGATCGCATCGGCGGCGATCATGGGCCATCGCCGCGCGCACGCGCCTTCGGGACTTGCGATCGCGGTGGCCGCTCTGGTCGCCGTCGATCCCGGTGCTGTTTATGACCTTGGATTTCGGCTTTCGGTTGCGAGTGTGCTGTTCATTATCCTTTTCGGCCCCTATGTTCGGCACCATCTATGCGCTCTGCATGTCCCCGCGCCCATTGCAGATGCCCTGTCCATCACGTTGGTAGCCCAATGGGCCACGTTGCCGCTGACCTTGCCGGTGTTCGGCGAGGTGTCGCTCGTTTCGCCGCTGGCGAACCTGCTTGTCGGCCCGGCCATGAGCGGCCTGCTCGTGACCGGACTGCTTGGCACGGGGGTGGCAACTATATCTGACGTGCTTGCCCAGGTTACGGGTGTGTCCGGCGCAGCCGGGGCCATCGCCGAATTCGCCCTGGCGCCCGCCGACGGCCTTGCACGCTTATCCGTCTTTTTCGCGCAGGTGTGTGCGGGCATTCCGTTTGCGCTCGTTTCGGTCGAGTCGTCGTGGGTAGTGGCGCCGATCGCTTACGGTGCGGCACTCCTAGTGTATGTTCGCTGGAGGCCCGTCATGCCGAAGCGTCTCGTGCTCGTGCTCGCCCTCGTATTCGCCTGTATCGTCGTGCATGTTTCCTATTGGACCCGCTTTGCTCCTCCCGAGGTCATTGTGCTCGATATCGGGCAGGGAGATGCGATCCTGATACGCGACGGGCCGTCAACGCTGCTTGTTGATGCGGGGATAGGGGAGGCGACTCGGACGGCCCTGGCGCGCAATCATGTCTTTGGGCTCAACGGTGTTGTGGTCACGCATTGGGATAAGGACCATTGGGGCGGCCTTCCCGATGTTCTCGAGGGTGTGCGGGTCGATCGGCTGTACGTTGCGGATGGTGCGGCGGACCATATTCCGGCGGAATTGTCCGATGGGCCCGCCGTGAGCGAGCTGCGCGAGGGCGATGCAGTGCGAGTCGGCACCTTCGTCTGTGAGCTTATTTGGCCGGATGCCAGGGTGCGTGGCGACGAGAACGCGGATTCGGCGGTGCTGGATGTTTCCTATGAGGGGGCACGCGGGAGCCTTCGCGTTTTGTTGACCGGTGATACCGAGCGGGATGAACTCGAATCGTATATGGGGGAAGTGGGCGATATCGATGTCTTGAAGCTCGGGCATCACGGGTCCCGCGTTTCGGTATCTGCCAAGGCGCTTGACTCGCTGCTGCCGGAGCTTTGCGTGGCGAGTGCCGGCGAGGGGAATCGTTATGGGCACCCTAATCCCACATGTGCGCGCATGGTCGAGGCGTCGGGATCGATGTTCTTGTGCACTAAGGACGTAGGAGATATTCATGTGACGCCGGGGCATCCGTATCCTCGGTTTCGAACGCAGCGCTGAGCGCTTCGCTATACTGAGACGTCAGTTGACCGGTGAGAGAGGGGCTGCACATATGGCGGAGTTGTTGCCGGGATACCTCGTTGTGGGCTCCGACGAGCTCAAGAGCTCGCACACGATCGAGAAGATGAAGACGCGTTTGGACGCGTCCGGCATGGCTGCGTTCAACCTTGATGAACGGGATATGGCCAAGGACCCACAGATCGACGACATCATTGCCTCCCTCAACACCTTCCCCATGGGGTCAGAGTTCCGCTTGGTCATTTTGAGAAACTGTGACAAGCTGCCCAAGGCGGTGAGCGAGCCGTTGGTGGAGTATTTTGCCAATCCCTCTCCCACGACGGTGTGTTTGGTTGTCGCCACAACGCTTGCGAAGAACACGAGGCTCTACAAGGCGATCGCAAAACTTGGGGCGAAGGCCGTTATCTCCTGTGCTCCCATGAAGGCGTATGAGCTTCCGCCCCGTGTGGCGAAGATGGCGCAGGCACACGGGAAGGCGATGGGCATCCCCGCCGCCGAGGCCCTGGTTTCTCGCGCTGGCGAGAACATGCGCATGCTCGACAACGAACTTAAGAAACTCGCCTCGATGATCGACGGCCCCGAGATCACGCTCGCCGACGTCGAACGGCATGTCATGCGTACCGCCGAGGTCAAGCCGTGGGAGCTTCTCAATGCGGCGGCCGCCCGTGACCTTACCCGTTCCCTTGAACTGCTTAAGCTGCAGCCGGCCAAGAGCGAGGTCCGAATCTGGTCATTGTTGGTGACGCGCCTGCGTGAGCTTATCATCGCGAAGTCCCTCGATGCCCGTGGGCAGGCCGGGCAGCTGGCCTCCACCCTGGGCGTTCAGACCTGGCAGGTCAAGAACCATGTCTCATGGTCCCGTCGATGGAAGATGGACGAGCTGCTCGAGGCACTGTCCTCAGCGGTCGATGTCGAGTTGGCGCTGAAAGGGTCGCGCGACGGCGAGCTGGCGCTCCAGATGTGGGTCATGGGCATGTGCCGCCCCCAGCAGCGCCGGGGCAGGTAAATCCTCGGTCATTGTGGCGAGTTGGTGGGTGAACTTGTGAATAATCCCGCGCAACCTGCACATATTGCTTGATTTCTGTTGCGTGAGCTGGGTTGCGCGTGTAAAATACTCGCCCGTATGACCTCAACAACCGTGTCTCAGAGGCCGGATAGTAAGACCTTGTAAGTACCCGAAAGGAACCGAACCCGATGGCAAACATCAAGTCTCAGAAGAAGCGCATCCGCACCAGCGAGGTTGCTCGCGTCCGCAACAAGGCGATCCGCTCCGAGCTCAAGACCGTTATCAAGCACGTCAAGGCCGCCGTTGAGGCTGGCGACAAGGCTGCTGCCCAGGCTGCTGCCACCACCGCCTACCGCAAGCTGGACAAGGCTGTCGCCAAGGGCGTCATCCACAAGAACCAGTCTGCCAACCGCAAGTCCGGCATCCAGAAGCTCGTGAACACCCTCTAAGGTATCGCGAACATAGCTTGTTCTTTAACGGGTCCCGCTTGCGGGGCCCGTTTTGCATAGGAGGTGCCATGAAAATCGCGGTAAGCGCCTGCCTTCTGGGCGAGAACTGCAAATACAGCGGCGGCAATAACCGCAGTGAACGTTTGCTCTCGGAGCTGGCAAAGCATCCCGAGATCGAAGTCATTCCGGTATGTCCCGAGGTGGCGGGCGGTCTTCCCACGCCTCGTCCTCCCGCGGAGATCGTTGACGGGGAGGTTGCGAACAACTGCGGAGTCAGCGTCGATGCCGAATACCGTGCGGGCGTTGCCGCTGAGATGGCGCGGCTTAAACCGCATATCGAGTCGGGCGAGCTGGCCGCCGCCGTCCTGCAGTCGCGTAGCCCGAGCTGCGGCGTGCACGAGGTGTACGATGGAACGTTCACCGGTCGCCTCATTGCCGGGCGCGGCCTGTTCGCCCAAGCGCTCGCAGAATCCGACGTTGCACTGATCGATATATCGGATCTTTAAAAGGTGTGGCGGCAGTTGCTGCAAAATTCTCTTGCAGTAAATTGCGATTGAGGGGAAAGCGTCTCTGAAGGTCGATGTCGCCACTGTTTTCACAGGTCGCTGTTATGTGTGGGAGCTTGATTTTCGGGCATGCGAAAATGAGTATTACTGCAAGGGATTTTTGCAGCATATCTTACTTCAGCATGGTGTGAGGACGGCCCTGTTCGGTCGATGATATGCTGCATCAAGGGTGATTTCGACGCGCGTTGTCTTAGGAGGTCCATGATGGATGTACTGGTGACAGCGTTTTTAGCTGCCCTGTCTCTTGGTTTAAGTCTCCTGTTCTTGAGCGGCCATGGATCGATCTTTGTTGCTGGATTCAATACCGCCTCGCCCAGTCAACGGGTGCGCTATGACGAGCGCGAGCTGTGTCGTGGTATGGGCGGTTTGACACTCGGGTGCGCGGTGGGGCTGACGTTCATGGCCGCTGGGCTGTACGTAGAGCTAAATATCACAGATCAAGTGCTCGTGGGGGAGCAGGTGTACCTGGTGGGCTTGGTGCTCTTGGTCGCAAGTATCGTCTTCGGGTCGCTACGTGTCGGCGTTCGGGCCAAGAGACGCCGTTGAGCGCGTGTTGAAACGGCGCGGTGGGAGACTTTGCGGGAATTGCCCGAGCCCTACGTGCTATCATGTCGACTCACAGGCGTTGATGGGGACGAGTAGGTCGGACCCGCACGGCGAAGAGAGCCCGGGGAGCTGCGATCCGGGTGCGTGCGGCCGCATCGAATATCACCCCGGAGCCGCGGCCCCAACGGCGCGTTCGCGCCCAGTAGGCGTCGCCGGGATGGTCGTCGTGACAGACCAGCCGAGTACGAGGGGAGCGCGATCGCGCGAACCTTTGAGCTGGGTGGTATAGCGAAACGCACGCGGGTCTGCTTCCCGCACTCATAGGCGCTTCGTCCCAGCTTGAGCTAGGACGGGCGCTTTTTTCATGCGCCCACAACAGAGAGGGGTATTCGTGGCAAACGAGTACAAGCAGACCATGAACCTGCCCAAGACCAAGTTCCCCATGAGGGCGGCCCTGGCGCAGCGCGAGCCGGAGCGTCTCAAGCGCTGGCAGCAGAACCACGTGTACGAGCTCATGCTCAAGAAGAACGAGGGCCACGAGAAGTTCGTCCTGCACGACGGTCCTCCCTACGCCAACGGCCCCATCCACCTGGGTCACGCGATGAACAAGATCGCCAAGGACATGATCAACCGCTACAAGGCCATGCAGGGTTATGAGACCCCGTACGTGCCCGGTTGGGATTGCCACGGCCAGCCTATCGAGCACAAGGTCGAGACCCAGATGGGCACCGAGAAGTTCAACCAGGCCTCCACGGCCGAGATCCGCGAGCTCTGCAACAAGTTCGCCGTCGAGAACATCGACCTGCAGCGCGAGGGCTTCAAGCGCCTGGGCGTTCTGGGCGATTGGGACAACCCCTACCTCACGCTCTACCATCAGCATGACGCCGCCGACATCGAGGCCTTCAAGGCCATGTTCGACCGCGGCATGGTGTATCGCGGCCACAAGCCGGTCCATTGGTGCAAGCACTGCCACACCGCGCTCGCCGAGGCCGAGATCGAATACGCCGACGAGACGAGCCCGTCCATCTACGTCCGCTTCGAGCTGACGAGCAAACCCGCCGGCCTCGAGTCCTTCGATGGCCCGGTCGACTTCGTGATTTGGACCACCACGCCCTGGACCATCCCGTCCGACCAGGCGGTCTCTCTCAAGCCCGAGGCGATCTATGCCGCCATCGAGCACGACGGCCGCGCCGAGATCATGCTCAAGGACCTCGCCGAGAAGGTCTGCGGCATCGCCGGCTGGGATGTCACCCCCGTGATGGTCGACGGTAAGCCTTACGAGGTGCCCGCCGAGGTGCTCGATCACCTGCATTACAAGCAGCCCGTCTTCGACGGTGTCGAGGGCGTCGCCCTGCTGGCCGACTACGTGGGCACCGAGGACGGTACCGGTATCGTTCACAACTCGCCCGGCCACGGTGTGGACGACTACTACGTCTGCATGAAGGAGGGCATGGACGTCTGCATGCCCGTCGACGACGACGGTCGCTTCTACAACGGCGACGAGTTCGGCGCCGGCGGCCCGTTCTCCGGCATGGACACCGACGAGGCCAACCCGCACATCATCCAGTTCCTGCGCGACCGCGGCATGCTCGTGGCCGAGGTCAAGATCACCCACAGCTACCCGCATTGCTGGCGCTGCAAGAACCCGGTGCTCTTCCGTGCCACCGATCAGTGGTTCGTCTCCATGGACAAGACCGGCCTGCGCGAGCAGGCGCTCGACCAGGTGCGCAACCACGTGTCCTGGTATCCCGAGCACGCCGTCAACCGCATCGGCGCCATGGTGGAGCAGCGTCCCGATTGGTGCATCTCCCGTCAGCGCAACTGGGGCGTGCCGATTCCGTCCTTCACCTGCGCCGACTGTGGCGAGAAGATCATGAACGACGACACGCTCGACGCGGTCATCGCTCTGTTCCATGAGAGGGGCTCCGACGCCTGGTTCACCGATGCTCCCGAATCCTACCTCGGCGACGCCTGCGTGTGCCCCAAGTGCGGCGGCCATCACCTCAAGGCCGATCGTGACATCCTCGACGTGTGGTGGGACTCCGGCGTGTCCTGGAAGGCCGTGTGCGAGTACCGCCCCGAGCTCAAGTATCCGGCGGACGTCTACCTCGAGGGTTCCGACCAGCACCGCGGCTGGTTCCAGTCCTCGCTGCTGACTTCCGTGGGCACTAACGGCATCGCTCCGTACAAGGCCGTCATCTCCCAGGGCTTCACCCTGGACGGCCAGGGCCGCAAGATGTCCAAGTCGCTTGGCAACGTGATCGACCCCAACAAGATCTGCGACGAGATGGGCGCCGACATCATCCGCCTGTGGGTTGCTTCCGTGGACACCTCCACCGATGTCGCCTGCGACCACGAGATCCTCGCCCGCACCTCCGACGCGTACCGTCGCTTCCGCAACACCCTGCGCTTCCTGCTGTCCGTGCTCGAGGGCCAGTTCGAGCCCACGACCGACGGTGTGGCCTTTAATGAGCTCATGCCGCTCGACAAGCTCATGCTCGCCCGCCTTACGCAGGTGCAGGCCGAGGTCGACGCCGCGTACGAGGGCTTCGAGTTCAACCGCGCGTACCGCACGCTGTACGACTTCGTGGTCACCGAGCTCTCCAACGTTTACCTCGACGCGCTGAAGGACCGCCTGTACTGCGAGAAGCCCGGCAGCCACGAGATGCGCAGCGCGCAGACCGTCGTGGCCGAGCTGCTCTCCATGCTCATGCGCGACCTGCAGCCGATTCTGTCCTACACAGTTGATGAGGCCATGGAGTTCGCACCCGCCGGTTGCCGCGACAACCAGGAGTACGCGGCCCTTCTCGATTGGTACAAGAGCCCCATCACGCTCGAGCAGGCCAACGAGTTCGCCGGCGTCCTCGAGGCGTCGCTCGAGCTCCGCAGCGTTGTCACCAAGGCCATCGAGGCCGCGCGCGCCGAGGGCACCTTCACCAAGAGCCAGCAGGTTCGCGTGAAGGCGACCGCCCCGGCAGAGGCTTTCGCCCTGCTCACCGGTGACAAGGCCGTCGACCTTGCCGAGTTCTACATCGTCTCCGAGGTGGAGCTGGCCGAGGGCGATCAGTTTACCGCTGAGATCGAGGCTGCGCATGGCGAGGCCTGCGACCGCTGCTGGAACTTCCGTGAGAGCACGGGCGTCCATGGCGAGCATGCGCACATCTGCGACCGCTGCGCCGCCGCGCTGGCCTAATCTCCTGCTCGCGAAGCATACGAATTGAACATGCCGAGGCTCGGGCGGGGCGCTTGACCCCTCCCGAGCCTCTGATGAAAGGGGCCGACGTGGCAGACAAGAAGACGGAAACGGCCTTCCAGCCGTCTCTATCGTGGCGTGCCTGCGTGGCGTTGATCGCCGCCGTCACGACGCTCGCTCTCGACTACGTCACGAAGGTGTTCGTGAAGAACACCCTTATGGTGACGGGGGAGAACGTCCCTGTGATTCCGGGGATCTTGAGCTTCCGTTTTGTGGCGAACAAGGGCGCTGCCTTCAGCCTCGGCGAGGGCATGGGCCTGATCTTCGTCGCCTTTGCGGCCCTTGTGATCGTCGCCATCCTGCAGTACCTGACTCGCACCCGTCAGGTCTCCAAACTCGAGACGCTCGGGTTGGGCCTTGTGGCTGGAGGAGCGCTTGGCAACGCGATCGACCGCCTGATGCTCGGCTATGTTGTCGATTTCATCGCCACCGATTTTATCGACTTCCCGGTTTTCAACGTCGCGGATATCGGTATTTGCATCGGCGTCTTCTTCGCGTTCGTGGGCTTTATGTTCCTTTCGCCCGCGGCAAAGGTCGATGCGACGGCCGAGCTGAACGCCCGTGATGAGGCCGCGGCAGCGCGTCGCGAGAAGCGTCGCGCCGAGCGTGTCCGTCGCGCGCGTGCCGCTTCCAATGCGCAGGGCGGAGATACCGCACGCCCGGAGGGCGAGGACGTCCCCGCTGACGGCGGTGATGCGTAATGGCAGCCGACGTGCATCTGCTCGTTCCGTCCGAGGCGGCCGGTGAGCGCCTCGACGCCTATCTGGGGGCCCAGGATGCCTGCCCCTCACGCTCTGCCTGCGCGAAGCTGGTCGAGGCCGGCGCCGTTGCCGTCAACGGTGAGACATGTCTGTCCAAGAAGCAGGTCGTATGCGAGGGTGACCGCATCTCCATCGAGCTTCCCGAGGTGCGCGAGCCGGGGGCGATCGTGCCTCAGGCCATTCCGCTCGACATCCGCTATGAGGACGACCATCTCCTTGTGCTGTCCAAGCAGCGCGGCCTGGTGTGTCACCCCGCTCATGGACATGAGGACGGCACCCTGGCCAACGCACTTGTTTATCATTGCGGGATCGAGCACCTTGGCACGGTCCAGGGCGAGGATCGCCCCGGCATCGTGCACAGGCTCGACCGCGACACGTCCGGCCTCATGTTAGCGGCCAAGGACGACGACACGCAGCGCGCCCTGCAGAATCTGATTCGCACGCGCACGCTCGACCGTCGCTACATCACGCTCGTCCACGGCGAGATCGTGATGGATGAGGGTACGATCAACACCGGCATCGCGCGGTCCACGCGCGACCGTGTGAAGATGGCCGTGTCCGACGATCCGTTCGCCCGTCAGGCCATCACCACCTTCCAAGTGCTCGAGCGCTTCGAGCCCGCGCGCGGGGATGAGGGGTACACGCTCGTCGAGTGCCACCTCTACACCGGGCGCACCCATCAGATCCGCGTGCACATGCGCCATATCCACCATCCGCTCGTGGGCGACCCGCTCTACGGCAAGGGTAACGGGCGCATGAACCTCGACCTCGATCGTCAGTTCCTGCATTCGTGGAGCGTCCAGTTCGAGCATCCCATCACCGGTGAGGTCGTGAGCTGTCGCGACGAGCTGCCCTGGGACTTGGCCGCCGCTCTCGAGGAGCTGCACGATCGCTCGCTCGGCCGCACGGCCGCGGGCGATGTCATCGTTCCGCAACTCGGCTTGCTCGAGGACTGAGTTTGAGGGCGCACCCGCTGTTCATCGGTGTGATGCGCTCGCCTCAGTCATGTTCATATCCTGCCGGATGCCATAAGGCCCATCCAGTGGCGTACACTTGAACGGTCTGCACCCTTCGTCTCGGGAGATGCTTTGACTCCGATTGTCATCTTCAACACCATCGTCGGTCTGGTGTTCTCTGTCTGCTTCCTGTATCAGGTGGTTTTCTTCTTCATCGGTCTCATTCGCGGCCAGGTGAAGATTCCCCCGGCGAAGAAGCAGCATACCTATGCGTTCTTCATCGCCGCCCATAACGAGGAAGCGGTCATCGCCAACCTGGTCAAATCGATCAAGGACCAGGATTATCCGTCCGAGTTGATCGACGTCTTCGTGGTGGCCGACGCCTGCACGGATAACACCGCCCAGGCCGCGCGCGAGGCGGGCGCCATCGTCTACGAGCGCAATGACCTCTCGCGCAAGGGCAAGAGCTGGGTCATGGATTACGGGTTCGACCGCATCCTTCGTGAGTACCCCGGCAAGCACGAGGCGTTCTTCATCTTCGACGCCGACAACCTGCTCTCCCGTGATTACGTCACCATCATGAACGATGCGTTCGACCAGGGCTATCTTGCGCTTACGAGCTACCGCAACTCCAAGAATTTCGGCAGCAGTTGGATCTCCTCGGCTTATGCGACCTGGTTCATCCGCGAGGCCCGCTATCTCAACAACGCTCGCATGATCTGCCATACCTCCTGCGCCGTGTCGGGCTCGGGGTATCTGGTGAGTGCCAAGCTCATCGAGGGCATGAAGGGCTGGGATTTCCATACCCTGACCGAGGACATCCAGTTCTCGACGTTCTGCGCCATCCACGGCGTTCGGATTGGGTACGCGCCTGCCGAGTTCTTCGATGAACAGCCGGTCACACTCAAGGCCTCGATCAAGCAGCGCATGCGTTGGACAAAGGGCTTTTACCAGGTGCTGTTCACTTACGGACGCCATATGTTCAAGTCCATCGGCAAGTTCCATCGGTTTGCGGCCTACGACATGCTCATGGTCGTCGGTCCGGCGATGCTGCTGACTCTCATGTGCCTGCTTGTCAACGTGACGTTCATCGCGGTAGGCAGCTTGAGCCACGGCTTCTTGGCCACGGATGCCGAGATAGAGATGGCGATCGGGTCGATCATCATGATGCTCGCCTACATGTACGGCACGTTCTTCGTGATGGGCCTGTCCACCACCATCACCGAGTGGAAGCACATTCACTGCCCGCAGAAATGGCGCATCTTCACCAACCTGTTCACGTTCCCGTTGTTCATGTTCACCTACGTGCCGCTTACCGTGGCCGCCCTGTTCCTCAAAGTCGACTGGGTGCCCACGCCGCATGATGTGAGCGTCACGCTGGACGAGGTGCTCGACGGCGCAAAGTAGCGAAGGACCCCGCGGCCCGATGATGGGCGGCGGGGTCCTTCGGTCTCAAGTGGGTTCGGATGGGCTCTACGCGTTGCGGTGACTGCTGTGGTACTCGTCCCACAGCTGGTCTTCGAATTCTTCGAGTTCGCTCGAATAGTCATCCCAAGAATCGGTGTGGGACTCCTCCATGTGGTCGTACATATACGGGGCGGTCACGGCGGACTGCATGACGCCGAAGGCCAGCCACAGGAACGCGATGGTGAACACAGCGAGGCCGCCCAAGACGCATCCGGTGAGGATGTAGGCGAAGTTCGAATCGTTCGCCTGATTCGCGGTGGACGCGCTGGCGCTCTCGATCACCGGCTGGCGCGGGACGAGATTGGTGTCCTCGGGGGCGTTCGGTGCTATCTTGCTGTAATCAAAAGAGGGTGCTTCCATGGTGTCCTCGCTTGCATTCGCGGTTTTTAACCCATTATACCGATGGTGAAGGAGGCGGTCATGCCCATGCAACTCTCGACCGTCCTCGACATGCTCGTTTCGGTCATCCTTGCGGGCGAGATTGCGGCGGCCGCCCTTATCGATGCGCGTGAGCGACGGTTTCCGCATGCCCTTTCGGTCTTGTTGGCGGCCACGAGCGCCATCTTTGGGTTGGTGCATGGTGGCATACACGGTTTTGCCTGGCATGCATTGGCGGCCGTTGCGGTCATGGCGTTGTTGCTTGCGACCGAGACCCTTTGGCGTCGCATGCACGGCGGAGCCGCAGGGCTCGGCGGGGGAGACGTCAAGTTCCTCGCCGCGCTCATGTTGGCCGACCCGCTCTATGCGCTCGCTTCGTTTATCTTGGGATTGTGCCTGCTCGCCGTTTGCGGCTTGCTGGCGCGACGAGACGCCCTGCCGCTGCTGCCGTTCGTCGCCATCGGGTGCGCGTTCGTCCCGCTCGCTTCTTTGCTTCCGTGAAACTGGACCGTGTTTTGTCCGCTCGGTATGCAACTATAAACGCATGAAATCGCGAGAGATTGGATGAGCACATGAGTACGACCGAGAGCACCTTGTTCGACCGCCTGAATTCCATGCCCGACCAGCTGTCCTGTGGACTCGTCGAGCGTATGGAGGACGACCGTGCACGGGGATGGGTCAATCCCTATCGCGCGCTCGACGAGGACGTGAGCCGCAGGGAGGACCGCCCGGCCGATCGCAACAGCATCTGGCGCCCCTCCTACGTGCGCGACGCCGAGAAGATCTTGCACCTTCCCGCATACAACCGCTATAACGGCAAGACGCAGGTCTTCAGCTTCCGCAGCAACGACGATCTGTCCCGTCGCGGCCTGCACGTGCAGCTCGTGGCCCGCATCGCGCGCGACATCGGCCGCGCACTCGGCCTCAATTGCGATCTCATCGAGGCGATCGGCCTCGGGCACGACCTCGGTCATACGCCCTTCGGACATACGGGTGAGGCGTTGTTGAACGACATCAGTGAGGCTCGGACCGGCCGTTCGTTTTTCCACAACGTCCATTCCGTCCGCGTCCTGGACGGGCTGTACGGCAGGAATCTCTCGTTGCAGACCCTCGACGGAGTGCTCTGCCACAACGGTGAATATGAGCAGCGCGTTTTCGAGCTGTCCGGCTTGAGTGGATTTGAGGAGTTCGACGCAATCGTCGATCGTTGCTATGCGAGCGATTTCGACTACGTGAAGACGCTTCGTCCCATGACGCTCGAGGCCTGCGTGGTCCGCATCTCCGACATCATCGCCTATGTCGGGCGCGACCGCCAAGACGCCATCGAGGCGGGTCTTGTGGATGAGGGCGCGTTTGCCGACGGTATGGGCGGCCGGTATAACTCGTGGATCCTAACGCGTGCGTCAATCGACATCGTCGAGCACAGTTACGGCAAGGACCGTATCGAGATGAGCGAGGAGCTCTTCGAGGAGATTCGCCGTGCCAAGCGTGAGAACTACGCGATGATCTACCATTCCGTCGCGATCGAGGAGGAGCGCAAGGACATGATGGCACGGGCGTTCAGCCTCATGTACGAGCACTTCCTCGGCGACCTCAAGGCGCATGACGAGCATAGCACCATCTTTAGGCACCACATTGCCAGGATCGACAAAGCGCTTGCGCATTACGGCCGCACGTACGATTGGTCGAGCGACTTTGACCAGACGGTGATCGACTATATTGCCAGCATGACGGACGGCTACTTCATCGAGCTCGCATGTACGCTGTTCCCCGAGCTCGATTTTCCGCAGCGCACCTACATCAACGAGTGAATACGAACAGGTGTTTGAATAGGGCTGGTCGTTTGATACACTCTTGTTTGAATGAACGATCGTCGGAGAAGGCCCATGGACACGTTATTTTCCAGCAACGAGCGCGTAAAACAGCTCAAGAACGCACCGCTTGCGGTTCGCATGCGCCCGTCGACGCTCGATGATTACGTGGGTCAGAAGAAGGCCGTGGGCCCGGGCTCCTGGCTTCGATCCGCCATCGAGCACGACGTGCTTTCCAGTGTGATTCTGTATGGACCCGCAGGTACGGGCAAGACCACGTTGGCGCATATCATCGCCTCGCATACCAAGAGCGAGTTCGTCGAGGTCTCCGCGGTCACGGGCACCGTCAAGGACCTGCGCCGAGAGATCGATGAGGCAAAGCACCGCCTCATGATGTTCGACCGCCGCACCATCTTGTTCATCGACGAGATCCATCGCTTCTCCCGTTCCCAGCAAGATGCCCTGCTCCACGCGGTCGAGAACCGTACGGTCGTCATGATCGGCGCCACGACGGAGAACCCATACTTCGAGGTGAACTCAGCGTTGCTGTCGCGCAGCCGCGTCGTGGAGCTCGAGCACCTGGCCGATGAGGACGTCGAGCGCCTGGTCCGCCGTGCCCTGAGCGCACCGGAGGGGCTCGACGGGCGCTTCATCGCCAGTGATGAGGTTGTTCGCGCGATCTGCACGCTCGCCGCCGGCGACGGGCGCAGTTCGCTCACCACGCTCGAGTTGGCGAGCGAGATCGCCCTTACCAGGCCCGGTCGCGAGGGCGAAGCCCCGGCCGATTCCGCATCTCCCATCCCAATCGAGCTCGAAGATGTGAAGCAAGCCAATCCGCGCCGCGGCCTGTCGTACGACAAGTCTGGCGACATGCATTACGACATCATCTCGGCTTTCATCAAATCCATGCGCGGCAGCGATCCCGACGCGGCGGTGTATTGGCTCGCCCGCATGATCGACGCGGGGGAGGACCCCAAGTTCATCGCCCGACGCATCATGATCCAAGCGAGTGAGGACATCGGCAATGCCGACCCCACCGCGCTCCTTGTGGCCGAGGCCGCATTTAAGGCGGCCGAGGTTATCGGCTATCCGGAGTGCCGCATCAACCTCGCGCAAGCCGCCATTTACAACGCCCTCGCGCCCAAGTCGAATGCCGCCGAGGCCGCCATCGACGCCGCTCTGGCCGACGTTCGCACAAGCGGGCAACGTGAGGTTCCCAGCTACTTGCGCGACCGTCATCGCCCCGGCTCAGACGAATATGGCGACTATAAGTATCCGCACGATTACCCCCAGGGCTGGGTGGAGCAACGCTATTTGCCCGAGGGCCTGGAACGCGGGGCGTTTTGGCAGCCCAGCGGTCGCGGTTGGGAGCAATGGCGGGCGGAGAACAAGCCGCGCTAGGGTTTGGACCTTGTTTGCGCCCGGTCCTTGTGGGGTATCATCAACCTTACGTGTGTCGCTCGTTTGCAATGGAGGCATCCATGGAACCTATGCAGATCGTCCTTGTCGTGCTCGCCTTGGTCGGCGTTTGGGCCGTCGCGGAGCTCGCGCTTACCTTGCGTCGCACCCGCGACGTCGTGGCTTCGCTCGACAAGACGGTGGAGCAGGTCAACAGCACTATCGAGGAGGCTCGTCCTGTCGTAGCCAAGCTCGACGGCGTCGTCGATGAGCTTCAGCCCGCAGTTGCCCAGGTCGAGCCGCTGCTCAAGCAGGCAACCGTCGCCGTGGAGGCGCTGTCTGCCGATTTGATCGAGGTCAATGGCGTTCTGCGCGATGTCTCCGCCGTGAGCGGTGCCGCCAGCAGCGCTTCTAACGCCGTCACCGAGCTTGCCGACGCCGCATCAGGTAAGGTCCAAAGGTTGCTCAACCGCGGCCACAAGGCCGCAGCCCCCAAGGCCGTAAAGCCCGCGCCCGTGCACGATGATGAGCCCGTTGCCCAGTCTGCGGTCCAGCCTGCCGAGGCGCCCGCGCCTGAGGCCGAGCCCCAGGCCGAGCCCCGCACCTACTTCACCTACAACCCCGGCGAGGAGACCATCAATGAATAACCCAACTGCCATCTCTCTCGTCGTTTCGTGCGACCCCGATCTGGCCCGTCTCGTCCGTATGACCGCGGCGAACGTCGCCACGCTCTCCTCCATGTCGGTCGAGTGCGTCGAGGATATCCGCATGGCGGCCGAGGAGGCCTTTATCTACGCGTGCGCCACCTCGCCCGACGAGACCCTCACCATCGATTTCGATGTCGACTCCACGCGCGTGGCCATGACGTTCACCCTCGAGGCGGATGCCTTTGCGGAGCCCTCTGCCGACGATCCCACCGCCGCGTACGCCGATTTGATCCTCGGCTCCGTCTGCGATGTCTATCAGAAGGTCGAGTCTCCCGCCCGTCTTGTGCTCGAAGTGAAGGCGGACGTCGATGACCTCTAAGAACTCGGGTAAGAGCGCTTGGGATAAGGAGAAGACCCGCGAGCTCTTCCGCCGATTCAAGGAGGAAGGGGACATGGATGCGCGCGAGAAGCTCGTCATGTCCCATCTGAATCTCGTGCGCTTCATCGCAAATAAATTCAAGAACAGGGGAGAGCCCATCGACGATCTGATTCAGGTCGGGTACCTCGGTCTGCTCAAGGCGATCGACCGTTTTGACCCTAGTCGCGGGCTTGAGTTCACCACCTTCGCCACACCCACCATCATGGGCGAGATCAAGCGCCATTTCCGCGATAAGGGCTGGTCGGTCCGCGTGCCGCGCCGCCTGCAGGAGCTCTCTGCCAAGGTCAACCAGGCCACAGACACGCTCACCTCGCAGCTGCAGCGCTCTCCGACCATCGCCGAGATTGCCGATTACCTCGACGCGACCGTGGACGAGGTCCTCGAGGCCATGGAGTCCTCCTCTGCGTACAGTTCGGTCTCCCTCGAGGCCCCGTCTGGCGCCGACGACGATGACACCCCGTCGGTCATCGATCGCTATGCGACCGAGGATTCCGATCTCGCGTTTACGGACGACCGTATCATCATCGAGGAGGCGCTTGCGAGCTTCTCCCCGAGGGAGCGTGACGTCATCGAGATGCGCTTCCTCAAGGGCATGACGCAGATCGAGATCGCCGAGAAGCTCGGCATCTCCCAGGTCCAGGTCAGCCGCCTGCTGCGCCGGACGCTCAAGAAGATCCAGGATAAGATCGACCCCGAAGGGGTCATGACCGGTTAAACCCGGCCGCCGCGCCATCTCCGGCGATGCGCCGGATGCATAAGGGGAATCATGAAGCACGACACCGCCCGCACCGAGCGCCTCATGCGCACGACGTTTTTGAACATTTGGATCGTCATCGGAGTGATCATCATCTGCGCGGTGGTGTTCCAGCTCATCGGGTCCCTGTCCAACGTCCTGATTTTCCTTTCGGTTGGTGCGATCTCGGCTTTCATGGCCTCCCCGATCGTGAACTTCCTCGAGCGGCGCGGTCTGCCGCGCGCCGGTGGCGCCCTCATCGGCCTGCTCGTCGTCATCGTGGGCTTTGTCCTGCTCTTTGCCCTGGTGATCCCTATGGTCACCGGTCAGCTGATCGACCTTTTGCGCGACGCCCCTGCCAAGCTCGCCGCCCTGAGTTCCTGGGCCATGCGCATGGAGAACAAATTCGCCATCGTCGAGCACCTGAACGATGTGGTGAATATCGAGTCGCTGTTCGCCTCCGCGCAGGACATGATCAATCAGGCGCTCTCGGGCCTGCTCTCCGCGGTCCGCGACGGTATCGTGCCCATGGTGAATAACATCGCCTCCATGGTGTTCACCGTCTTCCTTGGATTCGTGTTGGCGTTCTGGCTCGCGTGCGACTATCCGCGCATCAACGAGGAGATCTGCCGCATCCTGCCCGAGGATAAGGCCGACGATTATCGCCTCATGGTCGCGGTGCTCAGCCGTTCCGTGGGCGGCTACCTGCGCTCGACCCTGATCAACTCCATGATCCAGGGATTCCTGGCGTTCGTCGGATTCATGATCGTGGGTCATCCTTACGCCATCACGATGGGCATCCTCTCGGGCATTTTGAACATCATCCCGGTGGTCGGCCCTTCGATCTCGGCTATCATCGCGACGCTCATCGCCCTGGTGTACAGCCCGATCATGGCCATCTGGACCATGGTCATGGCCATGCTCTCGCAAAACATCACCGACAACGTGATCGCCCCCAAGATCAATCAGTCCACCATGCAGGTCCATCCCGTGCTTTCGCTCACGGCCCTCGTGGTTGGTTCCACCTTTGGCGGGGCGATCGGCATGATCGTCGCGTTGCCGCTCGTGGCGGTCATCAAGTCGCTGTTCATCTTCTATTTCGAGACCCGTACCGGCGAGCAGATAGTCTCGTATGAGGGTGCGCTGTTCCGCGGCGCCCCGTTCCGAGACGCGCAGGGACGCCCCGTCCCCGCGTTCGACGCGCTGGGCGACGACACCTTCGTTGCCGACTCGCAGATTCTTGCGAGCGATTCGGTGCCCGAGGCCGAGGCGCTGCCCAAGCCCGAGCTCGAGAATCCCTGGGCGAAGCTCATCGATTTTGAGATGCCCTTCTCCGCGCACGAGCGGGTGGAGGATGCTAAGAAACCCGAGGAAACCGACACAACTGACGACGTGCGTTAACGTATAATAGCTGGGTTTGGAAACTGTTCCCCCTAGGTGGGGACGCGAATTGAACCCAGGGAGTTTACGCATGGCCGCTGACTATCCCACCATGTCTACCGCCGAGATTCGCTCGGCCTATCTCAACTTCTTCGAGGAGCGTGGCAACAAGCTGTATGCCAGCTCGTCCCTCGTCCCCGACGACCCCTCGCTGCTTCTCGCCAACGCCGGTATGAACCAGTTCAAGGAGTACTACCAGGGCAAGAAGGTCATGAAGGAGATCGGTGCCTGCTCTTGCCAGAAGTGCGTGCGCACCAACGACATCGACATCATCGGCTCCGACGGCCGTCACGCCTCGTTCTTCGAGATGCTCGGCAACTTCGCCTTTGGCGGTGTGACCAAGGAGCAGGCATGCACCTGGGCCTACGAGCTGATCACCGAGGTCTTCAAGCTTCCAAAGGAGCGCCTGCACTTCACCGTCTTCACCGACGACGACGAGACGCATGACGTCTGGCGCGCCCTCGGCGTTCCCGAGGACCACATTACCCGCCTCGGCGAGGACGATAACTTCTGGGCTGCCGGCCCCACCGGCCCTTGCGGCCCCTGCTCCGAGATTTACTTCGATCTCGGCGAGGAGGTCGGCTGCGGTTGCCCCGACTGCGCCCCCGGCTGCGATTGCGATCGCTTCCTGGAGTTTTGGAACCTCGTGTTCACGCAGTTCGATCGCCAGGAGGACGGCTCCATGCCCGAGCTGCCTCACCGCAACCTCGATACCGGCATGGGCCTCGAGCGCATGGCCGCCATCATGCAGCACAAGAGCTCCTTCTTCGACGGCGACGTCATGCAGAGCCTCATCAAGCTGGGCGAGGAGATCTCCGGTAAGACCTACGTCGATAACGAGTACACCGGCGCCTCCCGCTCCCTGCGCATCATCGCCGACCACGCCCGTTCCGTCGACTTCCTCATCTCCGACGGCGTCCTGCCCGGCAACGAGGGCCGTGGTTACGTCCTGCGCCGCCTGCTGCGTCGTGCCGTGTTCCACGGCCGCCTGCTCGGCATCGAGGACGCGTTCCTCGGCCGCTTCATCGATGCGGTGAACGACGTCATGGGCGATGCCTATCCCAACCTCGTCGAGAACGCCGGTCTGGTCAAGGGTATCGTGAACGCCGAGGAGGAGCGCTTCTCCACCACGCTCAACAACGGTCGCGTCTACCTCGACGAGCAGCTCGGCGCCCTGGGCGAGGGCGAGCAGCTCTCCGGCAAGGCAGCCTTCATGCTGCACGACACCTTCGGTTTCCCGATCGACCTCACCGTCGAGATCGCCGAGTCTGCCGGTCATGCCGTCGACATCGAGGGCTTCGACGCCGAGATGGCCGAGCAGAAGGCCCGCGCTCGCGCCGCCGCCAAGGGTGACGCCTGGGGTTCCTTCAACGACGTTTGGACCGAGCTTGCCGACCAGCTCCCGGCCACCGATTTCGCCGGTTACGAGGAGGAGAGCATCGAGGGCGCTCATGTTCTCGCCATCGTCGTGAACGGCGAGCGCGTGGCGTCCGCCGAGAACGCCGCCGAGGCCTCCGTCGTGCTCGATCGCACCCCGCTGTACGCCGAGATGGGCGGTCAGCTGGGCGACCACGGCCTCATCGACACCGCCGACGCCCAGTTCTTCGTCTCCAACACCGTTTCCAAGGGCGGCCTGTACGTCCACGAGGGCAAGCTCATCGGCAAGCTCTCCGAGGGTGACACCGTCTTTGCCGGCTATGACCTCAACCGCCGTGGCCTGCTCGCGCGCAACCACACCGCGACCCACCTGCTCGACGCCGCCCTCAAGGAGGTCCTGGGCGAGCACGTGAACCAGGCTGGCTCGCTCGTCTCTCCGGAGGCCCTGCGTTTCGACTTCACCCACTTCGAGGCCATGACCTCTGAGCAGATCCGCGCTGTCGATGACCTCGTGAACGAGCAGATCCTCGCCGCCAAGCCCGTGGTCACCCGCGTGATGGGCATCGAGGAGGCCAAGGCTTCCGGAGCCGTCGCCCTGTTCGGCGAGAAGTACGGCGACACCGTCCGTGTCGTCTCTATCGGCGCCGAGGACGAGCCGTTCTCCCGCGAGCTGTGCGGTGGCACGCACGCGGCCAACACCGCCGAGCTCGGTCTGTTCAAGATCGTCTCCGAGTCTTCCACCGGTTCGAATGTCCGCCGCATTGAGGCTGTGACCTCTACCGGCGCCATTGCCTACCTCGAGCAGCGCGCCGCGCTCGCCGAGTCTGCCGCTTCGCAGCTCAAGTGCCGTATCGAGGAGGTTCCCGCTCGCATCTCCTCCTTGCAGGCCGAGCTTCGCGAGTCCAACCAGAAGCTCAAGCGCGCGCTCACCGGCGGCGGTTCCGATGCTATTTCCTCCGCCATCGAGAACGCCCAGGACATGGGCGGCTACAAGCTCGTCGTGGCTGAGCTTGCCGGCCTCGAGGCCTCCGACCTTCGCAACGTCTGGGATACCATCCGCCAGAAGGTCTCTGGCGCTTGCGCCTGCGTCCTCGCCACGGCGACCGAGAAGGGCACGCCCGCTCTCATCGCCGCTGCCACCGATGACGCGGCTTCCGCCGGCTTCCACGCTGGAAACGTCATCAAGCAGATCGCCCCGCTGGTCGATGGCCGCGGCGGTGGTAAGCCCACCATGGCACAGGCCGGCGGCAAGGACGCCCAGGGCGTCGCGGCAGCTCTCGAGGCCGCTCGCGCCGCGCTCGGTGCGTAACAAACGGCAGGAAGGCAGCACGTGGTAGCTCTCGCCCTCGATATCGGCGGTATGCGCACCGGCATCGCGGTCTCTGACCGCACCGGTCGCGTGGCCATGCCGCTCAAGGTCCTGCCCGCGTGCGAGGTGGAGGGCATGGCCCGTTCCTTCCGCATGATCTTGGAAGACCATGAGCCTGATGTCTTGGTCTGCGGCCTGCCGCAGACCATGTCGGGCGAGGAGGGCCCTCAAGCTGAGCACATTCGGGAGGTCGCCGGCCGTATTGCCGCTGTGACCGGCCTTCCGCTCGAATTCATCGACGAGCGCCTCACGTCCACCGAGGCAAAGCGCATCCTGCGCGAACAGGGTTTGAGCGAGAAACAGATGCGCGGTAAGGTCGATATGATTTCCGCCTCCCTGTTCCTGCAGGCCTGGCTCGATTCCCATGGACGAAAGGACGATCGTGGCTAACGACTACGGCTCGCATCGCGATCAGCGGGACCAGCGTCCCGCCGGCAAGCGATTCCGCACGAACGTCCCGGCTCCGGCCCCGCGCCCCTCAGCGAACGCCCCTCGTCCCCGTGCGGCCGCCCCGCGACCCGCTCGTGGAACGGCGCCGCGTCCGCAGCGCGTTCAGGCGCCGTCCCAAGCTCGCGCGCACGGCCGCTCCGGTGGCGTGCATCCCGCCTATGCGCAGGCTGCAGCCAAGCGCTCCAAGCTCCCCGTCATCTTCGGCGTGCTTATCGCCATAGCCGTGGTTGCCGTGGCGGCCGTTTTCGTGTTCCCACGCGTGTTCGGCGGTTCGGGTGAGGCCATCGAGGCCGGACAGCCTGTGAACATCGTCATTCCCGAGGGCGCGACGGGCGACGTCATCGCGCAGACCCTGGTCGAGAACCACGTCGTTGAGGACGCTGGCGAGTATTACGCCGCCGTCAAGAAGCTCGGCGCCGAGATGCAGCTCAAGTCCGGCGAGTACCGCTTCGAGACTTTGCAGGACCCCATCTTCGTGGTTAAGCAGCTCGTGGCCGGTCCCAACGTCGAGGGCGTAAAGCTCACGGTCCCCGAGGGCAAGACCGTCGCCCAGACCGCCCGCATCGTCGAGGAGGTTTACGGCATCCCCGCCGACGACTTCATCGCGCAGGCCAAGGCCTCCAACTACGTTGCCGATTTCGCGTTCCTCTCCGATGCCGCCGACGACTCCCTCGAGGGCTTCCTGTTCCCCAAGACCTACACGTTCCAGGGCACGCCGACCGCCGATCAGATCATCCGCGCCATGCTCGGCCAGTTCCAGGTCGACGTCCTCGACGCGTTAGATTTCAATGCCGGTCTGGCTTCCATCAAGGCGAGGTTCGGCGTCGAGCTCACTGCTTATCAGCTGCTCGATCTTGCCTCCATCGTCGAGCGCGAGGGTCTTCACGCGGAGCAGCGATCTCACGTCGCGTCGGTGTTCCTGAACCGCCTTGCCGGTAAGGGCGACTTCGCCGGGCGTCCGTACCTGCAAAGCGATGCCACGCTCATGTACGTGACGGGTGGCGAGGTCACCGCCAACGACATCCAGACGATCGACAGCCCGTACAACTCGTACAAGAACGCCGGTCTTCCCCCAACGCCGATCTGCTCTCCGTCTGCGGAGGCCATCAGCGCCACGTTGAATCCCACCGATTCCAACGATCTGTATTTCTTCATCACGCAGGACGAGGAGTTCTTCTCCGAGACCTACGACGATCATCAAAAGTCCTGGGAGTAGCGCCATGAGCATCTTTTCCCCCAGCCGCTACATCACGCGCGTCGAGCACATCGACCTCGATGCCCTGTGGGCGTCGGGTAAGCGCGCGATCCTGCTCGATCGCGACAACACCCTCGTTCCGCGCGACCGTACCTGTGCGCCCGAATCCGTGGCAGCCTGGCTCGATCACGCCCGTGAGCTCGGCTTTGAGCTCATCATGGTCTCCAACAACTGGCATGTGAGTCACGTCTCGCGCTCCGCGGGCGAGCTCGGCATGGACTATATCTCCTTCGCCTGCAAGCCGCTTCCGTTCGCCATCACGGCGGGCATGAAGCGCCTGGGCGCCCGCAAGGAGGAGGCCGTCATGATCGGCGACCAGCTTTACACCGATGTGTGGGGCGGCAAGCTCGCCGGCGTGACCACCATCCTCGTCAAGCCGCAGTCCACCGCCGACCTGTGGTACACGCAGATCTTCCGCATCTTCGAGCGCATGGCGCTGCGCGGCGTTCCCTGCGAGGAGTAACGCTGCCATGACCTCTACCGTGAAGCGCGGATGCGACCATATCTTCTTCGTCGGGTTCTTGGGAGCGGGCAAGTCCACGCTCGCCCGCAACCTTGGGCGTATGTTCCATCGGCGTTTCGTCGACACCGACCGCCTCGTCGAGCGCAAGTGCGGCCAGACGGTCTCGCAAATCTTCGAGGCTGAGGGCGAGCAGCGTTTCCGCACGCTCGAGACCGAGGCCCTCGAGAGCCTCGCCTCCGAGCGCAGCCTGCTCGTCTCTTGCGGCGGGGGAGTGGTCGAGACCCCTCGCAACATCGAGCTCATCCACGAGATGGGCTTCTGCGTCTACCTCGAGGGCGACATCGGCGATTCGCTTCGCCAGATCCGCCGCTCCGACACCCGACCCGATTTTCGCAGCGCCGAGCATGCCGCCCGGTTGCTCGAGCACAGGCGCCCGCTGTACGAAAGCGCCGCCGACCTCACCGTGGATATCCGCGGCACCTCGTTCACCGAGGTTTCCTATACCGTTGCCGAGCTTCTCTTGGAGCGTGGTCTCATATGACGATTCGTCGCAAGCTGCTTTCCTTCGGTTCGAGGAGCACCGATGTCCGCCTTGGCTTCGGGGCCCTTGATGAGCTTCCCAAGTTCCTCTCCGGCGCGGTTGGAAAGCCCTCTCGCGCCTATGTGCTGAGCTCCGATGACATCGATCACGCCCATGTCGAGACCGTGCGTCGCGCGCTCGTCGACAGCGGGTTCAACGCTGCCGTTCGATGCGTCGCGGCTTCCGATGCGCTCGAGGCCGAGTCGGCCCTTGCTCAGTATGCCGAGCTTTCCGCGGCCGGTATCACCGCCGAGGACCTGATCGTGGGCGTGGGCGGCGACGAGGCCTGCTCCCTGGCGAGCTACATTTCCCGCACGTGGTGCGGCGGCGTGTCGTGCGCGCTCGTTCCCACCACGCTCGATGCCATGATCCGCTGCTCCACGCAAATGACGCCCCTCGCCGTTTCCGGGGGTTCCCTCGTCAGCCTCGAGCCCGAGGTTTCGCTCGCCGTGTGCGACCTCGCGTTGGTTGGCGATCGCCCGATCGAGGAGAATGGCCTGGGCTACGCGCTCATGTGCGGTGCGTATCTCTCCGAGAGCCGAGCTTGCTGGGATAGCCTTGGTGCTGCCGTCCAGGGCATTGCGGAAAAGAACGAGACTTCGCTGTCCGACGCACTTTCCACCACGCTCACTGCGCGCCTGAACGTCGCCAAGTCCGTGAGCCCCTCTGCGCGCCGCGCCCTGCTGTTCGGCCATACCACCGCCCGCGCCCTGTCCGCGTGCCTGGGCGAGGGCGCGCACCCGTATTACCTGCTCCTCGCCGAGGGTATGCGCTTCGAGGCGCGTCTCGCCATCGATGCCTGCGACTTCTCGGTCGATGAGGTCTTTGCACTCGACGATCACCTCGAGGACCTCGGCATCGGCGAGCTGTCGTTTGACATCGATCCCGCTGCGCTCATCGAGGCCCTTCGCGCCGAGCGCTTCCGCGTCGCCAACCGCTTCCAGCTCGCGCTGCCCAAGTACCCCGGCGTCATCCGCCTTTCGTCCATCGACGACGAGGTCCTTGAGCGCCATGCGCGCGCGTTCATCGCCTCACGCAAACCCGAGTAGGCCTGTTTACACATCTTTCGCGAGAAAGGAACCGATATGTCCGAAATCCTCAACGGTCCCGCTGGGCGCATCGCCCGCCTGCGCACCCTCATGGCTGAGCGTGGCTACGATGCCGTGGTCGTGCGCGACGAGGCCAACCTGCGTTGGCTCACCGGCGCCATGCGCGTCTTCGACTACACCGGCGAGTACCCGCACGTGGCGTTTGTCACGGCCGACGAGTGCTTCCTGCACACCGACTCGCGCTACTTCAACTCCTTCGAGGAGAACATGCCGGCCGGTAGCCCCTGGAAGCTCGATATGGACGAGATCGACATGCCCCGCTGGGTTGCCGAGCACGCCCGCTCCACCAAGAGCCGCGTCGTCGCCGTCGAGGACGACATGCACATCAACTTCTTCCGCGGTATCGAGCGCGGCCTTGAGGATTGCTCGATTTGCGCGAGCCTTCCGCTCATGCACGGCGATCTCCAGCTCATGCGCGCCGTCAAGGACGCCGAGGAGATTGAGCTCATGCGCCACGCGCAGTCCATCACCGACGCCGCATTCGCCCATATGTGCGAGTTCATCCGTCCCGGCCTCACCGAGAAGCAGCTCCGTACCGAGCTCGAGACCTTTATGTTCGATCACGGCGCGGACGACCTGGCCTTCGGCTCCATCGTCGCATCCGGCCCCAACACCGCCAACCCGCACGCCATTTCCAGCGACCGCGTGGTGGAGAAGGGCGACTTCGTCCTCATGGACTACGGTGCGGGCTACCGCGATTACAAGTCCGATATGACCCGCACGGTCTGCGTGGGCGAGCCGAGCGAGAAGCAGCGCGAGATCTACGACATCGTCCGCCGCACGCACGAGGAGTGCGTCGCAGCTATCCACGCCGGCGTGGACGGCCACGACATCCACCTGCTCTCCAAGAAGATCATCGGTGACGCGGGCTACGGCGAGTACTACGGCCACGGCCTCGGCCACGGTGTGGGCATCGACATCCATGAGCTTCCGGTCTTCGGCCGCAAGAGCAACATCGTGGAGGAGGGCGCGGTCATCACCGTTGAGCCCGGCATCTACCTGCCCGGTGTGGGCGGCGTGCGCCTGGAGGACTACGGCGTGGTCACCAAGGACGGGTACGAGCCCTTCACGACCTCTACGCACGAACTGGTCGTCATCGACTGCTAGGTCGTTTTGCGAGTATAATTCCTAAGTTCGATTCTTCTACAGAAAGGCAAGCCATGGCTTCCATCACCACCGCCGACTTCCGCAACGGCATGGGTCTCAAGATCAAGGACAAGTACTACACCATCGTCGAGTTCCAGCACGTCAAGCCCGGCAAGGGCGGCGCCTTCGTCCGCTACAAGACCAAGGATCTCAAGACCGGTCGCGTGGTTGAGAACACCTGCAACGCCGGCTCCAAGTTCGAGAGCGTGCAGCTCATTACCAACGAGATGCAGTACCTCTACAACGACGGTGACAACTACTACTTCATGGACATGACCTCCTACGAGCAGATCGCCGTCCCGGCCGACTTCATCGGCGACAACTCCAAGTGGCTGCGCGAGAACGACAACGCCCAGCTGCTCTACGCCGACACCGAGCTGCTCGGCGTGAACCCGCCCATGTTCATCGAGGCCGAGGTCGTCGAGACCGTCCCGGGCGCCAAGGGCAACACCGTCCAGGGTGCCACCAAGCCGGCCACCATCGACACCGGCGCGGTCGTCCAGGTCCCCATGTACCTCAACGAGGGCGAGCGCATCAAGGTCGACACCCGCACCGGCGAGTTCGTCCAGCGCCTCTAATCGCTCTCATCCAGTGCACGTCCGTCGCGCGGCCCGTATGAGGTCGCGCGCTTACCACGTAAAGGAGTGGGCATGTCGCAAGAGATCACCATCGCCGGCATCGGCATCGCGCCCGAGGTGCTGACCGCCATCGTTTCCCGCGCCGTCGAGGAGGTCGAGGGCATCGCGTCCGTGGGCGTGAAGGACCTCGCCACCAACCTTGTCTCCATGTTCTCCACCAAGTCCGTGCCCATGGGCGAGGACGTCGAGGCCGAGGTGGTCGACGACAAGCTTCGCCTGACCGTGCACCTCACGGTCTTCTTCGGCTATCCGTTCAAGCCCCTGGCCGAGGCCGTGCGCGTCGCCGTCGCCAATGCCATCGACGCCCAGGTCGGCGTTGAGGTCGAGTGCGTGAACATCTGCATCGACAGCCTCGTCTTCCCCAAGGAGTAGCGCGTGGCAAGTCTCAAAGTCAATCGCGGGCGCACGCTCGCCCGCAGCCAGGCGCTGCAGATCCTGTTCCAGTCCGAGATGCGAAAGGTCTCCGTCGAGGACGTCCTGGCAGGGGATTACACCCTGTCCAAGGGTCCGCTGGCACCGTACGCCATCGAGATCGCGCGCGGCGTTTCCGCCAACCGCGACCGTATCGACTCCGCGCTTCGCGCCGTCTCCGCGAACTGGACCCTCGAGCGCATGCCCGGCGCCGATCGCAACTTGCTTCGCGCGGCCGTCTACGAGCTGTACTTCCAGGTTGCCGACACGCTCGACGCAGCCGTCGTCATCAACGAGGCTGTCGAGATCGCCAAGGCCTACGGCACCGATGAGTCCGCTGGCTTTGTGAACGGCGTGCTCGGTCGCATCGTGCGCGATCGTCATCTGCCGAGCCTGCAGCATGTCGCCTGCACTATCACCGCCGAGGATGCCGAGGCCGCCTGCCTGGCCGCCCTGTGGTTCGAGATCGACCCCAAGCGCCTGGCAGCCGAGGAGGAGGCCGCCCGCGCCGCCGAGGAGGCCCGCGCCCGCTTCGAGGCCGACGACTACGGCTTTGCCGAGGACGACCTCGATCACATCTTCAACGATCCCTTCGACGCCGAGGCCGGCGAGTAGCGCATGGCCGAGGGCAACTTCGACGAGATCACCGAGCGCCTGGACGAGATCATCGCCCAGGTCCGCTCCAAGGACACGTCCCTCGAGCGCAGCCTCGACCTGTTCGACGAGGCGATCGAGCTCGGCTCCTGCGCCGTGGACATGGTCGATTCGTTCGAGCTGTCCCCGCGCGAGGCCGATATGCTCGATGCAGAGCTTGCGACCGAGGCCCAATCTGAGCAGCCTGCCGAGCAGGCCGAGACCGACCCCAAATCGAGCGGGGCATAAGGAAGGCGCCACGTGGCACGCGTTCGTTTGGATGATGAATTGATTTCCCAGGGCATCTGCGAGAACCGCGCAGATGCCCTGCGCACGTTGATGGCCGGTTTGGTTTCGTCCAGCGGCGAGCGCTTGAGCTCGCCCGGCATGATGGTCAAGCCCGGCATCGAACTGCACGTGAAGGGCCGTATTCCCTATGTGGGGCGTGGCGGGCTCAAACTCGCCGGCGCCCTCGATGCGTTCCGAGTGGACCCTTCCGGCCTCAACTGCCTGGATGTTGGATGCTCCACCGGCGGCTTTACCGATTGCCTTCTCAAACGCGGTGCGGCCCATGTCCTGTCCGTGGACGTGGGGCGGGCGCAGTTCGACTGGTCGCTGCGCCAGGATGAGCGGGTGACCCTGCTCGAGCGCACGAACATTGTGGACGTTCCCGAGCTCGGCTATCGTTCGAGCGCCGACCTGGCCGTGTGCGACGTGTCGTTCACGAGCATCGCCACGATCCTGCCTGCGGTGCTCGAGCTCCTCACGCCCAACGGCGCCTTCCTGACCCTCGTCAAGCCTCAGTTCGAGGCGCCGCAGGGCGAAGTGGGGGAGGGCGGCATCGTTCGCGACCCTGCCGTGCATGCGCGGGTCCTTGCCGACGCGGTCGAGCTCTTCCGCGAAAACGGGCTTTCCCCGCTGGGGCTGTGCGCCTCACCCATCACGGGCGCCAAGGGCAATCGCGAATTCTTCCTCCTGGGCGCACGCGGTGCATCCGCCGCATCTCGTGAGGAGATGGACGCATCTGCCGTTTCCGCGCGCATCGACGCGCTGGTGTATTCGGAGGTTCCTCGATGAAGGTCCTGCTCGTCCCCAATTACTACAAGCAAGAGGCCGTTGAGAGCGGCCTCACCCTTGAGCTTTGGCTCACGCGACAGGGCTTTGAGGTCGAATGGGCCGCCGACCAGCGATCCGGTATTGGGTCGACCCCCGACCTCGTGGACTGCGGCCTTGTCATCTCACTCGGCGGCGACGGAACGCTCCTGCGCGCCGCGCGCATCGTGGGGTACCGCGAGATTCCCATCCTCGGCCTGTCCTATGGTCACCTCGGGTTTCTTACCGCGGCGAGCCCGCAGGACAAGAACATCCTCTCGGTCGTGGCCGATGCGCTCGCCGGCGAGCTGCATGTGAGCCGCCGCGCCACGCTCGCCTGCGAGATCGTGAGCGTGAATGAACGCGGTGAGGAAGAGGTCTGCACCGGCTTTGCCCTGAACGACCTCGCGCTCGCTCGCGGCCCGCTCTCCGATATGGTCGAGTTCGACATCACCGTTTCCGGCCATCACATCGACCGCCTGCGCGGGGACGGCGTGGTGGTCTCCACGGCCACCGGCTCCACTGGCTACGCCCTGTCCGCCGGCGGCCCCATCGTGAGCCCGGAGTACACCGGTATGGTCTGCGTGCCCATCGCGCCCCACACCATCCAGGCGCGCGCCTTTCTCACGTCCCCGTCCGACGTCGTGGAGATATCCGTGTCCAAAGATCGCCCATCGGTCCCCGCCATCGCGCTCGACGGCCAGTTCATCACGCCGTCTGGCGAGGTCGACCGCGCCATCGTGCGTCGCGGCGACGCCGACATCCTGCTGCTCGATTACGGCCCGGAGAGCTTTTACACGTCCGTGAGCCGCGTCTTTTACGGGGTGCGCAATGATCGATGAGATCCATGTCGAGAACATCGCGCTGATCAAATGCGCCGACCTGGTGCCCGGTCCCGGTCTCACGGTCCTCACCGGCGAGACGGGCGCGGGCAAGACCGCCCTGCTTTCCGCCCTCAAGCTGCTGATGGGCGAGCGTGCGGATTCCGCGACGGTTCGCGAGGGGAGCGACGGTGCGCTTGTCGAGGGACGTCTGTTCAGCGGCGCTCGCGACGAGGAGGGCTTCGTTATCCAGCGTCGCCTGGGCTCCGACGGCCGTTCCCGCGTGCGTGTGGACGGATCGCTTGCGAGCGTGCGCGAACTGTCCGAGCGCGTGAGCCCCCTGATCGACCTGTGCGGTCAGCACGAGCACCAGCGGCTGCTCGACCCAGCTTCCCATGTTGGGATGGTCGATGCCTGGGCCGGCGCGGGCGTTGCCGAGGCACTCGCCGCGTATCGCGACGCGCTTGCGCGTGCCAACGAGGCCGCGCGCGAGCTCGAGCGCGTCGAGCAGGCGAGCCGCACGCAGGGCAGCCGTCTTGAGGAGGCGCGGTTTGCCCTCGAGCGCATATCCGATGTCGATCCCAAGCCCGGCGAGCTCGAGGAGCTCGAGGAGCGCCTGCCCCGCGTCGAGCACGCGGAGAGCCTCGCATGCTGCGCCAACGATGCCGCTGAGGCCCTGACCTGCGAGGGCGGCGCGCTCGATGCACTCAATACCGCCATCGCGGAGCTGTCTCGCATGGCCCGCGTCGACGTTAAGCTCTCCGAGTTCGCCGACCAGCTTTCCGGCGCTGCCATCACGGTCGAAGATGCGGCTGCGGAGCTGCGCAGATACCGCGATTCGGTCGATTTTGACCCGGCGGAGCTGGCCGCCGCACAGGAGCGCTACTCGGCGTTCAAGGGCTTGTTGCGCCAGTGGGGCCCGCATATGGAGGACGTCTTTGCCCGTCGCGATGAGGCGGCCGAGCTGCTTTCGCTCGTCGATGACGCCGAGGCCCGCGTGAGGCGCGCCCGCGATGCCCGCGATGCAGCCGAGGCCGAGCTTGCTGAGGCCGCTCGGACGTTGACCAAGCGCAGGAACGCTGCGGCGCCGCGTTTTTGCCGCGAGGTGGGCAAGCAGATGGCGCGTCTCGAGATGGGTCGCGCCGAGCTTGTGTGGGACAGCAAGCCGCTCCCGCGCGAGCGCTGGACTGCCCAGGGTCCAACCGCTTGTGAGCTGCTCTACCGCAGCGGTGCCGGCATGACGCCTCGTCCGCTGCGCCGCATCGCCAGCGGTGGCGAGCTTTCGCGCGTCATGCTCGCATCCAAGGTGGTCCTCGGCGAGGCGGACGCCGTCGACACGCTCGTGTTCGACGAGGTCGACGCCGGCGTCGGCGGCTCCACGGCCCGCTCCCTCGCGCAGGTGCTCGCAGACCTGGCGCGCACTCATCAGGTGATCGTTGTCACGCATCTGGCCCAGGTGGCCGTGCAGGGCTCCGTCCACTACGTGGTGCGCCGCGACGATGCGGCCGACATCCCCGAGACGAGCCTCATCCGCGTCGAGGCCGCCGATCGCATTGCCGAGATCGCCCGCCTCCTCTCCGGAGACGCCACCGAAGAGTCCCTCGCCCACGCCAAGCAACTCCTCGCCGAAGCAGGAAGGCTCTAACTGTCCGCCCAGCGGGAACGTATAAGATTCAGCGTTCGGTCAGTCCTGACTCGCGACGAAGGCCCCACTGGGGCCTTCTGCTCGTGCGGAATCTACGCTGAACCTTATACGTTCCCGCTGGGCTGCGTTGAGCTTATGCTCACTGGCGGTTTCCAGGCGGAATCTCGTTGTGAATGCGCGACCGTCGAGCCTTGGGGCTGGGTCGGGTGCGTGTTTGCCGTAGATTCCGCACGCAAAGAAGAGCCCAGTGGGCTCTTCGTCTTGCGCAGGACCTGACCGAGCGGCAAACACGCACCCGACTCAGCCAATTTCAGGTAAGATGGTCAGCATGAATACTTTTGATACCTCCCACATCCGCAACTTCTCAATCGTTGCGCACATCGACCACGGCAAGTCGACGATTTCCGACCGCATCCTCGAGCTCACCCGCACCGTCGAGGAGCGCGACATGGAGTCGCAGCTGCTCGACACCATGGATATCGAGCGCGAGCGCGGCATCACCATCAAGTCCAACGCCGTCCGCGTCATGTACGACGCCGACGACGGTGAGACCTACCAGTTCAACCTCATCGACACGCCGGGCCACGTCGACTTCACCTACGAGGTCTCCCGTTCGCTCGCCGCGTGCGAGGGCGCGGTCCTCGTGGTCGACGCCACGCAGGGCGTCGAGGCGCAGACTGTCTCCAACGCGAGCCTCGCGATGAACGCCGACCTGGACATCGTGCCTGCCATCAACAAGATCGACCTGCCCTCTGCGCATCCCGAGGAGGTCAAGGTCGAGATTGAGGACGAGCTTGCCATCCCTGCCGACGACGCCGTGTGCGTGTCCGGCAAGACGGGTGAGGGCATTCACGACCTACTCGAGGCCATCGTGTTCCTGGTGAGCCCGCCCAAGGGCGACGCCAACAAGCCGCTCAAGGCCCTCATCCTCGACTCCTATTTCGACGAGTACCGCGGCGTCGTTGCCACGGTCCGCATTTTCGACGGCCAGGTCAAGAAGGGCGACCATCTGCGCATGATGCAGGGCGGCGAGGAGTTCCTCGTCGACGGCGTCGGCGTGCGTCGTCCCGCCGAGTTCGCGCTTGACGCCCTCGGCGTGGGCGAGGTCGGCTTTGTTGTCACGGGTCTGAAGGACCCCGAGGCCGTGCACGTGGGCGATACCCTCACCCTCGCGGGCAAGCCCTGCGACGCGCCTCTGGAGGGCTATCGCGAGGCCAAGCCCATGGTCTACACGGGCCTGTTCCCGATTGACAACAAGGACTACGAGAACCTGCGCGACGCGCTCGAGAAGCTCCACGTCAACGACCCGTCGCTCGTCTGGGAGCCCGAGACCTCCGCGGCGCTCGGCTTTGGCTTCCGCGTTGGCTTCCTTGGTCTGTTGCACATGGAGGTCATCAAGGAGCGCCTGGAGCGCGAGTTCGACCTGGCGCTCATCGCGACGAGCCCCAGCGTGGACTACCACGTCTACAAGACCGATGGCGAGATGCTCGAGGTCCGCAGCCCGCAGGACCTGCCCGACGTCACGCGCATCGACCACATCGAGGAGCCCTATCTCAAGGCCAAGATCATCACCCCGCCCGAGTACACCGGCGCGGTCATGCAGCTTGCCATCGAGCACCGCGGTATCACCACCGACATGATCCACTTGTCGCAGAAGTCCGTGGAGATGCACTTCGACATCCCGCTCGCCGAGCTCATCCTCGACTTCTTCGACCAGCTCAAGAGCCGTACCAAGGGCTACGCGTCCCTGGATTACGAGTTCTCCGACTATCGCATGAGCGAGCTCGTCAAACTCGACATTCTGCTGTCCGGCGACGAGGTCGACGCCCTGTCGTTCATCGTCCACAAGGACAAGGCCTACGGCCTGGCCCGCGGGCTGTGCGACAAGCTTAAGGAGATCATCCCTCGTCAGCTGTTCGAGGTGCCCATCCAGGGTGCCATCGGCAACAAGATCATCGCCCGCTCCACCGTCAAGGCGCGTCGCAAGGACGTTCTGGCCAAGTGCTACGGCGGCGATATCTCGCGTAAGCGCAAGCTGCTCGAGAAGCAAAAAGAGGGCAAGAAGCGCATGAAGGCCATCGGCTCCGTCGAGGTGCCGCAGGAGGCGTTCCTCGCCATTTTGAAGGTCGAAGATTGATCGACCTGCGTGAACAATTTAAGCGTCAGCCGTTTCTAATGGCGCCCATGGCGGGCGTCACGGATGCGGCGTACCGCATAATGTGCCGCCGTCGCGGTGCCGAGATGGCCTACACCGAGATGGTGAGCGTGGCCGGTCTCTCCTATAAGAGCGCCAAGACCTGGGTGCTCGTGGAACCGGAACCAGAGGAGCCGCAGATCTGCGTGCAGCTGTTCGGCACCAAGCCCGAGCAATTCGCGTTCGCGGTGAACGCCGTGCAGGAGCGCGTGGGGGACAAGCTCACGCTCATCGATATCAACATGGCGTGCCCCGCGCGCAAGGTCATCACCAAGGGCGAGGGCTCCGCGCTCATGAAGGAGCCCGAGCTTGCAGCGTCGCTGGTGGAGGCATGCGTGCGTGAGGCGCGCGTGCCCGTCACGGTCAAAATCCGCCGCGGCTTTGCGGCGGGGGAGAACACGGCCGCCGAGTTCGCCGCCCGCATGGAGCAGGCCGGCGCCGCCGCCGTCGCCGTGCACGGCCGCACCGCCAACCAGCTGTACACCGGCGAGGCAGACTGGTCCACCATCGATGAGGTCGCCGCGCGAGTGGGCGTGCCCGTGATCGGCTCGGGCGACGTGTTCTCCGCGGAGGACGCCGCGCGGATGCTCACCGAGACGGCCGCCGACGCGGTGTTCATCGCCCGCGGTACGTATGGCAATCCCTGGGTGTTCGGCGACGCCCGTGCGCTCGCTCTCGACGGCGTGCCCGTGCCCGAGCACAGCGCCCTCGAGCGTATCGAGGCACTGCGCGAGCACCTTACGCTTCTGCACGAGACGCAGCCCTTCATGGCGCGCGGTCGCGCGTTCTCGAGCTGGTATCTCAAGGGTCTGCCGCATGCCGCGGCGTGGCGTGGCCGCGTGGTGCAGTGCACGACTTACGAGGAGTTTATGGCCCTTCTCGACGAGGCCGAGGCCGAGTTGGCGGTGGGCTCTGACGCGGACGGCCGATGACGTCTGCTTGCCGGAGTTCTGGAGCCCGGTTTTTGATGCGGCGTTGCCCTGGTTTGCCTCGCGGGCCGCATATACGCCGCGGGAGCCGCAAGCCGCCGTTTCGTGCGGGGTATGTTTCTTCGGATATCTGGCATAGTTCAAAACTAATTACCAAAAGTCGACGATTTTTTTCCGAATCCTGGGGAAATGCAAAATAAACTTCGGGTTTTGGTAACTAGGGTTGAGTGTCCGCAATCGGTACCTTGGATTTGGGGGTCGCTATTCGTGAAGCCGCGCGCTCTGTACCTGCATATTCCGTTTTGCAAGGCAAAATGCCTGTACTGCGATTTTGACTCGCGCGCCTTGGGCGGTTGTGAGCTCGACGCCGCGATGGACCGCTACTGCACCGCCCTCGCATCCCAGATCGACACATATGGTGCTGCGGGTGAGCTTGACGAGGTGGAGACGGTCTACATCGGCGGGGGAACGCCGAGCCTCTTGGGCGCGCGCCTTGTTTCGCTGGTCGAGCGCGTGCGTGGGTATTGCGATCCCACCGAGTTTACTTGCGAGGCAAATCCCGAGTCGTTCACGCTTGAGCTCGCGCAGGCCCTGCGCGAGGCCGGTGTCACGCGTATCTCCCTCGGCGTTCAGACGCTCGATGCAGGCGAGCTAAAGGCCATCGGTCGCATTCATTCCGCCGAGCAGGCCATGCTCGCCATTGCTCAGGCCAAGGCAGTTGGCTTTTCCACCTCATGCGATGTCATGTGCGGGCTGCCCGGGCAGACGCTCGAATCGTTCGGCCGCACGCTCGAGACCCTCGTGACGCTGCGGCCCGATCACATCTCGGTGTACCCCTTGCAGCTCGAGGAGGGCACGCCGCTTGCGCGTTTGGAGGAGCAGGGTCGCATCGCGGTTCCCGATGAGGACTTCCAGGCTTCATGCATGGACCTTGCTGCCGAGAAGCTGGCGGGCGCGGGCTTTGAGCGCTACGAGGTCGCGAGCTATGCCCAGCCTGGTCAGCGCTGCCGCCACAACATCGCGTATTGGACCGGTAAGCCCTATCTGGGTCTCGGCCGCTCCGCCGCCGGCATGTTTGACATCCCCGTCACTTCCGAGATGTGTAATTTGGGGACGTACCCCTTTTACACATCGGGCGCGAACCTCTCGAGCTTCCCTCACGAGGGGCGTGTGCGCTACCGCCAGCTCGACGATGAGGGTGCGCAGTTCGATACCGAGCACCTCACGCCGCGCGAGGCCATGGCTGAGGACCTGATGCTCGCCTGCCGCATGACCGACGGCATCCCGCTCGACCTGCTCACATGGGCCACCTCGTGTATTCCGGAGACGGACCTGCGCGCGGCTTGTGAGAGCGCCGTTTTCTCCGGTCTCGCGACGTGGGACGAGGGCGCGCTCAGGCCCACCCACCTCGGCTGGCTCGATGGCAACGAGTTGTTCGGCCTATTCTGGGGCCTCGCCGAGTAGCCGCATCGGCATATTTCCCGCGAACCCCTTGCGCGCTGCCGCTGGTTGCGCCATGCTGTGCAAAACCGTTTGAGAGGAGAGCGCCATGCCCGGTAAACGCGAAGATGTGATCAGCTGGGACGAGTTCTTCATGCGCGCCGCCGTTGCGGCATCCCTGCGCAGCAAGGACCCCAACACGCAGGTGGGCGCTTGCATTGCCGATACGAACAACCGCATCCTCTCGGTGGGGTACAATGGCACGCCGTCAGCGCTGAACGACGATGATTTCCCCTGGGGCACCGCGGACGACCCGCTGCATGACAAGCACAACTACGTGATTCATGCCGAGGCCAACGCGATCCTCAACTACCGCGGCTCTCTCAAGGACATGGCGGGCGCGACTGTTTACGTCACCCTGTTCCCGTGCCACGAGTGCGCCAAGACCCTCGTGCAGGCGGGCATCGGTGAGGTCGTGTACCTGGACGACAAGTACTGCGGCACCGAGGATAACCTTATCTCCAGGAACATCCTCGATCGCTGCGGCATCACGTATCGCCAGGTCAAGCTCGGGGATTAACGTCTCAATTGGGGACAGGCACGAATTGATCCGGCGCCAGACTGCGCGTGTAAAAGGGGACGGGTGCAAATTGCACATTGTGCGGTTTGCACCCGCCCCATTTACACATTGGGGGCATTTGGTGCCCGATGGTGCTCCGTGGGTGTGCCGGGTGTTCATCGGGATATAATGTCTCCCACTGAATACAGCCGTAGCAGGGAGTTTTTTGCCATATGGCAGGAATGAACGATAAAGACTACTACGCCATCCTCGGCGTGGATAAGGACGCCTCGGCCAAGGACATCCAGAAGGCGTTCCAGCAGAAGGCCCGCAAGCTGCATCCCGATGTGAACAAGGAACCGGATGCCGAGGAGCGCTTCAAGGAGGTCTCCGAGGCCTACGCTGTCCTCTCCGATGAGCAGAAGCGTGCCCGGTACGACGCCATGCGCTCGGGCAATCCGTTTGCCGCCGCAGGCGGTCCCGCACCCGCCTCGGGCGGGTACTCCGGCGGCTACACCGGCTTTGGGGGCTTTGGTTTCCCGTTCGGCGGCATGGGCGGCTTTTCCACGCAGCGCCGCCGCGGCGCCTCCGCTTACAACCCCTCGATCGGCGCGGACGTGGTCGTCGAGGTCAAGCTCTCCCGCGAGCAGGCGCGCGACGGTGCGCGCGTCGCGGTCAAGTACCCGCGCTACGAATCCTGTGATAACTGTCACGGTTCCGGATCGGTGGCCTCCGAGCACCATCGCGCGTGCCCCACGTGCGGCGGCACCGGCTCCATCGCCGTCGATCTGGGCATGTTCGGCATGGGCCAGGCCCGCATGGTGTGCCCTGAATGCGGCGGCTCCGGCAAGGTCGTTGCCGATCCGTGCCCGGTGTGCGGCGGCGAGGGTCGCACGCGCGTCCAGGGCGAGGCTGTGGTCGAGTTCCCCGCCGGCACGCACGACGGCGATCTGGTCCGCATGAAGGGCCGCGGTAACGCCGGCACCAACGGCGGCGAGACGGGCGACCTGGTCGGCCGCGCCCATGTGAGTGCTGAGCGCCTCGAGGGCCGTGCCCGCTCGGGCTTCTACACGCTCGGCTTGGTAACGCCCTTCCTGGTGCTCTCCTCGTTCTCGGGCACGTTCTCCATGTTCTTGCTGCTGTGCGCGATCCCGCTCGTCATGGGCCTGGTCATGGTCCTCTCCGACGACGTGTTCCATCGCAGCGGCCTGTGGTGGAAGCGCGGCCTGCAGGTGTTTGCCAGCGGCGTTTCAAACGGCCTGCTCTTCGCCCTGATCTCTGTGTGGTTCTCCAGCTGCACGCAGGCCATGTTCTTGGGGCCGTATCGGTATATGTAGCGTGCGCCCAATTCGCCCGAGTCATTTTGGGCGTGTGAGGCTGCCGCGCTTTGGGTAGAACGAAAAGCGTCGGTGCGCTGCCCGGGGCCTTATGCGGTCCTGGATGCGGCGCCGGCATGCCGCATCCGTCGGGGGTGCGGCGCGACCGGCAGGGCGTTCGCGCCCCGCGCGGCCGCATGAGTTAAGGAAAACCTTGGGGGAGGGTCCACACAGTGGCGGACAAGAGGGATTACTACGAGGTGCTCGGCGTCGATCGCGATGCCACGCCCGATCAGATCAAGCGCGCGTTCAGAAAGAAGGCGGTCAAGCTTCATCCCGATCATAACGATGCGCCCGATGCGAACGAGCAGTTCGCCGAGCTGAACGAGGCCTACTCTGTTCTGTCTGATGAGCAGAAGCGATCCATGTATGACCGCTACGGCACCGTCGACGGCATGCCCGGCGGATCCGGCTTTGTCGATTTCTCCGACATCTTCGGTGGCATGGGCGTCGATGACATCTTCTCCTCGATCTTTGGCGGCTCCGGCGGCGGCACGCGCGATCGCGCCCGCGACCGGGCCCGTCGCCGCGCCGGCCGCGATATGGCCATCTCGCTCTCCATCACCCTTGAGGAGGCGGCTCAGGGCTGCAAGAAGACCATTACGTTCGACCGTCTCGGCCCGTGCGAGGACTGCGACGGCTCCGGCAGCGAGGAGGGCGGCCAGGAGCAGCCGTGCCCGCACTGCAACGGCACGGGCTACGTGACCACGGTCCAGCAGTCCATCTTCGGCGCCATGCAGTCCAGCTCACCGTGCCCCGATTGCAAGGGCGAGGGCACCGTCATCGACAAGCCCTGCTCGCACTGCCACGGCGACGGTCGCGTCCGCACCCATGAGCGCCTGGACGTCGAGGTTCCGGCGGGCGTGGGCACCGGCCGCCAGCTGCGTCTGCGCGGCTACGGCGAGGCGGGCTTCCGCGGCGCTGGTGCCGGCGACCTCATCGTGACCATCCAGGTCGAGGCCGACGAGCGCTTCGAGCGCCACGGGGATGACCTGCTGAGCGAGGTGCACATCGGCATCGCCGAGGCGGCGCTGGGCTGCACGGTCGACGTTGAGGGCATCCTGCCCGATGAGCATTTCGAGCTCGATGTACCCGCGGGCACGCAGTACGGCGAGGCCCTTGTGGTGGACGGCTACGGCATGCCCCGCCTGGGCACCGGCAGCCGCGGCAGGTTCGTCGCCCGCATTGTGGTCGACGTTCCCACCAAGCTCTCCGACGACGCCCGCGAGGCGCTCGAGCGCTTTGCCGAGGCCGCGGGCGAGAACGCGTCCGGCTCCAAGAAGCACCGCACCATGGGCGACCGCATCCGCGACGCCATCGACGAGATCCTCGATTAGGACGGTAACCATATGACGCGTCCCTTCGCCTGCGTGGTCAACCTGGGTTGCCGGGTCAACCGCGTCGAATCCGACCGCATCACCTCCGACCTCGTGGGCGCCGGCTTTTCGCTGGTCGATCAGGACGAGGCCGACATCATCGTCATCAACACCTGCGCCGTCACGGGCGAGGCGGAGTCCAAGACGCGCAAGGCCGTGCGCCATGCGCTTGGGCTCCCGCGCGAGCCGATCGTGGTGGTGACGGGCTGCGTGGTCAACCTGCATCCCAGCGAGCTCACCGACCTGTCGCCGCGGGTCATCGCCCAGCCCTCCAAGATCGACGTCGCTCGCACCGCCGCCGACGCGGCGGGCCTGCCCGCGCGCACGGTCAACCTTGACGAGGGGCATGACCTCGCCGACCTGCTCGGCCGCTCGCGCTTGGGCGTCAAGGTGCAGGACGGATGCAACAACCGCTGCTCGTACTGCATCGTGTGGAAGGCGCGCGGACCGGAACGTTCCGTGCCGGTTGCCTCCGTGCTCGAACAGGTGCGCCGCGCCGAGCGCGCGGGCATCCCCGAGGTCGTCCTCACCGGTGTGAACCTCGGCGCCTACGACGGCATCGATGCGTCCGACTCGCACGTCGAGATCGACGAGCTGCTCGACATCATCCTCGAGCAGACGGACATCCCCCAGGTGAGGCTGTCTTCCCTCGAGCCCATGGACGTCCACGACCGCCTCATCGACGCCATGGTCGCGGGCGGGGAGCGCGTCGCCCCGTTCCTGCACCTGCCGTTGCAGTCCGGCTGCACGGCCACGCTCGAGCGCATGAACCGCCCCTATACGGCCGAGCAATACGAGGCCATGGTCGACCGCATCCGCACCAAGCTCCCGAACGCCGCCATCTCCTGCGACATCATCGCCGGCTTCCCCGGCGAGACGGATGAGGAGTTCGCCGAGAGCCGCGCCCTGTGCGAGCGCGTGGGCTTTTCCCGCATGCACGTGTTCCGCTACAGCGCCCGCCCCGGTACTCCCGCCGCCAGCGCTCCCGGACAGGTGGCGCCCGAGGTGATGGCCGCCCGCTCGAGCGAGCTTCGCCATGTGGCCGAGAACACCTCGCAGGCCGACGCGCGTGCGCGCATCGGTGCGTGCGAGACGGCCGTGCTCGAGTTTGGCAACCGCGGTACGCTCGGTAGCTTCCATCGCGTGATCGTGGACGATGCCGGCACCGAGCGCACGGGCCAGCTCGTCCGTGTGAAGATCACGGGCATGGACGACCGCGGCCTGCTGCATGCGAGCATGGGGGAGAGCGACCTATGAGCGCCGGAACCGCGCGTGTGCGCCTGAGCATTCCCGAGGGCGTTGACCCCGGTGCCGTTACCGGGGCGTCTGACGAGTTGCTCCGCGCTATTGAGGCGCTGAGCGATGCGGACGTCACGCTACGCGGCGACACCGTCTCGATCGCGGGCGATCCCGCGGAAGTCGAACTTCTCACACGCGTGTTCCAACAGCTGTTCGCGGCGGCGGCCGAGGGCGATCGCCTCCGAGCCGACGACGTCGAGCGTCTCATCGGCGCCCTTCGCCGCGAGGATGCGCGGGCACTGCGCTCGCACGATGACGTCCTGCTCACGTATCACGGCAAGGCCATCCGTGCCAAGACCCCCGGTCAGCGCCGCTACATCAAGGGCATCCGCAACAACACCGTGACGTTTTGCCTTGGGCCCGCCGGTACCGGCAAGACCTATCTGGCCATGGCCATGGCCGTGTGTGCCCTGCAGCGCCGCGACATCGGTCGCATCGTCCTCACGCGCCCAGCCGTGGAGGCCGGTGAGAACCTGGGCTTCTTGCCCGGCACCCTCGAGGAGAAGGTGGATCCCTACGTCCGTCCGCTCTACGACGCGCTGTTCGACATGATGGACGCCGAGCGCGTCCACGAGCTCGTCGAGCGCGGCGTCATCGAGATCGCGCCGCTGGCCTACATGCGCGGCCGCACTCTGAACGACGCGTTCGTCATTCTGGACGAGGCGCAAAACACCACGCCCGAGCAGATGAAGATGTTCCTCACCCGTCTCGGCTTCAATTCCAAGTTCGTGATCACCGGCGATGCCACGCAGCGCGACCTGCCCGGCAAGCGCGGCGGCCTGACCGACGTGGCGGACATCCTCTCGGGTGTCGAGGACATCGCGTTCGTCGAACTCGAGCGCGCCGACGTGGTCCGCCACAGCCTGGTTGGTAAAATCGCGGAAGCCTACGAGGCCTTCGACGCCCAGCCCCATGGTCTCAATGGGGGACAGGTACAAATTGATACGTCCGGTGCCGGTGGCAAGGCCGCGGGGAAGGCCCGTCATAAGGGAAGGGATGATGGACATGTCCGTGCTCATCAGTAACGACGCGAACCTCGACACGCTGCTGTCCGAGGACGAGGTCTGCGCGATCGCCGCGCACGTGCTCGCCGCCGAGGGCGTGGAGCGTGATGTCGAGATCTCACTCTCCTATGTGGACGAGGACGAGATGCACGACCTCAACCGCCAGTGGCGCGACATCGATCGCACCACCGACGTGCTCTCGTTTGAGTGCGATTCTGCCTTTGACGAGGATATCCCGCTGGACGAGGTCCTCGAGCTCGGTGATATCATCCTCGCGCCCGAGGTCATCGCGCGCCAGGCGCCGGGCTTTGGCAACGACCCTGCCGACGAGTGCCGTCTCATGCTCGTCCACGGGCTGCTTCACCTGCTCGGCTACGATCATATCGAGGACGACGAGGCTGAGGAGATGGAGGCACGCGAAGACGCGCTGCTGCGCGAGCTGGCCGTCCAGCGCGGCGACGACCCCTCCAAGGTGGAGGTCGGCCCCATCACCAACCACGCACACGACTAGGAGCTGCCATGATCCCGGGTTCCAATAAGGACCATCCGTCCTTCATCCGTTCGTTCGGCTATGCGATCGAGGGCTTTGTCACCGCGGTCAAGACCGAGCGCAACATCAAGGTCATGCTGGTTGCCGGTGTTTTGACGGTGATCGTGGGCTTTGTGGCCAAGCTGCAGCTCATCAGCTGGGCGCTCATCGCCATCTGCATCGGCCTGGTGATCTTTGCCGAGCTGTGCAATACCGCTATGGAGGCCATTGTCGATCTGGCCACGCAGGAGCTGCACCCGCTTGCCAAGCGCGCCAAGGACATCGCCGCCGCCAGCGTGTACGTGCTGTCCATCACCGCCGCGATCGTGGGCATCCTGGTGTTCGCCCACGCCTTCGGCCTGATCGGCTCCTGGCACTAGCGCCAGATGCTGCCCGCGGTGTGCAATTGGGGACGGGCGCGTTTTACACATCCGGCACACCGCGTTGCATGATGTGCAAAACGCGCCCGTCCCCCATTGCACACCTTTAGTTCCAACGTATCTGTTGAGGAGTACCTATGTCCGACACCATGACCGATTTCGACCCGTTCGCCGACCTTTCCGACGATGAGCTCGATGCCATGATCGAGGCGGGGGAGTTCCCCGGCGCCATGGACGCGCCCGCCCTGTGCGCCGATGTCCCCGAGGGCTTCCGCTCCGGCTTTGTCGCGCTGGTCGGCCGCCCCAACGCCGGCAAGTCCACGCTGCTCAACGCCTGCTACGGCGAGAAGGTCGCCATCACCTCGCCGGTCGCCCAGACCACGCGCCGCCGCCTGCGCGCCGTGGTCAACTGCGAGGACTGCCAGCTGGTCATCGTGGACACCCCCGGCATCCACAAGCCCAAGGACGGTCTGGGCAGCGAGCTCAACAAGAGCGCCTTGGGTGAGCTCTCGGACGTGGACGTCATCGCCTTTGTGATCGACGCGAGCGCGCCCATCGGCCGTGGCGACGCCTGGGTTGCCGAGCGCGTGTCCGCCGCCAGGGCTTCCAAGGTCCTGGTGCTCACCAAGGCCGACCTTGCGAGCCCGGAGGAGATGCTCAAGCAGCTCGAGGCGGCCCGTGCCCTCGTCGAGTTCGACGACGAGATCGTGGTCTCTTCCACCGAGGGCTTCAACGTCGAGGCGTTCGTGGACGTGGTTGCCGCCTACCTGCCGCAAGGTCCGCGCTGGTTCCCCGAGGGCATGGGCACTGACGAGGCCGACGAGGTTATGGTTGCCGAGTTCGTGCGAGAGAAGGTGCTGCGCCACACGCGCGAGGAGATCCCGCACGCCGTGGGCGTTATGTGCGACGAGTTTGAGCGTCCCAAGCGCGACCTGCTGCACCTGCATGCCACCGTGTATGTTGAGCGCGAGGGTCAGAAGGGCATTATCGTGGGTAAGGGCGGCGAGATGATCAAGCGCATCGGTGTCGAGGCGCGTCGCGACCTTGAGCGCATGTTCGGGTGCCGCGTGTTCCTGGGGCTCGACGTGAAGGTCAAACCGCATTGGCGCGAGGATGCCCGCGAGATTCGCCGTTTTGGCTACGCGGCGGACGATGAGTAGCACCCATCCTCGGGCGCCTCGACCTATACATCGCCTGCTCGGACAGTCCTGCTCGCTCGAAGGCCCCACCGGGGCCTTCGGTTCGTGCGGAACTCGCATTCGACGTATAGGCCGTGACGCGGGAACGGTCCATCTGGTTGCGAGCGGCCATGGCCGGTAGCCGTACGTATCGCACGAAGGCGATCGTGCTTGATAAGACTAAACTCAAAGAGACCGACCTCATCCTGACGCTCGTCGACCAAACCGGTCGTCAGGTCCGCGCGGTGGCCAAGGGCGCTCGCAAGCCGGGTAGTCGCCTTGCCGCCCGGTGCGAACTGTGCTGCGAGGTCGATCTGCTGTTGGCGCATGGGCGCAGCCTGGACATCGTATCCCAGGCGGAACTCGTTGCAGCGCCGCTGGGGTCGCAGCCCGGCTACGAGTTGCTCATGTCTGCGAGCGCGGTGGCCGAGGTTGCCCGCCATTGCACGTACGAGGACGCCGAGGATCCATTCGTGTTCGCGATCACGCGCGCGGTTCTAGCACAGCTGCCCTCGCTCGACGCGCCGCATCTCGACCTCATCGTTGCCGCGTACGTGTTCAAGCTGCTCTCGCACATTGGGTACCTGCCCGATTGCTCCTCCTGCGTGGCGTGCGAGGACGAGGCGCCAACGTATTTCTCCGCGCATGCGGGCGGCTTGCTCTGCGCGAGCTGCGCCTCGAGCGTGCCCGGCAGCGAGGCGCTCGAGCCCGGCGAACCCGCTTGGCTGGCGAGCCTCATCTCCATGAGGTTTGACGAACTCGCCGCAACACCCATCGACCCGTATACGGCCGCGCGTCTGCTTGGCTTCTCCCACGTGTGGGCCGCGACCCACTTGGATTGCCGCCTGCGGGCGCTCGAGTTTTTGCTGGGGCGTTAAATGCGCGAGTTGTACCCATTTTGCGCGTAGTCTTATAAAACTGGGCGATTTGGTATCATTTGCAAATTGAGGAGACTGTCCGTGGTTCGCGCTGTTTGGCAAAATGGGACAGCAATACGCAAACAAGAGGGTTAGGAAGGTCTGGAATGACGCTCCTGGAGTTGTTGGGGCTCTTGAAAAAGAACCTTAAGCTCGTGGTGATTCTTCCTTTGGTGTGCGCCATCGGTATGGGTGCGTATGCCTTTATGGGCATGGAGGACGAATACACCGCGACCGCGAGCATGTACGTGCTGGCAAAGCAGGATGAGATTGGCGATAACCTAAATACCAACCTCTCTGCTTCCCAGATGGTCGCCAACGACGTGGCAACGCTGCTCAAGTCCGATCGCGTGCGCGATCTTGCCGCGCGCGACCTCGGGGTCAAGAGCCTTGCCGGCTTTGATATTTCCGTCACGAGCGAGACCACCTCGCGCGTGCTGAGCGTCACGGTCACGGGCGACGATCCCAAGCAGGTTGCCGAGCTTGCCAACTCCCTGGCTCAGAACGTTTCCGGCATCGCTCAGGACGTCATGCAGATCGAGGCCGTCAACGTCATCGACCGCGCAGACGCCCCTACGGCCCCCAGCGGTCCCTCGCGCGTGCTGTATATCGCTGTCGCGTTCCTTGCTGGTCTGTTCATGGCCGTTGCGATCATCGTGGTCGCTGACATGCTCAACACCAAGGTCCGCTCCGCAGATGAGGTCGAGGAGCTTCTGGGCATCCCCGTTATCGGCCGCATACCCGCCGTGAAGGGAGGGCGTTAAACATGGCTAAGAAGAAGAGGGTCAACACCGAGCAGGTGCGCATCCAGAACGCCGCCAAATCGCTCGTTGCCAACATCCGTTTTGCCTCCATCGACAAGCAGGTCCGCTCCCTTGTGGTGACCTCCTCTGTCCCCAACGAGGGCAAGACCACGGTCGCTATCGCCTTGGCCCAGGCCATGGCTTCGCTGGGTGAGCGCGTGCTGCTCGTCGAGTGCGACATGCGCCGTCGCTCCCTTGCCAACGTCTTGGGCGCGCATTCGCGCGGGGGCCTGTACTCCGTTGTGTGCGGCCAGATGGACCTCGAGGAGGCCGTTGCCACCACGTCCACGCGTGGGCTGCACTTCCTCGATGTTGAGCCCCACATCCCCAACCCGGAGGCCGTGCTCAACTCTAAGCGCTTCGCGGCCTTTTGCGAGCGTGCCGCCGCTTCGTATCGATATGTGATCTTTGACACGCCGCCGCTCACGGCGTTCGTCGACGCCGCTGTGCTTTCCACGGTCGTCGACGGCACACTGCTCGTGGTAGGGGAGAACATCGCTCGCCGTGACGAGCTCGTGGAGGCCTACGCTCAGCTCAAAAAGGCTGGCGCGAACGTCCTCGGTGCGGTGTCCAACATGTGCTCCGGAACGGATGCCAACTACGTTTCCCGTTATTACGAGGAGTCTGACGAGGCCATCCAGCGCGGCGGTAATTTGCCTGACGAGCCGCTCGCTCAGCGCGACGAGGTCCGCCCGGCGTCCAGTGCCCGCTCCGCTTCTGTCGCTCCGCAGGCCGGCGGCGCTGCGCGAGGCACGGTTCCCGTTCAGCCGGTGCAGCCCGTCCAGCCCGTTCGCCCTGTGTCCCCGCAGAGCCCTGCCAGGGGGAACATTTCCCCCGATTCGACTGCTCAGTTCATGATCGGTCGCTACGGTGCCGACGCTGCGCAGCGTCAGGGCAAGTAGCATTAGTATCTTAATCGCAGCCGCCGGGACGACCTGGCGGCTGTTTTTCTGTTTGAGAGGGGAGTGGGAAGTTGAGGGATATCCATTGCCATATCTTGCCCGGCGTTGATGACGGTGCCCGGGATCTTACGATGAGCTTGGAGATGCTCAGGGCCGCCCGCTCCGCCGGCGTCACACGGATTGTGTGCACGCCGCATTGCCGCGACCCGTATTTCGATTACGAGCGCATGCGCGCCTCGTTTGCCCTGCTGCGCGAGCATGCGGGCGGCTTTCCGCTCACTATGGGGTTTGAGGTTGCCTATCCCAAACTCATGGAGCTTGGTATTGAGCAGTGGGCACGTAGGCTGTGCTTTGAAGGTTCCAACGAGTTCCTCTTGGAGCTTGATCCCCGCTGCACTGAGCGTGACTTTATCGATTACGATCGTGCGATTGTGCAGTTGCAGGGCATGGGGATGAGCGTGATTATCGCCCATCCGGAGCGATATCGAGCCATTCAAGAGAATATCGATCTTGCGGAGCGCCTGGTCGATATGGGATGCCTGCTGCAGGCATCGAGCGACTTTATGGCGGGTGGGCGTTTTGGCGCGGAGAAAAAGCCCGCCAAACGCATGCTCAAACGCGGCCTCTACCGCTATATTGCCAGCGACGCGCATTGCCCTGAGCATTACGGGTATCTCAAGCGCGCCTTGCGCAAGTACCCGCAGCGCGGGTCGCATGGTAGGCTCTGATTGCTGCCCGACCGCTCCGGGTGTTTGTAAAGACTTGTGCCGCTGTGTGACTTTTGCCATATTGCCGCCGCTTTTGCTAATTTATGGTGCTAGAATGACCCAAGGTTAGTGTTACCTCTAACGTACTGTTTCGCTTGTAAAGGAGTATGACATGAAGAAGCAGATCGTCGCTTTCATGAGCGCTGCTCTCATTGCCCTCGCCGCCCCCGTGGCTGCCCACGCTTGGGAGAGCCCGTCCGGCGCCGTTAAGGCCGAGACCATCACCGTCACCACCGAGTCTGGCGTGAACGTGCGTGCCGCCGCTGCCTGCAACGGTACCGGTACGCTCAAGATCGAGGAGGCCGCGGAGGACGTTAAGGCTTCCAACGCCCAGACCCCTGAGGGCTTTACCGAGATTGGCTCCTTCAAGGTTACCTGCACCGGCAAGGTTGAGGCTCCGTATCAGTTTGCCTACAACCTGGGTGCTGCTTACGCCAACGCCGAGGTGACCATCTACGTCGATCACGAGACCGAGGGTGTTGAGAACGAGGTCATCAACAAAACCGCCAGCTCCGACGGTACCGTGACCTTCACCACGGATGCCCTGTCCATCCACACCATCGTGGCCAAGCAGTCTGCCACCAAGCCTGCCACCGATACCGGTGCCCAGTCTCCGCAGACCGGCCTTCCCGTTATGGCCGTTGCCGGCGTTTCCGCCGTTGCCCTCGGTTCTGCTCTCGTGCTTCGCAAGAAGGTTTCCGAGTAGCGATTACTTCTGCTTGTAATTAGGCGAATGGGGGACCTGTCTTTAGGACAGGTCCCTTCTTCTATCAACGAGAATCATTCGGGGGAGCCATGCCCGCATCCAGCAATCAAGACAATCAGAATAGCCAGAGCCCTCATGAGAAGCGTACGAGCTCTCGTCGCAATGCATTATTGCGTGTGGCTGCGACGGTCCTTTTGGTGATAGGCATTTGCGGCAGCGGGTACGTGGTGTGGGAGCAGTACCACGAATATAAATCCTTGCAGCGCATGCAGGGTGCCGAGGTGCCCAAGAATCCCGTGGCGGTCGAAGAGAAGGAGCTCCCCGATAACCCAATTGACTTCTCTGCCTTGTGGGGCAAGAACGTTGAATCGTACGCATGGCTCTATATCCCCGGTGCGGAGATAAACACGCCCATTCAACAGAGCGCGCTCGATGACTCCTTCTATCTCAACCACGACCAGGATGGAAATTACAGCCCCGTTGGCTGTGCGTTCACACAGCTTGCCAACGCACAGGACTTTTCCGATCCGGTCACGGTGATTTACGGCCACAATGTGGATGGCATCTTTGCTACGCTGCACTACTTTGAAGATGCCGAGTTCTTCAAGCAAAACGATACGTTCTACGTGTACACGCCTGGGCATATTCTCACGTATGAGGTGGTCTCTGCCTACGAGTACGATGGTCGTCACATCCTCAATTCCTTTGACTTTGACCGCACCTCGGTGCGCGAGGAGTACTTTGCATCGGTGCTCAACCCTAATTCCGTGGTGCGCAACGTTCGTGAGGACGTGGAGCTTGATGAGGATAGCAAGATCGTCCAGCTGAGCACCTGTACCTTTACGCATCCGCATTCCCCAACGGTGCGTTACCTTGTTACCGGTGTACTTGTGGATGATCAGGAGACCAAATAATGACAGACGAACGTCCTCGCGGCCGGCATTTTGCACCACGAAACGAAGATGATCGTAACGAAGATCCTCATGGTCCTGAGCCAGTCTCAGCGCCTGTTGAACAGGTCCAAGAGGCTGATCAGCCCGATTGCGAGTCTTCCTGCGTTTCTTCAGAGTGTGCCGAGTCCTCGGAAGACGTTGATTGCCAGGCAGAGGCTGCTGAACAAGCTTCCGAAGATATCGACCAGAGCGACACTAAGCCCTCGCGTAAGCGTGTTGTTGGCATCACCGTTCTTGTGGTGCTGTTTATCATCGCTATGATCGCCGCGGGCATTGCTCTCTTTGTCAATCATTCCATTGCCCAGGGCAGGCGTAAGTTCGAAGATTCGATGCAGCAAATGATAGACCAGAGCGGTAGCACCATCGAGCACGATGGCGTTACTTATAGGCTTAACGAGAACATGGTCACAGTTGCTTTTATCGGGTTCGATGGCAATGTCACGAATATTACTTCTGGTGATCCGACCACGGGCCAGTCCGACACGATTATGGTCCTTGCTCTCAATGCAGACACCGGTAAGTCTACCTGCATTCTCATTCCGCGCGATAGTTGGGTTGATGTAGATACCTATATTGCCGGCAGCTACAGCGGTCAGCAAAAGATGCAGATATGCTTGCAATACACCTACGGCAGTTCCAACGAGGAGAGTTCGCAGCTTGTCGCTCAATGTGCCAGTCGCGTACTTTCTGGAATCCCCATCGACCATTACTTCACTCTTAACGTGAAGGGTGTTGGGCCTCTTGCCGACGCCATCGGCGGAGTAAAGGTCACCCCTGTTAAGTCGGTTGAAAAATACGACATTTTTGAGGGTGAGGAAACCATGCTTAATGGTCGACGCGCTCAAGAGTATGTCCAATACCGTGATTATCACGTTGACATTTCTACCCTGGAGAGGCAGGAGCGTCAGCTTTCTTTTATTAAAGCCTTTGCTAATCAGGTGCTTACTGCCGCATCGGGTGATCCCGCAAAGCTGATCTCCCTCTATCAAACGGCGCTGCAATACACCTGGACGAATTTGGGGATGGAGGAGTTCTCGTATATGGCGAGCATCATGGCCAAGCACGGTGCATCAGATTTTGAGATTAGGACGCTCGAAGGTGAGTTTTCATCCCAAAATGGTCATGCTGTTTTGTATTTGGATCAGGACAGCGTAATGCAGACGGTCCTCGACGTGTTTTATTCACCGGTATCTTAAATCAGTACCATTAGCTGTAATTATTGTTTCAGAGCTAACACTTTACACACCCATCAAGTTGAATGTGCTAGTCTTGAGCAGTCCGATTCTTCATGGAGGGGTCGGGGTTACAAGAACCTTCTTGCGAGGCAGCGCCACGAGCGTGTTTTGATTGGGTGGGGGATGTATAGCAGGTCCAATCGGTCTTCCGATGTGGCGAAGCTATGCCCCTTCCGCACATTCGAGCCTCGAGATTTACAGCTATGGGGTTCGATGTGTGGTACGTCATACAGGTGATAACGGGGAAAGAACAAAAGACAGTCGAGAGCATTCTCGATGTTGTTCCGCATGAGGTTCTACAGGAGTGCTTCTTTCCTCAGTACACCACGGAAATCAAGATAAAGGGTCAATGGGTCGCTATTGATAAACCCATGTTTCCGGGATATTTGATTGCCGTGACGGATGATCCTTACGGGCTTGATAGGGAATTGCACAAGCTCAATCTTTTTGCGCGCATTGTTTCTCAAGGCAGGGTTCTTTTGCCACTTGATCAAAGTGACATCAAGATTATCGATTCTTGTACGGAGCCCGGACATCGCGTTATTCCCATGAGCAGGGGGTTCAAGGTCGGGGATTCAGTCTCAATTGATCAGGGGCCACTCGTTGGTCAGCAGGCAAGGATAAAACGTATTAATAGGCGGAAAAGCACGGCAGTTATCGAGTTCAATTTGTGTGGTCGAATCGTGTCCGCTCGGATGGGCCTAGCGTTGATTTCTGCTGGCGGCGGGGTTCACACATAGGCACCTAAATTATCAATTCAAGTGATAAGACGATTGGGTAGTTCAATTTCGGAATGGATAAGAAGTGAATCAAGTTAGTTATTCGGGGGCAACTGACTATCCTTCGGGCAATGGCATTCCTGTTTCGCGGGAAAGGGCCGAATATGTTGCAAAAGTCGGAAAATATGATTGGTATCAGGCCATGCAGGACCTGCGCGATGCCAACCAGGGTAAGTGGCTCTACCGGGCAGGGCGGCGCGTGTTCGACATCGCGTTCAGCGGTGCCGTCATTGCCCTTGGGTTAATTCCGGGCGCCATCATCTGCGCTGCGATCTGCCTGGAGAGCCCGGGCTGCCCCATCTACGCGCAGAAACGCATCTCGCGTACGCACCGCGACGGGCGCATGCATGAGTTCACCATGTATAAGTTCCGCAGCATGTACAAGGATGCGGACCAGCGCCTTCAGGAGCTGCAGCGCTGCAACGAGGTTGACGGCGCCATGTTCAAGATGAAGGACGATCCGCGCGTTACCAAGGTGGGCAAGTTCCTGCGCAAGCATTCTATCGATGAGTTCCCGCAGTTCCTCAAAGTTTTTCTTGGACAGATGACTGTGGTCGGTCCGCGCCCGCCGCTGCCCAACGAGGTCGCGGAGTACGACGCATGGGCCATGCAGCGCCTTGCGGTGAAGCCGGGGCTTACAGGCTACTGGCAGGTTGGGGGTCGCTCTGACGTTGACTTCGAGGATATGGTTGAGCTCGACCTCAAGTATATCCACGAACGCAGCCTTTGGGTGAATTTCCGCACTATACTTCAGACCATCAAGGTCGTCTTCACCGGCGAGGGGGCTTACTAGTGAGGCGTCCACTTAAGATTGCAATGATCGGTCACAAGCGTTATCGGAGTCGCGAAGGCGGCGTTGAGGTCGTCGTTACGGAATTAGCTCGGCGCATGGCCGCGCTTGGGCATGATGTCACCTGCTATGATCGGTCCGGTGCCGATGTCATGACTGGCGACCAAACCGGTGCTTGCGAGCGGATGGTTGACGGGGTGCGCGTGGTTCCTGTGAGGACTATCGATAAAAAGGGTCTTGCTGCCCTTAGCTCTTCATTCTTTGCTACGCTCGCCGCGATTCGCCAGCGTCCCGATGTGATTCACTACCATGCGGAAGGTCCGTGTGTACCGCTGTCCCTCGCGCGTTGGGCTGGCATTCGCACCGTGGCCACTATCCATGGCCTCGATTGGCAGCGTGCCAAGTGGGGTAAGCTCGCCAGTGCTTATATCAAGATGGGGGAGAAGACCGCCGCAAACAAAGCGGATGGTCTCATTGTTCTTTCTAAGGCAGCGGAATCTTACTTCAAGGATGAATACAGTCGCGATGCGACCGTGATTCCCAATGGTATAGATGGCAAAATATCCTGCCCGGCCGACTATATTACTTCAAAATGGGGCCTCTCCACTGGTTCTTACATCCTGTTTCTGGGCCGGCTGGTTCCGGAGAAGCGTCCTGAGCTGCTTATCGAGGCGTTCAAGGGTCTCGATACGGATAAAAAGCTGGTGATCGCTGGCGGTGGCTCCGATACTTCTGAATATGAATCGCATTTGCACTATCTTGCCGCGGGCGATGAGCGCATAGTATTTACTGGGTTTGTCAGTGGAGGGCCGCTTGCGGAGCTCTATTCAAATTGCTTTGCCTATGTGCTGCCCTCCGACGTCGAGGGCATGCCAATGAGTCTACTTGAAGCGATGGCTTATGGTTGCTGTTGCGTGACGAGCGATATTCCTGAATGCGCGGACGTACTCGCCGGCAATGGTGTTACGTTTGAGAAGGGGAGCGCCGAGTCGCTGCGAACCGCCCTGTGCGCCCTGCTGGCAGACACCGGGCGCGCCGGCCTTCTCGGCGCCGCCGCGAGGACGTACGTCGAGAAGGCATACACCTGGGACTCCGTCGTCGAGCGGACCCTTGCCGTCTACGAGGGGGAAGCCCGATGAAGATCCTTCTGGTGAACAAGTTCCATTACCGAAAAGGTGGGGCCGAGACCTACTACCTCACCGTAGGGTCCGAGCTCGAGCGCATGGGGCACGAGGTTGCTTATTTCTCCATGAAGCACCCGAACAACCTGCCATGCAAATGGGACAAGTACTTTGTTACTCAGCGCGAGTACAACGATGTTAAGAATCCTCTCTCTGCGGTCCGCGATGGTATTGCCCTCATCTATTCGCCTGAGGCCAAGAGAAATTTCCAGGCCCTATGTGAGGAATTTCGTCCCGATGTTGTGCATCTCAATAACATTCACAGGCAGATTACCCTGTCCATTCTAGATGCCCCCTATTTAAAGGAGCATCATGTGCCCGTCTTCTACACGGCGCACGACTACGTGACCGTCTGCCCGGGCTATCTCATGCTCGACGGCGAAGGCCGTGTGTGCGACGCTTGCCTCGAAGACGGCAAGTACCGCCATTGCATCGAGAACCGCTGCGTCAAGGGATCGCGTGCCAAGAGCGCGCTTGCGGCGCTCGAGGCGTCCTTCAACAGCTCGCACCACTCCAACGAGCGGATCGACCGCGTCATCGCCCCCTCGAGGTTCATGCGTTCGAAGCTCATCGAGGGCGGCTGGCCAGAGGGCAAGGTCGAGGCGCTTCAGAACTTCGCGGACGACGCCATCCTCGCCCGCGCCTCGGGGGTGGCGGACGACGTGACCGATAGGGAGAGCCCCTACCTTCTCTTCTTTGGTCGCCTTTCTGCAGAGAAGGGCGTTGATGTGCTGCTTAGGGCGTTTGACGCGGCGGCTCCGTCGCTGCCTCGGGACATGCGGCTCATTGTGGTCGGCGATGGTCCCGATGCCGCCGAGTTCAGGGATCTCGCCGTATCGCTGGATAGCGCTCCGCGCATCGAGTTTGCTGGCTACCAAACCGGGGACGCCCTCCAAACGTATGTCGAGAGGGCTTCTCTCGCCATCGCGAGCTCGCGATGGCGAGAGAACATGCCGTACTCCATCGTGGAGGCGTTTGCAGCGGGCACGCCCGTTGTCGGCACGCGCATAGGCGGCATCCCAGAGCTCGTCACAGACGGCGTCACCGGCTTTGCATGTGAGCCCGGCGACGTCGCAACCATGGCGGATGCTATGGTCCGCGGCGCTGAGGCGTTTCTCGACGCTCCCGTGTACGTGAGGATGCAGGAGAGCTGCCGCGCCTACGTCCGCGAGAACTGCTCGCGCGACAAGTTCATGGACCAGCTTGTGAAGCTGTACGAGGAGGCCGTCAATGGCTAATGGCCACAACAGCATCAAGCGGATCGCGCATCGCTCCTGCGAGGAGATTGGGGCGACGGTCCGCATCGCCAAGGCCACTTCGTGGCCCGAGGCGATCAACACTTTTAGAGCCAAGCTCGACATTCAGGTCATGAGTCGTAATGGCTACAAGGAGCCGCCCGCCGTGAGGGAGCGCCTGCTGCGCAAACATGAGACGGTTCTCAAGTACTTGGATGGACGATTTGGTGATTATTACGCTTCGTATGACTACGGGGCGCAGCTTCCATCACTCGACTCCGCTCTCGAGGGTAAGATCTGGATGTGTTGGTGGCAGGGGGAGGAGAACGCTCCCGAGATTGTGAAGGCCTGTATTGAGTCTGTGCGACGCAATGCGGGCGATCATGAAGTCATTGTTATCACGGATAAGAATCTATCCCACTACGTTGATTTCCCTGAATGGGTTCTTGAGAAGGTTCGTGCCGGCGTTATGTCGAGAACTCATCTTTCCGATTTACTGAGGCTTTCGCTGCTGGCTGATTATGGCGGACTGTGGCTTGATGCGACGTTTTTCTGCACCGGTTCTCTTGATGAGTACATGCACCTTCCCGTTTGGTCAATTAAGCGCCCTGATTATCTGCATGCTTCTGTAGCGTGTGGCATGTTCGCAAATTACTCACTTGCTTGTGATGACGCTCATCGAAGGGTCTTTGCAACGCTGAGGGATTATTACTTAAGATACTGGAGTGAGAGCGATGAGTTGATCGATTACCTGCTTACTGACTATCTTATAGTCTTGGCTCAGCGCCTCGACCCTTCCATCGCTGCCGCTTTCGCAACGATTATGCCCAACAATCCCCGTTGCGACGATCTAATCTCGTTGCTCGATAAGCCATTCGATCAGCGAGTTTGGGATGACCTGAACTCTAATACAAGACTTTTCAAGCTGACTTGGAAGCAGGAGTTCTCGCGGTCTTCTGAGGGTTGTTCAACTTTCTATAATGCGCTGTTAAATGGCGCTTTGATCTAACATGAGGATAGGACGGGTTGTCCATTGTCTAATCCAATTTTGAGTGTAGTGGTTCCAATCTATAATGTGGAACGTTTTTTACCCAAGTGTCTGGATAGCATTTTGGGACAAACTCTTGAGGGTGTTGAAATTGTTTGCGTTGATGATGGGTCTCCCGACGGGAGTGGTGAGATCGCGGACGCCTATGCCATGGTGCACCCCAATATCAAGGTAGTTCATCAGGTAAATGCTGGTTTGGGACCCGCTCGTAATACAGGAATCGAACATTCTACAGGTAGCTACATAGCATTTGTTGATTCCGATGACTGGATTGTTCCTGAAATCTATTCGAATTTGATTGAGACGGCTTACAGGACGAATGCCGATATTGTTGTCAGCGGTCACTGCGATGCGACTGAAGATGCCATTCTTTTAAAAAAAGTTCATCCGTTGGCTGGTAAAGTATTGGACAGTGCTGAGAAGATAGCCGAAATGAGGTTGAATCTTTTCGGCCATGGGCTTCATGATAGCGTTGTAGAAGCTTTTCCTATGTCGTCCTGCATGTCCATATATAGCAGGGACCTCATCAAGGGGAATTCCCTCCGTTTTCAAAACGTCATATCAGAGGATATCGTTTTCAATCTTCATGCTTATTCGCTTGCGAATGTAATCGCCTTTACATCTGACACGGGATATCGTTACCGCAAAGAGGGGCAGGAATCGATAACCGGATCTTTTAAACCAGACTTACTTGCAAAATACGAAGAGCTTATTGCAACTCTAATGACTATTGCCGATGCTGATGCGCGCCGTGACGAGGCGATTGATCGAGTAAAACGTACGAGCATTGATTATTGCCGACTATATGTCGGGATTCTCGCTCAATCAGATATGGCGAGATCAGAGAAGCTTACTTGGCTTACTCGATTGGTGAACAGTGACTTTTTTGCCAAGTCGAAGGAGTATCCCATAACTTCTCTGCCTCTCCAGCAGAGGGTGTTTCATAGATGCCTGATGAATGGGCGGTTTAACACGGTTTTGGCAATGGCAGGTATTCGTATTGCAGCTAAAAGGTGGAGGCGGGGTATGAGCGGTGCAAACTAATTTGCTGTCCGGTGAATCCACTGTTTTTCGAAACAATTTGTCGCGTATATTGAATACGCCGATCAGTGCCAAGGTTATCATATATGCTATGTTGATTTACGTCGTTGTGATGCGGTATGCAACGACAGCTCTTTCTTTCCCCGGCTACGCTTCATTTCTTCTAGACGTTTTGAATGTTCTCGCTCTGGTTTTTGCGCTTAAGAGACGACGGGCGCTTCATGGCATCGGGTTCAAAGCGGTCATTTTTATTTTCGCAACCTATTGTTGCGCATTGCTTATCACCGATATATTGAATGGAGTGCAATTGCCCCTAATTGCATGGGCAATGAGAAACACGTTTAGATTATTTGTTTTCTTCTATGCCTGTGTCGCGCTGCTCGATAAGTCCGATATCGACCGATTATTCAAAATGATGTTCTGTATGCAGATCATCAATGTCATCGTGACGCTCTATCAGTTTGGCGCTCTTGGGCTTAGGCAAGATTATCTCGGTGGCATCTTCGGCATCGCTGAAGGGTGCAATGCGTATACCAATGTCTTTATGTCGATGCTGCTGGTTTATTACGGTTTTAAATGGCTTGATGGTGATAAAGGCTGCACCGCTAAGCTGCTATTCATCGTTGTATCTTCACTGATTATTGCTGCGCTTGCGGAGCTTAAAGTTTTCTTTCTGGAGTTTGCCTGCTTAGTTGTCGTCCTTTCTTTGATGAGGATTGGTAAAGTCCGTTCAATTTTGGGAATTCTGATAAGTGTTGTTGCCTTGATCATGGGCCTTCAGGTCTTCAAAGCCGTCTTTCCCCAAGCTTATAGCGACATGATGGATATCGATGAAATGGTTGCGTATTCGACTGAGGGGATGGCTGGCTATGAGCTGAGTAGATTTGGCTCATTCGAGCAAATCGATTCGCTCATCTTTAACAAAGATCCTGTGCGTTCGGCCTTTGGGGTCGGTTTTGGCGGAGCAGAGGAATCAAATATCTCCCCATTTACAAGTTCTTTCTCCCAGGTTTGGGGGTATTTGAATTATCGATGGTTTACACATCAGATGACATTCATTGAAACGGGGTATGTCGGTTTTTGTTTGTTTGTCATGGTGTTCGTCGTTTATGCCATTTGGTTGATGAAGAAAGTGAAAAGAGTCCCGGAAAGCAAGGTGCTTATCCAGTTTTCGTTCATTATGACGCTGTTTACCATTTTTAATTTCTGGTACAACTGCGCGACTCGAATTGAATGCTGCTATTTCATCGCCTTTTCCCTCGCGGTGGGTGCGATAGCTGTAAGGGCCTCGTTTTCCAAATCGCGCTAACGATATATAGATGGAGTTTTTCCTATGCCGATCAAAGAATTCTTTCGAAAAATCGTCTTTGGCCCCAAGGCATCGTCCGCGTCCTATGTCGCCTATCTTCGCTCCCTGGGAATGGTCATCGGCAACAACACTATGATCTACTCGCCCCTATATTGCACCATCGATGAGACCCGTCCTTGGATGATCGAGATTGGAAGCAACGTCTCCATCACCAAGGGGGTTACCATCCTCACACATGGCTACGACTGGAGCGTCTTCAAGGGGATGTACGGTGAGGTTTTGGGGTCGGCTGGCCGCGTCAAGATCGGCGATAACGTCTTCATCGGGATGAACTCCACCATCCTCAAAGGCGTGACCATCGGAGACAACGTGGTGATAGGCGCTAATTCCCTCATCAACAAGGATGTGCCGAGTAACTCGGTCGTGGTCGGCAATCCGCAGCGCGTGGTCTGCGATATCGACGAATACCTGGAAAAGCGTCGTGCCGCCCAGCTGGACGAGGCTCGGGACCTCTATGCGTGCTGGCGCAAAAACTCTCCCGAAGGCAAACAGGGGGGGTGCCGCCGCGCGAGCTGTTTTCAGAGTTTTTCTGGCTATTCGAGCCACGTGGACAGGAGGGTTTGTCGTGTGAGGCATTTGAAAGCACGATGCGCCTGCGCGGAACGGAAGCTATGAGTTACGAGCGCTTCATGCAGGTCGATTCGTTGTTCGAGTCGTATGAGAAGTTCATCGACCATATTGACTTAAGTCTATAATGCAATACGGAGAAGGAAGCCCTTTATGAAGACGCTCATGCTCGTGGGAGATGTGTCCGATAACTCCGGGCCCTCCAATGTGCATCGCGAACTCATCGCGCATTGGCCCGCGGAAGAAGGGCTCTTGGTGCCTCGCTGGTCGAATGCGGTCTCCAAGCTTATGAGCGTAGTAGCCGCCTCCATGCGCTGCGATGTGCTGCTGACCACAGGTGCAAGACGATTGGGCGCTATAGCCTGGGCGATCGCACGAAAGCGCAACGTTCCCGTCATCGTGCTCGTCCATGGGTGTCTGCCCTATGAGAACGAGGCCAACAACCTTGGCCTTTCCGATGAAATCGTCCGAGAATGGCGTTTGATGCTTCATACGGCGGATGTTGTGGTGACCTATTCGGAGCTCCATGCGGATTGCCTTCGCGCTGCGGAACCAGATATCGCGGAAAAGGTACGTTGGTTCAATCTGGGTATCGAGCCGTTTGTCCCTCGCGACCATGGTTCGCAGGGCGATGTGATCAGGGTCGCCGTGAGTGGCGGGACGCGTCCCATCAAGGGAAACGAGGTCGTGGAACGCGCGGTGTCGGTTTTACGGCAACAGGGTCATCGAGTCGAGTTGCTTGTGTTCGGACGCGCTTACGCTGACAACCCTCAGCTCGAAGGTGCCTTACGAGTGTGCGACGGACGCATGGCGGGTCAGGTATCGCAACGCGCATTTCTCGACACCCTTTCGGGGATCGACGTTTTCGTCATGAATTCGCGCCGAGAGAGCTTTGGCATGAGCACGATTGATGCCCTGGCGGGGGGCGTCCCTTCTTGTTTCGCGCAACTGCGGCGTTACGGGCGTTTTAGCGCTCGAGGAAGGGGACATCGTCTTCGACTGCGAAGACGAGAGCGAGGTCGCGCGAAAGATCTTGCACCTTGTATCGCATCCCAACTCCCAGCGTCTGTATGATGCTTTGGACTTTGACGCGCTGGGTTGGGATGTGGCGGCGAAACGACTCTGTGATGCTTGTCGCGGGGCCGTAAGCATCGCTGCTGATAAATAGGCTCGGGCTTAAGCGCTGGCCCGCTCGCCGACGGCGTGCGCCGGCGCGGCCGACGTAATTTGAGATTCATTAGGAGATACCACGTGGACATCTACCTTTCCACCATCATCGATTCGTATAACTACGGCACCGTGCTGCAGGCCGCCGCGACGACCGACCTTTTGTCGCCGTATGGCAACGTGAGGGTCATCGACTACTGCCGCCCGCACTGGACCACGCGCGGCTGGATCGATGCAAGTCTTGCCGATCCTTCGCATGGACGTCTGGTGAACGCCCTCAAGCTCGTTCTCAAGGCGCCTTTTCGTGCGCGCGAACATCGCAACTTTCGTTCTTTCGTCGAGCGTCGCCTGAACCTTTGTGACGCGCGGTCTTTTTTGACGGGCGGTGATTTTGATTCGACTGCCACGTATTGCGTCGGCAGCGACCAGACATGGAACGCTGAGTGCAACTACGGGCTCGACCCGGTGTACTTTCTCGAGAACGTCCCGGCCGAATGCAAAAAGATATCTGTCGCCGCGAGTTTCGGTCGCTCCGCTCTACCCGAGAACGAGGTGGCGGGTACGCGCCAACTTCTGGCCTCGTTCGATGCGATCTCCGTTCGTGAGAGCTCCAGCGTGGCGATTCTCGATGGCATCGGTATCGAGGGATCGGTTGCACTTAAGGATCCCGTGCTGTTGTGCCGCAGCTCCTACTGGAGCGACCTAACCGCGCAGATTCCGCGTCACCGGGAGCCGTACGTCCTGGTATATATGCTCAATGAGAATCCGCGCATGGTGGAATATGCCGGGCTGTTGGCGCGTGAGCAGGGTATGAAGGCGAAGATCATCGCATTTAATCCGCTCAAGAAGGCCCCCGATGGTCTTGAGGCGATATGCCTGCCGTCGCCCGAGGAGTGGGTCGCGGCGTTTCGCGATGCTTCCTACGTGGTCACCGATTCGTTCCATGGGACATGTTTCTCGCTGCTGTTCGAGAAGCCCATGGTCGTGTTCAATCCTCCGCGCTTCTCCGTGCGCCTGGCGGACGTGCTTGCTGATTTCGGGCTGTCGGAGCGTCGTGTTGCGGACGGCACGCCGGCTAACGAGGTGCGCGTGCACGAGCGCACAATCGACTGGGATGCTGTAAGGCGTGCCAAGCAGGGCTTCTCTGCCGAGGCGAAGCGCTTCCTGGATGCCTGCTTTGCCGAGGGCGTGGCGGGCGCCCAAGGTCGCGAAGATCGTGCGATTTCGAGGTAGTCGCAGATGGTACAGAGTCGCGCGAGGTATCTCCTCAACAACACATTGATATTCGCTTTGAACAACATAGGGACGAAGCTCATCACCTTCTTTTTGGTGCCGCTCTATACCTATACGCTCGCCGCCGCGGAATATGGCGTCGCCGACTTGGTGACCACGATCACGTTCGTGCTGGCGCCCATCCTCACGCTCAACCTGGCCGAGTCGGTCGCCCGTTTCCCGCTCGATGAGGGCGCGGATGCAGGCAAGATCATGACGGTCGGAGTCGCCGTCTTGGCGCTCTCATCGGTGGTCGGGCTTCTCATCATGCCTGTGAGCCAGCTGTTTGAGTCGGTTGCGGATTATGCGGTGCTGATCTACCTGTACTGCATCGCCACTTCGGCGTTCACCATGTCGCAGTGCTTCCTACGCGGCACGGAGAAGCTGCGTGCGATGGCGCTCTCCAATATTCTCAACACCGCCCTGACCGCGCTTCTGAACATCCTGTTCCTCGTGGTGCTCGGCTGGGGCGTCTCGGGTTATCTGCTCGCGTATATCGTGGCGATGTTCGCCTCATCGGTGTTCGCGGCGATTTCCGGCGGCCTGGTCAAATATCTCAGGCACCCTGTCGTCGATCGCGAGTTGGCGCGGCAGATGATCCGCTATTCTGTGGTGCTCATTCCCAACACGTTCATGTGGTGGATTATCAACTCCTCTTCTCGCGTGGTAGTGGCGGCGCTGATCGGGTCAGCGGCGAACGGCATGTTGGCGGTCTCGTACAAGCTGCCGTCTATCGTCACGGTGGTGTCGAACACCTTTACCCAGGCGTGGACCTATTCTGCTATTCACGAGGACGCCAGCGAGGATCGCGATCGGTTCACCTCAACGGTGTTTGACAAGATGCTGACCGTTTTGGGTTTGGTGACGGTGCTGCTCCTCGCCAATATCAAATGGCTCACGGCGCTTTACGTTGCGCCCGCTTATGTGGAGGCATGGCACTATTCCGCATGGCTCCTGGCGGGTAATCTCATGCTTACGTTGGGGACCTTTTTAGCTACGCCTTACTCCGTGCATAAGGATAGCAAGGGAATGCTGCTGTCCGGCATGATGGGAGCGGTTATGAACGTTGTGGTGATGCTCCTCCTCGTTCCCTTCGCGGGGCTCACGGGCAGCGTTGTCGCCACATTTGCGAGCTACGCCGCGGTGTGCCTATTCCGCTTCTTCCATACCAAGAAGTATGTGGGGATTCGCGTGCAGCTGCACAGGCATGCCCCCATGATCATCTCGGTCGCGTTGCTGGTATGCTCGTCTACATGGTTCGATGGGCTATATACGCCGATCGCGGTCGCGTGCACGGTGGCTACGTGCGCGTCATATTGGAGAACGTTCAAGGCGGCGTTGAATGCCATCGTCCTGCGCTTTGCTCGATAGCGGGGGCGCTTGCGTTTGACTTCGAATTGGATTGGGGGATTGGAATGGATGCAAAGGTGCCGTGTCTTGCCGTTATAAACGATTCGCGCGACGATCTGATGGCGTCATCTTCCGGCGGGGTGTTTTCGATTCTTTCTCGTCACGTTCTGGCCGAGGGCGGGGTAGTGTACGGCCATGCCTTCACAGAAGGCCTTCATGTGAAGTGCGTCCGGGTCGATTCCATCGAAGGTCTGGATTGTCTACGCGGATCGAAGTATGTCCAGAGCGATATGGGCGATGCAATGCGAAGGATTCGCGATGACCTACGCGTGGGTACGCCGGTTCTTTTCAGTGGCACGCCTTGCCAAGTCGATGGTTTGCTCTCCTTTCTCGATGGGGGCCATGACAATCTCATCACGGTTGATATCGTGTGCCATGGCGTTCCAAGCTGGGAGTTCTTCAAAGACTGCATCGATGCAGAGTTTGCTGGACGTGATCTGGTTGAACTTCGTTTTCGAGACAAGCGCGAAGGCTGGGGCTGTGGTGGTGGTGGGACCGTACTTCATAACCATAAAATGAAGGACGTCCCGTTTGCACCGGAGGTTTCGTATTACTACAAGCGGTTTCTTGCTGGAGACGTGTATCGCGAGAGCTGCTATCGGTGTCCCTATGCCGGAGGCGAACGTCCGGGTGATCTCACAATGGGTGACTTCTGGGGTATCGATTCCGCTGACGCAGGGCTCGATTCTCGTCGCGGCATCTCGTTGGTGCTCGCGAACTCTCACAAGGGCCGTGAGCTGCTGCCCGTGATAAAGAAGTCCTCTACATGGGCGGAGCGTGATGCGCTGGAGGCGATAGCCGGCAATGACCAGCTACGTCACCCGACGCCTCGGCCCAAGGAGCGTGATGTGATTCTTAAGCGGTGGCGCGAACGCGGCATAGAGTCCCTTGAGGACCAATACAAGCGTGAGACAGGCCACTCCGTAGTGAGGTGGAGGGTCTTGAGGTCGCTCAAGAGAGTTTTTAGACCCTTGTTGAGACGAGAGGATTAGTTGCAGGTGATAAGCTATGCCTAACAAACCGGTGCCGGTGCTATGGACCGATCCTAGCCAATGCTGTGGCTGCAGCGCTTGTTTTGTGGCGTGCCCTAAATGCGCCATCACGATGAAACCAGATGATTTTGGCTTCCTCTACCCTGTGATCGACGAGGCTCTGTGCGTTGGTTGCGGCGCCTGTGTTAAGGTCTGCGCGTTTAAGGGGAAGCTTGATTAGGCTCGCATCGTCTTTCTCAAGTCCTTCATGTGCGGTGATGGATTTTGAGGGAAAGCGTCTGGGCATTCTCAGGGGGTTTGCGGGCTTTGCGTCCCTGTTACTTCTACTATTCTCATTGTCGCTCATTTGGGTGCTCACGGAGCAGACCCCTACGCAAACAGGCGATCTGACCAGGTGGTTCGCCAATATAGTCGACGACGTGCGTAGAGGAAGCGCCAAGGAATCTGATTCTGAGGCTGGCGAGGGGGAACCCGATTCTTCAGCGCAAACGTCCCCTTGTTCCATCGTCGAGCAACCAGTGGACAGTAGTGTTCGGATTGGCGAGCTCGTTTCTTTTAAGGTGGTGGCGAATGATGCCGTGGCGTACCTTTGGGGGTGTACGGACCCCGGCACGCCTGGCTGGTATCAAATTGGCGGAGTGGATGCCACTAAGGCGAAGTATGAATTCGAGATGACGAAGGACCTCGCCTGGATGGAGGAATGCAACATCAGGTGTTTGGTCACCTTTGCAGATGGCTCATCCTCCTACTCAGATGAGGTGCACATAGAGTTCCGCGACGTGATGAGAGAGGGCAAGTCTTTCCGACGATTTGCCCATATCATCGAGTTTGGGGCGGTGGGCTTATTCGCCTCCTTGAGCGCGTTGCTCTTGCTTGGAGACAGGTTTTCGCTGCACCAACTCGCAGCTGGTTGCCTGGTTTTTTGCATGCTCAACTCCCTTTTGGATCAGCTGCATAAGCTATTCGTGCCCGGTCGCGAGTTTGATGTGATCGACCTCGGTCTCGATGCGATCGGGTATGCGTTAGCGATTTCATTGATTTTCGGGGCGTGGAGGCACCTTCATCGATCATCTTTAAATAGAAGCTCAGTTAGTTCTGGACTCGAAAGCAAGGTGTGAAAGTGATGGCTCAGCGACCTTTGGTTTCAGTTATCGTACCCGTTTACAATGCCTCGGATTACCTGACCGCAACGCTTCGTTCCTTCGATGGGCAGAGCTACGGCAATGTGGAGTGGGTTCTGGTCGACGATGGCAAGTGCAATAACTTTTGAGCAGGATGCGCACATCCCGTGCGCATCCTTTTTGAGCGCCTTTTCCCTGAATGAGAGCATGGCGCACGCGGTAGGGCTCCCCTTTGAACTGCACGAGCCTGCCGTAATGGACGATGCGGTCGATAGCCGCCGCCATCTCGTCGCCTCCGAAGACCGACCCCAGCGGGAGAACTCCATGTTCGTGGTGATCACGACCGACTGTCACTCGTGGTCATCCGCGAATACTTAGAACAGAAGGTGCGCCCTGTCGGCGTCGGGCGGCAGGGGAACCCAGTTCGTCGATGGCGCGCAGGGCCGCACAGCCGATCTACGACATCTCCTGGGCAAGCCCGCCCCCGTCTCGTGTGCGTCTAAGGCCTTGGGCGCCGGCAGCCCGCGTCGACCGCCCTGCGTACGAGCTCGTCGCTAGCCGGCATGGCGCTCGCCGAGGTGATGCGCGAGTGCGACCTCGTAAAATCCACGCTGGACCGTTTGATCCAACGGGTCTACGAATGCGGCCCCACCGCCGCCGGGACAGCCGTACCCCCGAGCAGAACCGCCTCATCCGGCTCGACCGCGTGAACGCGAGGCTCAAATGGAAGTTGACGTCATAAAACAAGCGGCGCTGATATCCGCACGAAAGTGACGGCGATGGCGGCGGACGTCGGCCGGCCCGGCATCAGTGCGGCATCGCATCCTCGGCGTGCCGCGCTCCACCCACTACCGCATACTCGTTGCCCCATTCGACGCCGCCAGCATGCTCGGTAGGGGCTTCGACGGTCACGCCCGTGCGCTCACGTGGCAATCGACCCCACCTACGTGCGCGCCGGGTTGCGCTGATGCTACGCACGCCCGCTCATCGACCTGCACGACAGGGAGATCCTGGGCTGCTCCTTTCGCCTCGGGCCTGGCGGAGCCGATCGCGTGGTACCGCGATAACGAGGCCTGGCGGCGCCCGGCCAAGGAGGCAACCGAGGCCAGGCGCAGGGCGCGGGGCAAGTAAGCTATCGTTATACTGAAGTTCGCATTTTACGATTGAAAGGACAGTTCATGAAGGCTATCATCCCCGCCGCCGGCCTCGGCACCCGCTTCCTGCCCGCCACCA